>Ga0335085_10000081_pt1 | contig 330438 bp, 301 predicted proteins | sample Lox_Sample_45_FD_206712 | JGI IMG/M metagenome (GOLD analysis project Ga0335085, IMG submission 206712) | Soil microbial communities from Loxahatchee National Wildlife Refuge, Florida, United States - Lox_Sample_4.5 | ecosystem: Environmental > Terrestrial > Soil > Wetlands | place: USA... | reverse complement strand
GCGTCTGGCGCCCCGGGGGCGTGGGTATCCGCGCGCCCCCCCCCCCCGGGGGGCCCCCCCACGACTTCCTGTCGCCACTCGCGCCCTATCGCGGTTGCCACCCATCTCACTTCCACTCGCGCCGCGAGACGCTCAAGGGCGATCGTCAGTTCAACCGCACCTTCGCCAGGTCGAAGAGCGGCCCCGATACCCCTGCCGGCGCATCTTGATAGAGCACCGCCGAGTGCCCGGCGACCTCGCCCCCCCAGATCGTGACCGTGCGGCCGTTGGCGTTGAGCGTGGTGGTCGCGCCGGTCCGCCTCGCCGCGACCCCCGGGTAGCGGAGCTGCGCGAGCGACTGCATCGCCTGCGCGAATTCGGCCGCGTCGACCGCGCTGCGGAAGAGCATGAGCCACGCGATCCCCGCCCCCTGCGGCGTCTTCACGAGCGCGTACCGGTCCCCCGACCATCCCTCGGCCGCGGCGCTCGCCTGGTTCTGGTCTTTGAGGCGGTCGAACAGCATGACCTTCGTGGAGAACTCCCCCATCACGTTGTCGTAGTCGAGCGTGCCGGTGCGCGGCGCGGGAAGGTCCACGGTGATCGGCTCCTCCGGCGGCGTGCCGAAGTACTCGCGCGGGTGCATGATCTGCGACGTCGACGTCGGGAGCTCGGCGTTGTACGGCATCTGCCCCGGGCGCTCCCGCTGGAACTCGTGCACGAACTCCGCGCCGCTCAGGTAGGGGAAGATGAGGATCTCCTGCAGGAACTCCGGCGTGCGCGCCATCACCGGCATGCTCGTCTGGTTCTCGCGGATCGCCTCGCGCACTCGGTCCCAGCCGCCGGGGAACTCCGCCCCCTTGCCGAGCATCGCCTGCAACGGCACGAGCGTCGCTTGCCCCTCGATCACGGCCGCGGCGGCGAGGCTGCGGTCGTCGTCCCCCTTCAGGTTCTCCACCGAATCGAGGTTCATGTACTGGTCCTGCAGGGCGTGCACGAGCTCGTGCTGCACGGTGAAGTCCAGCGTCGCGATGTCGGTGTCGCTCCCCTGCACGACGTACAGCACCTTGCTGCGCGGATCGTACAGCCCCGCCACCTGCTCGGTGTAGAGATCGAGGAGGAGCTTGTGGAGGTCGAGCGTGTCCGGGATCACGCCGAGGCGGCGCAGGACCGTCTGCTCCGCCGCGAGATCGCGCGCGGACTTCCCCTCGTCGAACAACTTCGCGAGGAAGTCGTGCATCTCCGCGCGCGTGCGGATCTTGTACTGCGGCGGCGTCCGGAAGCTGAGTCCCGTCGCCTTCTGGATGATCGGCACCGCTTCGTTCACCGCCGCCGCGTACGCATCCTGCGCGCGTTGCGGGCGGGTGCACGCGGCGAGCGCCAGCGCGGCGCAGCACAACGGAAGAACGCGGTCGGAGAGTCTCATATCCCGAGGATGCGAAGCTCGTACCAGCGGATCAACTCGTGCCCCCACAAGAGCGCGATCATCGCGCCCGGCGCGAGGAAGACGCCGAAGGGCACGAGCGGCGGCTCGAACGGCACACCGAGCTTGTGGCTGCGCCAGTACGAGACGGGGAGCACGATCAGTCCGAATGCCGCGGCGCCCACCGCCGCCCCGAGGAAGATAGCCAGGAGCGAACGCCCCGGCCCGAGGTGCGCCCCCGCCATCGCCATCAACGTCACGTCGCCGAAGCCCATCGCTTCCTTCTTGAGCACCATCTCTCCCACCCATCCGATGATCGCGATCGCCCCCGCGCCCACGCACGCGCCGAGCACCGCGTCGCCCGGCGTCGCGAACACCGAGCCGTCGCCGCGCACGTAGGCGAAGAACGAGAGCGCGATGGCCCACGCCGCGCCGAACGCGGTGAACCCATCCGGGATCACGTACGCCACCGCGTCGGTGAGCATCACGCCGAGGAGGAGCGTGCCGAACATCGCGACGCGGAGCGCCGTGAGCGTCGCGCCGAACTGCACCACCGCCGCGAGCCATCCCAGCGCCACGGTGAGCTCCACGAGCGGATAGACAGGGGAAATCGGCAGCCCGCAGCCGCGGCACTTCCCGCGCAGCACGAGCCAGCTCACCACCGGGATGTTGTCGTACCACGCGATCTCGTGGCCGCAGCGCGGGCAGCGCGAGCGTGGGCTCACGACCGACATCTCCTTCGGCCACCGTCCCACGCACACGTTCAGGAACGAGCCGAAGCAGCCGCCCAGGAAGAGCGTGGCGGCGCCCACGAACCAGGCCGGGAGCACGCCGACGAGCTCGCTCACGCGCGCAGCTGGTAGAGGAGGATCCCCGCGGCGACGGCCACGTTGAGCGATTCGACGTCCGGCGCGATCGGGATCGCCACGCGCATCGCCACGCGCGACGCCGCGGGCTCGCTCAATCCCGCCCCCTCGTTCCCGACCACGAGCGCCAGCGCCGGCGGCGCGGTCACGTGCGCGAGCGTCTCGCCGTGCGCGTCCGCCCCCCAGAGCGGGATGGCGCGCGCCGTGAGCAGCGCATCGAGCGCATCCCAGCTCGCGGCGAGCGCGGGGCGGTGGAAGAGGGCTCCCATCGCGCTACGGACGACCTTCCCGTTCCAGAGGTCAACGGTGCCCGGCATCGCGAGCGTCGCGTGCGCGCCGAGCGCGGCGGCCGCGCGCAACAGCGCGCCGACGTTCCCCGGGTCCTGGATGGCGTCCAGCACCAGCAGGCGCGCGCGCGCCGGGAGCGCGAGCGACTCCATCGATCGCGCGGGGACCTCCGCGATCGCGAGCACTCCCTGCGGGCTCTCGGTGCCCGCGGCGCTCGCGAACTCGCGGTCGGTCACCTCCTCCACGGGCACGCCGCCACGCGCGAGCTGCTCGCGCAGCGCGGCGCCGCGCGCCGCGCCGCCCAGCGAGGGCGCCGCGAGCACGCCGCGCACCGCCAACGGGGAGCGCAGCAGCTCCTCCACCGCGCGGACCCCTTCGCACACGAACAGCGCCTCGCGCTCGCGCGCGCGGCGCCGTTGCAGATCGCGGGCCACGGTCAATAGCTTCACGATATGCGCGCGGCTCCTCTCACTTCATTGGTGCTCCGATCGCTCGCGCTGCTCGCCGGCGCGGCGGGCTGCGCCGCGTCGACGCAGTCCGAAGTCAAGATGGGACAGCAGGCCGCCGCCCAAGCGACGCACCAGCTGCCGATGGTCACCGATCCCGAGCTCGCCGGCTACGTCCAGAAGCTCGGCGATTCGCTCGCCAGCGTGGCCGACACGCGCGATCTCGTGTGGCACTTCTACATCGTGAACACTCCCGAGATCAACGCGTTCGCGCTCCCGGGAGGGTTCATCTTCGTCAACCGCGGGCTCATCGAGCGGCTCGACAGCCTCGATGAGCTCGCCGGCGTGATCGGCCACGAGATCGGCCACGTGACGCAGCGGCATACTGTGAAGATGCAGCAGAAAGAGCAAGTCGCGGAGATCGGCGAAGCGCTGGGCTGCGTGCTCACGCGCATCTGCGGCACGCCGGCGGCGAACGCGGCCCTCGGCATCGGCACCTCCGCCGCCTTCTCCAAGATGAGCCGCGAGGCCGAGCATCAGGCGGATTCGGCGGGGATGGTCTACGTGGTGCGCGCCGGCATCGACCCGCGCGGGATGACGTCCATGCTCGAGAAGCTCCTGGCCGAGCGGCGCCGCGATCCGGAGAAGACCGAGCAATGGTTCCTCTCCCATCCCATGGAGGAGGACCGCATCTCCTTCTCGATGGACGCGATCTCCAAGATGGACCCGAAGATGCTCGACAAGCTCACGCGCGACACGCCGAACTTCCGGAAGTTCAAGCAGCGGATGGACGCGCTGGGCCCGTACCCGCCGCAACCCGACTGAGCCGGCGCGGCGCGCTCAGTCCGCGCGCTGGCCGCCGTGTTGGCGCCGTTCGACCGCGCGCGCGAGGAGCTCCGACGCGATCGGCGGCGACGCGCTGTCATAGCGCGCGACCCCCATGTTGATCGCGAGCCTCGCCTTCGGATGATCGGCGTTGTACTTCTTCACGCGCGCGCGCAGCCGCGGCGTGATCACGTCCTCGGTCTCCTCCGCCGCATCGAGCACCAGCACGGCGAAATCGTCGGAACCGAGCCGCGCCACCACGTCCGAGGCGCGGAACGTGTCGCGCAGGATCTCCGCCGCCGCCAGCAGCGCCCGGTCCCCTTCGTCGCGGCCCATCTGCGCGTTCACGCGCTCGAGCTCCGGGAGATCGGCACTCGCCAGCAGCAGCCCGCGCGTGCGCGGCGCGAGCCGCAGATGATGGTCCGCGAGCGTGAGGAAGCCGCGGCGATTGTAGAGGCCGGTGAGGAGATCCGTGAGCGCCAGTTGGCGCAGCGTCGCCTGCAGCCGCTCGCGCTCGATGGCGTACCGGAGCACGCGCGCCAGCAGCGGGCCGTCCAGCGGATCGCGCACGATCCAATCCTGCGCCCCCGTCTGGATCGCCTGCGCCCCCGCCTGCTCGGCATCCCCTCCCCCGGCGAGCATCACCACCGGCACCTCGGGCGCCTCGATGCGCGCGCGCACGAGCACGTCCATCGCCCCTTCGCGCGACGCCGCCGCATCCACGAGCAGCACGTCCACGCCCCCCGCGCTCACGCGGTCGAGCCCGTCATTCCCGCCGAGCGTGGCGTGCGCGAAGGCGAAGCGCGCCACCCCCGGGGGCGACGCGAGCTCCAGCGCCGCGCGCACCACCGGCGCGGTGTCATCGTGGCCTATATAGAGAACGGAGGTCGCGATCGGATCCATGCGAGATGCCTCGAGCGAACGGGACGAGACCGGCATCCTATCCGACGCCGTGCGCGCGTCCCCCGTCACGATTCGGTACGTTAGAGGATGCTCATTGCGCTCTCGATCGCGGGCTCCGACTCCGGCGGCGGCGCCGGCATCCAAGCGGATCTGAAGACCTTCCACCGCTTCGGCGTCTTCGGCACCTCGGTCGTCACCGCGATCACGGCGCAGAACACCCTGGGCGTGCACGCATGGAGCGCCACGGCGCCGGACCTCGTGCGCGCGCAGCTCGATGCGGTCGCGACCGATCTGCGCCCTGCCGCCACCAAGAGCGGCATGCTCGCGAACGCCGCCATCGTCGCCACCGTGGCCGAAGGGATCCGGCGCCACCGGCTCGCCCCGTACGTGCTCGATCCCGTGCTCGTCGCCACGTCGGGGGATGCCCTCGGCGACCCGGACGTCGTCCGCGCCATCGCCGACCGTCTCCTTCCGCTCGCCACGCTCGTGACGCCGAACCTCGACGAAGCCGAGCGCCTGACCGGTGCGCCCGTGCGCGACGCGCGCGCGATGGAGATCGCCGCGCGCCAGCTCGTGGCGCGGGGCGCGAAGGCGGCGCTCGTGAAAGGGGGCCATCTGGAGGGCGAGCTGGTCGACCTACTCTTCGACGGCCGAGAGGTCCACCGCTTCCCGCACGAGCGCGTCGCGACCAAGGACCTCCACGGCACCGGCTGTGCGCTCTCCGCGGCGATCACCGCGCTCCTCGCGCAGGAGCAGGATCTCACCGATGCCGTAGCCGCCGCGATCGACTGGCTGCAGGCCGCGATCGCCGGTGCCCCCCCGCTCGGCGCCGGCCGCGGCCCCATCGACCTCTTCTAGCGAGCGCTACGCCGCGAAGGTGCGGCGCACGAACGCGCGCACCAACCGCCGGAATCGCTCCGCGCCCTGGTCCGTCACCGCGAGCACGTCGGCGTGACTGAGCGGCTCGGCGCCGAGCCCCGCCGCGGCGTTCGTGATGCAGCTGATCCCCACCACCCGCATCCCGAGCGCGCGCGCGGCGATCACCTCGGGCACGGTGCTCATCCCCACGGCGTCCGCTCCGAGCCGAGCGAGCATCCGGATCTCCGCGGGGGTCTCGTACGAGGGGCCGAGGAGTCCCGCGTACACGCCCTCTGCGAGTGGGATCTCGAGCGCCGCGGCGGTCGCGCGCATCTGTGCGCGCAGCGCCGCGTCGTACGGCTCGGACATGTCGGGGAAGCGGTCGTCCGTGGTGCGCCGCGGCCCCGTGAGCGGGTTCCGGAACATCAGGTTGAGGTGATCGCGGAGCAGCATGAGCTGCCCGGGACGCAACGCCGGATCGATCCCGCCGGCCGCGTTCGAGACGAACAGCGCGCGCGCGCCGAGCGCGTGCGCCACGCGCGGGAGGAGCCCGGCCGTGGCGGGCGCATGTCCCTCGTACAAGTGGAAGCGCCCCGAGAACGCGATGACACGCACGCCGTCGAGCGATCCGATCACCGCGACCCCCGCGTGCCCCTGCACCGTGGCGCCCGGGAATCCCGGCACCGCGCCGTAGGGCACGAGCGTGCGCTCCTCGATCTCCGCGGTGAGCCCGCCCAGTCCCGACCCGAGGATGAGGGCGAGCGCCGGCGCCGCGCCCCCCGCGCGCTCCGCGATCGCGCGCGCGGCGGCGTGCACCGCCGGGTCCGGCGCGCCCGCTCCGGTCACGCGCCGAGCGCGGCGATGTCGCGCGCCGCGGCGGCGACGAGCGCGCGCCGCTCCTCGAACGGCAGGAACGCGCTCTCGAATCCGTTCAGCGCGATCCGCGCGAGCTCCGCCTTGGAGAATCCGAGCCGCTGCGCGGCGTGCGCGTACTCGTCCACGAGCGTCACGCCGCTCATCAGGCGGTTGTCGGTGCCGAGGACCACGTTCATCCCGCGATCGAAGTACGCGCGCAGCGGGTGCGCGGCGTAGCTCGCCGCGGCGTGCGTCTGCACGTTGCTCGTGAGGCAGACCTCGAGCGCAATGCGGCGGTCGTTCACGTACTGCGCCAGCGAAGCGTCCTCGCCCAGCCGCGTGCCGTGGCCGATGCGGTCGGCCCCGCACTCGTGCACCGCCTGGCGCACCGAGTCCGCGCCGTCCCCTTCCCCGGCGTGCACCGTCACAGCGAGATCGTGTCGGCGCGCGTACGCGAACGCACCGGCATGGTCGCGCGCCGGGTGCCCGCGCTCGCCGCCGGCGAGATCGAACCCCACCACGCCCTGGCCGCGGAACGCGACCGCGAGCTCGGCGAGCTCCATCGAGACGCGCGGATCGAGATGCCGCAGCCCGCAGATGATGATGCGCCCCGTGGTCCCCGTCTCGCGCGCCGCGCGGGCGATCCCGCGCAGCGGCGCCTCCACCGCGGCCCCCATCGAGAGCCCCTCACGCGTGCAGAGCACGGGGGCGTAGCGCATCTCGATGTAGCGCACCCCCTCCGCGCTCGCGTCGCGCACGAGCTCGTACGCCACCCGCTCGAGCGCGTCCGCGCGCTGCATCACCGCGAGCGTGATCGCGAAGCGCTGGAGGTATTCCTCGAGGTTGTGCGCATCACGCACGAGCATGTGCGCGGCGAGGTCCTCCGCGGTGGACCCCGGCACCGCCTGCCCGTACTCGCGCGCGAGCTCGAGGAGCGTCGACGCGCGCAGCGAGCCATCCAGGTGGCAGTGGAGCTCCGCCTTCGGGAGCGCGCGCAGCCACTCGCGCGGGATCGGGGCCGTCACGCGTTACGCGCCGGGGTCGGCGTCGCGCTCGCGCGCGAGCAGCACGCGCACGATCGTCCCCGCCACCGCGGGGGCCGCGGGATCGAGCGGGAGCCCGCGGCTGTCGGTGAGGCGGCGCGCTCCGCGCTCCACGTCGCGCGCCGCCCCCGCGTCCCACGCGCGCACGGCGTCGAGCACCGAATGCTGCGCGGGCGCCTCGACCCGCGCCCCGTTCACGTACACGGGCACCGTTCCCATGGGCAGAAGCTAGCGGCGGCCGGCGCGCGAAGGGAGGGCGCGCGCCGCGCCCGGTTGACCACGCGATGCGGCGCGGCGAACTTCGCGGAGTGCGTCCGTCCGTTACCGTCGATACGTGATCGTGACCATCCGCCCGCTCCCGCGCGGCGCGCGTCCCCGGCAAGCTTCGGCTCGCGAGGGGCGCCCGTGAGGCCGTTCCTCATCGGCATCGCCGGCGGTTCGGGCTCCGGGAAGAGCAGCGTCGCGCGGCGCATCGCCGAAGCGCTCCGCGGCGCCTCCGCGGTCTCGCTCGACATGGACGCCTACTACCGGAACCTCACGCACCTGACGCTCGAGCAGCGGCGCCACGTCAACTGGGACCATCCGGATGCCTTCGACCTCGACCTCCTCCTCGCGCATCTCGCGGCGCTCGCCGAACGCCGCGCCGTCGAGAAACCGGTGTACGATTACGCTGCCCATCTCCGCACCCCCGCCACCGAGCGCGTGGAGCCCGCGGACGTCGTGCTCGTGGATGGCATCCTCCTCTTCGCCGACCCGCGCGTGCGCGCGCGCTGCGATCTGAAGGTGTACGTCGACGTCGAGCCCGACCTCCGGCTCGTGCGCCGCATCCGCCGCGACATGCGCGTGCGCGGCCGCCCGCTCGACGAGATCCTGGACCAGTACCTCACCACGGTGCGCCCCATGCACGCCGAATTCGTGGAGCCCACCAAGCAGTATGCCGACGTCGTCGTGAGCGAGGGCGCGCATAACGAGTCCGCGATCGCGGCGCTCGTCGCGCGCGTCCGCTCCGCTCGCGCGGGAGCCCCCGCATGACCGCCACCGCCGCCGGCGAGCGCGTCCTCGTCGTCGACGACGAGCCCGACATCGTCGCGCTCGTCGCGTACCACCTCGCCAAGGCCGGCTACCGCGTGAGCACGGCCGCCACCGGCCCCGATGCCCTGCGCGCCGCGCGCGAGGAGCGCCCCGCGCTCGTGGTGCTCGACCTCATGCTCCCCGGCATGTCCGGCTTCGACGTGCTCGAGAAGCTCCGCGCGCACGACGCCACCAAGGATGTGGCGGTGCTCATGCTCACCGCGCGCAAGGAGGAGCCCGACCGCGTGCGCGGCCTCACCCTCGGCGCGGACGACTACCTCACCAAGCCGTTCAGCCCCGCCGAGCTCGTGCTCCGCGTCGCGGCGATCCTGCGCCGCGTGGGCGCGAGCACCGGCGCGGACACCCTCGCCGCCGGCCCCCTCACCATCGATCGCGCCGCGCACAAGGTCTCCGTGGACGGCCAGCCCCTCGAGCTCACCGCCACGGAGTACAAGCTCCTCCTCACGCTCGCCGAGCGCCGCGGGCGCGTGCAGGCGAGGCGCCAGCTCCTGCAGAGCGTCTGGGATGCCGCTCCCGACATCCAGACGCGCACCGTGGACATGCACGTGCAGCGCCTGCGCGCCAAGCTCGGCGCCGCCGGCGAGCTCATCGAGACCGTGCGCGGGTTCGGCTACCGGATGCGCGGCGCGTGAGGCTGGTCCAGCGGCTCCTGCTCGGCGTCGTCTTCGTCATCGCGATCCTCGTGGCGCTCCTCGCCGCGTTCAGCGGGGCGCAGCTCACGCAGGAGCTCGAGCAGTTCGAGGTCGGCCAGCTCACGCACGAGGCGCGCTTCGTCGCCACGCAGTGGACCCCGGCCGTCAACGCGAGCGCGCTCGCGCACACCGCGGGCGCCGCGCTCGGGCATCGCGTCACCCTCATCGGTCCCGACGGCAAGGTGCTCGGCGACTCCGAGTTCGAAGGGGATGCGCTCGCCGCGCTGCAGAACCACGCCGGCCGCCCCGAAGTGATCCAGGCGATGCGCGGCGAGGTGGGCGTCTCGCGCCGTACGAGCCCGTCCATCGGCGACCAGCGGCTCTACGTGGCGGTGCGCGCGGCGCCCGGCGTCGCGCGCGTCTCCGTGAACACGCCGGCGCTGGACGCGGTGGTCGCGCGCGCGCGCCGCGACGTGTTCGCTTCGGGCTTCATCGCGCTCGTCGTGGCCATCGGGCTCGCCTTCGTGTTCGCCCGCTCCGTGTCGCGTCCCATCGTGGAGCTCCGCGACGTGGCCCGCGCGCTCGCCGCGGGCGACCTGTCGCGCCGCCCCGCGCTCGCCGCGCCGGCGGAGATCGGCGATCTCGCCGACGCCGTGCACCGCATGGCCGAGCAGCTGCAATTGCGCCTCTCCGCGCTGCAGGCCGACGACGCGCTCATGGCCGCGCTGATCGACGCGCTGCAGGAAGGGGTGGCCGCGGTCGGCGCGAACCGGCAGGTGGTCATCCTCAATTCGCCCGCGCGCCGGCTCCTCGCGATCGGCGATCCCGTGCCGTTCAGTGCCGACCTCCTCCCGCGCGACACCGAGCTGCGCGCCGCGCTCTCGAGCGCGCTCGCGGGCGAGGCCACGGAACCGGCGGAGATAACCCTCGGCGGCCGCACCGTGATGCTCACGGCGCGCCCGCTGCGCGACGGCGGCGCGCTCCTCGCCTTCTTCGACCTCACGCGCACCCGCCGCCTCGAGGCGGTGCGCCGCGATTTCGTGGCGAACGTCTCGCACGAGCTCAAGACGCCCATCACCGTGATCGGCGGATTCGCCGAGACCCTCGCCACCGACGAGCCGCCCCCCGAGCAGCGCCGTCAGTTCGTCGAGGCGATCCGCAGCAACGCGCGCCGCATGCAGCGCCTCGTGGATGACCTCCTGGACCTCTCGCGCATCGAGTTCGGCGGATGGGTGCCCAAGCCCGAGCGCATCGACCTGCGCGCGGTCGCCTCGGAGACCGTCGCCGCGTTCGCCCCCGTCGCCCAGTCGCGCCAGGTCTCGCTCGGGAGCCAGGTCGATGCGCGCGCCGCCGAGCTCACCGCGGATGCGACCGCGCTCCGCCAAGTGCTCGCGAACCTCGTCGACAACGCGCTCCGCCACACCCCCAGCGGCGGCAAGGTGACGATCTTCACCGAGCCCGCGAACGATGGCGCGCTCGTGCTCGCCGTGAAGGACACCGGCATCGGCATCCCCGTCGAGCATCTCCCGCGCATCTTCGAGCGCTTCTACCGTGTGGATGCCGCGCGCTCGCGCGAAGGGGGCGGCACCGGGCTCGGTCTCGCGATCGTGAAGCATCTCGTGGAGGCGCACGGCGGGCGCGTCAGCGCCGAGAGCGCCCCGGGGCGCGGCACCACGGTGCGCGTCCTCTTCCCCGCGTCCGCCGTTACGGCATCGTGACCCCGGGGCGAGCAACGATGTGACGTCCGCCGGGCATCCATTCCGTATGACGAACACGGACAACGGAGTGGAAGCCATGAAGTCGCCCCTGCACTACACCCTCGAGTCGCACCGCGACGCCGCCACCCTCTACGTGACCGGCACGCTCGCGGTCGCTGGCGTCACCGCGGCGATGCACGAGGCCGATGCCCTCCCGGAGCGCGTGCGCGCGCTGCGCGTGGACCTGCGCGGCATCGCCGGCGTGGAACCCGGCGCGTTCGATGCCCTCACCTTCACCACGCGGCGGTGGCGCGACGTGCGCGGCGGGAGCACGCGCATCGATCTCCCACGGGACGAGGGCTTTCGAGCCGCGTGACACGAGCGTTACACGCTGGTAGCAGGGTCTTTACCAGGCTCGCGCACCTTCCGGGCGCAATCCAACCCCCGGAGAGAACAGTGCTGAAGCGTCTCACATTCCTCGCGGCCGCCCTCGTCGCGACCGTCGGAACGACCCGCGCGCAGGACCTGAACGGCGCCGGCGCCACGTTCCCGGCTCCCATCTACACGAAGTGGTTCGACATGTACGCGCAGGAGACCGGCATCAAGATCAACTATCAGGCGATCGGCTCCGGCGGCGGCATCAAGCAGTTCACGTCCCAGACGGTGGATTTCGGCGCCTCCGACGCGCCGATGTCCGATGAGGAGATGTCCAAGCTCCCCGCCCCCGCGTTCCACTTCCCGACCGTCATGGGCGCCGTCGTCATCACGTACAACATTCCCGGCTTCGACGGCGCGCTCAAGCTGACCGGTGATCTCATCGCCGACATCTTCTCCGGCCGCGTCACCAAGTGGAACGACTCGCGCCTGACGTCGCTCAACCCCGGCGTGAACCTCCCGAACTCCGACATCCTCGTGGTGCACCGGTCGGATGGCAGCGGCACGACCTACATTTTCTCCGACTACCTGAGCTCGGTCAGCCCCGCGTGGAAGACGTCCCCCGGCACGGGGAAGGAGCTCGCCTGGCCCGTCGGACTCGGCGGCAAGGGCAATGACGGCGTGACCGGACTCGTGAAGCAGACGCCGGGCTCCATCGGTTACGTCGAGCTCGCGTACGCGGTGCAGAACAAGCTCCCCTACGCCACGCTCAAGAATCGCGACGGCTTCTGGGTGGTCCCGACGCTCGAGTCGGTGTCGGAAGACGCCGCCGGCACGGTGAAGATCCTTCCGGCCAACACGGACTTCCGCATCTCGATCGTGAACGCGCCCGGCAAGGGCTCGTATCCGATCTGCAGCTTCACCTGGCTGCTGGTCTACAAGACGCAGACCGATGCCGTGAAGGGGAAGAAGCTGATCGCGTTCCTCAAGTGGTACATGCACAAGGGCGGGAAGGCCGCGGAGGATCTGCTCTACTCGCCGCTGCCGCCGGCCATGGTGAAGATGCTCGACAAGCAGATCTCCGAGATCAAGCTGGCGGGCAAGTAGAGACGCCAGCCGCCGGGCGTCCGACCCTCCCAGACCGGGCGCCCGGCACCCCTTCCCCTCAACTCAGAGAGACATGACCCGCACATCCCTGCGTACGCTCACGATCGTGCTCGCGTCGCTCGCGAGCATCCCGCTCGCCGCGCAAATCAACGACCTGGGCGGCTCGTCGCCGTACGTCGCGCCGGCCAAGAAGAGCGGCGATACGAAGCCGGACTCGAGCACGGCGAAGAAGGACTCGATGCCGAAGCCCGAGTTCAAGCCGAGCTGGAACTTCAGCACGTGGATCTTCGGCGCGTACAATTACCAGACCGACTCCGTCACGAAGGCGGCCAACAGCGGTCAGGCCTTCTCGAAGTTCACCGTGGACCGCGCGTACCTGACGTTCCGCGGACAAGTGGCTCCGAACTGGGGCTTCCGCGTCACCACGGACGTCGTCACGCTCGGTGGGGGCGCCGGCTACAGCGGCCTCACCATCCGTCTCAAGTACGCGTGGATGGAGTGGGACTATCTCCACGCGGAGCAGCCGTCGGACTGGTCGGCCTGGGCGCGCATCGGCCAGGTCACCACGATCGAGATCGATGACGAAGAGCGCTTCTGGCCGCGCTGGATCCAGAAGACCCCCCTCGAGTACTGGGCGATCCAGCCGAACTCGTCGGACCTCGGCGCCGGCACACAGGTCAACTTCCCGAACAAGTGGGGCAACGCGTACTTCCTGCTCGACAACGGCAGCGGGTACACCAACGCGACCGACGTGGACCGCTACAAGGACGCGGCGCTCCGACTCTCGCTCTGGCCCATGGGCAGGAGCGACGGGATGTTCAAGACCCTGGAGTTGAACGGCTGGTATCAGGCGGGGCGTACGCAGAGCGCGGTCGTCACGGCTCCCCCGAACATCCACCCCGGTCTCGAGAACAACGCGTACGGCGTGTTCCTCGGCAACGCGGATCCTCGTTTCCAGTTCGGCATCGATTACGCGGGGCGCATCCAGCAGGTGATCAATCCGGCGGACTCCACGCGGCACAGCAATACCTCGAAGGTGTTCTCCGGCTACATCGTGGTCCGCCCGTTCATCTGGAACGATCCCAAGGGGACGCCGGTGGGCGTCATCCTGCGCTACGACAACTTCACGCCGTACAGCGACGCGTATTTCCCGACGGCGGGGCTGTCGACGAGCACGAAGGCGAATCTCTTCATCGCCACGCTGTTCTGGGACGTCGCCAAGCAGAGCTCGCTCGGCATCTCGTACCAGGGTCAGACGCAGGCCGACCCGTCGGGCGCGGCATTCGAGAAGACGATGTACCAGCTGAATTACCAAGTGACCTTCTAGCAACGGTTTAGGGAGCGCATAGAGCGCTCCAACGATCCACCACGCCGGGCCTGTGACACTCTCGTTACGGGCCCGGCGGCGTCTCCGCCCGGGGCGCCTGCCATCTTTCAGTCTCTCATGACCGCACCCACCGCCTCCACGGAGGCGCCGCCGCCGCTCACGATCGAGGGCCGCTCGCGCGGTGACGCCGTGTATCAGGGCGCGATCACCGCCTTCGCGCTGTGCGTGCCGGTGCTGCTCGCGGCGATCGCCATCGCGATCTTCATCGCCGGATGGCCGGCGCTCCGCCAGTTCGGTCTCGGTTTCCTCACGTCGAGCGCGTGGGATCCCGTCCAGGGCCAGTTCGGCGCGGCTCCCGCCATCTTCGGCACCCTCGTCTCCTCGGCGATCGCGCTCGCCATCGCCACGCCGCTCGCGCTCGGCGTCTCGCTCTTCCTGTCCGAGTTCTCCCCCCTCTGGCTGCGCCAGCCGGTCGCTTTCCTGGTCGATCTCCTCGCGGCGATCCCGAGCGTGGTCTACGGCCTGTGGGGGATCTTCGTCCTGCTGCCCCTGCTGCGCAGTCCGGTCATGCCCTTCCTGCGCGACACGCTGCACCTGGGCGCCACGGGCCTCTTCTCGGGACCGGCGTACGGCGCGAGCATGCTCGCCGCGGGGATCATCCTCTCGATCATGGTGCTCCCGTACATCGCGTCGGTGTCCCGCGAGGTGCTCTACGCGGTGCCGCGCTCACAGCGCGAGGCGGCGCTCGCCCTCGGCGCCACGCGATGGGAGATGATCCGCCAGGCGGTGCTCCCGTACGCGCGATCGGGCATCATCGGCGGGATCATCCTCGGCCTCGGGCGCGCGCTCGGCGAGACGATGGCGGTGACCATGGTCATCGGGAACCGGCACGAGCTGGCGCTGTCGCTGTTCGCGCCCGGCTACACGATGGCGTCGGTCATCGCGAACGAGTTCAGCGAGGCGAGCAACGACCTGCACCTGAGCGCGCTGATGGCGGTGGGCTTCGTGCTCTTCGTGATGACGCTCATCGTGAACGCGATCGCGCGCTGGCTGGTCTGGCAGGTCTCGCGGCGCGCGTCGGGCACGGCCGCATGACGTCGCTCGCGCCGCCCCCCGCGGTGGGACTGGGACAGCGGCCCACGCAGCGACAGCGCGCGTTCGCCGAGCGCGCCGCGCGCACCGTGCGGCGCCGCAAGGTGTTCAACGCCGCGATGCTCTCCGTCCTCTCGCTCGCCGCGGTCGCGGCCACGTTGCCGCTCATCGTCGTGCTCGCGCACATCCTGCGCATGGGCGCGGGCTCCCTGAGCTGGAACTTCTTCACGCAGATGCCCAAGCCCGCCGGCGAGACCGGCGGCGGACTCGCGAACGCGATCGTCGGCACGCTGATCCTCGTCGCGATCGGGTCGGTGGCCGGGCTGCCGGTCGGGATCGGTGCCGGCCTCTATTGCGCCGAGCACGGCCGCTCGCGCCTCGCGAACGCGGTGCGTTTCCTCTCCGACGTGCTCAACGGACTCCCGTCGATCGTGATGGGGATCTTCGCGTGGCAGGTACTCGTCCGGCCCATGGGGCATTTCTCGGCGCTCGCCGGCGGCGCCGCGCTCGGGGCGATGATGATCCCGATGGTCGCGCGCACCACCGAGGAGATGGTGCTCACCGTGCCGAACGCGCTGCGCGAAGCGGCACTGGCGCTCGGCTACGCGCGCTGGCGCACCTCGCTCACCGTGGTGCTGCGCACGGCGAGCGCGGGGATCGTGACGGGCGCCATGGTGGCGCTCGCGCGCATCGCCGGCGAGACCGCCCCGCTCCTCTTCACCGCGCTGGGCAACCAGTTCTGGTCGGTTTCGCTGCGCCAGCCCATGTCCGCGCTCCCGCTGCAGATCTACACTTACGCCATCAGCGCCTATGATGACCAACACGCACTCGCCTGGGCCGGAGCCCTCGTCCTCATCGTCCTCGTCCTCGGGATCAGCGTCCTGGCCCGGTTCGTCACTCGCACCAAGGGAGGCGCCGGTGCCGGTGACTGAATCGCCGCGGCGTACCGGTTTCGCGATGCCGGCGCGGCGCGCGAGCGGCGCCGTCGAATCGCCGACGCGCGTCCGCGTCACGGTGTCCGGACTCGATGCGTGGTTCGGCGGCGTGCACGCCGTGCGCAACGTCTCGATGGAGGTGCGCGACCGGAGCGTCACGGCGATCATCGGCCCCTCCGGCTGCGGCAAGTCCACGTTCCTCCGCTGCCTCAACCGGATGCACGAGACGGTGAGCGGCGCGCGCGCGTCGGGCACCGTGCGCCTCGACGGCGTGGACCTCTACGCGCGCGAGGTGAACCCAGTGTACGTTCGCAAGCACGTCGGGATGGTCTTCCAGCGGCCGACCCCCTTCCCCACCATGTCCATCCGCGAGAACGTCGCCGCCGGGCTGCGCGTGCGGAACGGCGGCACGCCGAACAAGCGCGAGACCGAGGCGATCGTGGAGCGGGCGCTGCGCCAGGCCGCGCTCTGGGAAGAGGTGAAGGACCGGCTCGGCGGGAGCGCCACCGGCCTCTCCGGCGGGCAACAGCAGCGCCTGTGCATCGCCCGCGCGCTCGCGACGAGCCCCGCCGTGCTCCTCCTCGACGAGCCGACGGCGTCGCTCGATCCGATCAGCACGCAGTCGGTGGAGGAGCTCGTGTACGAGCTGCGCACCGCCGTCACCGTGGTGATCGTCACGCACAACATGCAGCAGGCCGCACGCGTCTCCGACCGGACCGCGTTCTTCCTGCACGGCGAGCTCGTGGAGCAGGGCGAGACCGAGCAGCTCTTCACGGCGCCCAAGGACTCCCGCACGGAGAGCTATCTCACGGGGCGCTTCGGATGACCGCGCTCGCCGCCGCCAGCTCCGCCGCCTCGCCGGCCGGCGCCGCCGCCGGCAGCGGCGCGCTCGCCGTGCGCCGCTTCTCCTTCTGGTACGGCAAGAAACAGGCGCTGCACTCGATCGACCTCGTGATCCCGCCGCGCGCCGTCACCGCGTTCATCGGCCCGTCGGGATGCGGCAAGTCCACGCTGCTGCGCTCCCTCAACCGGCTCAACGAGCTGATCCCGGGCGTCCGGCACGAGGGTGTGATCGAGCTCGATGGCCAGGACATCTACGGCGCGGGCTTCGACCAGGTCTCGCTCCGCCAGCGCATCGGGATGGTGTTCCAGCGATGGAACCCCTTCCCCAAGTCGATCTACGAGAACGTCGCCTTCGGCCCGCGCCTCAACGGCACACGCGATGCCCGCGACCTCGACGCGATCGTGGAGCACTCGCTGCGCCGCGCCGCTCTCTGGGACGAGGTGAAGGACCGGCTGCGCCAGAGCGCGCTCGGCCTCTCCGGCGGCCAGCAGCAGCGCCTCTGCATCGCGCGCGCCCTCGCGAACGAGCCCGAGGTGCTCCTCCTCGACGAGCCAGCGAGCGCGCTCGATCCGGTCGCGACGCAGAAAGTGGAAGAGCTGGTGTACGAATTGAAGCGCGAGCTCACTATCGTTATCGTGACACACAACCTCCAGCAGGCCGCGCGCGTCTCGGAGATGACCGCGTTCTTCTACATGGGCAAGCTCGTGGAGACCGCCGAGACCGACCGGCTGTTCACCAGCCCCAAGGAAGCGCGCACCGAGGCCTACGTGACCGGGAGATTCGGATGACCGAGACCACCGCCGCCGCGACCGCCGGCCCCTCCGCCGGCTTCCGGCACTTCCACGAACAGCTCGATCAGCTCAAGCAACGGCTGTTCGACATGTCGGCGCACGCCGAGGCGCTGGTCGAGCTCGCGGTGGATGCGCTCCTGCGCCGCGACACGGCGAAGGCCGAGACGGTGCTCGCGAACGACAAGGAGATCGACAAGGCCGAGATGGACGTGGAGCAGCTCGCCATCTCCCTCCTCGCGCTCCAGCAGCCGATGGCGAAGGACCTGCGCTTCATCATCAGCGCGATCAAGATCGCGAGCGATCTGGAGCGCGTCGGGGACCACGCGGTGAACATCGCGCAGTCGGCGCTGCGGCTCGCCGAGATGAAGTCCGACATCACCCCCGATCCCGAGATCGAGGAGATGGCGCGGCGCGCGCGCGCGATGCTCGCCGACGCGCTCGACGCCTTCGTGCGGTCCGACGGCGCCCTCGGCCGCGAGGTGTGCCTCCGCGACGACCAGGTGGACGCGCTGCACGACTCGCTCTTCCGCATCCTCCTCACGCACATGATGGAGGACCAGACCACGATCTCCGCGGCGCTCGAGCTCTTCCTCGTGAGCCGGAACCTGGAACGCGTGGCGGACCTGGCCACCAACATCGGCGAGGATGCCGTGTATCTTGCGGAAGGCAAGTCGATCAAGCACCATCGCGAGGACTTCACCGCGAACACCTGACCGCATGGCCGCGACCATCGCCGAGACCTCCCGACCCACCCGCGGGGCCCCCGACACGGGCCACGAACGCGTCGCGGCGATCGACATCGGCTCCAACTCCATCCGGCAGATCGTGGCCGACGTCGCCCCCGACGGGAACATCCGCGTGGTGGACGAGCTCAAGGCCGCGCCGCGCCTCGGCGCGGGGATGGACGATGCGGGGCGCCTGAGCGACGCGGCGGTGGACCGCGCCACGGAGTCCATCTCGCGTATGGCGACGCTGGCCCGCCAGCTGGGCGCGACGCGCATCGAAGTCGTCGCCACGAGCGCGGTGCGGGAGGCGGCGAACGCGCGCGAGTTCCTGGGGCGCGTGCAGCAGGCGGCACGGCTCAAGGTGCGCATCCTGGACGGCGAGGACGAAGCGCGACTCGCGTTCCGCAGCGCGCTCGCGCACTTCGACCTGGGCGGCGGCCGCGCGGCGGTGGTCGACATCGGCGGCGGATCGCTCGAGCTCGCGCTCAGCGCCGCGGGGTTGGTGGACCGGCTCGTCTCGCTCCCGTTCGGCGCGCTCCGCATGACCGAGCGCTTCCTCTCCCCGCGCTGCACGCGGAAGACGGTGCGCAAGCTCCGCAAGTTCGTGCGCAAGGAGCTGCACGCGCAGCTCCCCGCGCGCGAGTGGCGCAGCGCGCTCGTGATCGGCTCGGGGGGCACCTTCACGAACCTCGCGGGGATGGCGCTGCACCGCCAAGGGATCACGGGCTTCCCGACGGTGCACGGCACCACCGTGAGCCGCGTGGAGCTCGAGCACATCCTCGATTCGCTCGAGGGCATGTCGCTCGACGAACGCTTCACGGTGCCCGGGCTCAATCAGGGACGCGCGGACATTATCGTGGGCGGGCTCGCGGTGATCGCGGAGGTGATGGCGCGCCTCGACACGCCGCGCCTCGTGGTCTCCGCGTACGGGATCCGCGAGGGGATCCTCCTCGAGAACGCGCGGATCCTGCCGAGCGTCGCGGGGCCGGGCGACGCGCGCGAGCGCTCCGTGCGCCGCCTGGCCGAAGCGTGCCATTTCGAGGAACGCCACAGCACGCAGGTCCAGCGGCTCGCGCTCCAGCTGTTCGACGCGCTCGGCCCGCGGCTGGGATGCGCGCCGCAGGAACGCGACACGTTGTCGGCGGCCGCGCTCTTGCACGACATCGGCTATCACATCAGCTACGACCGCCACCACAAGCACTCGTACTACTTGATCTCGCACGCCGAGCTCCTCGGCATGTCGCCGGCGGAGCAGCTCGTGGTCGCGCACGTGGCGCGCTATCACCGCGGCGCGGAACCGAGCCGGCGGCACGGGGAGTTCGCGTCGCTCGATCGGTTGATGCGGCGCCAGGTGCGGCGCCTGGCGGGGATCCTGCGCGTGGCCGACGGCCTCGACCGCGGACACGTGTCGGCCGTGGACCGCGTGAAGGTGCGCTGGATCGAGCGCGCGATCCGCATCACGCCCGTGCCGCGCAACGCGAGCCGGACCATGCGCCTCGAGCTCTGGGGAGCCAGCCGCAAGAGTGGCCTGCTCGAAGAGGTGGCCGGCGTCCCCGTGGAGATCGTGAGCCCCGACGGCAACGTGGTGGGACGCAACGAGGGCGACGGCGGGGACGAAGTCGACTAGATCGCGCCGGGGTGAAGGGCGACCGCAACCGGGATCGAACCGAACACGGCGGATCGCTCCGTGAGCCCCACGGGCGCCGGCCCTCCGGGCAGTTCAATCGTCCAACAACACGCAATTCCGAGATGGCGGACCGGCGCTCCTCGCAGGCTCCGAGCAATCCGCAGTTCTCCCAGAATCCCGCTTGCGGTCGTCCTTGTAGCTCCCGCGCGAGCCGGACTACGACGTTAGGATCGCCGCCTCGGCATCGCCGGGCTCGGGGGGGATCTCGCTCATGCGGTGCGGCGGCGACGACACCGGCGTGCCCCACGGATTGATCGAGCAGATCACGTGCGTCGAGCGCTCGGGCTCGTTCCCCGGCGTCCGCTGGGTGTAGTGCCCCTCGGCGTCCAGGTCCCACGCCAAACGGTTGTCGGTGAGGAACGTCGCGAGGAGCGTGCGCAGGCGCTCGTGCAGCCCCTGGTCGAGCACCGGCGCGAAGGCCTCCACGCGCCGGTCGAAGTTGCGCGGCATCCAGTCGGCGGAGCCGATGTAGAACTCCTCGCTCCCGCCGTTGGCGAAGTGCCACACGCGTGAATGCTCCAGGAAGCGGCCGATGTGCCCCACCACGCGGATCCGGTCGCTGACGCCCGGCACGCCGGGGCGCAGGCAGCAGATGCCACGCACGATCAGGTCGATCTCGACCCCCGCCTGCGACGCGGCGTACAGTTCGCGCACCGTCTCCGCGTCGGCGATCGCGTTCATCTTCGCCACGATGCGGGCGGGGCGCCCCGCCCGCGCGTGCTCGGCCTCGCGCCGGATCAGCGCGTGCACGCGCTCGCGCAGCTCCACCGGCGCCACGAGCAGCCGGCGGTACGAGCGCTGGTGCGAGAAGCCGGTCAGGAAGTTGAACAGGTCGCTCACGTCGGCGCCGATGAACGGGTCGCACGTGAAGAGCCCGAAGTCCGTGTAGAGACGCGCGGTGCGTGAGTTGTAGTTGCCGGAGCCGATGTGCACGTAGCGGCGGATCCCGTCGGCCTCGCGGCGCACCACCAGGCAGATCTTCGCGTGCGTCTTGAGCGCGGCCACGCCGTACGCCACGTGCACCCCCGCGCTCTCGAGCTGCCGCCCCCACGTGATGTTGTTGGCCTCATCGAAGCGCGCCTTGATCTCCACCATGACCACCACCTGCTTGCCGCGCTCGGCGGCGGCGGTGAGCGCGCGCACGATCGGCGTGTCGCCCGAGGTGCGATACAGCGTGAGCTTGATCGCGAGCACCTGCGGATCCTCGGCGGCGCGGTCGAGGAAGCTCTCCACGCTCGTCGCGAAACTCTCGTAGGGGTGATGCACGAGCACGTCCCCTTGCCGGATCGCGTCGAAGATCCCGCCATTCACGCCGCGCAGCCGCGGCGGCGTCACCGGGACGATCGGCGCGTCGCGGAGCTCGGGGATGTCGAGGCTCGCGATCTCCATGAGGTCGCCGAGCTCGAGCAGGGTGCCGACCTCGTGCACATCGTGCTCGGTGAGCGTGGCGTTCGCGGGGAGCCGGTCATCGCGGAGCTCGTCCAGGAGCAGGCCGCGCGTCTCCTCCGGCATCCCGCGCTGCACCTCGAGGCGCACCACCTCGCCGAAGCGACGGCGGAACACCTGCTCCTCGATCGTCGCGAGGAGATCGTCCGGCTCTTCCGATGCCGCGAGCTCGATGTCCGAGTTGCGCGTGATGCGGAAGGCGTGCCACTCGCGGATCTCCATCCCCGGGAAGAGCGCGCCGAGGTTGGCGCCGATCACCTGCTCCAGCGGCACGAAGTGGTGCGGCTTGGACGTCGGCACCCAGCGCGGGAGGCTCTTCGGCACCTTCACGCGCGCGAAGTGCACCGTGTCCGTGGCGGGATCGCGGATCTCGAGCGCGAGCGAGAGCGACAGGTTCGAGATGTACGGGAACGGGTGCCCCGGGTCGACCGCGAGCGGCGTGAGCACCGGGAAGACCTGACTCTGGAAATACGCGTCGATGCGGGCGTAGTCCGCGGTGTCGAGGTCAGCCATGGCGACCAGACGCACTCCCCGCTCCGCCAGCGCGGGGAGGAGGTCCTCGTGCAAGCACCGCTCCCGCACCTCGAGCTGTTCGCGCACGATCTTGGCGATCGCGTCGAGCTGCTCCTGCGGCGTCATCCCGTCCGCCCACGCGACGGCGACGCCGGCCGCGACCTGACGGCGCAGGCCGGCCACCCGGACCATGTAGAACTCGTCCAGGTTCGTGCTGAAGATCGAGATGAACTTGAGCCGTTCCAGCAGTGCGTTCCGCCTGTCCAACGCCTCGTGCAGCACGCGCGCGTTGAACTCGAGCCAACTGAGCTCGCGGTTGATGTACAACTCGGGCTGGAGCAGAGCGTCGGGCATGGGGGTGCCAGAGACGGAGCGCCGCCCGGAGGACAGGCCGGGCGGCGATCCTAAGCTATGGGGTTCAATCTAGCGGAGGAATATCGGGTGGGTAACAAGTGCTGAGGCGCACGAAGTCGACTACAGTCGACTGAAGTCAACGGAAGTGAACGGAAGTCAACAGAAGTGAATGGAAGTAACGACACTACTAGAACATTATAACGACAACTAAAGCGTGTGTGGCGCCAGTCTTGCTACTTCAGACGCGAAAGTATTCGCTTCCCCTCCTCGTCGTCGATCTGCACGAAAGTGCGGCGATCGGGCTCGTAGTAGTAGACGTCGGCGTGGCGGATGTCGAACCAGAGGCCGTGCAGGGTCACCGCGTCCTTGGCCAAGCGGTCCCGCACGGCCGGGTACGTGCGGATGTGCTCCAGCTGCGTGATCACGTTCTGCTGCGACACCGCGTTCAAGTCGACGACGCCTCCGGTACCCTTCGCCGCCGCGAGAGCGGGCTCGGCGTGGCGCAGCCACTCGCGCAGGTTCGGCGGGCGCAGCAGCGACCGCCCCGCCACCAGCGCTTTCATCGCGCCACAGTCCGAGTGCCCGCACACGATGATGTGCCCGACCTCGAGCTGCATGAGCGCGAACTCGATCGCCGACGCCTCGGACTCGTCCGCGAGCGAGCGCCCCGACTCGTCGCACGGCGGGATCAGGTTCCCCACGTTCCGCACGACGAACATGTCGCCGGGATCCGTGGACGCGAACACGTTCACCGCCACGCGGCTGTCCGAGCACGCGATGAACAGCACGTCGGGATGCTGGCCGAGCGCGAGCTGCGCGAACGTCTCCGCGTAGTCGCTCCGGCGCTGGCGACGGAACTCCATGATCCCCTGGATCAGCTTGCGCATGTGCTAGAGCAGTTGGCTGAAGAGTCGCGCCACGTTCCACCCCACCTGTCGCCACAGCGGCTGCGCCCCCCACGTGGCGGCGTCCAGCCACTCCCCCTCCCGGAAGTACCGCTCCTGTACCGCCGCCAGCTGCGCGCACACATCGCGATCGTACGCGAGCAGCACCACCTCGGCGTTCAACGCGAAGCTCCGGATGTCCATGTTCGAGCTCCCGATCCACGCGAGGCGGCCGTCGATCGACGCGTGCTTCGCGTGCAGGAAGCCCGCCCCCGAGCGGCAGATCTTCACGCCCCCTTTGAGCAGGTCGAGATAGTACGACTTCTGCGCGGCCGACACGAGGAGTTGGTCGTCCTTGGCCGGCACCACGAGCCGCACGTCCACGCCGCGGAGCACCGCGGTCGAGAGCGCCTGGCGCAGCACGTCGTCGGGGATGAAGTACGGCGTCGTGATGACTGCGCGCTCGCGCGCCATGCCGAGGAGCGCGACGATCAAGCGCTGCATGTTCTGCCGCGGGAAGAGGGGGCTCGACGGGAGCACCTGCGCCGGCACGGTGCCCGTGATGTGCGGCGACGGGAAGAACTCCTCAGCGCCGAGGCGGCGCCCCGTCTCCTGATACCAGTCCTGCGCGAACACCGCCTGCAGCTCGAGCACCACTGGTCCCGTGACGCGCACCATCAGTTCTTCGTACGTGAGCCCGGGGATGAATCGCGCGTCCACGAGGTTCTGCGAGCCGGTGTACGCGACGCGGCTGTCGATGATCGCGATCTTGCGATGGTTGCGCAGATCGAACCGCGCGCCGCGCGAGCGGATCCAGCTGAGGCGCATCGTCGCGAGCGCCTCGATCCCCTCCTTCGTGAGGCGCTCCTGGACGACGTCGAAATCGGTGCTGCGCGAGCCGAGCGCGTCGGCGAGGAGGCGGCACTCCACGCCGCGCCGGCGCGCGCGCACGAGCGCGTCGAACACGCGCCGCGACGTCGCGTCGTCCCCCACGATGTAGAACAGCAGGTTCACGTGCGATCTCGCGGCGTCGATGTCCGCGATCATGCGCTCGAAGGTCCCGTCGTAATCGGTCAGGATCTCCAGGCTGTTCCCGCCGAGCACCGGGAAGTCGCCAAGCCGCTCGGTGAGATGCACCGCGGGCTCGATCTCGGGGGCCTGCGTTGGGCGGAACACGTTGGAGTCGGCCAGGAGCCGCGCGCGCACCGGCTCGCGGAGCTGCTCGAACTCGGCCAGCCGCTGCAGACGCAGCGCCGGCATGCGCGTTCGGCCGAGCACCAGGTAGAGCGCGATCCCCACGATGGGCTCGAAGAAGATCAGCGCGAGCCACGCGTTCGCCTTCTCCGGCGACCGCCGGAACGGGATCCAGACGAGCGCGCCGATGCGCAGCGCCCACTCGATGGCGACGAACGCGATCCACCACGCGCTCGAGCTGGCGAACCAGCGCGAGATCACCGGCGGGGGGCGTCCGCAGGAACCACGGGGGCCATGGGGGCCACGGCGGTGAACACCAGCGCGCGCATGGGGGCGATCACGGGATGATCCCCGTGCGCCGCCGCGATGGCCTGCGCGATCTCGTCGATGAGACGCTCGAGCGGCACCTCGCGACGCTCGCGCAGCGCGTTCGCGAGCGGCGTGCCCGTGGCGTGCCCCGCCGCGAGGTCGCGCGCCGCCGGGGCGCGCAGCTCGAAGGACACGCGGTCCATGGTCACGCTCGCGAAGCCCGCCGCGCGCAGGTCCCGTTGGATCGCCTCGCCGTCGTTGGATCCGAAGGGGATGCGCAGGAATTGCGGCGGATCGTTCGGGAGAAGGCGCGCCACCACTTCGTGCGCGATGCGCGACACGGGGTTGGCGTCGAAGCCGTCCCACACCGAGAAGATGAGCCGCCCTCCGGGCGCGAGCACGCGGCGCGCCTCGCGGTACGCCTTCGCCTTGTCGGGGACGAACATGATCCCGAACTGGCAGACCACGGCGTTGAACGAAGCGGCGTCGAAGGGGAGGGCGCACGCGTCGGCGGCGCGGAACGTGATGCCCGGCACGTCGCGCAGCTTCGCGCGCGCGTACTCGACCATCCCCTCGCTCAGGTCCGTGGCGGTCAGCACGCTCGGCGCCGGCATCGCGGCGCGGAGCGCGCGCGTCACGATCCCCGTGCCGCACGCCAGCTCGAGCACGCGCTTCGCCTCGCGCGGCAGCCGCGTTGCGGCGTCGCGCGCGTACGGCTCGAAGAACGCCGCGCCCATGAGGCGGTCGTAGTTCTCGGGGATCGAGCCGGCGAACTCGATGTCGGGCGTCGTCATCGTGCCAGTCCTTGGATGAGCCACCACGCGGCGGCGGCCATCAGCGCCGACATCGGGATGGTGAGGATCCACCCCCATACGATGCTTCGTGCCACGCCCCAGCGCACGGCGCTGAGCCGCGTGGTCGCCCCCACGCCCATGATGGCGCCGGTGATCGTGTGCGTGGTGCTCACCGGGATCCCGAAGCCGGTGGCGAGGAAGATGCTCAGCGCCCCCGCCGTCTCCGCGCAGAAGCCCCCCACCGGCCGCAGCTTGGTGATCCGCGAGCCCATGGTGTGCACGATGCGCCATCCGCCGAAGAGCGTGCCCAGCGCGATCGCGGTGTACGCGAGGATCTCCACCCAGTAGGGGATGTGATCGGCGCTCGTCACGTAGAGATGCGACATCCACCCCGTCTGTCCGGCGAAGAGCGCGCGCGATGAGAACAGGAGCCCGACCACGATCCCCATCGTCTTCTGCGCGTCGTTGGCGCCATGCGACAGCGAGAAGAACGCCGAGCTCGCCAGCTGCGCCGCGCGGAAGAAGCGGTCCACGCGGAACGGGCTCACGCGGTGGAACGTCCACATCACGAGCACCATCAGCGAGTAGCCGAGCGCCATCCCGATGAGCGGCGACAGGACGATGAACACGAGCGTCTTGGTCCACCCCGCCGCGATGATCGCGCGCATCCCCGCCTTCGCCACCGCCGCGCCGCCGTACCCGCCGATGAGCGCGTGCGACGAGCTCGACGGGAGGCCGAAGAACCACGTGATGAGGTTCCACGCGATCGCGCCGAGGAGCGCGCCCAGGATCACGTTCGGATCCACCAGCGCGACGTCGATCATCCCTTTCCCCATCGTCCGCGCGACGGCGGTCCCGACGGTGAACGCCGCGAGGAAATTGAACGACGCGGCCCAGATCACCGCGGGGAGCGGCTTGAGCACGCGCGTGCCGACCACGGTGGCGATCGAATTCGCCGAGTCGTGGAAGCCGTTGCTGAAGTCGAAGACGAACGCGACGCCGATGATGGCGAGGATGTACGCGACCATCACCTAGCTGTGCTTGAGGGCGATGCTCTCGAGCACGTTGGCCACATCCTCGCACTGGTCGAGCGCCCGCTCGATCGTGTCGTAGAGCTCCTTCCACTTGATGACTTCGAGCGCATCGGGGTGGCCGGCGAAGAGTTCCCCCACCGCTTGATGGTACAGCTGGTCCCCCTCCTCCTCGCGCAGCTTGATGTCGCGCCCACGCGCGACGACGATGCGCGAGTCCTTCATGTGCGCGACGGCCGCCTCGATGTGGTCGGTGGCGCGGATCAGCACGTCGGCCAGGGCGGTGGCCGACGCGCGCGACTCGCGGATGTGGAACATCTGCGCGCGCCGCGCGGTGCCGTCGATGAGATCGACCACGTCGTCCATCTCCCCCGCGAGGAGGTGGATGTCCTCGCGATCGATCGGCGTGACGAAGCTCTTGTCGATGCGCAGGATGAGACTGTGCGTGATCTCGTCGGCCTCGTGTTCGACCGCTTTGATCTTCGCGACGGTCTGCTCCAGGTTCCCGGGCTCGGCGAGCAGCTCCTTCAGGAGCCTCGACGCCGAGCTGAGGCGCTTCGCGAGCTCGGCGAACATGTCGAAGAAGGCTTCGTCGCGGGGGATGAGACGCATCACGGCACGGGGACAGGGGGTCGGGGAGAGGGTCGGGGAAGCTACGAACAAACGACAGTCGACGACAGTCGACGACAGTCAACGGCAGTCCACGACAGTCGACCACAGCGGACGACAGCCCGTTTGAGAGGGGAGCGGCCGTTCACTGTCGTCGACTTTCGTTGACTGTCGCTCCCTGCCATTCGACTGTCGTGGACTGCCGTCGCCTGTCGTCGACTGCCATTTTGGCCCAAATCGTAGGCCCATGTCTTGCCTCCACATAGCCCCGTATCGCGGCCACTCCGTCATCCCGGCCGCTTAACCGCACCTAGAGGCTCCACCATGGCGCAGAAAGTCATCGGCATCGATCTCGGCACCACCAACTCCGTCGTCTCCGTCATGGAAGGGGGCGACCCGGTGGTCATCCCCAACGCCGAGGGCGGGCGCGTCACGCCCTCCGTCGTCGGATTCACGAAAGACGGTGAGCGGCTCGTGGGCCAGGTCGCCAAGCGGCAGGCCGTCACGAATCCCACGAACACCGTCTTCTCCATCAAACGTTTCATGGGCCGCAAGATCTCCGAGGTCGGGGAGGAGATGAAGCGCGTCCCGTACAAGGTGGTGCCCGGGCCGAACGACACCGCCGTCGTCGAGGAGCAGGGCAAGCGCTTCACGCCCCCCGAGATCTCGGCGATGATCCTGCAGAAGATGAAGCAGACCGCGGAGGACTACCTCGGCCACAAGGTCGAGAAGGCCGTCATCACCGTCCCCGCGTACTTCAACGATTCGCAGCGCCAGGCCACGAAGGACGCCGGCAAGATCGCCGGCCTCGATGTGCTCCGCATCATCAACGAGCCCACCGCGGCGGCGCTGGCGTACGGCCTCGACAAGAAGAAGGACGAGAAGGTGGCGGTCTTCGACCTCGGCGGCGGCACGTACGACATCTCCGTGCTCGAGCTCTACGACGTCGAAGGCTCGCGCCAGTTCGAGGTGAAGTCCACGAACGGCGACACGCACCTCGGCGGCGATGACTTCGACCAGCGCGTGATCGATTGGCTGGTGGCCGAATTCAAGAAGGACCAGACCATCGACCTCTCCAAGGATCCGATGGCGCTCCAGCGCCTCAAGGAAGCCGCGGAGAAGGCGAAGATGGAGCTGTCGAGCACGCAGCAGACGGACATCAACCTGCCGTTCATCACGGCGGACCAGTCGGGGCCGAAGCACCTCAACTATTCGCTCACGCGCGCGAAGTTCGAGCAGCTCGTGGACGACCTGATCCAGCGCACGCTCCCGCCCATGCAGCAAGCGCTGAAGGACGCGGGGATCAAGCCCGAGGAGATCGACGAAGTGATCCTCGTCGGCGGCTCCACGCGCATCCCGAAGGTGCAGACGATCGTGAAGGACTTCTTCAAGAAGGAGCCGCACAAGGGCGTCAACCCGGACGAGGTCGTCGCGATCGGCGCCGCGATCCAGGGGGCGGTGCTCACGGGCGAGCAGAAGGATGTGCTCCTCCTCGACGTCACCCCGCTGTCGCTGGGCATCGAGACGCTGGGCGGCGTCACGACCGTGCTCATCCCGCGCAACACCACGATCCCCACGAAGAAGTCGGAGACCTTCTCGACCGCCGAGGACAATCAGACGACGGTGGAGATCCACGTGCTGCAGGGTGAGCGCGAGCTCGCCGTCTACAACAAGACCATCGGCAAGTTCCAGCTGACGGGGATCCCGCCGGCTCCGCGCGGCATGCCGCAGGTGGAGGTCACCTTCGACATCGACGCGAACGGCATCCTGCACGTGACCGCGAAGGACAAGGCGACGGGGAAGGAGCAGAAGATCCGCATCGAGGCGTCGAGCGGTCTCTCGGACGCCGAGATCAAGAAGATGATGGCGGACGCCGAGTCGCACGCGGCGGAGGACAAGGCGAAGCGCGACGAGATCGACACGCGCAATCGCCTGGACTCGCTCACGTACGAGGTGGAGAAGAACTCGAAGGAGTGGTCGGACCGCCTCAGCGCGGACGTGAAGGCCAAGCTCGATGGCGCGGTGGAGCGTGCGCGCAAGGCGCTCCGCGGCGAGGACCTGAACGAGGTGCGCTCGGCGCGCGAGGAGTTGGAGAAGGCGTATAGCGAGGCGGGACAGTCGCTCTACGCGCAGGGCGCGCAGACCGCGGGCGATCAGGCGACGTCGCGGGCGGCGCAGGAGAGCGCGGCGGATCATCCCAAGGGCACGGACAAGAAGGATGAGGCCGTCGAGGCGGACTACGAGATCGTGGACGAGTCGAAGAAGTAGTTCTCCTGGAGAGGGTTCGGGCGCCCGGCCGTGACGGCGGGCGCCGAGCTATTCCGGCGCAACGGCTCGCGCGCAACACGTTCCACCGCGCCGATCTGGAGGCCGCGGGCGTGGAGCAGCGAGCAGGATGCAGGGAGCAGGCGGCGGGGGCTCGCGGAGCGGCCCCCGCGCGTAGCCAGAGACTCGCCGCGTCGTCTGCGGCGAGGCTCGCAGCGTGTAAGCGCGAGGGCCGCGGAGCGAGCCCCCGCCGCCGGACCCGGCGCACGGAACGGCAACTTTCTTCTACTCGCCAGTGACTACTTACTATGTACGCGGGAGCGACGGGAACCCTCGGGCGCTCTCGTTCGTATAGAATGGAGACAGACCCACACCCTCAGGACCCCCACGCATGACGAAGCCATCCTTCCCACGCGCGACGCTCGGCGTCGTCGCTGCCATCGCGTTCATCGGCGGGCTCGTGCTCGCCGCCGGATTCAACCTCACTCCATTCGGCTACGCCGCGCAGCAGAAGGCGGACCCGACCAAGATGCTCGCGACCCCCGCCCTTCCCGGCGTGTCCGTGGCGGAGACCGGGAACGCGTTCGTGACGATCGCGGAGAAGGAGACCCCCGCCGTCGTCTCCATCGTCACCGAACGGAACGCCCCCAAGGCCAGCAATCGCTCGCGGCAGAACGTGCCGCCGGGCTTCGATGAGTTCTTCCGCCAGTTCGACCAGCGCCCGCAGCCCGAAGAGGGGAGCGGCTCCGGATTCATCGTCAGCTCCGACGGCTACATCCTGACGAACAACCACGTCGTGGCCGACGCGGACAAGGTGACGGTCACGCTCCTCGACAAGCGCGTGTTCAAGGCCAAGGTCGTGGGGCGCGATCCGAGCACGGACGTCGCCGTGATCAAGATCGACGGGAGCGATCTCCCGACGCTCCCGATGGGCGATGACTCGAAGGAGAAGGTGGGCGAGTGGGTGCTCGCGATCGGCAATCCCCTCGGCCTCGACTTCACCGTGACGGCGGGGATCATCAGCGCGAAGGGACGCAGCCGCGAGCTGCAGGGGCTCATGCGGAGCCAGTACGCGATCCTGGATTACATCCAGACCGACGCGGCGATCAATCCCGGCAATTCGGGCGGGCCGCTCGTGAACATCCGCGGCGAAGTGATCGGCATCAACAGCGCGATCGCGAGTCAGACGGGCTTCTATTCGGGGTACGGCTTCGCGATCCCGATCACGCTCGCGAAGACGGTGATGTCGGACATCATCCAGTACGGCCACGTGCGCCGGGCGATCCTCGGCGTGTCGATCCAGGATCTGCGTCCCGAGGACGCGCAAGCGGCCGGTCTCAAGGAGATCCGCGGCGCGCTCGTGGGTGGCGCGAGTCCCGGACAGGACAGTCCGGCGGCGCGGGCGGGGATCGAGGCGGGTGACGTGATCGTCGCGATCGACGGACAGCCGGTGGACCGCGTGGCGCAGCTGCAGCGTTTGATCCGCTCGCACAAGCCGGGAGACGTCGTGACGGTGGACGTGATGCGATTCGGCACCAAGCGCTCGTACAAGGTGAAGCTGATCGAGGCGCCGACGGACGAGCAGCTCGCGAGCGGCCAGGGGCGCGGCGAGGACGATGACGCCGACAAGCCGGCGAGCTACGACAAGCTCGGCATCTCGGTGGCGCCGATCAGCGACGAGCTCGCGAGCCGCGCAGAGATCCCCGACACCGAGCGCGGCCTCGCCGTGGTGGACGTGGATGCGACCGGTCCCGCCTTCCGGCAGTTGCAGCCGCAGCGCGATGTGATCGTGAAGGTGCTGCGTCCGGAGTCGGACACGAAACTGACGGTGAATGGCTTGAACAACGCGCTCGGCAAGGTGCGCGATGGCGACATCGTGAGCCTACTAGTCTATGACACGCAAGCGAAGGCCACGCGCGTGGTGAATCTGCGGGTCGGCGGCTGACCCCAGCGGGACCAGATGACGGCCCGGCGCGCGGAACACGGCGCGCCGGGCCGTTTCGCTTGAACGGGCACGACGACTGCGACGGCAACGGCAACTGCGACCGGGATCACTACGAGAACAGCGGATTGCTCCTACCCAGAGGAGAGATCCTGCAACCTGACGTGGGCGCATCGTGACCCTGAACATGCAGTGAGCCATCAGCTCTTCTCCGCAGCGTCCAGGTTGCAGTTGCCGTTGCAGTCGCCGTTGCGGTTGCCGTTGCTGTCGTCGTTGATCTTGCAGTTGTAGTTTCCCTCGATCGCTCGTCGAACATCGTCCATCACGTCGCGGGAGTGGCGGAATCGGCAGACGCGCTGGATTTAGGATCCAGTGGGGAAACCCGTCCGGGTTCGAGTCCCGGCTCCCGCACTACTGTAGATGCGAAACGAGGCGGCCGACGAACCGGCCGCCTCGTATCGCATCCCGCGCGCTCGGACTATTGCGGGGGCTTCTGGTCCAGCCACTTCGCGACGCCGCCGTGGCTCGAGCAGGCGCCCGAGTGATTCTTGGCGTGCGAGTAGGTGCCGTCCTTGCACTGGGCGGTGGCGCCCTGCGGGTTGTTGTCCGGGTGCTCGCCGGTGCCGTTGGGATTCTGATGCGTGGGCGGATTCTGTGCCGCCGCGGTGGGCGCAGGGGCCGACGGCGGCAGGTTGCTCGCGGCCGGCGCGACGGTCTTCGTCGTGGTCGCGCTGGCGGCGCTCGAGTGCGCGATGCCGCCATGGTGCGAGCAGGCGCCCTTGCCGCTCTTGCTCATCGTGCCGTCAGAGCAGGTCACCGGTGTCCCGGTCGCAGCGGGAGCCGCCGCGGGAGGAGCGGCCGGTGGCGGCGCATTGGTCGTACTGGCGCTGGCCGCGCTCGAGTGCGCGATGCCGCCATGATGCGAGCACGCGCCCTTGCCGGTTGACGTGCTCGTGGTGCCGTCCGCGCACTTGACCGTCGCCGGCGCCGCCTGCGCGCTCGCCGAGTGCGTGGATGCGATGGCCAGGACCATAGCCAGCGCAGTGAGAGGGATCAGCTTCTTGAACACGTTCGCCTCCGGGATCGAGAGAGGGGTGCGCCTTTCGTGCAAGGGGCGACCATCATCATTTCACTGCGCGATGACATTCGCAAGAGAAGCCCGTCTCGCGCGACGTACCGGAATTCAGCGCGACGCGCCCGCGGCGGCTTCGCGAGCAGGAACGGGGTCGCGCAACTTCCGGCGCAGCACCTTGCCCACCATGCTCTTCGGCAACTCCGTCCGGAACTCGATCTTGCCGGGCACCTTGTAGTGGGCGAGGTGCTCCTTCGCGAACGCCTTGATCTCGTCGGCGGTCGCGGTCATCCCGGCGCGGAGCACCACCGCCGCGAGCACGATCTCCCCCTTGGTCGCGTCGGGGATGCCGGTGACGCCCACCTCCGCCACCGCCGGGAACTTCGCGATCACCTCTTCGACCTCGCGCGGCCACACTTGGAAACCGCTCGCCTTGATCAGCTCCTTCTTGCGATCGACGATGTACAGATACCCGTCCGGATCGAGATGGCCGAGGTCCCCCGTGAAGAGCCACTTGCCGCCGGGGCCGCGCGCCCGCAGCACCTCCGCCGTCTCCGACGGATTCTTGAAGTAGCCGCGCATGAGGTTGGGTGCGCGCAGGACGATCTCGCCATCCTCTCCCTGCGGCATCTCGCGCTGGCCGGTGTCGGCGTCCACGATCGCGAGCTCCACATCCGGGAGCGGCATGCCGACGGAGCCGATCTTGTTCTCCCCCACGAGCGGATTGCACACCGCGGCCATCCCCGACTCGGTGAGCGCGTACCCTTCGAAGATCCGCCCTCCCGTCATCGCTTCGAAGCGGCGCTTCGTCTCCGCCAGGAGGGGCGACGAACCGCTGATGCACGCCTTCAGACTGGTGAAGTCCACCTTCCCCGCCTGCGCGAGTGGATGATTCACGATCGCGCCGTACAGCGTCGGCACGCCGCAGAAGAACGCGGGACGCGTGCGCTGGATGCTCTTCATCACGTCCTTGAGGTCGCGCGGATTCGGCACGAGCACGATCGGGCTGTGGTTCACGATCCCGAGCCCTTGCACGCCCACGTTCGCGTACACGTGGAAGAGCGGGAGCGGCACCATGATCGGCGAGCCCCACTCGGTGAGCGCGCTCCCGATCCACCGTTGCACCTGCAGCGCCGCCTCGACGTACTCGTGGTGGAGCGTCTCGGCGCACTTCGGCTCTCCCGTGGTGCCGCCGGTGAGGAGGAGCGTGGCGAGATCGGCGCCCGTCACTTCCTCGCGCGGCGCGGCGGCGCCGGTGTGGTGCGCGAGGAGGTCGGCGAAGGCGAGGTCGCCCGAGGCGAGCGTGATGCGGTGGCCCTCCTTCTTCTCCTTGAAGAGCGTGAAGAGCGCGCGCAGCAGCGGAGGGAGATACTCCTTGATGTTCGTCGCGATCACGCGCTTCACCGCCGTGCCGGCGATGGCCTCCTTCACGCGCGCGTAGAACGGCGTGAGCACCACGACGGTCTCGGCCCCCGAGAGCGCGAGCGGGTGCTGGATCTCGTCCGCCGAGTACGTGGGATTGAGCGGGAGGATCGCCGCGCCGAGCCGCCACGCGGCGAACTGCGCGATCATGAACTGCGGACAGTTCGGCAGGCAGAGCGCCACGCGGTCGCCGCGGCGCACGCCGAGCTCGGCGAGCGCGGCGGCGAAGGCGTTCGCGCGCGCATCGAGCTCGCGGTACGTGAGCGTGCCCCCCTTGAAGAGGAGCACGGGCGCGTCGGGGCGGGCGCGGACTCCGTCGCCGAAGTAGTCGAGGAGTGTGCGAGCCGGATAGGGGGCGAGCGTCCTAGGGACGCCGGCGTCGTAATGCGCGAACCACGGTGCGCTCATGTCGACTTGGAATCCTGCGCCGGGAGCGCGCGGAGTCAAGCGCGGGACGTTGACGGTGCGCGCTTGCGGTCATAGCGTAGCCCGAACGGAGGGGGAACATGGCGTGGCTCCTGCTGGCGACGGGGATCGCGGTGTTCGGTGCCGTGTTGCTCGCGTACGACCGCTGGAAGCGGATGGCGGTGTCGCGCCGCTATCCGGCACAGGGCGAGCGCGTGATCGTGGACGGCGTGTCGCTGCACGCGCTCGTGCGCGGCGAGGGGCGGCCGGTCGTGCTCCTGCACGGGAACTACGGCGATGCGTCGGACTTCTCGGGGCGGCTGCGCGAGCGGGTGAGCCGCGATTTCCGCGCGGTGATCATCGACCGGCCCGGGTACGGGCACAGCGCGCGGCCGCCGCACGGATTGTCGGTGGCGGGACAGGCCGAGCTCGTGCGTGGCGCGGTGCGCGCGCTCGGCGTGGACCATCCGATGCTGGTGGCGCATTCGTGGAGCGGATTCCTCACGCTCGCGTACGCGCTCGCGCACCCGGAGGAGCTGGCGGGGCTCGTGCTCATCAATCCGCTCTGTTACGCCGACGACACGTCGCGGAACACGGATCCGCACGGGAGCGTCGTGCGGCGCACGAGCGACGCGCTCACGCCGGTGCTGCAACCGCTCGTGGGCTACCGCGTGTACCGCGCGACGATGCGCGGCCGCTTCGCCCCCGAGCCCGTGCCGGATACGGAAGCCACCGATCCCCTCCTCGCCTTCCGCCGTGTTCGCCCCGAGCAGCGGCACGCGCGCGACGAGGATTTCGAAGCGAGCCTCGCGGCCGCCCCGGAGCTCTCGCCGCGCTACGTGCAGCTCGATCTCCCGCTGGTGATCGTGGTCGGCGACGGCGATCGCGTGGCCGCGCCGTCACGGCAAGGCTATCGGTTGCACAATCAGGTGCACTCGAGCCGACTCAACGTGCTCCCGGCGGCGGGACACATGGTGCACATCACACGGCCGGATGCGGTGATGGAGGCGATCCATCAGGCGTGGGAGATGGTGGAGAGCCGCGCGGCGGATACGAGTCGGGCGACTCCGCCGCGGATGGATCGGGTGACGGGGGATTTCATCGCCAGGGGATAGGGAGGAGGGAGCGGGGGCCGGGGTCTAGGCGGAACTGATCCTGCGGGGATGGGGGATCGCAACGACATGAGGGGTGGTGCCGCCACTCGCGCATCCTCTCGCCGAGGGGGCGACAAGGGGCACGGGAGCCGAGCCGGCTCCCTGCCCCCTATGAGCGTTCGGTTGGCTCTCACGGGCACCGCCCGTCGTTGTTCGCCATCCCCTGTCCCCGCAGGGAGCAGGTCCGCCTAGACCCTCCTCCCTGGCCCCTCCTCCCTAGCCGTTGGGTTATCTTTCCCGTCCAATGGCAATCGACATCAAGACCAACAACTCCTCCGGCCTCGAACGGCGCGTCGCGATCAGCGTCCCCGTGGATGATGTGAAGAGCGCGGAGGACAAAGCCGCCTCGCGCTACGCGACCCAAGTGCGACTCCCGGGCTTCCGCCCCGGCAAAGCGCCGCCGGCGGTGGTCCGCAAGAAGTTCGCGGACGCCATCCGCCAGGAGGCGATCGAATCGCTCGTGCAGGAGGCGTTCAAGACCGTGCTCGAGCGCGAGAAGATCGACCTCGCCACGCAGCCGCACGTGCACGACCTGCACTTCCACGAGGGGCAGCCGCTCACCTTCGAGCTCCATCTCGAGGTGCGGCCCACCATCGCGCTCGAGCGCACGAGCGGGTTCCGCGTCACGCGCATCGAGCGTCCCGTCACGGACGAGCTCGTGAAGGAGCAGCTCGAGTCGCTGCGCGACCAGCGCGCGGCGTGGGCGCCGGTGTCGGAGCGCGCGCAGCCGGGCGACATGGCCACCGTGCTCCTCGCCACCGCCGACGACAGTGGCGCGATCCCCGAGGGCAAAGAGTACCGGATCGTCCTCGGCAGCGGGCAGGCGATCGCCGGGGTCGAAGAGCTCATCATGCAGACCGATCCCGACGGCACGCGCGAGGGCACGGTGCAGTGGCCGGCCGACTTCCCCGACGAAGCGCAGCGCGGGAAGACCAAGACCGTGCGCGTGCAGGTGCGCGACGTGAAGCGGAAATCCCTCCCTGCGCTGGACGATGCGTTCGCGCGCGAGGTCGGCGATTTCGATTCGCTCGACGCGCTCACGAAGGCGGTGCGCGAGGACCTCGCGAAGCACGTGGCGCGCGAGGCGGATGCCGACGTGCGGCAGCGCCTCATGGATGACCTCGTGGCCGCGAACACGTTCGACGTGCCGCCGAGCTGGGTGAACGATCTCGTGCGCGCGTACGGCGAGATGGACCAGATCCCCGAGGACGACCGTCAGAAGTTCGCGGGCGAGTTCCGGCCCGTGGCCGAGCGGCAAGTGCGGCGCGATCTGGTGATCGAGACGCTCGCCGCGCGCGAGAAGCTGGCCGCCAGCGAGGCGGAAGTGGATGCGCGCGTGGCGGAGCTCGCGGCCAAGCGCGGCGCGGAGCCGGGCGCGATCTACGCGAGCCTGCAGAAGGCGGGACGGATCAAGGAGATCGAGCGCAGCATCACGGAAGACAAGGTGTTCGCGTGGCTGCTCGAGAAGAACGAAGTGCAATCCGGCTGATGACCCCGACCCCGAAGGAGCCCATGAGCACGATCTATCCCCCGTACGTCATCGAGCGGTCGAGCCGCGGCGAGCGGACGTACGACATCTTCTCGCGGTTGCTGATGGACCGCATCGTCTTCCTGGGGACGGCGATCAACGATGACGTGGCCAACATCATCATCGCGCAGCTCCTGTTCCTCGAGGCGGACAACCCCGAGCGCGACATCAACCTGTACATCAACTCGCCCGGCGGCGTCGTGAGCGCGGGCATGGCGATCTACGACACGATGCAGTTCCTGAACGCGCCCATCCGCACGATCTGCATGGGGATGGCGGCGAGCATGGGGGCGTTCCTCCTGGCCTCCGGCACCGCCGGCAAGCGGTCGGCGCTCCCGCACGCGCGGATCATGATCCACCAGCCGAGCGGCGGCGCGCAGGGGACGGCGTCGGACATCGAGATCCAGGCGCGCGAGATCCTGCATCTGCGCTCGAAGATGAACGAGCTCTTCGCCAAGCACACGGGGAAGAAGGTGGAGCAGATCGAGCGCGACATCGACCGCGATCGGTTCATGAGCGCGGAGGAAGCGAAGGAGTACGGGATCATCGACAGCGTGATCGTGCAGCACCGGGCGATCCAGCCGGTGGAGAAGGTGGCCGCTTTGTGAATTGATTCACTTGAGCGGCGGGGGCGCGTGGCGCTCCCGCCGCTTGACCGTCTAAATGGGTGGTATTAGTCATTCGCCGCCCGCCTCGCCCGCCCTGCAGCCCGGGACCTCATGTCGCACGACAAGCACCTCCGTTGCTCCTTCTGCGGCAAGTCCAAGGACTCGGTCCGGAAGTTCATCTCCGGACCCAGCGTGTACATCTGCAACGAGTGCATCTCGCTCTGTAACGAGATCCTCGCCGAGGACGAGGAGCGCGAGGTCGCCGAAGCGATCACCCAGGTCCCCACCCCGCAGGAGATCAAAGACGTACTGGACCAGTACGTGATCGGGCAGGAGCGCGCGAAGAAGGCGCTCGCGGTGGCGGTCTACAATCACTACAAGCGCATCAACAGCGCGTCGAACCGCGACGACGACGTCGAGCTCGACAAGTCGAACATCCTCCTCATCGGTCCCACCGGCGTCGGCAAGACGCTCCTCGCGCAGACGCTCGCGCGCATCCTCGACGTGCCGTTCACGATCGCGGACGCGACGACGCTCACCGAGGCGGGCTACGTGGGCGAAGACGTCGAGAACATCCTGGTGCGGCTCCTGCAGGCCGGCGAGTTCAACGTGGCCGAGTGCGAGCGCGGCATCGTGTACATCGACGAGATCGACAAGATCGCGCGCAAGAGCGAGAACCCGAGCATCACGCGCGACGTGAGCGGCGAGGGCGTGCAGCAGGCCCTGCTCAAGATCCTGGAAGGGACGATCGCGAGCGTGCCGCCGCAGGGCGGGCGCAAGCATCCGCAGCAGGAATACATCCAGATCAACACCAAGGACATCCTGTTCATCTGCGGCGGCGCCTTCGACGGCCTCGAGAAGATCATCGAGGCGCGCACCGGGCGGCGGCAGATCGGCTTCACGAAGGAAGAGGTGCAGAGCGGCAAGGTGAAGGACCTCGCGGTGAATCCCTTCGGCGAGGTGGAGCCCGACGACCTGCTGCGCTACGGGCTCATCCCCGAGCTGGTGGGGCGCCTGCCGGTGGCCGTCTCGCTCGAGTCGCTCGACGAGCCGTCGCTGGTGCGCATCCTGAAGGAGCCCAAGAACGCGCTCACGAAGCAGTACACGAAGCTCTTCGACCTCGAGGACGTGAAGATCACGTTCGACGAGCAGGCGCTGCGCGCGGTGGCCACGCGCGCCCTCAAGCGCGGCACCGGCGCCCGCGGCCTGCGCGCCATCCTGGAAGAGCTGATGACGGAGATCATGTTCGAGATCCCGAGCCGCGACGACATCGTCGAAGTGAAGATCACGGAAGCGTGCGTGCTGAACGGCACCCCGCCACTGCTCGAGATCTCCCCCAAACGCCAGAAACGCGAGGCGTAAGCCCTCGCGAGTCCGCGGTTGCAACCGTCCGCGGTTGCAACCGTCCGATTTCGTAGTTGTCCGCGGATGCAGAACGGGGCGCCACCGGCGCCCCGTTCTGCATCCGCCCCAATTCCACATTACATTCGATTAGTGCCCATCTCCATCGTACGAGAGACCGAGCGCTTCGAGGTCCCCGAGAAGCTCCCCGTCCTGCCGCTGCGCGACGTGGTGGTCTTCCCGTACATGGTGATCCCGCTCCTCGTGGGGCGCCCGCAGTCCATCGCGGCGATCGAGGCCGCGTTCCAGGATGACCGCTGGATCCTGCTGGTGGCGCAGCGGAATGGCGAGATCAACGAACCCGGCGCGAAGGACCTGTTCCGCATCGCGGTGGTGGGACGCGTGCTGCAGCTCGGGCGTCCCGCGAACGGCACCACGAAGGTGCTCGTGGAGGGCGTGGCGCGCGCGCGCGTGACGCGCTACGTGCCGGGCGAGAAGCACGTCACCGCGCTCATCGAGCCGCGCCCTTTCCGCGAGCACGCCGCGACGCCCGACGAGTACGCGCAGATGCGGCGCGTGGTCGCGCTGTTCGACGAGCATGTGGCGATGCACCGCCGCTTGCCGAACGAGGTGTCCGCGCTGGTGCAGGGAGCGCAGAGCGTGGACAAGCAGGCCTTCGCGATCGCCGCGCATCTCCTCGTGAAGCTCGAGCAGCGGCAGAAGCTCCTCGAGAGCCCGAACATGCGCGCCATGGCGGACCTGCTGGGCGAGACGCTCGTGGCCGAGAACGAGATCCTGCGCCTCGAGAGCAAGATCGACAAGGAAGCGCGCGGCTCGATGTTCCAGAACCAGCGCGAGTTCTATCTGAACGAGCAGCTCAAGGCGATCCACCGCGAGCTCGGGCAAGAGGAAGCCGATGGATTTGACGAGCTGCAGGCACAGCTCGAGAAGAAGGCTCTCCCGGCGGCGGCCAAGGAGCGCGCGGAGCGCGAGCTCAGGAAACTCCGGCGCACGAGCCCGCTGAGTCCGGAGGCCACGGTGGGGCGCAACTATCTGGACTGGCTCCTCGCGCTCCCGTGGAACGAGCGCACGGACGACGTCGTGGACGTCGCGCATGCGCGGCGCGTGCTGGACGAAGACCACTACGGGCTCGAGGACGTGAAGGACCGCATCCTCGACTACATCGCCGTGCTCTCGCTCGTCGGGAAGATGGAAGGGCCCATCCTGTGCCTGGTCGGCCCTCCGGGCGTGGGGAAGACCTCGCTCGGCCGTTCGATCGCGCGCGCGCTCGGGCGCAAGTTCGTGCGCATGTCGCTGGGCGGCGTGCGCGACGAGGCGGAGATCCGCGGCCACCGGCGCACGTACATCGGGTCGCTCCCGGGGCGCGTGGTGCAGGCGATGCGGCGCGCGGAGGTCGTGAACCCCGTGATCCTGCTCGACGAAGTGGACAAGCTCGGGCAGGACTGGCGCGGCGATCCCGCGGCGGCGCTGCTGGAAGTGCTCGATCCCGAGCAGAACCGCGCGTTCAACGATCACTATCTCGAGGTCGACTACGATCTCTCGCAGGTGCTCTTCCTGACCACGGCGAACACGCTCGGCGCGATCCCCGATGCGCTGCGCGACCGCATGGAGGTGATCCGCCTCCCCGGCTACGTGGACCACGAGAAGCACGCGATCGCGCGGCAGTTCCTGATCCCGAAGCAGCTCAAGCTGCACGGGCTCGATCCGGCCAAAGTGACCTTCGCCCCCGACGCCGTGCCCGCGATCGTGCGGCGCTACACGCGCGAGGCGGGGGTGCGCGAGCTCGAGCGGCGGCTCGCGCGCGTGGCGCGCAAGCTGGCGCGCGACGTGGTGAAGGATCCGGGGGCGCCGGCGCCGGTGCAGACGGTCACGGCGGCGGACCTCACGCGGCTGTTGGGCGTGGCGCCGTTCGATGCCGACGAGCCGGCGCGTGAGGATCGCGTGGGGGTCGCGAACGGGCTCGCGTACACATCCATCGGCGGCGATCTCCTGGAAATCGAAGTCTCGGTAGTGCACGGACGCGGACGTCTGCAGCTCACGGGGACGCTCGGCGACGTGCTGAAGGAATCTGCCGGGGCGGCGATGACCTATGCGCGGTCGCGCGCGCAGGTGCTCGGCATCGACCCCGAGTTCCCGCGCACGCGCGACGTGCACGTGCACATCCCCGACGGCGCCACGCCCAAGGATGGGCCGAGCGCGGGGATCGGGATCGCGGTGGCGGTGGTGAGCGCGCTCACGGGCGTGCCGGTGCGCGGCGACGTGGCGATGACGGGAGAGATCACGCTGCGCGGCCGCGTGCTGCCCATCGGCGGCTTGAAGGAGAAGCTCGTGGCGGCGCGGCGCGCGGGGATGACGCACATCATCATCCCCGAGCAGAACGAGCGCGAGCTCGCGGAGATCGCGGACGACGTGAAGAGCGGATTGGTGTTCCACCCCGTGAAGGACATGGACGCGGTGCTGTCGTTCGCGCTGCGGCGGGAGCGCGCGGCATCGATCGCGGCCGCCGCGAGCGCGAGCACGGGCGCCGGGATCACCGCCGTCGCGCAGCCGCCGCACCTGCATTGAGCGCTCCGGACCCACTCGTCATCCGCAGCATCGAGTTCCTGGGCGGGCAGGCGCAGCCCGGCGGCTGGCGGCCGGCACCCACACTGCCGGAGATCGCGTTCAGCGGGCGATCGAACGTGGGGAAGTCGTCGCTCCTCAACAAGCTCGTGAAGCGGAAGTCGCTCGCGCGCGTGAGCCAGACGCCGGGGAAGACGCGCGAGATCAACTTCTTCGCGGTGAACGGGCAGTTCCTGCTCGTGGATCTCCCGGGCTACGGGTACGCGCGAGTGTCCAAGGAGGCGCGCGCGACGTGGCGGCCGCTCATCGAGGGCTATCTCTCGGGGAGCGCGCAGCTGCGCGGCGTGGTGCAGCTCGTGGACGCGCGGCACGAGCCCACGCCGGAGGACCGCGAGATGCTCGACTACCTCGCCGAGCTCGGGGTGCCGACCGTGGTGGTGCTCACGAAGACGGATAAGCTGCGGAAGGGCGACGTGACGCCGCGCACGGCGGAGATGTCGCGCGCGCTCGGATTGGACGCCGAGCAGGTGATCGCGTTCTCGGCCGTGACGGGGGCGGGGCGAGACGAGCTCGCGGAGGCGGTGGTGGAGTTGGTGAGCGCGCCGGCGTGGAGGGCGGTGTAAGGTTTGGGGCGAGAAAGGCGCCGGTTTAGTTGGAGCGGAGAGTGTCGCGCGGATCGCTCCGGACAGCGCGACGCACAGCGGGCCACGCCGCCGCGAGGCCGGCAAGGAGCACCAAGACCTCGGCTGCGACGAGCGGCGCGACCAGCCTCGCGGTGTCGATTCCCCAAGCGAGAAAGCGCAGTATGCGCGCCGCCCAGAGAGCCACCAGCGCGCCTCCGCCGATCCCGGCGAGCAGGGTCACCAACGTGTCGAGCCCCACGAGCCGACGGATGTGGCCATCCGATGCGCCGAGCGCGATGCGCACGCCGAACTCCCGCATCCGCTCGGCGACGGCGAGTGCGGTCATCCCGTACACCCCGAGAGCCGAGAGCATTACGCCGAACGCGGCGAACGCGCCGAAGAGCGATGCTAGGAAGCGGGCGAGCTCGACGCCGTCGTTCAGCCCGCGCCTCCACGACTCGATGTGCGTGATGTCGGACATGTTGGGGTCGAGCGACTCGACCTCACGGCGAAGATCCACCGCGGCTGCCGCTGGATCGCCGCGCGCACGCACGACGAGATCGCGCACCACGAGCGTGTCGTGCGGATCGACCGCGTACACCATCGGCGGTGCGCCAGCCCCCTCATCGAGCGGCCGCGACTCGTAGACGTCCGCTGCCACGCCCACCACTCGCAAGAACGCGCGGGCAGAGTCGGCCGCGGCGAGCATTAGCTGGCCCTGCACGGGATCATCGATCGGCCAGAGCATCTTGGCGGCTCGCTCGTTCACGATCACCGCTCCCGATGCCCGGTCGCCTTCGGTGAAGTCGCGGCCGCGAAGGATCGGCACTCCCAGCGTGCGCAGGTAATCAGGCGTCACCGACCGATAGCTCGAAAGGAACCGCTGCTCCGACCCGCCGCGCGGGCCTGTCGCGGTGACCGCATGACCGGGCGCAGTGAGGTCGTGGAACGTGGCCGCGTCGCTCACGCTGGCGAGCGTCGCGGCGCGCGCCAGGAAGGCGTCAGAGAACTCCGCGCCCGCGCGCCCCGACATCCCCTTCACGCCATAGGGGGCATGCCGCGCCACTACCAGAGGCGATGCGGCATAGCCGAAATCGAATCGCACGAAGTCGCTCGCCGACCGCACGAGGAGAGCGGCGTCGAACAGCAGGAGCATGGTGAGGGCGACCTCCGCCGCGACCAAGCCGCTATGCCGGCTCCGCCGCCGGGTAGTGGCCGTCGCGCCGTCTTGAATGGCGGCGTGAGGATCCGCACCTGCCGCTTGCCAAGCCGGAAGAACGCCAATCAACGCCATGGCCAGCATGCTGATGGCCATCGAGCCGGCGAAGACCCGCCAGCTTACGTGCGGTGCGAAGAGGCCGAGGTCCCGCACCTGCTGCGGGAGAAATCCGGCCGCGACATGGATCAGCCACATACCTACGACTAATCCGCCCGCACTCCCCGCAAGCACGAGAAAGGCGCACTCCGAGAGCGCGAGCCGCGCCAGCGCAGTGCGCGACGCGCCGAGCGCGGCCCGCACGGCCATTTCCCGCCGCCGCGAGACACCGCGGGCCCGCATCAACCCGGCCACGTTCAGGCACGCGACGAGCAACACGAGCAGCACCGCCGCGCCCAGCGCGAAGTGAACGGGATAGAGCATCGGCATGAACTCGCCGCCCTGCTGGAACACTCGCAAGAACACCGGCTTGTCGCGCAGCCCGAACTCCTGATTCTCCCGCTGCGCGATCGCGTTGAGCTCGGTCGCAGCTGCCGCACGCGTCACTCCAGGCGCAAGTCGGAAGTAGATGAGAGGCGCTGGGATCCCGTGCCCATCGGCGACGGCCGAGGCTGGAATAGGCAGCCAAACGTCGCGGAACCATGGGAAGTCGAATCCGGGCGGCATCACCCCCGCCACCTGGTAACTCGCGCCGTCGATCCAGACGTTCGTCCCCGCCGGCACGGCGTGTCCCGATCCGATCACGCGCCAGAGGCGGTCGCTGATTACCGCCTCGCGACCGTCGGCGTGAAGGCCATCGGTGGACAGGAATCCCCGTCCGAGAGCCGGCCGCGCACCGATCAACTTGAAGAAGTTCGGCGAGACGATCACCGCACCGACGTCGCGCGCGGAAGCATCCGTACGGATCGTGACCGTGCGATCGGAGCCCATCGCGATACCGCTCGCGAAGCGCGCCTCGCGGCGCAGAAGGAGGAACTGTTGGTACGCCGACGTCGGACGCCGAGACGGGTCGCCGCCTAGAGCCCAGATCGTGAAGAGTCCGCCAGGATCCGCGAAGCCGACTTCCGGATGCACGACGGCGTCGACGAGGCCCAAGAGTGCGGTCGTCGCTCCGAGTGCCAGCGACAGAGAGAGCACGGCGACCACCGCGAAGATCGGCCGCGCGAGCAGGTTTCGGAGTGCGATCCGCATGGCGATTGCGCGTCAGGGAGTCCGCGGGAGCGACGGTGCTACGCATCTAGCGATCGGCCACTCCATGATGACGAGCCGCCTGGCCGCGGCGTCCCACCGGAATCCTCGCAAGTTCGCCTCCGAGCGGATCGTGCGTCTACTAGGCGGTGGTTCGGCGATGAGGCAAGACCAATGCCCGCGAGCGAGGTTGGCGCGAATCGACTCATCACCACACTGAGATCAAGATGAGGAGGCCCACGAAGGTCGGCCCAGACGCCGCGATCCGGATCTCGAGGTAGGACCGTGGGCTCGGATCCCGTGTCATGGTCTGGCGACCGAGGGGTCGATGACTTGGCAGCGCGCGACGCGCTGTGGCCCCGCGCCGCTCGCGTCGAGGAAAGCCTGGATCACCACCGAGAGCACCGGGAGCCTCGCGATCATCCCGACCATCGCCCACGCGAAGTTGATGTGCTCGAGCGCGCGCGCGATGGCGTGGATCCCCTGAACTTCCGGCGTGCTATCGCCCGGGTCATAGGTGATGCGCTCGAGATCGCGCGCGGGATGGTGCTCGGCGGGCGTGATGGTCAAGGCGACGGTGCCGCGCGCGCGGAACCAGCGCGAGACCTGCTGGCACTTGCCGCACGTCTCGCTCACGTAGAGCACGGCGCGGCGATCGGGAGGTACGTAGGGGCGCCAGCGTGGGATCCATGCGCGCACGTGCGTGCGATATTCGCGCCAGGGCGCGCCGAAGCGGCGCTCGAGATCGCCCCCCTCGTCCCATGCGGCGAGTCCCGCCGCGTAGATCACCGACATCACTCCCGCCGCGGCCACCCACCAGCTCGCGAGGAGCGCGCCGAGCCCCGTGAGAAGGAGTGAGTTCGCGAGCTGCATGGGGTTCGCGACGTACGCGTACGCGCCGCTCGTGACCAGCCGCTTCGGCGCGTCGAAAGGGACCGGTGTCCCGCCGCCGCGCCCCGCGAACTCTTGCACGGCGCTAACGCCGAGCGCGGCGGGGACGGCGAGCACTTGGAGCGCGAGGGAGGTGAGCCACTCGGGGCGCGCGGCGATCGTGTGCCAACTCCCTCCGGTGTGCGCGAGGATCACGCTCGGCAGCACCACGAGCATGAGCCCGGCAAACGTGGCGCAGAGGAGCGTGACGCGCGCCGCGAGGTGCGTGTCGTCGCGGGTCCAGCGGAACAGGAGGAGCGCTGGCACGAGGGCGATCGCGACCGCGGCGGCTTCGCCGAGGAGCCACCGTGGCCCGAGTTCGAGCGCCGGGGCGAGCTGGGGCATGAGGGCGACGTCGAGCGTGATGAGCGCGACGACCACCGCCGAAATCCGCGCGCGCGGCAGTATGAGAGCGGGAATCGCGCCCCAGAGGAGCGCCCAACCGAGATGCATCTCGACCGGGAATCCGAACAGGCCGAGGTCCACGTGCGGGAACGCCCACCATCCCGCGCGCGTCGCGAGCGCATTCACGCCGAGGAGCGAGACGAAGCACCACGCGGTGGCGAACGCGATCCCGGCGCGCGGGCGCGGCGCCGGAGGGCGCCAGCTCCAGAGCGCCACCGTGAGCGCGAGGGGCGCACAGAGCGCGCCCGTGAGGAGGATGGTCTCGCGGTCCACGCGTCAACTCCCGGCGGCAGCGGTCACGATGAGATACCCCGCAGCGAGCCGCGCGCCGTACCGTTCCCATGGCTTGAAGTACCAGGCGGGGTCGAGCGTGCGCCGGTAGCGCACCGTCCACGACACGCGCGTATGCGTGCCGTCCACGGCGCTCCAGCTGACGTCCGCGCCTTCCCATGTGAGCCAGTGCTTGATGTACGAATCGTCGCTCACGGCGGTGAAGGTGACGGATCCTGGAGCGGAGCGGGAGATGCGCATCACGAGCGCACCGGGGTAGTGCCCGGCGGCCGTGAAGCGCACCGCGCGCGTGTCACCCACGGCGAGGCCCGAGCCGGATGCGGCGGCCGGACGCGGGAAGCGCGCGCGGAAGAAGAGCGGGAGCGGCGCGTCGAAGCGCGGCGTGCGCGAGAGCGACGCTTCGACTTGGCTCGCCGGCCGGTCAACCACGCGCACCACGGTGACCGTCTCCTCGCGCGAGAAGTTGAAGCCGGGGAGCACCCCTTCGAGACTCGAGACGGAGAGCATCGAGAACGCCGTGACCGACAGGATGCGCCGGCCGCGCCGCGTGTACCTCCAGTAGCGGCTCTCCGCGATCTTGCCGATGATGACGCCGACCAAGATGAACAACGGCGATGCCATGACGATGCAGATGAATCCCTCGCCGAGCGCGACTCCGGACACCAGGAGCGCGACGGTGATCGCCTTGAGGATCACTCCCGTGATGGTGCGTGGCCGCGGGACGAAGCGCACGGTGAGGATCGCCAGCACGGTCGGGATGCCGATGAACACGAGCGAGGTGTGCTCGAGATGTCCCAGCTTGAGGATGCGGTAGAGCAGGCTCGCCGCCGCGACCGCCAGGATGATGCCGATCGCCGTGCGATAGCCCTCGGGAGGGGGTGGCGGCGGCTCGCCGGGGGGATCGAACGGCGTCTCGAACATGGAGCTCATGCGGCCTCCGGCGCGGAGGCGAGCGCGATGCCCGCGTCGCCGAGGGCGGCGATCACGCGGCGGCGCAGCGGACGGAACACGGGGAGCTTCACGATGGCGAGCGTGCGCACGGCGGCATCGAGCGCGCGATCCGTGAGCTGGTGCGTGCGTGCGAGGCGGGGCGAGGTGTCGTAGAGCGAGTAGAGGAGGATCCCCATGTGGAGCGCCCAGAAGGCGAGGGGCGCGAGGGCGGCGAGGTCTTTGGGCAGGTCCTCGTCGCGCAGCGCGAGCGCGAACAGGGCGACGCTCTGCTCGCGGAGGGAGCGCGTCTCGCGTCCGAGGAAGGAGAGCGGGTGGTCGGCGTACCCGGTGTAGCGGATGAGCGCGCCCATGAGTTTCCGGTCGTGCTCGAGGATCTCGAGCTTGGTGTGGAAGACGAGGTCGAGCCGCGCGCGGAGGGAGCGGAGGTGCGGCATCCCGGCGGTGACGCGCTGCGCGTGGAGCGCTTGGACTTGGTCGTAGTAGGCGAGGATGATGGCGTCCTTGCCGGGGAAGTAGTGGTAGGCGGCGCCGAGGGCGACGCCGGCGTCGTCGGCGATGTCGCGCATGGTGGCGGCGTCGTGGCCATCGCGTCGGAATCGGGCGAGGGCGGCGTCGCGGATGCGGTCGCGGGTGGCGGCGCCTTTGGGGGAGAGTGATTTGAACATGTTCAATAAACTGCCAGTCGTTGGCGTTTGGGGCAAGCGGCAAAATTGAACACGTTCAATTCGTTACGAACTACGCAGCGGCGGCGCAACTCATTCGCCCCGCACGACTTATCTTTGCGGCACCCCTCCCCCGGCCCGACCCGTTCTCTTCTCTGGAGCTCCGCCATGGTCCTGCGCCCCCTCATCCCCTGGCCCGCGAAGTCCCCCAACGCCGCCCAGGACCAGTGGCTCGAGACCATCGCCGCCGCGCTCGCCGATCCCGCCGCCGACCGCGCCGCCATCTGCCGCCGCGCCCTCTGCGAGATCGCCTATCCGCAGTTCGCCGCCAATTGGGACACCGCGGTGCACGACGCGGCCCTCCCCCTCGCCACGCGCGCCGCGCTCTTCGCCCTCGATCCGCGCCACGTCAGTCTCGAGCCCGAGTTCTACGCCGAGGTCGACGCGGCCGCCTTCCAGCGCGTGAAGCCGCTGTTATGGCTGTGGTACTCCTTCGACCGCACCCTGATGGGCGGACAGAACATCGACGCCGGCATCCGGCTCCGCCGCATCCTCGCGCCGCACATCTTCAAGCGCTGCGGCCGCAACTTCAAAGCGTTCCAGCACGTGGAGTTCTCGTTCGGCTACAACCTGGAGGTCGGCGACGACGTGGTCATCCACCGCCACGTGCTCCTCGACGACCGCGGCGGACTCGTGCTGGGCGACCGCGTGTCCGTGTCCGACTACGCGAACGTCTACAGCCACACGCATTCCATCGTGGACCAGAAGGACGTGACCGACGCCACCACCGTGCTCGAGGACGACGTGCGCATCACCTACCACGCGACCATCCTCGCCGGCGTGCGCGTGGGCACGAACGCGATGGTCGGCGCGTCCGCGGTCGCGACGAAGGACGTGCGCCCGTACCACGTGAACGTCGGCATCCCGGCCAAGAGCGTGCGCGTGAAACCGAACGCGCCCGCGGCGAGCGAGGTGCTCCCCTCCGCCCGCCGGAAGGACGGCGCGTGACCTGCGTCACGGCGGTCGCGGCGCGCCCCAAGGCATGCTACGTTAACGCCGTCTCGCGTCCTGGGAGGAGTGTGATGCGGTGCCCGGTGGTGGTGCTCGTCCTGGCGCTCGGCGCGTGCGGCGCGCCGATGAGCGCGTCGTTCGAAGGCACGAGTCCGCAGCCGTACGCCCTCACGCTCAAGTGCGCGGCGGCAGCCGCGGATTCACTCGGCTACAAGCCGACCCTCACGCAGCACGGGAAGACGCTCGAGGCCATCCACCAAGACTCCGTGCTGGCGCCGTACGAGGATGGGCGGAACGAGAAGATCACGGCCACCGGCGCCGACTCCAAGAAGGACCCGGGCTCGTCCGCGTTCAAGGTCACCGCGTCCACGTTCTCGCTCCACTGGACGCGCATCGGCCTCGAGAGCCAGGAGATCCCCGCGTCGGAGAAGGTCAAGGCGGACGCCAAGACGATCGCCGCGCGCTGCGGCGGCGCCGCCGAATGACCGGCTAGATCGGCACCGAGCCGGTGACGGTGCCGGCGCGGCCCGGGAGCACGATCGGCACGATGCGGCGCACGGGGATGGCCCCGGGCGCCGCTCTCACTTCGCGCGCGATCTCCTCGAGCGTCACGAACCCCACGCCATCGGCGCGCCACGCGTCGAGCTGCTGCTCGAACAGCGGGAGGAGCGCGGTCGCCTCCACTTCCGTGTGGATGGAGTGCACCTCCGTGCCCTGCACCGCCGCGCGGTAGCGCGCGATGAGCTCGCTCCCCGTGCCCCATCCCTCGGCGTTGTACGTCTCGTCCCAGGTGGGGAGCGTCGTCGGGATCTCGAGCGTCTCGAAACGCCGGTCGCCCGCGGCCGGATGGAACGGCGCGCCGAGCCGCGTGTTCGACGCGTAGTCGAGCGCGAAGTGCTCCTGCACCGCGAGCGTCGCGTAGCCCGCCTGCCATCCCGGCGCGGCGGAGGCGAGCGCGCGCCGGCCGAAGATGCGCGCGAACTCCGCGTGCGCCGCGCCGTACTCGCGCTCGGCTTCGTCCTCGCGCATGCGCGTGGCGCGGTCGTGCCACCGGATGTGGTCCCATCCGTGCACGCCCACTTCGTGCCCGGCATCGCCCACGCTGCGGATGAGACCGGGGATCCGGCGTCCGATCCTCGGCGCCGGAAGCAGCGTGCCGTACATCATCGTGCGCTTGGGGTACATCGATGCCGCTCCCGAGCGCAACATCTTCTTGAGGAATCCCGCGCGCGTGAAGACGCGGAAGATCGCGCGCCCCGATCGGTCCGGCCCGAGCGTGAAGAAGAAGCTCGCGCGGATGCGCATCCGGTCGAACGTGCGCAGCAAGTTGGGGAGGCCGTCGCGCGTGCCGAGGAACGTGTCGCAGTCCACCTTGAGCGCGACGCGGCGCGCGCCCGCACTCACGGCACGGCCGGACGCTCGCGTCCCTTGAGGTAGAAGTCGAGCGTGCGGTGGATGGCCTCGTCGAACCCCACCTTCGGGCTCCAGCCGAGCTTCTCCTTGGCGCGCTTGATCGACGGCACGCGCGTCATGATGTCCTGGTAGCCCTTGCCGTAGTACTTCGCGCTGGTGACCTCGATGATCTTCGCCTTCTTCGCGACGCTCTCGTAGCCGTGGTACTCGCCCACGGCCTTCACGAGCCGCTGCGCGAGCTCCTTGATCGAGAGGTCGTTCGCGGGATTGCCGATGTTGAAGATCCCCGCGTCGGCGCAGCCGTCCTTGTTCACGAGGATCTTCATGAGCGCATCGATGCCGTCGTCGATGTGCGTGAACGATCGCCGCTGGCGCCCGCCATCCACGAGCTTGATCGGTTCGCCATACAGGATGTTGTGCAGGAACTGCGTCAGCACGCGCGAGCTCCCCTCCTTCGGCGAGTCCACGTTGTCGAGATGCGGACCGATCCAGTTGAACGGCCGGAAGAGCGTGTAGCGGAGCCCTTGCTGCATCCCGTACGCGAAGATCACGCGGTCCAGGAGCTGCTTGCTCGTGGAGTAGATCCAGCGCGGCTTGTTGATGGGCCCGTACACGAGGTTCGACGTCTCCTCGTCGAACTCCTTGTCGGGACACATCCCGTACACCTCGCTCGTGCTCGGGAAGACCACGCGCTTGCCGTAGCGCGCGCACTGCTTGACGATGCGCAGGTTCTCCTCGAAGTCGAGCTCGAAGACGCCCAACGGATCGGAGACGTACTTGGAGGGCGTGGCGATCGCGACGAGCGGGAGCACGACGTCCGACTTCTTGATGTGGTACTCGATCCACTCCTTGTTGATCGCGATGTCCCCTTCGAGGAAGCGGAAGCGCTTGTCGCCGAGGAAGGCGTCGATCTTCTCCGAGCTCATGTCGAGCCCGTAGACCTCCCAATCGGTGGTCTTGAGGATGCGCTGCGTGAGGGCGTTGCCGATGAAGCCGTTCACGCCGAGGATGAGGACTCTCATTCGGAAGCCGCCTAGGGTGTGGTCGTGAGCGTTTGGAGGAGCGCGGCGAGGGCGGCTCCCTCGAGCTCGGGGCCGTCGTCCACCTGCGCGCGGAGGATCTCGAGCCAGCGGCCGTCACCGGCCGCGGCGAAGGCGCGCGCGCCGTCGGTGCGGATGGTGCCGGGAGGCTCGCGCCGCGCGCCGTCGCGCGCGTCCGAGCGCGCGGTGCGCCAGATGTGGAGCGTGGCGCCGTTCATCTTCGTGAACGCGCCGGGATACGGGTGCGACACCGAGCGCACGAGGTTGTGCACGTCGGCGGCGGGGCGCGACCAATCGATCTCGCCATCCTCGGGGCGCCGCCGTCCGAACTTGGTGGCCGCCGCGTTGTCCTGCGCGCGGCGCGGCGCCGTACCGGCGCAGAGCGATGCGAGCTGGCGATCGAGCACGCGGAGCGCGGCGTCGCGCACGCGCTGGTGCACGTCGTAGGCGGTGTCGTCGGGGCCGATGGGCACGGTCTCCTGATCGACGATGTCGCCGGCGTCGGCGAGATGCGTCATCACGTGGAGCGTCGCGCCGGTCTCGCGCTCGCCGAGCGCGACGGCCCAGTTCACCGGCGCGCGTCCGCGGTACTTGGGGAGGAGCGAGCCGTGCATGTTGAACGCGCCGAGCGCCGCGAGATCGACCGCCCCCTTCGGGATGATGTCCCGGTAGTAGAACGAGAGGATGAGATCGGGGGCGTGCGCGGCGAGCTCGGCCTGCGCCCGCGCCTGCCGCAGATCCGCGTCGAAGTGCACGGGGAGGCCGTGCTCCTGCGCGAGCTTCGCGACGGAGGGGAACCACAGATGCTCGCCGGGCTTGTCGGCGTGCGTGTAGACCGCGACCACGTGCACGCCGCGCTCGAGGAGGAGCGCGAGGCTCGCGTGCCCGATGTCGGAGTACGCGAAGACGACCACGCGAGGCGCCGTCACGGCGCGGCGTCCCCGCCCCAGACGCGCCGGATGAGATAGCGCGGGCGGCCGCGCACTTCCTGGTAGATGCGGCCGACGTACTCGCCGACGATGCCGACGCCGGCCATCAGCATGCCCATGACGAGGAACGCGAGCGCGAACAGCGTGAAGACGCCGTCGGCCTCCGAGGCGCGCAGCAGGATGAAGCGGCGCACGAGCAGATAGATGCCGAACAGCAACCCGCCGCTCGCCGTGAGGAAGCCGAGGAGCGTGAAGATCTGGAGCGGCACCACGGAGAATCCCGTCATGAGATCGAAGTTCAAGCGGATGAGCCGGTAGAACGAGTACTTGGACTCCCCCGCGCTCCGCTCCGAGTGCGCGACCTCGACCTCCGCGGGGTGGCGCGCGATGCTCTGGGCGAGCGCGGGGATGAAGGTGGAATGCTCCTCGCTCTTCACCATGAGCTCCACCACTTCGCGCGAGTACGCGCGGAGCATGCAGCCGTAGTCGCTCATCCGGATGCCGGTGATCCGCACCGTCACGAGGTTCACGAGCCAGCTCGCGGCGCGGCGGAAGAGCGAATCCCGCCGGTCCTGCCGCACGCCCCCCACCACGTCGAACCCCGCGTCGAACTTCGCGAGGAGCTTGCCGATCTCCTCGGGGGGATTCTGCAGATCGGCGTCGAGCGTCACGACCACGTCGCCCTTTGCGATCGAGAAGCCGGCGAGGATCGCGGGGTGCTGCCCGAAGTTGCGCGAGAGTTCGACCACGCGCACCCGGCCGGGGCGGCGCTGCGCCTCCGCGCGGAGCAGCTCCATGGAGCGGTCGCGGCTCCCGTCGTCCACCAAGATGACCTCGTACGGACGGCCGAGCGCGTCGAGCGCGCCATAGAGCCGCGGGAAGAGCGCGGGGAGCGTCGCCTCTTCGTTGTACACGGGGATCACGACGCTCACCATCGAGCCGCTCATCGCGCGAATCGCGAGGCGATGTCGCGCACGGCGGCGATCGCGTCGTCTTGGTCGGCGTCGGTGAGTCCGGGGAAGAGCGGGAGCGACATGATGCGCTCGCTCACGAAGTGCGCCTCGGGGAAGTCCTCGGGGCGCCAGCGGAAGCGGTCACGGTAGTAGGAGAACTCGTGCACGGCGGTGTAGTGGAGTCCCACGCCGATGTTCCGCTCCTTGAGCTCGTGCATGAAACGGTCGCGGTCGATCGTGAGCGCGTCGACGTTCACGAGCGGCGTGTACAGATGCCAGGCGTGCCGCGTCGGATACGCCGCGCGCGTGGGGAGGATGAGGGCATCGAGGTCATCGAACGCCCGCTGGTAGCGCTGCGCGAGGCGCGTGCGCTCGGCGATGAACCCGTCGAGGCGCGGGAGCTGGTGGATGCCGAGCGCCGCCTGGATGTCCATCATGTTGTACTTGAAGCCGGGCATCGCGATGTCGTAGCGCGGCGAGCCCTGCTTCGCGAAGCGCTTCCACGCATGGCGGTCCATGCCGTGGAACTTGAGGAGCGACACGCGCTCGAACACTTCCTCGTCGGGGGTGACGAGCATTCCTCCCTCGCCCGTGGTGATGTTCTTGTTCGGGTGGAAGGAGAACACGGAGGTGGTGTCGAAGGAGCCGATGCGCTTCCCCTTGTACTCCGTGCCGGCCGCGTGCGCCGCATCCTCGATCACGGTGATGTGACCCGTGCGCGCGAGGTCGAGGATCGGGTCGAGGTCGGCGGCGTCGCCCACGTAATGGACGACGATGATCGCGCGGGTGCGCGCCGTGATGCGCGCGGCGACCGCCTCGGGGCGCACCTGGAGCGTGTTCCGGTCGATGTCGGCGAGCACGGGGGTGGCGCCCACGAGCGCGATCATGTTCACCGTGGCCGCGAAGGTGAGCGGCGTGGTGATCACTTCGTCCCCCGGGCCGATGCCGTGCGCGAGGAGCGCGAGGTGCAGCCCGGCGGTGGCGCTCGAGAGCGCGGCGGCGTGCTTGCCCCCCACGTACTCTGCGAACATCTGCGAGAACCGCTCGACCTTCGGGCCCGTGGTGATCCAACCGGAGCGGAGCGAGTCGACGAGCTCGGCGATCTCCGCCTCGCCGATGGCGGGGCGCGAGAATGGGAGGAAGGTGTCGCGGATGAGGGTCTTCTCGGCGCTCATCGGATGGGCGGAGGCGGGATCGGCACGTTGGTCACCACAAGATACGTGCGATTCGAAGCCACCGTGACGGGGGCCGAGTCCCCCTGCGCGCGCCAGTCGGCCAGCGCGCGCCGCCGGAGCACGACGGCGAGCGGCTCGCCGGCGCGCCATCGCCTCCAGAACTCCTCCTTGCTCCAGAAGATCTCCGGCGGGTGCACGCCATCGGTCGCGAGCTCGCCGACGTAGTCCACCACCGGGACGGCGCGGCGCAGCGTCCACGCGAAGCCCTGCGGATAGTTCTCGTACGCGACCACCTGCGCGCGCGGCACGCCCGCGGCGGCGCGTGCGAGCGATTCGGTGCCGAGCTCGTTCGCGACGCGCGGGAGCGCGAGGATCAGCGCGAGATACAGGCCTCCCCATCCCGCGGCCGCCGCGAGGAGTGCGCGCCGCGCATCCACACGGGACAGCCACCAACCGATCCACGCGCCCGCGAGGAGCGCCGCGATGCCGGCCAGCGCGTACGGGGTGGCGTCGTAGGGCGCCAGCAGCCCCTTCGGGATCGCGATCGCGAGCGCCGCGCCGAACGCCAGCGTGAGCCCGAGCGCGTATCCGAGCAGCGCGCCGCGCACGCGACCCCCGCGCACGATGCCCAGCGCCGCGAGTACGGCGCCCGCGGGGAACGCGGGGAGGATGTAGGGGAGGAGCTTCGACTTCGAGACCGAGAAGAAGATGACGATCACGGCGAACCAGAGCGCGAACAGCAGCTCATCGCGCCGCTCGCGCAACGCCTCGCGCGTGCGCACGTGTGCGCGCGCGATCCACGTCCCGAACGGGATCGTCCACGGGAGGAAGCCGGCGACGAACGCCAGCACGAAGAAGTAGACCGGCGCCTCGCGCTTCGCCTCGTTGGTGGCGAAGCGCTGGAAGTGCTCGCGGATGAAGAACACCTGTGAGAATCCGGGGTTGGCGCGCTCCATGGCCACGAACCACGGCACCGCCACCACCGCGAACACGATCGGCGCGGGGGAGAGCAAGAGCTCGCGGAGCCGCCTCCACTCCCCAAGCATCCCCACCCAGAGCAGGAAGACCAGCCCCGGGAGCACGATCCCGATCAGTCCCTTCGCGAGCACCGCGAGCGCCGAGCCGAATCCGAGCATAGCGAGCGCCCCCGCCGCCGAGAGCCCGCGCTCGCGGCGCCTCAGGAAGGCGCGCATCGCCACGAGCGTGAGCGTCATCGCGAACGTGAGCACGCCGTCCGTCACGTTGTAGCGCGCCAGCACGAACGAGAGCGGTGCGGACAGCAGGATGAGCGCGGCCCAGAGTCCGAGCTCGCCCCCCACGGCGAACGCGATCAGCGCCGCGGAGCCGAAGGCCGCCAGCCGGGACGCGAGACGCGCGGCGAATGGGGTCTCGCCGAAGAGCGAGAAGCTCGCCGCGTTCGCCCAATAGAGGAGCGGCGGCTTCTCGTAGTAGCGCAGGCCGTCCAGGCGCGGCGTGACGAGATCGTGCGCCGCGAGCATCTCCCGCGGGATCTCGGCGTACCGCGCCTCGTCGGGCTCGATGAGCGGCGAGCCCGGGAGCTCGAGGAGGATCAGGAATGCGAAGCCGATGATGGCGGCGAGGAGGAGCCGGCGATCGCGCATCGCAGAAGGCTAGCGCACGCGGAGCACGTCTTCCACCGCGCCCCCATCGCCGCTCGCCAGCAAGATGGCGATGTCGTCGAGCGCAGCGCGCGAGCGAGGCCATGCGAGCTTCGCGCGCGCGGCGGCGAACGGCAGCCACTCCGCCTGGTCGTGCTCGGCGCCGAGCACCGCCGCGCTCGCACCATCGACGACCGCGGCGAACGCCACGGCGAGCGTGACGAGCCCCGAACCGTGCAGGTAGAAGGGCTGCACCGCCACGTTGTAGAGGCGCTGCACGGTGAGCCCCGTCTCCTCGCGCACTTCGCGCAGCGCCGCATCCTCGGCGCGCTCGTCCGCCTCGATGAAGCCGTGCACCGCCTCCCACGCGCCGGTGCAGCGCGTGCCCGCCGCGCGGCGCAGCGCAAGCAGCTCCCACGCGCTTCCCACCCGGCGGATCACGTACGCATCCACCGTGGCCACGCGCGCCTCGGTCATGCTAGAAGGTCGCGTGCCAGAGGAGCCCCGCGCCGCCGTTGGCGGCGGTGATGGTCTTCGGGAGGAGCCATTCGTCCAGCTTGTTCTTCGGATGGAGGCGATGCCACCGCGACACGAGGAGGCCCGAGAGCGTGCCGACCGCCGCGCCGCCGATCACGTCGCTCGTCCAGTGCGCGTTCGAGTAGATGCGCGCGAATCCCACCGCGGTCGCGCTCCCGTACGTGAGCGTCGCCACCCACCACGTTTGCTTCGGATAGAACTCGTGCACTTCGTCGGTGACCGACGCCGCGAAGGCGAACGCCGCCGTCGTGTGCCCGCTCGGCATGGACCCATACGCATCGTTCCCGAAGCCCTTCCCGAACTGGTAGTTGTGCGAATCGTCGATGTTCACGTAGGGGCGCTGGCGGCCGATCACCCCCTTGAGGAACCACGTCGCGATCCCGCTCAGCGCGATCGACTCCGTGGCGCGGAGGCCGATCGTGGACCAGGGGCGCGAGCCCGCGATCCGCGCCACGCCGTAGGTGCCCACCGATACCACGAGCACGCCGTAGCCGCCGTATCCGTTGAAGAACTTCACGGCCCCCGAGCTCGCGTGGTTCTCTTGCGACGGCGACTGCGACCACGCCGCGACCTTCTCGTCGAACGGCATCGCGGCCGCGACGCCGACGCCGAGTCCCACGGCGAGCCACGTGTCGGTGGAAGTCCAGAGCGGCGGCGATGCAGTGTCGGCGCGCTGCGCGCCCGCCGTGGCACCGGCGCAGGCCAACAGCATGATCGTCGAGACGATGCGACACCGGGTCATAGCACGCTCCACAGGTCGTGCGCGAGGTCGACGCCGAAATACCAGATCCCGTCGCGGAACCCGCGGGCCACGTCCACGCGCAACAGATCGAAGAAGAAGCTCGCCCCGACGCCCGCGCTCGGATACCACCCTTCCGCGCCGCGCACGAAGTTCGCACTCTGGTCTACGTACACCACGTGCGCGTAGGGTGCCAGCGTGAACGAGGCCGGTGTTCGTCCGAACGCGCCGATGGGCACGCCCCAGAACGGGAGCGGGAAGCGCCACTCCACGTGCTGGCTCGCGCCGAACACGGCAGCGAACTGGTGGAACGCGTAGCCCGGGCCGGTGATCGGCCCGCCGAGCAAGACCTGGTCCTGCGCCGGCGCACCGCCCGGCGTCACCGCTCCGAGCGTGGTGCGCAGCACGAGCCGGTCCGCGCCGATCGCGCGCGACAGCACGCCCTCCGCGAAGAGGCGCGCGTAGCGCGGCGCGTTCGGCGAGACCGCGGTGTCGAGCTGGGTGATCCAGCCGCCGCGCGCGGTCACGGCCACGCGGAGCGAGCTCACGGCATCGAGCATCCAGTCGCGCTCGGCGTGAAGCGCCACGCGCCATTCGCGCAGCGCCCACGCGGGGAGCGTGGGGCCGTACGCGCCGGCGAACGGGATCGCGTGCACCGCGAGCGCGGTCTGGTCCTCGTAACTCCCGGTGAGCGTGAAGCGCACGTGGTGCCAGGCGCCGAGTCCCAGCGTGAGCCCCGCCGCGCGCGTCTCGTACGGATCGGTGAAGTCGCTCCCGTACTCCTGCGCGGCGAAGCTATTCACGAGGAGGGAGCGCTCTTCCACGTCGCCCGCTTCGCGATACGCGCGCTCCACGAAGGGTTCGAGGGAGCGCGCGCCGGGGAGGGTCCAGCTCGCGGCGAGCCACGCCTTCGCGCGATGGTCGGCGAAGCCGTACCGCGCGAGCGCCGCGAGCTCGAGTGACGAGGTCGCCTGCCACGCCCCCCCGGCGCCGAGCGCCAGTCCTTCCACGCGGTTCACGCGAGCGAAGTCGGAGAGGCGGCGCGCGTAGAGCGAGCCGCCGGATCGCGGCGCGAGCGCGTTGGCGGCGATCATCGCGCGCGCTTCGTCCTGCACGCGGGCCACGTCCGCATCGGTGGCGAGCACGGCGTCCACGGGAAGCGAGTCGAGGATCTTGCCGGTGAACTTGTACGCCGCGAGCTGGCGCGGCGGCGCGCTCACGATCTCGGCACCCACGAACGCCGCGGCCGGCGGCGCGATGTTCAGCGCGTAGCAGCAGATCTCCCAGCGGCCGCGGATGATCCCGCGCGCCGGGAACTTGAGCCACGTGCCGCTGCGCCGGAGCTCGAGCTCCTGCCGGTGCGGGAGCCAGAACCTCCCCTCGACGAGCGCGTTGTCGAGCACGATCGAGATGTCCTCGAGCTCCGCGTCGAGGTACGCCGCGCGCGTGAAGCTCAGGGTCATCCGCACCACCTGCGCGGAGCGCACGTCGAGATAGACGGCCCCCACCACGCGCGGCTGCGACACGTCCTTGGGGCGCACCGCCACTTCGTACACGCGCACGGTGCCGGTCCCCACGCGCATCGAGAGCGAGTCGGTGATCGCGTAGTCGTACGCCGTGAGCCCCGCGGGCGAGAGCGGGTGCGGCACGTCCTTCACCTCGTCCCCTTCGCCGATGCGGATCGCGTTCGGCAAGTTCCCCTGCACCACGCCGAGGTGGTCCATGTGGTACTGGATGTCGGTGGGGAGGAGGAGCGTGTCGCGCCGCCCGACGATCACCTGCTTGCTCAGGCCCGGCGCGCGCCAGTACACTTGGAGCGCGAGCTGGTCGGTGCGGATCACCTTCGGCGGCAGCGTCATCCCGGAGCCGATCTGCCCGAGGAAGGTGACGTAGCCGTTGGCGGTGGCGGAGTAGGCGAGGAGCGCGGTGTCGGCGATCTGCGCGGTGCGGCGCGCGGTGGCGCGCTCGACGAGAGAGAGCGTGCGCGGATCGTTCCACGACTGCGCCGCCGCCGCGGCCGTCAGCGCGCACATCACGACGACCGAGATCGCGGCGCGACGAGCCGCGGAGGCGCTGCTCATGGAAGAGGAATGTCGCGGCGGGCGCGGGACGCGGCAAGCGCGGCGCCCGTGAGCTTCGATCGCTTCGCCGCGCGGGCGGCGCGCGGCGGCCTCGTGCCCGTCTGGAGCGACTGCCTCCTGGACACCGACACGCCCGTCTCCGCGTTCGCGAAGCTGCGCCGCGGCCCGTTCGCGTTCCTCCTCGAGAGCGCGCCGGCGGGAGGGGAGACGTGGGCGCGCTACACCTTCCTCGGCACCGAGCCGCGCGCGGCGTGGCGGCTGCGCGATGGCACGGTGGAGGATTGGACGCCGCCGCGCGGATGGCACGGCGCACGCACGCCGGCCGATCCGCTCGAGGACCTGCGTGCGCTCCTCACCGCGCACGCGCCGGTGGATGCGCCGGAGCTCGGCGCCTTCTGGGGCGGCGCGGTGGGATACTTCGGCTACGATGTGGCGCGCTGCATCGAGCGCCTCCCCGCCCCGCCGCCGCGCGCGATCGACGCGCCCGATGCGCTGTTCGTGTTCACGCGCGCGGTGGTCATCATCGACAACCTGCACGCGCAGGCGCGCGTGGTGGTGGGCGTGCCGGTCGCACCGGGCGCATCCGCGGAGGCGCTGCGAAGGCTCCACGACGAGGCGGAGCGCGAGATCGATGCCGTGATCGCGCGCCTGCGCGCGCCGGTCACGCTGCCCGCGCTCACGCTCGATGCGGGCGTGGCCCCCGCGCGCGGCGCCTCGAGCATCGCGCGGGCGGACTTCGAGCGCGGCGTGGAGACCATCCGCGAGCACATCTTCGCCGGCGACTGCTTCCAGGCGCTCCTCGCGCGCCGCATCTCGCTCCCGCTCGACTTCGAGCCGGCGTCGCTCTACCGCGTGCTGCGCGTGCTGAATCCGAGCCCGTACATGTACCACCTCGTGCTGGACGGTCTCGAGCTCGTGGGCTCGTCCCCCGAGCTCCTCCTGCGCGTGGCGGACGGGCGGATGACGGTGCGCCCGATCGCGGGGACGCGCCCGCGCGGCGCGACGCCGGCGCAAGACGAGGCGATGCGCGCCGAGCTCCTCGCCGACGCCAAGGAACGCGCCGAGCACGCCATGCTCGTGGACCTCGGCCGTAACGACGTGGGACGCGTCGCGCAGTACGGCACCGTGCGCGTCACCGAGCTGTTCGCGGTGGAGCGCTACAGTCACGTGCACCATCTCGTGAGCCAGGTGGAGGGCGTGCTGCGCGACGGCACGCACGCGCTCGACGCGTTCCGCGCGGCCTTCCCCGCCGGCACGATGACGGGGGCGCCCAAGGTGCGCGCGATGGAGATCATCGACACGCTCGAGCCGGAGCGCCGCGGGCCGTACGCGGGGGCCGTGGGCTACATCGCCGCGGGCGATGCGCGCATGGACCTCGCGATCACGATCCGCACCTGCGTGATCGCGAACGGGATGGCGCACGTGCAGGCGGGAGCGGGGATCGTGGCGGATTCCGTGCCGGCGCGGGAGTGGGAGGAGACGGAGAACAAGGCGCGAGCGTTGCTGACGGCGATTGCGCAGGTGAAGGGCAAAGGGCGCGGTTAGTCGTAAGCGTTTGGAAGGGCGAAGGGCGCGGTTAGTCGTACGCGTTTGGAAGGGCGAAGGGCGTGGTTAGTCGTACGCGTTTGGAAAAGCAAACGGCGTGGTTGGGCGTCAGCGTTTGGAACGGCGAACGGCGCGAGTCGCTGCGCGAGGGGCGCAGACTGCGCCCCACCCGCCACCACGCGCGCCGTCTGCTCCTAACGGCCCCGACCAAACGCGCCGTTCGCCCTTCGCCGTTCCAAACGCCCACGCCTAACCGCGCCGTTCGCCGTTCCAAACGCTTACGACTAACCGCGCCCTTCGCTGTTCCAACCGCGTACGACGAAACGCGCCCCTCGCCCTCCCAAACGCGCCCCTCGCCCTCCGCCGTAGCACGCCCTCGCCTCTCGCGCCATATTCCGCCGATGCCGTTCAAGCTGATCAACGACGCGGGCGGCCAGGCGTACGAGCTCAAGGACGGCCAGACGCTCATCCTGGGCCGCGCCTCCTCGAGCGACATCCCCGTCTTCGATCCCACCATCTCGCGCCGCCACGCGGAGGTGTCGGGCACCGCGACCGCGGTGAAGGTCAAGGACCTCGGCTCGAGCAACGGCACGTTCGTGAACGGCGCGCAGGTGCAGGAGGCGAACGTCAACGACGGCGACGTGGTTACGTTCGGGAAGGTCCCGTTCCGCGTGGCCTTCATCGAGCCGGTCGCGGCGCCGCCCCCCGAGCCGAACGCACCGCGCGCGTCGAGCGCGGTGCCGCGCGCGAGCGCGACCATCCTGCGCGAGCTCCCGATGAGCAAGGTGAGCGGCCCCTTGAGCACGGTGTTCCGCGCGACCAGCCTCGCGGAAGCGAAGGCCGAGACGGCGGCGGCCAAGGGGGAATCGAAGACCGAGAAACGGCTCGCGCTCCTCCTCGAGGTCTCGAAGGGGCTCTCCCGCGTGGCCGACGCGGAGGCGCTCTTCGACAAGATCACGCAGTTCGTGTTCGAGATCATGGACGTGGACCGCGTGACGATCGAGCTGATCGACGCGAGCGGCGAGCGCGTGCCGAAGATCTCGCGCGAGCGCTCGGGAGTCGTGGCCGCGCGGTCGGTGCCGAAGACCATCGCGCGCAAGGTCGCGGACGCGAAGGTCGCGGTGCTCTCGGACAACGCGAGCGAGGACGAGCGCTTCGGCGGGCAGAGCATCGTGATGCAGAGCGTGCGCTCGGCCATGTGCGCCCCGCTCATCGGGAGCGGCGACCAGGTGCTCGGCGTCCTCTACGTGGACAACCTCACCGCCACGCAGCGCTTCGGCGACGAGGACCTCGATTTCCTCATCGCGTTCTCCAACATCGCGGCCGTCGCGCTCGAGAACAGCCGCTTCGCCGAGCGGATCCGCCGCGAGACGATCGTGCGGAGCAACTTCGAGCGGTTCTTCGCCCCCACGCTCGCGGCCAAGATCGCTGGGGACGGCGAGCAGGTGAAGCTCGGCGGCGAGAAGAAGACCATCGCGATCCTGTTCAGCGACATCCGCGGGTTCACGTCCTTGTCGGAGACGATGAACCCCGACGACGTCGCCTCGCTCCTCAGCGAGTACTTCAGCGTGATGGTCGAGATCGTGTTCCGGCACGGCGGCACGCTCGACAAGTTCATCGGCGACGCGGTGATGGCGCAGTGGGGGGCGCCGATCGCGTCCGCCGACGACGCCGACCGCGCGATGGCCGCCGCGGTCGACATGCTGGGCGAGCTCAAGGAGCTCAATGCGAAGTGGAAGGAACAGAAGCGCCCCGAGATGCAGGTGGGGATCGGGCTCAACTACGGCGAGAGCTTCGCGGGCTACATCGGCTCGGACCGGCGCCTCGAGTACACGGTCATCGGCGACGCGGTGAACATCTCGAGCCGCCTCTGCGCCCAGGCGGAAGGGGGCGAGATCCTCCTCACCGAGTCGATGAAGAAGGCGTTGAGCACGCCGCCGAAGATGACCGAGAAGGGGAGCCTCGAGCTCAAGGGACGGAAGAAGCCCATGCCCGTGTACAGCGTGATCCCGTGAGCGCGCGCGCCGGCGTGCCCGAGGGGTACGTCGCGCTGGAGGATGGCGGGACCCGCGGCGCGCTCCTCGCCGCGCTGGAGCAGCCTCTGCGCGCGGCGATCGCGAGCGGCACCTTCTACGCCTACGCGGAGCGGCACGCCGAGCGGCGGGCGCTCGCCGGGCGCGGCGTCGCGTACGCGGTGCCGCTCCCCGCGTGCGCCGCGCGCGTGGTCGTGCGCCATTCCCGCCACGGCGGCGTGTTCGCGCCGGTCACGGGGGACCTGTTCCTGGGCGACACGCGCGCGCCGCGTGAGCTCGCGATCGCGATCGCCCTCACCGAGCGTGGCGTGCCGACGCCGGAGATCGTGGCGTACGCGACCTACGCCGCGGGGCCGTTCCGCCGCGCCGATGTCGTCACGCGCGAGGTCCCGCGCTCGCGCGACCTCGCCGCGGCGCTCGCCGATCCCGATGCGGCGGCGCGCGACGAAGCGGTGGCGGCGGCGGGGCGCCTCCTCGCCACGCTCGCCGCGGCGAGCGTCTATCACCCCGATCTCAATCTCAAGAACGTCCTCCTCTCGCGCGCCGAGGGCGGAGGGACCAAGGCGTACGTGCTCGATGTGGACCGCGTGCACTTCCATCCCGCCGCGGAAGGGGCGCGCGTGTCCGAGTGGAACATCGCGCGCCTCGTGCGGAGCGGCGACAAGTGGCGTGAGCAGCACGGACTCCCCTTCGAGGCGCGGACGGTGCGCGCGCTGCGCGCCGCGATGGAGGCGCCATGATGGATTTGATGAAGTACGTGCGCGACCCGGGGCGCGTGATCCGCAAGCTCCGCTGGCGCGCGCTCTACCATGGCCCGCGCCGGGATGTGACGGTCGACAGCTGGAACGGCCGGCTCACGTTCAACAGCCGCGACCGCTACATCTCGAAATACCTCTACGTGGACCACGCCTACGAGCCGCGCACCATGGAGATCGCGATGCGCACGCTCGGGCGCGAGCCGGCGATGCGCGGCGCGAACCGCGGCCTGGTGCTCGACATCGGCGCGAACATCGGCATGACCACCACGGCCCTGCTCACGCACGGGTGGTACGGCCGCGCCGTGTGCTTCGAGCCGTCGCCGGAGAACCTGCGGCTCCTGCGGATGAACGTCGCGCAGAACGCGCTCGGCGAGCGCGTCACGGTGGTGCCGACCGCGCTCGCGGCGGCGCCGGGCGCGGCGACGATGGAGCTCTCCGAGGTGAACGCCGGGGACAATCGCGTGCGCGCCGCGGACGCCCCCGCCGGCGCCCCCGGCGCGTACCGCGAGGATGCGCGCCCCACGATCACCGTGCCCGTCGACACGCTCGACCATGCGCTCGCGAAGACCGGCGTCGACGCGCGCGACGTGAGCCTCATCTGGATGGACATCCAAGGCTTCGAGGCCGAGTGCCTGGCGGGGGCGCGGGCGACGCTCGCCGCCGGGATGCCGGTGATCATGGAATTCTGGCCGTACGGCCTCGCGCGCGCGGGCACGTCGCGCGAGGCCTTCCTGCGCCTGGCGCGCAGCTGCTTCTCGCGCGCGATCCGGCTCCTGGATGATGGCACGGTGCCGATGTCCCTCGACGACGTGGGCGCGCTGTACGACGAGGTGCACCGGCCCAACAAGATGACCATGCTCCTGTTCCTCCCCGCCGGACCGTGAGCCAGGATCGCGGCCGCGAGATCGTCATCGTCATGATGAGCGCGCTCGGGGACGCGGTGCACGTGCTCCCCGTCGTGAGCGCGCTGAAGCGGAACGATCCCGCCTGCCGCATCACCTGGATCCTCCAGCCGGGCCCCGCCTCGCTCATGCGCGGCCATCCCTCGGTGGACGAGATCATCGTGTTCCAGAAGTCGCGCGGATGGCGCGCGCTCCTCGACCTGCGCGAGGCCATGCACGCGCGCCGCTTCGATCTCGCGCTCGTGCTGCAGGTGTACTTCAAGGCGAGCCTCGTCACCAGCACGCTCCACGCGCGCGTAAAGCTCGGCTTCGACCGCGCGCGCGCGCGCGACCTCAACTGGCTGTTCACCTCGGAGCGCATCCCGCCACACGCGCCGCAGCACGTGCAGGACCAATACCTCGAGTTCCTCGCGCATCTGCGCGTGCCCGCCGATCCCATCACGTGGGACCTCGGACCGTGGCCCGCCGAGCGAACGCGCCAGCGCGAGCTGGTCGCGCCGTTCGAGCGCCCCGTCGCGCAGCTCGTGATCGGCGCGAGCCATCCGCAGAAGGAGTGGCTCCCCGAGCGATGGGCGGAGCTCGCCGCCGCGCTGGATCGCGACTTCGGCCTCGAGCCCGTGCTGGCGGGGGGGCGCAGCGCGCGCGAGCTCGAGACGGAGCGCGCGATCGCGCAGCGCCTCGGGCGCGCGCCGCGGTCCACGCTGGGCGTGCCGCTGCGCGATCTCGTCGCATACCTAGACGGCTCGGCATTGGTCGTGAGCCTCGACACCGGACCGCTGCACATGGCGGTCGCGCTCGACCGGCCGGTGATCGCGCTGATGGGCTACAACAACCCGAAGCGCGTCGGGCCGTACCGGAAGTTCCACGATCTCATGGTGGACGCGTACGGCGATCCCGGCGAGGACTATCCGGTCTCGATCGCGCACCGCCTGGACCGCATGCCGCGCATCACCGTGCGCGACGTGCTGGAGCGCGTGGAGCGCTGGCGCGCGCGTTACCGCTCGGTGGGCTTCCCCTCCGCCGCGCCGCCGGACCGGTAGCGCGGGTCGTTGTACATCTTGAACTGGCGGTAGACCTTGGGCACCACGCGCCCCGCCGCGATCTCGCCGAGCAGCGTCGTGAGCTCCGTGGCGAGATCGTCGCGCTGCACTCGCAGCACGCCGAGACGCTGTTCGCACTGCGCGCGGAATTCCTCCGTGGTGTCGCGGCGCTCCGCCTGCTCGCGCATGTGGTAGATCTTGAGCTCCATGATGCTGAGCTTGTCCGCGAGCCAGCCGACGGTCTCAGCCACCCGGGCGCTCCCCGCGCACCGCGCGCATGACCTCGGCATCGATGCGCTCGATGAGATCGTTGCGGCGCTGGTTCAGCTTGTCCACCGCGCGTTTCGCGGCCGCGACCTGATGGTCGTCGTCCACGCGCGCCTTGTCCTCCTCGTGCCAGAGCTCGACGTTCGTCTCCGCGAGGCGCGCGATCAGGCTCCCGATCGATTCGTCCATGTCCGTGGTCCGGTCGTGGTCCGGCGCAAAGATAGCCGCGGCGCACGCCAACCCGCCATATTTCCCCGCCCATGACGGCCCATTCGACGGTTCACTCGACGCTCCCCTCGCCGCTCCACCGCGTCGCCATCATCCTGCTGAGCGCCACCGGCGACGCCGTGCACGCGCTCCCCGTGGTGAACGCGATGAAGCGGCGCGATCCCGACGTCCACATCACGTGGGTGCTGCAGCCCGGGCCCGCGACGCTCGTGCGCGGGCATCCCGCCGTCGATGAGATCGTGCTCTTCGACCGCGCGCGCGGATGGCGCGCGTTCCTCGACGTGCGGCGCGCGCTCGCCGAGCCCCTCGATGTGGTGGCCGACCTGCAGGTGTATCTCAAGGCGGGACTGATCACCGCGATGGCGAACGCGCCGGTGAAGCTCGGCTTCGATCGCGCGCGCGCGTACGATCTCAACTGGCTCTTCACGAACCGCAAGCTCGCGCCGCATCCGATGCAGCACGTGCAGGACCAATACCTGGAATTCCTGGCCGCGCTCGGCATCGGCGCCCAGCCGGTCACGTGGGGGCTCGGCCCGTGGGACTCGGAGCGCGCGGCGCAACGCGAGTTCATGGCGCGCTTCGACCGGCCGATCGTGCCGCTCGTGATCGGGAGCAGCAAGCCGCAGAAGGACTGGATCCCCGAGCGGTGGGCCCAGCTCGCGGACGCGCTCAGCGCGGACTTCGGCCTGCAGCCCGTGCTCGTGGGCGGACGCTCGCCGCGCGAGCTGGAGACGGAGCGCGCCGTGCTCTCCCGCGCGCGCACGAGCGTCGTCTCCGCGCTGGGGAGCGGGCTGCGTCCGCTCGTCGGCATCCTCGACGCGGCGGCGTTGGTCGTGAGTCTCGACACCGGCCCCCTCCACATGGCCGTGGCCATCGACAAGCCGGTGGTGAGCCTCATCGGCTACGGGAATCCGAAGCGCATCGGTCCGTACCGGAAGTTCCACGACCTGATGGTCGACGCGTACGGCGATCCCGGGGAGGACTATCCCATCTCGATGGAGAATCGCCGTGGACGCATGCCGCGCATCACGGTGCGCGACGTGCTCGACCGCGTGGAACGCTGGCGAACGAATTACGCGAGCTCCAAGCCGCGGAAATCGTAGCGCACGCCCAGCGTGCGCAGGAGCGCGAGCATCCGCCCGATCGCGAGTCCCATCACCGCGAAGTAGTCCCCGTCGATCCGCTCGACGATGGCGGCGCCATATCCCTGGATGCCGTACGCCCCCGCCTTGTCCATCGGCTCGCGCGTGGCCACGTAGGCCGCGATCGTCGCGTCGTCGAGCGCCCGGAAGGTGACGCGCACCTCCTCGACGCCGCTCGCCATGCGCGCGCCGCGCGCGACGGCCACGGCGGTGAACACGGTGTGCGTTCGCCCCGAGAGGCGGCGGAGCGAGCGCGCGGCCTCGTCCGCGTCGCGCGGCTTGCCGAGCACGTCGCCGTCGATCACCACGATCGTGTCCGCCGCGATCACGACCGCCTCCGGAGCGCGCGCCGCGAGCACCGCGGCCTTGGCGCGCGCGAGCCGCTCGGCGTGCGACCGCGGGTCCTCGCCGGCGAGGTATGTCTCGTCCACGTCCGCGGGGAGCACCTCGTGCGGCACGCCGATCATCGTGAGCAGGTCGCGGCGGCGCGGCGAGGCGGAGGCGAGGATCACGCGCACGCGGTCATCGCTCCAGGAGCAGCGTCACGGGGCCGTCGTTCACGAGCTCCACGTCCATCATCGCGCCGAACTCCCCGGTGGCCACCGTGAGTCCGGCGTCGCGCAGCATCGCGCAGAACCGTTCGTAGAGCGGCTCCGCCACCTCCGGGCGCGCGGCGTCGAGGAAGCTCGGGCGCCTTCCCTTCGAGGCGTCGCCGTAGAGCGTGAATTGCGACACGACGAGCACCGCGCCACCCACGTCGGCGAGCGCGAGGTTCATCTTCCCCTCGGCGTCGCCGAACAGCCGCAGGCCGGCGACCTTCTCGGCCATCCACGCCAGCGTGGGCTCCGTGTCGCTGTTCGTGATCCCCACGAGCAGCAGGTAGCCGCGAGCGATGCGCCCCACCGAACGCTCCCCCACGCGCACTTCCGCGCGCGAGACGCGCTGCAGCACCACGCGCATCTACGCGCGCGATGCGGCGATCGTGCGCCGCAATCCCTCGTCGAGAGCGATGGTCGGCGTCCAGCCGAGCCGCTCGCGGGCGCGGGCCAACGAGGCGAGCGAATCACGCACATCGCCCGCGCGCGGGGGCTCGTGGCGCGCTGCCGCGCCCCCGCCGGCCAGCGCGCGCACGCGCTCCCACAGCGCGTTCACGCTCAGCCGCTCGCCGCACCCGATGTTGAACGCCTCGCCGAACGCGCGCTCCGTGGCCGCGCACGCCGCCAGGTTCGCGCGCACCACGTTCTCCACGTACGTGAAGTCGCGCGTCTGCTCGCCATCGCCGAAGATGACCGGCGCCGAGTTCGCGAGCGCGGCCGCGATGAACTTCGGCACGACCGCCGCGTACGCCGAGGCCGGGTCCTGGCGCGGGCCGAACACGTTGAAGTAGCGCAGCGCGATCGTGGGGAGCCCGTACGACGCGTGGAACGCGCGGCAGTACTCCTCGCCCGCGAGCTTCGCCGCGGCGTACGGGGAGCGCGGCCGCGGCACCATCCCCTCGTGCTTCGGGAGCTCCGGCGTGTCGCCGTACGCGGACGACGACGCGGCGTACACGAACCGCTCCACGCGCGCCTCACGCGCGGCGATGAGCACGTTCAGCGTGCCGGTCGCGTTCACCGCGTGCGAGCCGAGGGGATCGGCGATCGACCGCGGCACGGACGGGAGCGCCGCTTGATGGAGCACCACCTGCGCCCCGTCCATCGCCCTGGCACAGGCGACCGTATCGGTGATGCTCCCCTCGATGAACCGGATGGATGACTTCCACGGCGCGAGGTTCTCCCGCTTCCCCGTGGAGAGGTCGTCGAGCACCGTCACCTCGTGGCCGGCGTGCACGAGATGCTCGACGAGATGCGAGCCGATGAAGCCGGCGCCGCCGGTCACGACGAAACGCATGCGCGACAAACTATCGCGCGCCGCCGCGCGCCGCGACGGCGCGCACCGCGCTCAGAAGGAGAACTGCAATCCGGCGGAGAGCGTCTGGTCCGTCGTCTTGAAGCCCGGCTGCGGCTGCCGGTCGTACTGCACCAGGTACGAGAGCCGCATCCCGATGTGGGACGAGATCGGCGCGACGAGCTCGGCGAGCGAGTTCACGCGCAGGTTCTGCGACTCCTTCAGATCGGGGAGCGCCTCGGCGGCCTCTTGGAAGTACGTCTTCTCCTGCCAGCTGTGCCGGTAGACGAACGCGCCGCGCCCATTCGGGAAGTTCTCCGACGTGCCGTCCGTGTTCTGCTGCTGCGTGAGCCCGAACCCCGCCTCCAGGTCGAGCTTGTCCTTCGGCGCGACCACCGCGTTCCAGAGGGCGCCCACGTTCTCACCGTAGCGCGAGGAGAACCCGGCGAAGGGATTGCGGTCGTAGCGCGCGCCGGCGTACGCGGCCCAACGGCTCGCGAATTGGTAGTCGCCGCGCAAGCCGAAGAAGAGCTGGTTCGCCGTCTCCACGGAGTCGTTCTTCCCGTAGATGAGCCCGAACACCTGCTTCACCTTCCACGGCCCGGTGTGCCACGTGAGCTCGTCGCCCGCCGTGACGGTGGTGAGGCTGGTGTTCCCCGAGACGATCGCGAGCCCGAGGTTGCCGGTGAAGGCCCAGTGCTTCACGGTGTCCTTCGCCGCGGCATCCTGCGCGCGGGCGAAGGGAGCGGCGAGCGCGGCGAGCGCGATGGTGAGCGAGACGTGACGGACGGACATGGTCATGGTGGGTTCGCGTTCGATGAGAGTGTGCGGCGGCCGGAACGCGCAATCTAACCGAGCGGGTGCCTGGAACGCCTATGGGGCGGAGCGTCCGCTCCCTTCGGCGGGAAGCTCGATCGTGAGACCGTCGTCCTCGCGCCGCAGCGTGCCATGCTGCGCGCGCAGGAGGGCCTCGGCGAGCTCGAGCGGGATCGACCCCGAGATCGCGCCGGCGCCGCGCACGCGGATCGACACCGCGTGGTCCCCCGACGCCTCCGCGTCCGCGCGCAGCGTGCTCCCGGGGGCGGCGCGCTCGATCGCTTCGCCGAGCGCGAGCGTCACCGCTTCCTGCGCATGCATCGGATCGACCAGCGCGCGCGGCGCGACGGGCGACACCGCGGACTCGAACGTCACGCCGCGCTTCGCGGCGCGTGCCTCCGCGATGGCCAACGCCGGACGCATGAGCTCGGGGAGGCCGATGGGGCGCACGCGCACCGCTACCGCGCCCCGCTCCACGTCCAGGAGCTTCCGCGCCTGGCGCAGGCGCACGTCGAGCTGCTCCGCCGCGGCGCGCGCCGCCTCGAGCATCTCCTCTTGGTTCTCGTTCAACGCACCGAACGGCGAATCGAGGAGGATGTGCAGCGGGAGCTGCACCGCTTGCACCGCGTCTCCCGTGGAGGCGAGGATCTCGGAGAGATGCGCTTGGTAGGCCGCGGCGCGGCGCGCCGCCGCCGCTTCGCGCTCCGCGCCGCGTGCGCGTTCGGCGTCCACCGCCTCCTCGAGCCCGCCCACGGAACGCTCGATCCGCTCGAGCTCGTCCCCGCCCCCGCGCCCCGAGGAGGCGGATTTCGCCGCGATCCGCTCGACGCGGCGCGCCACGTAGCGCGTGTTCTGCCACGCGAGGAGGAGCGAGGCGACCGCGCCGATCGCGGCGATCACGACCACCACGGCGGGCGCCTCGTGGGCGTACTGTCCCCAGTACGCGAGGCCGGCCACGGCCGCGATCCCGATCACGGCCGGGACCACCGCCAACAGGAGACGCGTGCCGACCCTCATGCGATGGCGTCCTCCGTCTCCTCGTGCTCGCCGGCGACGATCAGGATGTCGGGGCCGCCGGGCTCGGCGAGGAGCGCATCGGCGACGGAGCCGTGCACGAACCGGTGCCACCACGAGCGCCGGGTGGCGCCCAGGATGATGAGCGCGACGCGCTGCTCGCGGGCGAAGCGGGCGATCGCGCGCGACGGGTGCGCATCCTCGAGCTTCACCACGTTGGCGCCGAGCTGCTGCGCCCGCTGGATGTTGTCCACGAGCCGCCGCTGCAGCGTGGAGTCGATGCGGTCGGCGCGTTCCTGCGGCGTCTGCACGTAGACGCAGAACCAATCGGTGTTGAGGCGCCCCGCGATGCGGCTCGCGCGGCGCAGGAGCGCGGCGGTGCGCGGCGGGTCGCTCGACATCGCCACCATGATCCGGTCCGCGCTGCGCGGCGGCGCGGGGCGTCCTTCTTCGCGGCGCACGATCTCCTCGCGGGCGCGGTCCACCGAGCTCGCGACCTCGCGTAGCGCGAGCTCGCGCAGCGTGGTGAGGTTCTCCGGCGTGAAGAAGTTCTCGAGCGCCGAGGGCACGCGTTCGCGCCCGTAGATCTTCCCCTCCGAGAGGCGCTGGCGCAGGTCCTCCGCGGAGAGATCGATGTTCACCACCTGGTCCGCCTGCGCGAGCACCCAGTCGGGCACCGTCTCGCGCACCGTGACGCCCAGGGTCTCCCGGATCACGTCGTTGAGCGACTCGAGATGCTGTACGTTCACGGCGCTCACGGTGTTGATCCCCGCGTCGAGGATCTCGAGCACGTCCTCCCACCGCTTGCGATTCTTGGAGCCGGGCACGTTCGTGTGCGCGAGCTCGTCCACCACCACGACGGTGGGACGCCGCGCGATGATCGCGTCGACATCCATCTCCTCGAGTGTGGTGCCCCGGTACTCGATGCGGCGGCGCGGCACCACCTCCAGCCCCTCGACGAGGGCCGCCGTCTCGGAGCGGCCGTGGGTCTCGATGAACCCGATCACCACGTCCATCCCGCGGGCGCGGAGCGCTTGCGCCTCGGAGAGCATCCGGTAGCTCTTCCCCACACCCGCGGCGGAGCCGACGTAGACCTTGAGCTTGCCGCGCTGACGGCGCTGCACGAGCGCGAGGAACTCCTCGCGCTCGGCTTCCTGCGGCTCGGACGGCGATTCGGCGGCGCGGTCCATGGCCGAATATACTTGACGCATGGCGCGCGAGAGCAAGCGAGCGGACACCCTGCTCATCGTGGAGGACGACGCCCGGCTCCGCGCCATCGTCGCGGATGCGCTGCGCGGCGACGGCCGCCGCATCGTGGAAGCGGCGACCGGCGCCGACGCGCTCGCGGCCGCCGAGCGCGAACGCCCGCAGCTCGTGATCCTCGACCTCGGCCTCCCTGACCTCGACGGCGCGGAGGTCTGCCGCCGCCTCCGCACGTGGACCAGCGCGCCCATCCTCGTGCTCACCGCCCGCGCGAACGAGGCCGAGAAGGTGGCGCTGCTCGAGGCCGGCGCCGACGACTACGTGACCAAGCCGTTCGGCACCCCCGAGCTCCGCGCGCGCGTGCAAGCGCAGCTCCGGCGCGCGCGCACCGCGCCGCTCCCGGGTTCCGAGGGACCGGTGACCGTCGCGCATCTCGTGGTGGACACCGCGCGCCGCACCGTGACGCGCGGCGGCGAGGCGGTGCACCTCACCCCCACCGAGTGGAAGCTCCTGCGCGCGCTCCTCGCGAACGCGGGGCGCCCCGTCACGCACGCGCAGCTCTTCCGCGACGTGTGGGGGGACATCGCCGGCGATGCGCAGCAGTACCTGCGCGTCTACGTGGGCCATCTGCGCCGCAAGCTCGAGAGCGATGCCTACCGCCCGCAGCTGATCGTGACCGAGCCCGGCGTGGGGTACCGGCTGGCCGTCGAGCCCGTGAGCGCGAGCGATGCCGGGCCCTGACCGGCGGCGCGTGCGCGCGTGGGTGTTATCGCTCGCCGCGCTCGCGGCGGCGACGGCGGCGATGCTCGCCGCGCGCCCGCACCTCGAGAAGGCGCACATCGCGCTCATCTACCTGTTGATCGTGCTCGTGGGGAGCGGCGCCGGCGGGCGCACGCTCGGCCTCACGCTCGCCGGCCTCGCGTTCGTGGCCTTCGACTGGCTCTTCCTCCCGCCCTACGGGACGCTGATCCTCACGAACCCGCTCGATTGGCTCGTGCTGCTCGCGTTCCTCGCGACCTCCATCGTGGCCGCGCAACTCCTCACGCGCGCGGAGGGCCGCGCCGAGGAAGCGCGCCGGCGCACGGCAGAAGTGCGCGATCTCGCCGCGCTCGGCGCCGAGACGCTCAATGCCGGGCGCGGCGAAGATGCGCTCGCCGCGATCGCCGATGTCATCCGCACCACGCTGCGCGTGGAGCGTTGCGCCATCTACGCTGGGCACGGCGCGGACATGCGGCTCGCGGCCCGCGCCCCCGCCCTCGGCGCGGCGGCGGCCGTCCCCGCGAACAGTCTCTTGATGTGGGTGGCGGAGCACGGTGCCCCCGCGCTCGAGCTCCTCGATGGCACCTCGCGCGTGGGCGCGGAAGCCGGCGGCGAGTCCGCGTGGCCCGACACGCGCGACGCGCGCGTGCTCGCGCTCCCGCTCCGCGTGCGCGACCGCACCGTGGGCGTGCTGCACATCGAGGACCAGCGCGGCATCGCGCTCGCCGCCGGAGGGCGCGAGTTCCTCTCCGCGCTCGGATACTACGCTGCGCTCGGCGTGGACCGGCTGCGCCTCACCGCGGAAGCCGAGCGCGCGGCCGCCTTCCGCGAGGCCGACCGCCTCAAGAGCGCGCTCCTCGCCGCCGTCTCGCACGACCTGCGCACGCCCCTCACCACGATCAAGGGACTCGCGCACGCGATCGCCGAGCATGGCGCACCGCGGCATGATCCGCGCGCGAGCGCCATCGAGGAGGAGACGGACCGGCTCGCGCGCGTGGTCGGCGACCTGCTCGAACTCTCGAAGCTCACGAGCGGCGCGCTCCGCTTCCAGCTGGAGCTGAACACCGCCGACGATCTGCTCGGCGCCGCGATGCAGCGCGTGGCCGGGATCGCCGGCGGCCGCGAGATTCGCATCGCCGTGGAGCCCGACGGCGCGCTGCTGACCGGCCGGTTCGATCTCGTGCACGCCGTCCGCGCGCTCGGGAACCTCGTGGAGAACGCGATCAAGTATGCACCGGCAACCACCACGATCGAGCTCACCGCGCGGCAGGACGGCCCGATGCTCGTGCTCGCAGTGGCCGATCGCGGACCCGGGATCCCGGCGGCGGAGCGCGAGCGGATCTTCGATCCGTTCTATCGCCCGCCGAATTTCCCCCCCGATGTGGGCGGCACGGGCCTCGGCCTCACCATCGCGCGCGGGCTCGCCGAGGCGCAGGGGGGGAGTGTGACCTACCGGCCCCGCCCGGGCGGCGGGAGCATCTTCGAGCTGAAACTGCTCGCGGGGGAGCGCCCACCCGAATAGCGTCGCGCCGCGCGACATCGCCGCGACGAGATTCCCCGACCGGGTCGCGGGGAATCACCTACTGCCCGGCGGGTCCCGCACCCCAAAGTAGAGAGGCGCCGCGCTCCTCTCCCGGGCTGCGCGGCGGTCGCTCTTCACGACTTTTTTATGCGCTCCGGCCCGGAATTTCACGCGGCCTTTATGGCCCGATCCGTAGGTTGTCTCGCGCTGCCCCAGGCCTCGCCACGGCGCGCACCGCGTCAGGGATCCCGAGGCCACGCAGCGCTGGAGGCCGCACTCATGTCCCACATCGACATCCGGTTGGTCGCCACCGTCTTCTTCGGCTTGGTGGCCTACGCGTCACTCTTCTTCGGGGTGACACCGTACGAGCTGCGCCGCTCGAGGCGGCTCATCCTCGCGAGTCGCCGGCATCGCGCGCATCTGGGAACGCCAGGAGGCAGACTGTGATCGACCTCATCTTCGTGGTCACGGCGCTCGCGTTCTTCGCCCTCATGCTCGCGTACGTGCGCGGCTGCGAGGCGTTGGGGCGCGACGTCTCGAACGAGAACGGAGACCGCCCATGACCGCCGACATGATCGTCGGCGGCCTCGTCGCCGTCGCGCTCACCATCTATCTGCTCTACACCCTGCTCCGCCCCGAGAAATTCTGATGACGCTCAACGGCTGGCTGCAGATCGCCTTCTTCTCGCTCGCGGTGCTCCTCGTCGCGAAGCCGCTCGGCGTGTATCTGGTGCGCGTCTTCGACGGCACCGCCAAGTGGTGCGCGCCGGTGGAGCGCGTCATCTACCGCCTGTGCGGCGTGGACCCTGCCGAGGACCAGCACTGGACGCGGTACGCCGCGGCCATGCTCCTCTTCAGCGGCGTGTCGATGCTGCTCACGTATCTCGTGCTCCGCCTGCAGCACGTGCTGCCGCTCAACCCGCAGCACCTGCCCGCCGTGCCGGACCGCCAGGCCTTCGAGACGTCGGCCTCCTTCACCACGAACACGAACTGGCAGTCGTACTCCGGCGAGACGACGATGTCGTACTTCTCGCAGATGAACCAGCTCGCGTTCCACAACTTCGCGTCGGCGGCGGTGGGCATCGCGCTCGCCGTGGCGTTCGTGCGCGGCATCGCGCGGCGCTCCGCGGGCAAGCTCGGCAACTTCTGGGTGGACATCACGCGCTGCACGCTCTACGTGCTGCTGCCGATCTCGCTCGTCGTCGCACTCATCTTCGTGCAGCAGGGTGCGATCCAGAACTTCCACCCGTATCAGACGGTCACCACGCTCGAGGGCGGGTCGCAGACGCTCGCGATGGGACCGGTGGCGGGGCAGGAAGCGATCAAGCAGCTGGGGACGAACGGCGGCGGCTTCTTCAACGCGAACTCCTCGCACCCGTTCGAGAATCCCACCCCGTGGAGCAACTTCTGGCAGCTGTTCGCGATCTTCATGATCCCGTCGGCGCTCACGTACCTGCTCGGCCGCATGGTGGGGAACCAGCGCCACGGCTGGGCGGTGTGGGCGGCGATGTTCGCGCTGTTCGCGATGGGCGTCACCACCGCGTATTGGGCGGAGGCGCGCGGGAATCCCATCCATGCGGCGCGCGGCCTCGATGTCGCGACCTCCGCCGTGAATCCCGGCGGCAACATGGAGGGGAAGGAAGTCCGGTTCGGCATCGCCAACTCCGCGCTCTTCGCGACGGTCACCACCGATGCGAGCTGCGGCGCGGTGAACTCGATGCATGACTCCTTCACTCCCATCGGCGGCATGGTGCCGATGGTGAACATCCAGCTCGGCGAAGTGATCTTCGGCGGCGTGGGAGCGGGGTTGTACGGCATGCTCGTGATGGTGGTGCTCACCGTCTTCATCGCCGGTCTCATGGTGGGCCGCACCCCCGAGTACCTCGGCAAGAAGATCCAGGCGCGCGAGGTGCAGATGGCGATGCTGTACGTGCTCGTCTTCGCGGGGGTGATCCTGGTGGGCGCGGCAGCGGCGAGCGTGCTCCCCGCCGGCCTCGCCGGGCGGAACAACATGGGCCCGCACGGGCTCTCGGAGATCCTCTACGCCTACAGCTCGTCCGCCGGCAACAACGGCAGCGCCTTCGCGGGGCTCACCGGCTCCACCTACTTCTACAACACCACGCTCGCGCTCACGATGCTCACCGGCCGCTTCGCGATGATCGTGCCGATGCTCGCGCTCGCCGGGTTCCTCGCCGAGAAGAAGGTGGTCCCCGCCTCCGCGGGCACCTTCCCCGTGACCACGCCGCTGTTCGTCGTGCTGCTCGTCTCGGTGATCCTCATCGTGAGCGCGCTCACGTTCTTCCCCGCACTCTCGCTCGGTCCGATCGTCGAGCACTTCCTGATGCAGGCCGGGAGCCTCTTCTAGCATGACCGTCACCAAGCGTTCGCTCTTCGACGGCCCGATCGTCCGCCGCGCGGCGGCCGACGCCTTCCGCAAGCTCGGCCCGCGTCACCAGGTCCGGAACCCGGTGATGTTCGTCGTGCTCATCGGCAGCGTGCTCACCACGCTCGTGCTCGTGCGCGACGCCGCGCTGGGCCGCGGCGATTGGGCCTTCACCCTCCAGCTCGCGCTCTGGCTGTGGTTCACCGTGCTCTTCGCGAACTTCGCGGAAGCGATGGCGGAGGGGCGCGGCAAGGCGCAGGCGGACAGCCTGCGCGCCACGCGCACGCAGACGATGGCCAAGAAGCTCGCCGATCCGGCGAAGCGCACCGCGGTCACGCCGACGCCCGCGTCGCAGCTCCGGCGCGGCGACTACGTGCTGTGCGAGCCCGGCGACGTCATCCCCGGCGACGGCGAAGTGGTCGAAGGGGTCGCGTCGGTGGACGAGTCCGCCATCACCGGCGAGTCCGCCCCCGTCATCCGGGAATCGGGCGGCGATCGCTCGGCGGTCACCGGCGGCACGAAGGTGCTCTCGGACCATCTCGCCATCCGGATCACCGCGAACCCCGGCGAGACCTTCCTCGACCGGATGATCGCGCTCGTGGAAGGCGCCTCGCGCCAGAAGACGCCGAACGAGATCGCGCTCACGATCCTCCTCTCCGGCCTCACGGTGATCTTCCTCTTCGCCGTGGCCACGCTCGAGCCGTTCGCGATCTACAGCGGCACCACCGTGAGCGTGCCGGTGCTCATCGCGCTGCTGGTGTGTCTCATCCCCACCACGATCGGCGGCCTCCTCTCGGCCATCGGCATCGCCGGCATGGACCGGATGATCCAACAGAACGTGATCGCGATGAGCGGACGCTCGGTGGAGGCGGCCGGCGACGTGAACACGCTGTTGCTCGACAAGACGGGCACGATCACCCTCGGGAACCGGCAAGCGGTGGAGTTCGTCCCGATGCCCGGTGTGCCGCTCGAGCACCTGGCCGACCGCGCGCAGCTCGCGTCGCTCCCCGACGAGACGCCCGAAGGGCGCAGCATCGTGGTGCTCGCCAAGGAGAAGTTCGGCCTGCGCGGCCGCACGCTCGGCACGGCACCGAGCGTCCCCGATGGCACGTTCGTTCCGTTCTCCGCGGTCACGCGCATGAGCGGCGTGGACCTCGGCGCGCTGCACGTGCGCAAGGGCGCGGGAGACGCGGTGTCCAGGTGGGTGATCCAAGAACACGGCGCCGTGCCCGCGGAGCTGACTCCGGCGATCGAGCGCATCGCGCACGGCGGCGGGACGCCCCTCGTGGTCGCGGAGCGGGAGAACGGATCCGCGCGCGTGCTCGGACTCGTGCACCTGAAGGACGTGGTGAAGGGCGGGATCCGCGAGCGCTTCGACCGGTTGCGCGCGATGGGGATCCGCACGGTGATGATCACCGGCGACAATCCGCTCACCGCCGCCGCGATCGCGCAAGAAGCGGGGGTGGATGACTTCCTGGCGGAGGCGACGCCCGAGGACAAGATGACGCTCATCCGCCGCGAGCAGGCGGGGGGCAAGCTCGTCGCCATGACCGGCGACGGCACCAACGACGCCCCCGCGCTCGCGCAGGCGGACGTGGGCGTCGCGATGAACAGCGGCACGCAGGCGGCGAAGGAGGCGGGGAACATGATCGACCTCGACTCCAACCCCACGAAGCTCATCGAGGTGGTGGAGATCGGGAAGCAGCTGCTCATGACGCGCGGCGCGCTCACGACGTTCTCGATCGCCAACGACGTGGCCAAGTACTTCGCGATCATCCCTGCGATGTTCGTGGGCGCGTACCCGGCGCTCGCGGCGGTGAACGTGATGCACCTGCATTCTCCCGCGAGCGCGATCCTGGCGAGCGTGATCTTCAACGCGCTCATCATCATCGCGCTCATCCCGCTGGCGCTGCGCGGCGTGCACTACCGCCCCGCGCCGGCCGGCGTGATCCTGCGGCGCAACCTCTTCGTGTACGGCGTGGGCGGGATCCTCATCCCCTTCGCCGGCATCAAGCTGATCGACATGCTCCTGGTCTCCATCCATCTCGTCTCCTGAGCCGCTGACCATGCTCCGCACCCAGCTCCGCCCCGCCATCCTGATGACGCTCGTGCTCTGCGTGATCACGGGGCTCATCTATCCCGGCGTCGTGACCGGGCTCGCGCAGCTGCTCTTCCCGCGGCAGGCCAACGGCTCGCTCGTGCGCGTGAACGGGCGCGTGGTGGGGAGCGCGCTCATCGGTCAGCCGTTCGCGCAGCCGTACTATTTCCATCCCCGCCCATCCGCGGCGGGCAACGGCTACGATGACACGCTGAGCACCGGGACCAATCTCGGACCCACCAGCGCGAAGCTCGCCGACACGCTCATCGCGAGCGCGGTGGACAGCGCGGTGAAGAACGACGGCGCCGTGAAGGGGAAGATCCCCTCCGACATGGTCACGTCGTCGGGATCCGGCCTCGATCCGCACATCTCCCCCGCGAACGCGCTGCTGCAAGTGGCGCGCGTCGCCAAGGCGCGCGGCGCGAGCGACTCCGCCGTGCGCGCGCTGGTGGAACAGCACATCGAGGGGCGCCAGTTCGGCTTCTTCGGCGAACCGCGCGTGAACGTGCTGCTGCTGAACATCGCCCTCGATTCGGCCTTCAAGCGACCCTAGGAGGATCCATGACACGAAACGTTCTCGCCGCGCTGACCCTCTCGATCGCCGCGGCCAGCCTCGCTCGCGCCCTACCCGCGCAAGCGGACACGGCGCATGCCGTCGCCCCGGAAGCCGCGAAGCCCGACTCGCAGCCGCCCAAGCCCGACCCCTTCTCGTTCGCGAGCTGGGCCTGGCTCACGGGCAACTCCCGCGACACCACGCCGGTGATCCACACGCAGTACTTCGACCTCGAGTTCCGCGCCGACATCAACTTCGTCGAGGACCTCAACCATCCGCAGGACCACACCCTCGATGGCTCGGCCGAGATGGGGCGTACGAGCGAGATCCAGCTGCAGCAGCTGGGCATCGGCGGTGACTTCCACTACAAGCAGGTGCGCGCGCGCCTCATGACGCAGTTCGGCATGTACTCGCAGCTCACCCCGCGCAACGACGCGAGCCCCGGCCGCGGCCAATGGGACCTTGCCAACGCCTATCGCTACATCTCCGAGGCGTACGGCGGCTACCACTGGAACAGCATGTACGGCATCAACCTCGATGCCGGCATCTTCATGTCGTACATCGGGCTCTACAGCTACTACAACTTCGACAACTGGTCGTACCAACCGTCGTACGTCTCGGCGAACACGCCATGGTTCTTCGAAGGGCTGCGCCTGCAGACGTTCCCGAGCGAGCGCTTCAAGGCCGAGTTCTGGCTGATCAACGGCTGGCAGTCGTATGGCATGTTCAACCACCAGCCTGGCGTCGGCTTCGAGCTGCTGTGGCGGCCGAACGCGAATCTCTCGCTCGTCACGAACGACTACTACGGGCACGACGCGCTCAACACGCCGGGGCGCTATCGCATCCACACAGACAACAGCATCCAGTGGAAGTACTTCGACACCCCCAAGAACTTCCTCACCCGCGGCGCGATGTCGTTCACATTCGACCTCGGCTGCGAGAGCGGCGGCGGCGTGACGTGTTCGGGTGGGCCGGGGGGCCCGGCGCAGAATTTCCTCGGTTTCATGGCGTACGACCGCCTCTGGATCGCGCACGATCTCTTCGCGTTCACCGTGGGCGGGGGCGCGATCACGAACCCGGGCCGCTACCTGGTGCTCCTGCCGCCGATCAACGGCGCGACCGCGTTCTCGGGCACGCCGTACTACACTGAGAATCCCGGCGACTCGTACAAGGCGTGGGACCTGTCACTGACGTTCGACTACATGCCGGATGACCACATCACGTTCCGGTCGGAGGTCAATCACCGGGAGTCGAACTTGCCGTACTTCGTGGGACCGGGCGGCGTGACTCCGGTCGGCGGGAACCAGGGAGTGCCCGGCTCGATCGTGCCGAACTTCAACCCGGACTTGGTGAAAACAGAGACGCGCTTCAACTTCGCGGTCCTGGTGAAGCTGTAGCTCGCGCACGGGCGGCGGCGCTCGCGCGCCGCCGCTCCGCGCGCCATGTACGTGACCTCAAGAGTCCACCTTCAGAGGAGTTCCGATGCGCCCCAGCACGCTCGCTCTCTCGCTCGCCTTCTCGCTGGCCTCCATCGTCGGCGGCACTGCCGCGGCACAGGCTGCGCCGAGTGCGCCGGCCGCGCCGCCCGCCGCGCCGGCGGCCAAGCCCGTGGCGCTCTCCGCTGCCGAGCGCGCGCGCTACACCGGCGTCTATGCGCTCATGCTGCCGAGCGGTCCGCGCGATTTCACGGTCGCCGAGGATAGCGCGCATCTCACCGGCCAACTCGCCGGCCAGGTGGCGTTCCCCATGATCTATCTCGGGAACGACACGTTCGGCGTCTCGTTCGATCCGAATCTCCGCATCACATTCACCGTCGAGAAGGAGCGCGCGGTCAAGATGACGCTCGACCAGAACGGCGGACATTTCGAGGGCGCGCGGAAGCCCTGACCGGCCGCTCCACGCCCCGGCCCTTGCACTCGCGCGCTCCCGCGCGCAGAATCCTCGCGCGTACGTTCTCTCACACGGAGGTTCATCGTCCCCCCGTCGCCGTACGTCTCGTCCCCGGGCGGCCGCCCATGACGGCCGCGGTCATCGCTGCCGCCGTACTCCTCGGCGGCGGCCTCCTCTTCTTGATCTTCGACGCGATCCGCGAGCGGCGCGACCTGGCCAAGCACCTGGACAAGGTCGCGCAGCGCAAGGAGGCGTACGAGCGCTTCCGGCAGAAGAAGCGGAACTCGCAAGAGGTCACGAAGAAGAAGGAACGATAGAGCTAGAGGCGCGTTTGGTCGTTGGCGTTTAAGGCGGACGGCGCGTTTGGTGGTTGGCGGTCAGTCGTTCCGCAGGGCCACCATCGGATCGATCCGGCTCGCGCGGCGTGCGGGGAGCCAGCTCGCGAATATCGCCACGATGATCAAGACCGCGCTCACAGCCGCGAACGTGAGTGGATCCGTCGCGCGCACGCCGTAGAGGAGCGAGCGCATCCATCCCGTCAGCGCGAAAGCCCCTACGAGTCCCACCGCGGCGCCCACGAGCGCGAGGGAGAGTCCCTGTCCCACCACCATGCCGAGCAGCTCGCGCCGCGATGCGCCGAGTGCCATGCGGATGCCGATCTCATGAGTTCGGCGTGAGACGCCGTAGCTGATCACGCCGTAGATCCCCACCGCCGCGAGCACGAGCGCGACGCCGGCGAAGGTCGCGAGCAGCAACAGATCGAAGCGCGCCCCCGCGGTGGCGTGTGCGACCACGTCGTCCATCGTCACGAGGTCCGACACCGGCACGTTCGCGTCCACGCCCGCGACCACGCCGCGCATCTGCGACGCGAGCACCGTCGCGCTCCCCGACGTGCGCGCCACGATCGTCATGTACGCCACCCACGAGGAGCGTTCCTGCATGAGCATCCGGTCCTGCAGGTACGGCACGTACACCTCGGCTTCGGGCTTCGCGGTCCACTCCATGCGCACCGCGTTCTTGGCGACGCCCACCACGGTCTGCCACGTAGTGTCGTTGGGCGCGCCCGCCACGTGGATCCGTTTGCCGATCGGATCCTCTCCCGGCCAGCTGAGGCGCGCGAGCTCCTCGTTCACGATCACCACTGGTGTCGCGCCCATCCGGTCCGCGTCGGTGAAGTCGCGCCCCTGCACCAACGGCAACCGCATGGTGCGGAAGTAGCCGGGCATCACCACGCGGAATGTCGTGTGCGGCTCCTGGCCCACCTTGGGCGGCGCTTGACCTTCCACCGTGTACGGGATCCCCCACATGTCCCCTTCGATGGGGAGATGATTGATCGCGCTCGCCGACTGCACGCCGGGGAGCGCCGCCAGCCGCTCGATCACTTGCTGATAGAACGACGTGCGCCGCTCCGCCGGCTCTTCCTTGCTCCCGGCCACCGAGATGATCATCGACGCGACACCGTGCGGATCGAACCCCGCGTCGATGTGCGAGAGGGCGCGGAAGCTGCGGATCATGAGTCCCGCACCCACCAACAGCACGAGCGCGAGCGCGAACTCCGACGCCACGAGCGCGCTGCGCAGCTTCGAGCGGCGTGCCCCCTCGCCCGCCCCGCGCGCGCCATCGCGCAGCGCATCGCTCAGGTCGCGAGTGCCGTGCTGGAGCGCGGGCACGAGCCCGAACAGCACGCTCGTCCCGAGCGAGACGGCGAGCGCGAACAGCACCACGGGCGCATCGAGGGCCACCGTATCGAGGCGCGGCACGCTCCCCGGCGATTGCGCGATGAGCACCTTGAGCCCCACCGCCGCGAGCGTCACGCCCAGTGCGCCTCCCAGCAGCGCGAGCATCGCGCTCTCCACGAGGAGCTGCCGCACCAGCCGCCCGCGGCCGGCGCCGAGCGCGGAGCGCACGGCCATCTCGCGCTCCCGCGCCGTGGCGCGCGCGAGCATCATGTGCGCGACGTTCGCGCAGGCTATCAACAGCACGAACCCGACCGCTCCGAAGAGCACGGCGAGCGTCGGCCGGATGTCCCCCACCACTTGCTCGAGGAGTGGCGTGACGCGCACGTCGCGGTTCGTGGCCGGGTAGAGCGAGTCGAGCCGCGCGGTCACGGCGTGCACGTCCGCGCGCGCCTGCGCGAGCGTCACGCCGGGCTTGAGCCGCGCGAACACACGCAAGGTCTGCATGTCGCGGCTCGCGGCGCGCGCATGCAGGTCGAGCGGCGCCCACACGTCCGTGCGCGTGACCCAGAAGGGGGCGAAGTGGAACGATGGGGGCATCACGCCGATCACCGTGTAATGCTCGCCATCCAGCGTGATCGTGCGGCCTACTGCTTTCGGAACGGCCCCGAGCCGGCGCCGCCAGAAGTCGTGCGTGACCACCACCACGTGATCCCCCGCTTCATCGTCGCGCGAGAACACTCGGCCGTACATCGCCGGCACGCCCAGGAGCGGGAACATGCTCGGCGTGAGCGTCATCGCCCACACCTTCTCGGGCTGGTCGGTGTCGGTGAGGTTGGGACTCCACCACTCGGCGGCGCCCACGTCTTGGAAGGTGCTGAGCTGCGCGCGCCAGTCGAGGTAATTGGCCGGCGACACCGAGCCCTGGCCAAGGTGGAGCAAGGTGACGAGGCGATCCGGTTCCTTGTAGGCGAGGGGCCGCAGCAGCACGCCATCGACCACGCTGAACACCGTGGTGGAGGCGCCGATCCCGAGCGCCAGCGTGATCACGGCGGTGGCGGTGAACACCGGCGTGCGCCGGAGGGAGCGGAGCGCGTAGCGGGCATCGCGGAGGAGCGTTTGCACCAGCTCGCCCGCACGGACATCACGAACCTCTTCTTTCACGCGCTCGATGCCGCCGACTTCGACGAGCGCACGATGGCGTGCTGCATCCGGCGGAACTCCCGCGCGCACGTGCTCGGCAGCGCGCAGGTCCACGTAGGAACGGAGCTCCTCATCCAGCTCGGTCTCGACGCGCGAGCGGCGGAAGAGGTTCCGGAAGAAGCTCGAGACCGTGGAGTTCATGGGCATGGGGGCGGCCCTCAGGTGGTGCGGAGCGCGTGGGCGATGGCGGCGGACACGCGGCCCCAATCTTCGGTTTCCGCGCGGAGCTGGCGGAGTCCGGCCTTGGTGAGGCGGTAGTACTTGGCGCGGCGGTTGTTCGCGGACTCCCCCCATCGCGACGCGAGCCAGCCGGCCTCTTCCATGCGGTGGAGCGCCGGGAAGAGCGAGCCCGGCTTCACCGCGAACGCGCCGCGGGTGATCTGCTCGATCCGGTTGGCGACGCCCACGCCGTGCATCTCGCCCAGGCGGAGGGTGCGGAGGATGAGCAGGTCGAGGGTGCCCTGCAGGAGGTTGGTGTTGGACGGCGGCACGGCGGAGCTCCTATAGAACGTCTATAGGTCAATGGTGGCCCGCGTCGTATAGAATGTCAATAGGAGCGGGCTATCGGATGGACACTCGCGAGAGGCGGATGGTTGCTCGGACTGGTGACACCTCCCGCCCCGCGCCATCGTAGAGGAGTTCGCCCCGCACGCGGAGCTCGCATGGACGATTCGACGATGGTCCTGCTCACCGGCCTCCTCGGCACGATCCTCGGGACCGTGGTGATCGGCTCCATGCTCGCCGGCGCGTACTTCATCGGCAAAGAACGCGGTCGCCGCGAGGCGGAGCGCGCGCTGAACGCAGGCGCCGCGCCGGGCGGCGGCGCTAGCCTCCCCGGCGCCGAGCGCACCGATCGCGCGCTCGACGCGCTCTCGCTCGAGATCGAGCGCCTCGCCGAGGCGCAGCGCTACACGGCGAAGCTCCTCGCGGACTCGGCCGAGGCGAGACGGCCACCACAGGGTTGACGCGACCCTACCGCGCCTCGAGCACCCTCGCCGAGTCCGCGCGCGGCGAGAGACCGTGCAACTCGGCCGGCTTTGAGCGTCTCAGAGCATGACGCGAAGCCTGCAGCGAATGGCCGTCTCGCTCGCCTCAGTCGTGATCGTCGCCTGCCACCACGCACCGACGCTGCCGCCCGTCTACCCGAATCCCGGCTTTGGCCGCCTCGGCTGCTACGGTGGCGCCGGCATCGATTGGAGCCCCGGCACTCACCTCGACTCGCTCTCGCGGCCGGCGACGATCGACAGTGCGCGACGGGCCTGGATGGTGGTCGATTCGCTGTCGCCGGCCGAAGCCGAACGATTTCCCGTTTCGGCCACCCGATACGCGACGATCATTTACCGCCTCGCCCAACGGAAGGACTCGCTCCTCGTCATCGGCGCCTTCTGGCAGCCGATCGGCCGCGACAGCGTCGTGATCAAGGAGTGGAGGTACATTCCCGCGACGTGGTATCTCGCACGCCGCGCCGGAGACCTGCGCGGCGTCGGCGTCCTCGTCCACGACATCCGCGAACGCAAGCCCGACGGCACGGAGGGGCTCATGGTTTCGACGTGGACCGTGTGGTTAGTGCCTATCCCCTGCTCCACCGTCCCGCTCGACGTCGCGCTCCCGAAATAGCCCCCCTACTCCACCCGCAGCGTCTTCGCCGGATCCACCCGCGACGCGCGCCACGCCGGCACCGCACACGCCGCCGCCGCGACCCCCGCCAGCACCAGCGTCACCCCCACGTACGTGACCGGATCGCTCCCCGTCACACCGTACAGCATTCCCGAGATCACGCGCACCGAGCCGAACGCCAGACCCAACCCCGCCGCTAGCCCTATCGCCGTGAGCCCCATCCCCTGCCGCAGGATGAGCTCCACGATGTCCCGCCGGCTCGCGCCCAGCGCCGCGCGCACGCCGATCTCGCGCACACGCTCCGTCACCACGCCCGCGAGCACGCCGTAGATCCCCGCCGCCGCGAGCACGAGCGCCACCACCGCAAAAGCCTCGAACAGAATGAGCGCGAACCGCCGGTCGGCCTCCGATCGCTGTATGAGCGCATCCATCGTCGCCACGCGCGTGATCGGCTGGTCCTTGTCCACGCTCCACACCGCGCGCTCCACCGCGCTCGCGAGTCCCGCGGCGTCGCCGCTCGCGCGCACGACCACGCTCATCGCGGGGTCCACGAACAGCCACTGCGCCTCCGTCACGTAGAACGCGTCGGGCTCTTCGGCGTCGAGCGACACCTGCCGCACGCTCCCCACGATCCCCACCACGGTGCGCCACGGCCCCTGGGTGGCGCTCCCCACGCGGATGCGCTGCCCGATGGGATCTTCCCCCGGCCACGCGCGCTTCGCGAACGTCTCGTTCACGAGCACCACGCTCGGCGACGTCGCATTGTCGTGCTCGTCCAGCAAGCGGCCGCGCAGGAGGGGGATCCGCATCGTCTTGAAGTAGCCCGGACTCACCGCGTACCGGTGCGCACTGGGGTCCTCTTCCGGGTTCGCGCGCGGATGCGCCTCGATGTGCACGCCGTACTTGTCGAAGTCTCCGCTGAGCGGGAGCTGCGTCGTGAGCGCGGCCGCCTCCACCCCCGGCGTGTTCCTGACCGCGAGCAGCACGCGATCGAAGTAGTTGCGCGTCGTGCTGTCGCCGTTGTAGCGCGGCCCGATAGTGGACACTTGCATCGTCAGCAGGTGCGCGGTGTCGAAGCCGGGCTGCACCGCGAGCAAGCCGTGCACGCTCCGCAGCAACAGTCCCGTGCCCACCAAGAGCATGAGCGCGAGCGCCACCTCGCTCACCACCAGCATCCCGCGCACGCGATGCGAGCTCCCGCCGGTGCGGCGCGTCCCCTCCTTGATCGCCAGGTGCAGGTCGCTCCGCGACGCGTGCAGCGCCGGCACCAGGCCGAACGCGAACCCCACCGCGGTCGTCAGCCCGAACGCGAACAGGAACGTGCTCGCGCTCACGTGGATCGCGCCCAGTCGCGGGAGCATGGCGGGGCTCAGCGCGATCAGCGCCTGCACGCCGAAGATCGCCACGCCCACGCCGAGCGCGCCCCCCACGAGCGAGAGCGTGACGCTCTCCGTGAGCAATTGGCGGATCACCCGCGTGCGGCTCGCGCCGAGTGCGGCGCGCATCGCGAACTCGCCGCGCCGCTGCGCGCCGCGCGCGAGGAGCAGGTTCATCACGTTGGCGCACGCGATGAGGAGCACGAGCGCCACCGCCCCCATCACCGCGAGGAGCACGGGGCGCACGCCGCTCGTCACTTGCTCGTGCAGCGGGATCACGAGCATCCCCGCCTTCGCGTACTCCTTCGGATAGTCGCGCACGAGCCGCGCGGAGATGGCGTTCACGTCCGCCGTGGCCTCGCGCACGCTCACGCCCTGCTTGAGCAGCGCGACGGCGCGCAGGTGATGGCACGTGCGGCACGACCACGGGTCGGTGAGCGCGTACTGCATCAGCCCGAACACCTGCGCGGTGGGGTCCACGACGTTCTCGTAGCCGTCGGGGAGGACGCCGATGATCGTGTATTGGTAGCCGTTGATCTGCACCACTCGGCCCACGACGCTCGAATCCGCGGCGAATCGCCGATGCCACAGTGCGTTCGAGATGATCGCGACGGCCGGGCCGTTCTCGACGTCTTCCTCCTCGCGGAAGTCGCGTCCGAGCATGGGACGCACGCCGAGGATCTTGAAGTAGTCGTGGGTCACGCGGTCGCCCGGGATCTGCTCGGGCTCGCCGGTGCCGCTGAGCGTCGCGCTCCACGTCTTGTACGTTGCGATCCAGTCGAACGAATGGCTCTGCGTGCGGACGTCGTTGATCGTGAGGAAGGTGACGTTGTCGCGATCTTTGAAACTCGTGCCTTCCCAGAGGTGCACGATGCGCTCGGCGTGCGCGTACGGGAGCGGCTCGAGGAGGATGGGTTGGATGGCGCTGAAGATCGCGGTGGTGGCGCCGATGCCGATCGCGAGCGTGACGGCGGCGAGCGTGGTGAAGCCGGGGCGGCGCACGAGGAGTCGCGCGGCGTAGCGGAGGTCGGTGGCCAGTGCGGACATGAGGGAGTCTCCGCGCTCGGCGCTCGCGCGGCGGCGGCGCGGGGCGAAGATCGCGGCGGCGATCAACGCTTCGCGCCAATACCAGCGGCGGGCGTGCGAGACGTTGGGGGTGGACTGCGTGAGGTCGGCGAACGATTCCTCGAGGTCGCCGAGGATCGCGTCGCGGAGCTCGGCGGGGAGCGCCCAGGTGAGGAGGCGGACGGCGCGTTCGGGTGGGCGCGGCGCGGCGGTCATGGGGCTTCCCACGCGGCGCCGAGTCCGGCGGTCATGGTGCGGAGCGCGCGGAGGCTGGACTTCACGGCCTCGCGGCCGGCGGAGCTGAGAGAGTAGTAGGTCTTGCGCCGCCCGCCGCGCTCGGCGGTGGCTTCACCGAGCCGGGAGGAGACGAGCCCCTTCCCTTCGAGGCGATTGAGGGTGGTGTAGATCGTGGCGAAGGAGAGGGAGCGTTTGGCGCGTGCGGCGATCTCGCGCTGGACGGCGACGCCGTAGGCGCGGTCGTTCAGGCGGAGGAGGGCGAGTAGGACGAGCTGTTCGAGTTCGCCGAGGCGGGGGGGCATGGTGCGCGGCTCCATTTATTCGATGGAGTCGAATATATAACGAGCGCAACCTCGGCCCGCAAGCGACCTTACTGGTGGTCGGGCTGCAGAACTTCGCGAGGCAGCTGGAGGATTCTCATCGGCGCTAGAGTCTCAGGAGACGCAGCAACTACGAACGCGTCCACCGCGCATCCAAGTTGTCGGGCAAGGGCCGCCGCAACGACGGAGAGTGGTCGTAGTAGTGGTAGTAGGGATGTTGTTGTTGATGATGCTGATCTAGCTGCCGACGTTGCTCTCGATCAACGTCGGCATGTCTTGCGCCTGGAGCTGCTAACCGAACCAACTGCATATCACACGTACTCATCAGGGCTGTGTTATCACAACTCATAAGCTGTATTTGACGAGATATAATACAAGCTATATATTGTTTATCTAATGATTGCATCCTTTCACTCGAACCTGACCCAAGCGTCTATAACAATATATAGCATGTAATATACAGTCCGAATAACAAGTTATAGCTTGTTTTTCTCTATAATAAACACAAGCTATAGCTAGTAATAAGGAGATATGATCATGGCTAGAATTTCGCGCAATCCCGAATTCCTCGCGCTTCAACGAGCTCAGCTCGACCAGAGACTGAGAGCGATTCCGCCGATCGAGACGCCGAACGGGGGATGGGTCCGCACGATACGAACCGCCCTTGGGATGTCAGCGGCGCAGCTGGGCAGGAGGCTCGGTGTCTCACAGCAAGAGGCTGCCAATCTAGAGCGCCGCGAGAAGAACGGTACGATCACGATCGCAACCTTAGGAAGAGCAGCCGAGTCCCTTGGTTGTGAGCTTCGCATACTACTCGTTCCGAAGACATCGCTCGAAGAGACCGTCCGACGTCAGGCTACGGAGAAGGCCAGTGCCGAGCGAAACCGAGTGATGCACACAATGCGACTCGAGGCTCAGGAGGCGGGCGTCGACCGTGCACTCAGCCATCGCCAGAGTCCGGAGATCTGGCTCGCGCAACGCCTGCCACAACTCTGGGACTAGTCGGCAGATCGTGCCGAACGAACGCCTTGAAGCAGACGACGCCAGTACTCAACTCACAGAAGAGGAGCTTCAGGGGCTGCTGCCAAGGCACATATCGAGCCGGCTGGAACTGAACCAATGGGAGGCGCTCAATATCGCGCGCGCTTACGAACACTTTTCGCGGCAGCGCCCGTCAAGCGTTCTAAGTGTGGACTTCCTCCGCGAGTTGCACTACCGAATGTTTGAAGAGACATGGACTTGGGCAGGCAAGTTCAGGCAATCGGAGAACAACATTTCTCCGTACCCGGCATCGAACGTCTCCGTCATGATGTACGAACTCGTCCAAAACACGCAGGTGCAGTTCGATGCGGCCAACCATTCTCCAGCCGTACTCGACGAGATCGCAGTGCGATTTCATCACCAGCTAGTTCGAATTCATCCGTGGCCGAATGGAAATGGCCGTCACGCTCGGCTCGCGACTGATCTCCTGCTGGAGGAGTTCGGGCGCCCCCCGTTCACGTGGGGAAGTGGGGCAAACCTAGCGGAGAGAGGAGGCCCGCGGTCCGCGTACATCGAGGCCCTGCATCTTGCGGACGGAGGTGATTTCACGTTGCTGCGAGAATTTGCTCGCAGCTAGGCCGTGTTGGTCTCGCATAATCGAGAAGCACGAATGATGACACTCGCTCGCGAATCGCAGCCGACAACCCTCTAGCTCATTGGCGATTGACTTGTGCCAAGAAGGTGCTGACCCTTCATAGGAGCGAACTCAAGCACGAGACTCGGCTAACCTCATTCCACCGTCACGCTCTTCGCCAAGTTCCTCGGCTGATCCACGTTCGCCCCCCGCTGCACCGCGATGTAATACGCCAAGAGTTGTAGCGGCACACTCGCCAATATCGGCGTGAACATGTCGATGGTCTCCGGGATCCTGATCTCGTAATCGATCCTCCCCGCGAGCGCCGGCTCCGCCCTGCTCGTCAGCGCGATCACCCGCCCGCCGCGCGCTTTCACCTCCTGCACGTTGCTCACGATCTTGTCGAACACGCTGTCGTGCGGCGCGATGAAGCACACGGGCATGTTCTCGTCGATCAGTGCGATGGGGCCGTGCTTCATCTCCGCGGCGGGATAGCCCTCCGCATGGATGTACGAGATCTCCTTGAGCTTGAGTGCCCCTTCCAGCGCCGCCGGGAAATTGTACCCGCGCCCCAGGTACAAGAAATTCGTCGCGTTCGTGAACTGCTCGGCGATCTTCTCGATCTCGCCGGCGCGATCCAGGATCTCCTGGATCTTGGCCGGCAACTCGTGCATCGCCTGCGCGATGCGCTGCCCCTCCAGCACCGGCAGCCCGCGCAACCGCGCCAATTTCAACGTGAACAGCGCGAGCGCCGTCACCTGGCAGGTGAACGCCTTGGTGCTCGCCACGCCGATCTCCGGCCCCGCGTGCACGTACACGCCCCCGTCGTCCTCGCGCGCGATGGTGGAGCCCACCACGTTCACGATCCCCAGCGCCCGCGCCCCGCGCTGCTGCGCCTCGCGCATCGCGGCCAGCGTGTCCGCCGTCTCGCCGCTCTGCGAGATCACGATGCACAACGTGTGATCCGTGATGATGGGGTTCCGATAGCGGAACTCCGACGCGTACTCCACCTCCACCGGGATCCGCGCCAGCTCCTCGAGCATCGACTCGCCGATGAGCGCCGAGTGCCAGCTCGTGCCGCACGCGGTGATCACGATGTTGTCGAACTCGAGCAGCTGCTCGTCGCTGATGTTCAACCCGCCGAGCTTGGCCGTCCCCTCTTCCACGAGGAGACGCCCGCGCATCGTGTTCTCGATGGAAGCCGGCTGCTCGAAGATCTCCTTGAGCATGAAGTGCGCGTAGCCGCCACGCTCGATCATGTCGAGGTCCCAGTCGATCGAGCTCACCGCGCGCGCGATCGGCGCCGCGTGCATGTCCATCACCTTGTAGCCGTGCCGCTCGAGCACCGCGAGGTCGCCGTCGTTCAAGTAGATGACCTGCCGCGTGTGCGCGAGGATCGCGCTCACGTCGCTCGCGATGAAGTACTCGCCGTCGCCCAGCCCCACCAACAGCGGCGAGCCCTTCCGCGCCGCCACGATCTTGTTCGGATCGCGGCTCGAGACCACCGCGATGCCGTACGTGCCCTCCACTTTGCGCAGCGCCTCGATCACCGCCTCCTCCAGCGAGCTCGCCGCGCCGTCCGCGCTCTTCATGAACTCCTCGATCAGGTGCGCCAGCACCTCGGTGTCCGTCTCGCTCGTGAACGTGTGCCCGGCGTCCTCCAGCGCCTGACGCAGCGCCGTGCCGTTCTCGATGATCCCGTTGTGCACCACTGCGATCGTGCCGTCGCACGACAAGTGCGGGTGCGCGTTGCACCAGTTCGGCGCGCCATGCGTGGCCCACCGCGTGTGCGCGATGCCCACGGTCCCGTGCAGCGGCTCAGCGGCGATCGCCTTCTCGAGCTCGGAGATCTTGCCGGGCGCCTTGCGCACCTGCACGCCGGGGCCGTTCAGGAGGGCGATACCGGCGCTGTCATAGCCGCGATACTCGAGGCGCTTCAGGCCTTCGATGAGCAGCGGGGTGGCGGCGCGGGGGCCAACGTAGCCGACTATTCCACACATAAACGGCGGTGGTTAGGCGTGAGCGTTTGGGGGGAGCATGACAGCAGGTTAGCGGAGGGCTTCGAGAGGGGCGCGGGACTTCGAGACGAGATCACGCGCCATCTCTTCCGTGGGCGCTTCGGCGATCACGCGCACGATCGGCTCCGTGCCGCTCGGACGAATGTGCACCCAACGGTCGGGCCAGGCGAGGCGCAGGCCGTCCTGGCGGTCGGGGGTGGCGTCGGCGAAGGCCTTGGTGAGCGCAGCGTACACGGTGTCGAGTGAGGCGTTGGGACGGTCCAGTTTGTCCTTCACGATCGAATACTGCGGATAACGAGAGACGATCTTCGAGAGCGGCACCGCATCCTCGGCCAACAGTTGCAAGATGAGGGCCACGGCCACCGGCGCGTCGCGGCCCAGGTGCAATTCGGAGAGAATGACGCCGCCGTTCCCCTCCCCGCCGATCGCCGCACGTTCCTCGCGCATGCGCACGGCCACGTTCACCTCACCCACCGGGGCGCGCACCACCTTCGCCCCCGCCTCGCGGGCTACGTCGTCCATGATGCGGCTCGTCGAGAGATTGACGACCAACGGGCCCTTTCGCGACCGCAGCACGAGGCGAGCGGCGAGGGCCAACGTCCAGTCTTCGCCGATCGCGCGACCCGCTTCGCTCACGAGCGCGAGACGGTCCACGTCGGGGTCGGTCGCCAAACCGAGCTCGGCACCGCACTTCTGAACGAGCTTCTCGAGCTCGCGCAGGTTCTCCGCGATCGGCTCGGGGGAGCGCGGGAACCTGCCGTCCGTCTCGAGGCCGATCGCGGTCACGGTGCAGCCGAGTTTCTCGAGGAGCGCGGGCATGATCGCGCCCCCCGCGCCGTGCACGCAGTCGAGCGCCAGCTTGAACTTGCGCGCGCGGATCCTCTCGACGTTCACCATGGGCAACGCGAGCACGGCCGCGATGTGCCGCGCGATCGCATCGCGGTCCTCGCGCACCGTGCCGAGCGCGCTCCACTCGGCGCGCGGGATGTATCCGTCGGCCACCGCGCGCATGGACGCGCCTTCGCTCCCGTCCAGGAACAGCCCGCTCGCCCCGATGAACTTGAGCGCGTTCCACTCTATGGGGTTATGACTCGCCGTGATCGCGAGCCCCCCGGCGGCGTGGTGATGCTCCACCGCAAGCTGGATGGTGGGCGTGGGCGCGAGCCCCACGTCGATCACATCCGCGCCCACGCTCTGGAGTGCCGCGACTGTGGCACGATGATACATCGGACCCGACACACGTGAGTCGCGGCCGACCACCACGGTGCGCCCCTTCCCGCGCGCGATCGCCCACGCGCCGAACCCCGCGGCGTAGCGCGCGATCACCTCGGGGGTCAGCGCTTCGCCCACCCGGCCGCGCACCCCCGACACGCTCACCATCAGGCCGCTGTCCAAGAGCATCCTCCCAGAGTGCGCGAAAGCTACCGGGCGCTGCCGAGCCCCTCAAGGCGAAAGCGTTACGAATGGCCGCCGCCGCGTGTCCTATGGGCAGCTTGCCCACATACTCTCTATAGCGCCCGGATGACGCTTCGCCGCGCCCTGTCCCGCCTGCCCCTGCGCTGGAAGATGGCGATCATCAGCGCCAGCGCGGTGCTCGCCACGCTGGTGCTCGTGCTCACGCCGGTGTACGTGGCGAGCCGGTCGACGGTCACCGCGCAGAACGCGAATCGCCTCTCCGCGATCGCGGCCAGCGCGGCGGTGGCGATTCCCTCGACGGCGGTCGACTCGATCGCGCTCTTCGGCCGCAACACCGCGGCCTTCGTGCGCACGCGCGACGTGCTGCGCCGCATGTGGGATGCGAACGGCGGCGACACGCGCGAGCTCACGAACGGGATGGCGGTGGTGAGCGCGTCGGGATCGGGATTCCGCTATCTCGCGCATTCCTCGTGGGCCGCGGGGCAGCCGCAGTACAGCCGGCTGTGGGATCCGCCACCGGGCCTCGCGGACTCACTCGCCGCCGGCCACGCGGCCGAGAGCGGGCTCTACACGGATTCCACCGGCACGCAGCTCACCGCCGCCGCGCCGGTGCGTCGCCCCGACGGCAGCACGGCGGGATTCGTGGTCGTCACGCTCGACGCCAAGGGCTATCTATCGTCGCTCTCGCGCATCTTCGTGGAGATCGCTCCCATCCCGGTGCTCATCCTGCTCATGGCGTTGCTCGTGAGCTTCCTCCTCGCGCGGCGCGTGACGAGCGGCATCGAAGGCGTCGCCGAGCACGCGCAGGCTGTGGCGCGCGGCGACCTGAGCAACGATCTCGCGTATCACAGCATGGACGAGATCGGCGATCTCGCCGACGCCTTCCGCACGATGACCAACGGACTGCGCACGCTCTTGCGCGACGTGGATGCGGGGGCGAGCGAGGTGGCCGCCACCGCGGACCAGCTCGCCGCCGGCGCCGAGGAGATGAGCGCGAGCACGCAGGAGGTGTCGGGGGCCGCGCAGAGCATCGCGAGCTCCGCCACGCAGCAGACGAGCGGCATCCAGAACATCGTGGCCGTGTCGAGCCGCGTGGCCACGCGCGCGCAAGAAGTGGCGACGCACGCGCAGCGCGCGCAGCAGGCGGCGGACACCGTCACGCACTCGGCCAAGCGCGCCGCGGGCGCGGCCGAAGCAGGACTTCAGAGCATGTCGAACATCAGCGTGGTCACGAACGAAGCGATGCCCGCCGTCGCCGAGCTCTCGGAGAAATCCACGCGCATCGGGCAGATCACCGATACCATCGCCGCGATCTCGCGGCAGACCAACTTGCTCGCGCTCAACGCCGCCATCGAAGCGGCGCGCGCCGGCGAGCACGGGCGCGGATTCGCCGTGGTCGCCGACGAAGTGCGCAAGCTCGCGAAGGAATCGGGCAAGGCCCTCGAGACCATCCGCCAGCTCGCCGACGAGATCCAGCGCGTGTCGTCGCGGATGAGCGAGCGCATCACCGACGTGGGCGCGAGCGTGAGCGCGGGCGAAGCCGTGATCCGCGCGTCCACCGGCACGCTCACGCAGATCGCGGCGGAGATCGAAGGGAGCCGCGACGCCGTGGCGCGCATCGTGGACGCCGCCACCGCGCAGCGCCGCGAGGCGGAGACGCTCGCCAAGGAGATCGAGGCGGTGAGCGTGGTGGCCGAGCAGAACGCGTCCACCAGCGAGCAGGTGAGCGCCGTGGTGCAGGAGCAGACGGCGAGCATGGAGCACATCACCGAGTCGAGCCAGCACCTGGCCGACATCGCGACTAGACTCAAAGGAGTGATGACACGCTTCGAGCTGTGAGCGATCCGCTGGCGCTCGTCCCACTCGCCCTCGCCGCGCGCGACGGCCGGGTGGACGGGCACTCAGCGCGTGAGCTCGTGGCCGCCGGGATCACGCTGTTGCAGCGCTGCCCGCCCCTCGTGCGCGCGCTAGCCGGCCGCCGCGCCGGGATCCTGCTTCCGACTTGCCCCGCTTTCGTGACGGCGCTCGCCGCGAGCGACGGGCGCGGCGCGGTGCTGATCAATCCGCTCGCCGCGCCGGCGGAGGTCGCGTACCAGATCGCGGACGCGAACATCGGCGCCGTGTTCACGATCGGCGCGCTCGCGAGCAAGCTTCCCGCCGGCACCGCGCACGTGCTGCTCGATGACGCCCCCGCGTTCGCCCTCGCCGCGTTCGACGGCGAGCCGCGCCACGTGGACCTCGGCGCGCACACCGGCATCGCGCTCGAAGGGGAGCTCGATGCCCCGGGGCGCGACGAGGAAGCGGTGATCGTCTACACCTCCGCGATGGCCGGCACGCCGCTCGGTGCGATCCTCACGCACCGGAACATCCTCGCGAACGCGCGTTCCACGATCGAGGCCGTGGAGTTCGACGCGAACACCGTGGCGCTCGCCGTGCTCCCCTTCGCGCACTTGTTCGGCTTCACCGTTACCTTGGTGGCGCCCATGCTCTGCGGCGGGCGCACCGTCACGCTCCCGCGCTTCAATCCCATGAAGGCGCTCGAGCTCATCAGGAGCGAGGGGATCACGCTGCTCGTGGCCGTCCCGTCGGTGTTCGCCGCGCTGCTCGCCTTGCTCGAGCGCGACCGCGCCCCGCTCGGCGCGAGCGCGCTGCGCACCTGCATCTGCGGCGGCGCGCCGCTCCCGGCGGCGTTGCAGGAACGGTGGGAGCGGGCCACCGGGAGCCCGCTGCGGCAGGGCTATGGCCTCACCGAGGCCGGGCCCGTGTGTCTGGTGAACCGGCGGTCACGCCCGAATCGCATCGGCACGCTGGGGCAGGCCTTCCCGCGCGTGAACGTGGCCGTGCGCGATGGCGAGATCGTGGTGCGCGGCGAGAACGTGTTCCGCGGCTACGTGCGCGGCGGCGAGCGCGGGCTCCAAGTACGCGATGGCTGGCTGCACACCGGGGACGCGGGCACCATCGACGCCGACGGCTACGTGACCTTCACCGGGCTGATCAAGCCGATGTTCACGCGCAACGGCTTCAACATCTACCCGCGCGAGATCGAGCGCGTGGTGGGCGCGATGCCCGGCGTGCGGCGCGCGAGCGTCAGTGCGATCCCCGAGCCGCTGCGCGAGAACGAGATCGCGCTCGACATCACAGGCGACGTGCGCGAGGAGGACGTGCAGAGGTGGTGCGAGGAGCGGCTGGCCGTGTACAAGCAGCCGAACCGCATCACGATCCGCGCTAGCTAGATCGTCTCGCGATCCGCCTCGCTCTCCGGCAGCAACACCCCCCGCTCCGCCACCGACACGAATCCCTCCACCACCTCGCGGTCGAACTGCTTCCCCGCCTGGCGGCGAAGTTCATCGAGCGCCGCGTTGAACGAGAGTCCATCGCGATACGGCCGCTGGCTCCGCATCGCGTCGAACGCGTCGGCCACGCTCACGATGCGCGCCTCGAGCGGGATGTCCTCGCCGCCGAGTCCGTCGGGGACGCCGCGGCCATCCAGGCGCTCGTGGTGCGAGCGCACCACGTTCAGCGCCACCGGATCGTCCGAGAGCAGCGGCCGCAGGATGCGCCAGCCGAGCACCGGGTGCGTCATGATGTGCGCGTACTCCTCGCTCGTGAGCGGGCCGCGCTTGTTCAGCACTTCTTCGCGCACGCCGATCTTCCCGACGTCGTGCAGGTGCCCGCCGCGCGCGATGCTCTGCACGATGGCCGGCCCCACGCTGAGCTCGCGCGCGATCGCGGCGCCGTAGCGGCTCACGCGCTCCGAGTGGCCGCGCGTGTAGGGATCCTTGAGCTCGAGCGCGTCGGCGAGCGATTGCAGTCCCGCCAGGAACAGCGACTCGATCCGCACCGCCTGCTCGCGCACGCGGTGCTCGAGCACCATCTGGTGCTCACGGTTCTCGAGCAGCAGCCGCCGCTTCTCCAGCGCCTGCGCCACGCGCGCGCGGATCTCGTCGATCAGGAACGGCTTCGTGATGTAGTCCATCGCCCCCTGCGCGAGGCACGACACCGCCACCTCCACCTCCGCGACGGCCGTGATCATCACCACCGCCACGTCGGGGAACCGCTCGCGCGTGTGGCGCAGGAGCTCGGGGCCCGGCATCTCGGGCATGCGCACGTCGGAGAGCACCAGCGCCACGCGCTCGCGCTCGAGCACGTCGAGCGCCTCCGCCCCCGTGGTGGCCTCGAAGCACTCGAAGCCCGCCCCCTGCATCACGCGCACGAGCGCCGTCCGGAGCGACGGCTCATCGTCCACCACCAGGCAGCGGCGCTCCACGGACCGCGCCGGATGCGTCACGCCTCTCCTCGCGCTATAATCCCCATACTCCTCACCTCGGCGAGCATGACCCGGGTATTCGATGACGATCTCGCGCGCGGCTTCGGTACGCGCGCCATCCATGCAGGACAGCGCCCCGACATGATGTCCGGGGCGATCATGCCCCCGGTGTACCTCACGTCGACGTACGTGCAGGAAGGGCTCGGCAAACACAAAGGCTACGAGTACGCGCGCACGCAGAACCCCACGCGAGAAGCCCTCGAGCGCAACGTAGCGGCGCTCGAAGGGGCGCGCCACGGGTTGGCGTTCTCGAGCGGCGTCGCGTGCGTGGACGCCCTGATGAAGCTGTTCAAGAGCGGCGACCACATCATCTGCGGCGAGAACGTGTACGGCGGCACGTATCGCCTGTTCGACAAGGTGTACCGCAACTTCGGCATCGAGTACACGTTCGTGGACGCGCGCGATCCGCAGCTGATCGCCGACGCGTGCACGCCGCGCACGAAGGCCATCGTGGTGGAGACCCCCACGAACCCGGTGATGCGTCTCACCGATCTCAAGGCCGCGGCGCAGGTCGCGCACAAGGCGGGGGCGCTGCTCATCGTCGACAACACCTTCGCGACGCCGTTCTTCCAGCACCCGTTCGAGCACGGCGCGGACATCGTGTTCCACTCCACCACCAAGTACCTGAACGGCCACAGCGACATGGTGGGGGGCATCGCGCTCCTGAACGATGACGACCTCGCGACGCGCCTCGCCTTCATCCAGAACACCGCCGGCGCCGTGCCCGGCCCCATGGATTGCTGGCTCGCCCTCCGCGGCACGAAAACACTTCATTTGCGCATGCCGCGCCACGACGCCAACGGCCGCGCCATCGCCGCGTGGCTCGCGAAGCGGCTCGGCCACGAGCGCGTGATCTATCCGGGGCTCGAGAGCCATCCGCAACACAAGCTCGCCAAGTGTCAGATGACGGGATTCGGCGGGATGATCGCGGTCGAGACAGGGAGCCAGCAGAACGCGGATGCGGTGCTGCGCCGCGTGCGAATCTTTTCCCTCGCCGAATCGTTGGGAGGAGTGGAGAGCCTGATCAGCCATCCCGCGTCGATGACGCACGCGTCGGTGCCGCCGGCTACGCGCGCGAAGTTCGGGCTCACCGACGGCCTCGTGCGCCTCTCGTGCGGCGTGGAGGAGCAGGACGACCTCCTCGGCGACCTCGAGCACGCGTTCGCGATCCTCTAGTCCGGAGCGCACATGGCCCCCCGTTCCCCTTCCAAGCGCACGGTCAAGCAGCTCACCGGCATCGCGCCCGTCGCGTGGGAGCATCCCGCCGACCGCGCGGCGCTCAACACCCTGCGCGCGATCCCCGGATTCGACGAGCTCGTTCGCAAGGTGATGGGCGCGCTCGGCGAGCGGGGCGTCCGCCACCTGTTCACCGCGAACGCCGTGCGCGTGGGCCCGCGCCAGCGCCCGAAGCTCGACGCGCTGTACAGCGAAGTGCTCACCGCGCTCGACTGGCCCGAGCGCCCCGAGCTCTACGTGTCCCAGACGCCGATCGCGAACGCGATGGCGGTGGGCTTCGACAAGCCGTTCATCGTGCTCAACAGCGGCGCGCTCGCGCTCCTCGACGCGGACGAGCGCCGCGTGCTCATCGGCCACGAGCTCGGCCACGTGATGAGCGGGCACGCGACGTACACCACCATCGCGCTCCTCATCCTGCGGGTGGGCTTCACCGCGATCCCGGGGCTCGGTCTCATCGCGCTCCCCATCCAGCTCGCGCTCCTCGAGTGGTACCGCAAGGCGGAGCTCTCGTCGGACCGCGCGGGGCTCCTCGCCACACAAGATCCGCTCGCTTCGATGCGCCTCTTCCTGCGCATGGCCGGCGGCGTGCCCGGCGAGGATGACGAGACGAGCCTGGACGAGTTCCTCGTGCAGGCGCGCGATTACGAGACGGGCGGCAACGTGATCGACACCGCGCTCAAGATCCTCAACGTGGCGTTCTCCACGCACCCGTTCGCGACCGTGCGCGCGGCTGAGCTGCAGCGCTGGATCGAGAGCGGGGCGTACGACCGCATCATCGGCGGCGAGTACCCGCGCCGCGGCGCCGCCGAGCAGCGCCCGCTGCGCGAAGATTACGCCGACGCCGCCGCGCACTACCGCGAGGAATCGCGCACCGCGGTGGACCAGGTGGCCGAGGCGATCCGGAGCGTGGGCGATCTCTTCACCGGCGCGTTCCGCAACGCGAGCGGTGGCGGTGGCGCTCCACCGGGAGCGTCCTCGACGAAATGAAGGTGATGCTGGTGGGCGGCGGCGGGCGCGAGCACGCCATCGCCTGGTCGATCGCGCGCCGTCATCCCGCCGTCGAGATCGTCGCGGCGCCCGGCAATCCGGGCCTCGCGCAACTCGGCCGTTGCGTCCCGGTGCCCGTCTCGGAGCTCTCCAAGCTCCTCGATCTGGCGCGGGCCGAGAGGCCCGCGCTGGTCATAGTAGGTCCCGAGGCGCCGCTCGCGGCGGGCATCGTGGACGTGTTCCGCGCCGATGGGATCCCGGTGTTCGGACCCACGCGCGCCGCAGCGCGCATCGAGAGCTCGAAGGCGTTCTCGAAGCAGCTCATGCTCGACGCCGGCGTCCCCACGGCGCGCGCCGAGCGGCACACCACGGTGGACGGCGCGCTGCACGCGATCCGCACCTTCGGCGTGCCCGTGGTCATCAAGGCGTCGGGGCTCGCGGCGGGCAAAGGCGTGAGCGTGTGCGCGAGCACGGAGGACGCCGATCGCGCCGTGGTCGCGATGCTGAGCGGCAAGGCGTTCGGCGACGCGGGCTCCGAGATCCTGGTCGAGGAATTCATGGAGGGAGAAGAGCTCTCCCTGTTCGTGATCACCGACGGGACGACCGCGATCCCGATGCTCCCCGCGCAGGATCACAAGCGTCTCCTGGACGGCGACCGCGGCCCGAACACGGGAGGGATGGGGGCGTACGCGCCCGTCTCGATCGCCACCGAGAGCCTCGTGCACGAGACCATGGAGCGCGTCATCGCGCCCACGCTGGCGGCGCTCCGCGTGCGCGGCACGCCGTTCACCGGACTCTTGTACGCCGGTCTCATGATCGGCGAGCGCGGACCTCGCGTGGTGGAGTTCAACGCCCGCTTCGGCGATCCGGAAACGGAAGCGATCCTCCCGCTCCTCGAGAGCGATCTCCTCGCGCCGCTGCTCGCGGTGGCGCGCGGCGAGCCGCTCGCCGGCGGCGCGCTGCGCTGGCAGGATGCGCACGCGGTCACGACGGTGGTGGCCGCGCCCGGTTATCCCGACGCGCCGCGCACCGGGGCCGCGATCACGCTGCCACCTCCCGCGCCCGGCGTGAGCGTGTTCCACGCCGGCACCGCGAAGGATGCGAGCGGCGCGCTCGTGGTGGGCGGCGGGCGGGTGTTCGCCGTGACCGCGATCGCGAACACGCTCGTGGCGGCGCAGCGCGCGAGCGCGGACACCGCGGCCGCGATCCGCTTCGAGGGGCGGCAGTTCCGCTCCGACATCGGCCGGCGCGAGCTCACGCGGAATGCCCGAGCTCCCGGAGACTGAGACGATCGCGCGCGGACTCGACCGCGCGATCGCCGGCGCGCGGATCGCGCGCGTGCGCGTGCACCACGCCGATGTGCTGCGCGAAGTGTCCTCCGCCGCGTTCAAGCGGCGGTTGGCCGGTGCGCGCATCGGCCGCACGACGCGCCGCGCGAAGCTCGTGGTCACGGAGCTCGACAACGGACTGCGCTTGGTGGTGCAGCCGCGCTTCACGGGGGCGCTCTTGCTCGATGCCGGCGCGCTCCCGGCATCCGCCCGCACGCACCTCGCGATCACCCTCGAGTTGGACGACGGCCGCGCGCTGCATTACGCCGACGTGCGCCGCCTGGGCACCGTGGCGCTCATGCGCCCCGACCGCTGGCGCGCGTACGAATCGCGGCTGGGGCGCGAGCCGCTTGACCCGGAGTTCACGCCCATCCTATTATCGGGACTTCTTCGGGGGTCGCGGCAGGCGGTGAAGAAGCTCCTCATGGATCAGCGCCGGCTGGCCGGCGTGGGCAACATCTACGCGACGGAGGCCCTGTGGCGCGCCGGCGTGGACCCGTCGCGCGCCGGACGCACGATCACCGCGGCGGAGGCCTCCCAGCTCCATGCAGGGCTCACCAGCGTGCTCCGCGAGGCCGTGGAGGCGCGCGGCACGAGCTTCCGCGACTACCGCGATTCGGATGGCGCGCGCGGCGGCTTCGCCGCGCGGCTCGCCGCGTACGGCCGCGCCGGACTCCCCTGCCCTCGCTGCGGCGCGCGGCTCGTGGGCACGCACGCCATCGACTCACGTGCCACCGTGTTCTGCCCGCACTGCCAGCGATGAGCGCGCGCGCCGATCGTCAACGCGAGGCGGCGGCCGCGGCCGCGAACATCGCCGCGCTCCGCGCCCACGTGAAGGCGCACTGCGAGGACCGCCCCGGCGTGTACCGCATGCACACGGCCGACGGCGAAGTGCTGTACGTGGGCAAGTCGAAGAAGGTGCGCACGCGCCTCATGAGCTACTTCCGGCTCCCCTTCCCGGAGGAGAAAGGGGCGCGCCTGGTGCGCGAGGCGAGCCGCATCGACTGGGAATACGTGCCGAGCGAGTTCGCCGCGCTCCTGCTCGAGCTGCAGCAGGTGAAGCGCTACCGCCCGCGCTTCAACTTCATGCTCAAGCGCGACGCGCGGCACTTCGCGTTCATCAAGGTGGCGCGCCCTCCCGCGCCACGCCTGATGGTGGTGCGCGGCGCGAGCGATAACCGCGCCACGTACTACGGCCCCTTCCACGGCGCACAGCGCGTGAGCGAGGCGGTGCGCGAGCTCTCCGACGTGCTCGGCCTGCGCGACTGCGCGCTCGACTCGCGCATGCGCTTCGCCGACCAGGCCGAGCTCTTCGTGCTCGAGCCGCGCACCCCCGGCTGCATCCGCTACGAAGTGCGGAAGTGCCTCGGCCCATGCGTGGCGGCGTGCACCGAGCATCAGTACGACGAGCGCGTCGGGGTCGCGCGCGCGTTCCTGGACGGCGCCGACGACTCCCCCGTGGAGTCGCTCCGCCGCGAGATGCTGCGCGCGAGCGCCGCGCTCGAGTTCGAGCGCGCGGCCTCGATGCGCGACAAGCTCGAGCGCCTCGAAGCGCTGCGCGAGCAGTTCGAGCGGCTCCGCTTCGCGGTGGAGTCCCTCTCGTTCGTCTACACCGTGCCGGGCTGGAACGGCGAGGACCGCGTGTACCTCATCCGTCGCGGCCGCGTGCGCGCGGAGGACATCCCGCCGGCGCACGCGCGCGACCGGCGGCGCCATGCCCGCCTCCTCGCGGACGTGTTCGGCGGCGAGGAGCACGAAGGCGCGCGCGTGCCGACGCACGAGATCGACGAGCTCCTCCTCCTGAGCTGGTGGTTCCGCACCCATCCCGCGGAGCTCGATCGCACCGCGGCGGTGCGCGTCGGCGCGTCGCGCCGCGTGCGCGTGGTGCCGGGCGCGGGAGCCCCGGCCGAGCGGATCGCCTAGTTCGTCGAGTCCGGCGCGGCCTGCGGCGGCTTGGGCACCACGAAGACGATCGTGCGCTCGAAGGCCTGCCGCTCCTTCACCCCGTCGAACTCCTCGGGGAAGAACTGGAGCTTCCGCAGGTAGTCGATGGTGGCCTGCGCGAACGCTTCGTTCGCGCTCTCCTCGATCTGGATCGACGTGCTGTCCACGAAGCCGGTCGTGTCCACGAGATAGCGTGTGAGCACGCGGTACTCCGAGCGGATGATGGTCTCCGCCATCGGATAGTCCGGCTTCGGATTGTCGGGGAACGGCATCGCCGGACAGCGCAGGTGCGTCACCACGTACCTGGCGCCATCGGGCTTCCGGCCGAAGGAGATCAGGATCCCGAGCGAGTCGGGGAGCGAGGGCGGCGGCGGCACCAGATCATGGCTGCTCGAGTCCATCGAGAGCGCCTGACGCGCGGCCAGGTCGAATCCCGCGTGACCCGACCCTCTCACGAGCTGCGCCTTCACGACGGCGCCGCTGTGCAGCACCTGCGCCGCGAACGAGGCCGCGAGCACGGTGGTGTCGCGCGTGACGAACGGGATGCGGCGCTCGATCGCCGTCGCGAGCTGCGGGAAGTAGGCCTTGGCGTCGCGCCCCGCGGCGCGCCGGTCGGCGGCGATGACGAACACGCCTTCCGCGTGCCACGAGGCGCACGTGCGCGACACCATCGCGCCGGAGGGAAGCTGCACGTCCTTGTGCACGCTGTCCTGCCCGTCGGCGCGCGCGCCCAACACGCTCAACACCAGCAACGCTGCGAGTGCTCGTCGCATAGGGCTCATCGGGGAACGAGAGGGCCGCTCACGGCGGGAGGGGGATGATCTCGGCCTCCGCCGTGCCACCGACTATCGTCAGCCGGGCGACGCTCGGCAAGAGGTCGAAGCGGCGCGGCCCCGCGGCGCCCGGGTTGACGACCAGCCGCGAGCCCTCGCGCGCCACGAGCGGCCGGTGCGTGTGCCCGTACACGATCACGTCCGCATCGTACGCGGCCAGGAGCGCCGCCGTGGTGGGGCTCCCGAGCTCGTGGCCGTGGCTCACGTGCACGCGGAGCCCACCGAGGGTCCGCTCGATGGACGCTTCGAGGCGCGGGCGCCCTGGAGCGTCGGTGTTGCCGCGCACCGCCACCACCGGCGCGATCAGCGCGAGCTCGTCGAGGATCGCATCGTCGCCGACATCTCCCGCGTGCAGGATGAGGCTCACCCCCGCGAGCGCGTCGTGGACGCGCGGGCGCAGCAGGCCGTGCGTGTCGGAGATCAGTCCGACTTCGAGCCGCTCCACCGCGTTCCGATCTTCGCCTCGACGCCGAGGTGGTCGAGCGCACGCGCCACGATGAAGTCGACCAGGTCGTCCACGCGGGCGGGCTGGTGATAGAAGCCCGGCGCGGCCGGCATCACCACCGCCCCCGCGCGCGTCACGCGCAGCATGTTCTCGAGATGGATCGCGGAGAGCGGCGTCTCGCGCGTCACCAGCAGCAGCGGCCGCCGCTCCTTGAGCGCGACGTCCGCCGCGCGCTCCACGAGCGAGCGCGAGGTGCCCGCCGCGATCGCGGCGAGCGTCCCCATGGAGCACGGGCACACCACCATGCCCGCGCTGCGCGCGGAGCCCGAGGCGGGGGCCGCGCCGCGGTCGCCGTCATCGAACACGGTCACGCACGCCTTCCACGCGGCGGCGCCGCCGGTGCGCGCGCGCAGCTCGTCCATGTCGCCGATCCCGCATTCGGTGCTCAGGAGCCGCTGCCCGTGCGCGCTCACGATGAGCCACACCGCTTGCTTCGCGCGCACGAGCTGCTCGAGGAGCCGCACCGCGTACGGCGCCCCCGATGCGCCCGTGATCGCGAACACGAGCGGCGCGCGCGCGCTCACCGGGCGAGCACCCGCTCAGCGAGCACGAAGCCGAAGAAGGTCAGGCTGATCACGCCGTTCATCGTGAAGAACGCGGCATCGAGCTTCGTGAGATCGCCGGCGCGCACCAGCGAATGCTCGTACGCGAGGAGGAGCGCGACCACCGCGACGCCGGCGGCGTACAGCCACCCCGCGCCGATCCCCACGCCCACGAGCGCGAGCGCCGCCACCGATGTGGCATGCAGCGCGCGCGCCACTGTGATGCCCCCCGCCTCGCCGATCCGCGCCGGGATCGAGTACAGCGAATGCTCGCGGTCGAACGCGATGTCCTGCAGCGCATAGAGGATGTCGAAGCCACCGACCCAGCTCATCACCGCCACCGCGAGCGCCACGAGCACCCACCATGGCCGGCTCCACGCCCCCGTGATCGCGAGGTAACCGCCCACCGGCGCGATGCCGAGGCCGAGGCCGAGCACCAGGTGCGCGAGCGGCGTGAAGCGCTTCGTGTAGCTGTAGAAGAGCACCCACGCCAGCGCGAGGGGCGACAGCATGAAGCAGAGGGGATTGAGCCGGTACGCGGCGAACAGGAAGAGCGCCGACGCGATCGCCACCGACGCCGCCCCTTCCGCCGCGCCGATCGCCCCCGACGGGATCTCGCGCCGCGCGGTGCGCGGGTTCAGCGCGTCGAGCTCGCGGTCCACCACGCGGTTGAAGGCCATCGCGGCGAAGCGCGCCGCGGTGAACGCCACCGCCACCCACGCCACCTGCGGCCACCGCACGGTGTGATCGGCGCTCGCGATCACCACGCCTACCAGCGCGAACGGGAGCGCGAAGAGCGTGTGCGGGAGCTTCACGAAGTTCGCGTAGCGCACGAGCGCGGAGCTCCCGGCGAACGTCTGCCCTTCGCGCGTCACCGCCGGGTCCTCTCCGGGAGGCCGAGCCGCGACCACATGGCATCGACGCGCGCCTTCGTCCCGGCATCCATCGCGATGAGATCGGGCCATTCGCGCGTGAAGCCCTCTTCCGGCCACTTGCGCGTGGCGTCGAATCCGATCTTCGAACCGTACGTGAACGCGCGGCTCGAGTGGTCGAGCACGTCGATCGGCCCCATCGAGAACCGCGCGTCGCGCTGCGGATCGATGTTGTTGAGCCCCACCCACCACGCCTCGCGCGGATCGCGCACGTTCACCCACTTGTCCACGATGATGAGCACCTTCGCGAGGCTCATGAGCCCCGCCCCCCAGAGCGCGTTCATCACCTTGTATGCCTGCCCGGGGAACTGCTTGTCGATCGACACGAACACGAGGTTGTGGAAGATCCCCTCGGCCGGCATGTGGTAATCCACGATCTCCGGGAGCGTGAGCTTGAGGAGCGGGAGGAAGATCCGCTCCGTCGCGTGCCCCAGGTAGTAGTCCTCCATGGGCGGAGGCCCCACGATCGTGGTGGCGTACACGGGCTGCTTGCGCATGGTCACCGCGCGCACGCGCACCAACGGGTAGAGGTCGGCGAGGGAGTAGAAGCCCGTGTGGTCGCCGAACGGCCCCTCGGTCACGAGCGCGTCGCGTGGATCGATCTCCCCTTCGATCACGAGCTCGGCCTCCGCGGGCACTTCGAGGTCGCACGTGAGCGCCTTCACGAGCGGCACCGGCGCGCGCCGCAGGAAGCCGGCGAAGAGGAACTCATCCACGGTGGGCGGGAGCGGGGCGCTCGCGGAGTACACGCTCGCGGGATCGGCGCCGATCGCGATGCACACCGGCATGGTCTCGCCGCGCTCCGCCATCTCGCGCCAGTGCGCCGCCCCCACCTTGTGCCGCTGCCAATGCATCGCGAGCCGGTCCTTGCCGAGCACCTGGACGCGGTACATGCCCACGTTGCGGATGCCGCGCTTCGGATCCTTCGAGATCACCATCGTGAGCGTGAGATACGGCCCGCCATCCTGCGGCCAGCAGGTGAGCGCGGGGATCTTCGAGAGATCGATCGCGTTCCCTTCCCACACCACCTCCTGGCACGCGCCGCGCCCGCTCTTCACCTTGGGGGGGAACTTCCCGACCTCGAGCATCTTGGGGAGCATCGCGAGCTTCGCGAGCACGCCGTCGGGCACCTTCGTCTCGAGGAGCTCGGTGATGCGGGCGCCGATCGCGTCGAGGTCGTGCGTGCCGAGCGCCATCGCAATGCGCCGCATCGAGCCGAACAGGTTGATCGCCACCGGATACGCGGAGCGCGAGCCGTCGTCGAGGAGCACGTGCTCGAACACGATCGCGGGACCGCCGCCGGGCGATTTCATGACGCGGTCGGCGATCTCGGTGATCTCGAGCTTGGCGCGCACGGGTTCGCGCACGCGCACGAGCTCCCCTTCGCGCTCGAGCGCGGCGATGAATTCCTGGATGGAGTCGAGCGTCACGCCGGCCGCTCTCCCCAGTGGATCGCGGCGGTGCCGAGCGCGAGGCGGCGGAACCCCACGCCGGCGAACCCGGCCGCGCGCATGAGCGCCGCGAGCTCCTCCGGCTGCGGGAAGTTCGCCACGGATTCGGGGAGGTAGCGGTACGCGGTGCGGTGCCCGCTCACGAGAGAGCCGACGAGCGGGAGCACGCCGCGGAAGTACAGATGATAGAGCGCGCGCACGATCGCCCGCGGCGGCTCCGCGCACTCCAGGATGACGGCGCGCCCTCCCGGCGCGACCACGCGCAGGAGCTCCCGCAGTCCATCTTCGATGTTCTCGAAGTTCCGCACGCCGAACGCGACGATCACCCCCGCCGCGGACCCGTCGCGCACCGGGAGCCGCATCGCGTCGGCCACCACCGCGCGCACCGGGAGCCCGCGCGTCTTCTCGAGTCCGCCACGCAGCATCGGCTCCGCGAAATCGGCGCAGAGCACCGTGCCGCGGAAGCCGCGGCTCGCCGCGAGCTCGGTGCCCACGTCCATGGTACCCGCACACGCGTCGAGATACGTGCCGTCGGGGCGGCGCGTCCACTCGAGCGCCTCGATCGCCGCGCGCCGCCAGCCGCGATCGAGGTTCACGCTCAGCAGATGATTGAGCAGATCGTAGCTCGGCGCGATCTCCGAGAACGTGCGGCGCACGTACGCGCGCTTGGACGCCCCTCCCGATGCCGCGTCGCGCGCCTCGCGCTGCTCTGCCGCTGCCGTGACCATGCGGCGAAAAGTGCCCGGCGCACGAGGGCGATGCAAGCACGAATGCTGGCTCGCTCTCTCCTCGCCGCGTAAGTTGCGAGGAATGCCCGCTCCGCCGCACCTCGATCTCGTCAACCTCCCTGACGCGGATCTCGCCGCGCTCGCGCGTGCCGGGCGGGAGTCCGCGTTCCGCGAGCTCGTGCGGCGCTACGAACGCCCCGTCTTCTCGCTGATCTTCCGCATGGTGCGCGACCGCGAGACCTCCGAGGACCTCGCGCAGGAGACCTTCATCAAGGTCCTCAACCACATCGACCGCTACCGCCCCGAGTTCAAGTTCTCGAGTTGGCTCTTCAAGATCGCGAACAACCTCACGATCGATCACCTGCGCAAGCGCCAGCTCAAGACCATCAGCATCGACGGCTCGCCGCACGCCGCCACCGCCGCGGAGGTCGAGGCGAGCACCTTCGACGTGGAGGCCCGCGGCGAGTCCGCGCTCGAGGAGATGCAGTCCCGCGAGCTCGGGAGCGCCATCGAGAAGGCCATCGCCAAGCTCCGCCCCGAGTACCGCGCCTGCATCCTCCTCCGCCACGTGGAGGACCGCTCCTACGAGGAGATCGCGGCCACCCTCGATCTCCCCCTCGGCACCGTCAAGACCTACATCCACCGCGCGCGCCACGAGCTCCGCGACGCCCTCGCGTCGCTCCGCGAGTGACGCGCGTCACTGAAACCCCATGTCCCAGCCACCCGTAAGGTCACCCGTGGAACGACACCTCCTTCCAGACGAGATCGACCAGCTCCTCGACGGCGAGGTCGGATTCGAGACCGCGCCGCTCAAGGCGCACGTCCGCGGCTGCGCCGAATGCACGCAGGCGCTCGAACGCGGGCGCGCCGTGGTGCAAGAGCTCGAGCACCTGCCCCAGCTGCGGCCGTCGCTCGCGTTCTCCGACCGCGTGATGTCCAAGGTCCAGGTCTTCGTGCCGTGGCACGTGGCGCTCGCCGACTGGGCGCGCGGTCTCGTGCCGCGCAACCGGAGCTGGCGCATCGCGGCCATCACCGGGCTCGCCACCGCCGGCGCGCTGCTCACCGCGGTCTCGGTCTGGGCGCTCATGCGCCTCGACGCGGTGCTCTTCGTGTCGGAGATGCTGTGGGACCGGCTCCGCGCGGAGGCGATGAGCCTCCTCGCGAGCGCGGTCGGCTCGGTGCTGGGCGATGGGGCGGCGGTGGCGTTCCGCGCGAGCGGCGCGATGGGCGTGGGCCTGCTGGTGGCCGCGCTCGCCGGCTGCGCGCTCCTCGCGTTCGGCACCGTCCGCGCCGTCGCCGCCCGCTCGCGGGCGAGGTAGCCGCCATGCGCGCGATCCGGGTCATCATCGCCGGCTGTGTCGTCGCCGGCGCGGCCACCGCCACGATGGCGTGGGGCCAGCAAGCGCCGGCCGCGTCGTCCGCGGCGGAGGTCACCGCGGTGCTCGACTCCCTCGCGAAGGACCAGAACGGCATCGCGCTCGATGCCGCCGATCTCGCGCCGGGCCCGCGCACGATCGATGCGAAGCAACACGTGACCGGGAGCGTCGGCGCCTGGCACGGCCCGCTCACGGTGCTCGGCACGGTGGATGGCAACGCCGTCGCGATCGGCGGCGATGTCATCATCGGCAAGGGCGCGCGTGTCCGCGGCGATGTGCTGTCGCTGGGCGGCAGCATCACGAACCAGGGGGGCACCGTGGACGGCGAGACGCGCTCGATCAGCGCGCTCACCGTCGGCAAGCCCGGCCGGCCGCCGCTCACGCGCGCGGAGGTGGTGCGCCGCTCCGTCTCCCTCGCCACCGGCTGGTTCCTCGTGCTCGCGCTGATCGGGCTCGGGGCGCTGATCGTGGCGCGCCCCAATCTCGAGGCGGTGGCCGACGCCGTGCGCGTGCAGACCGTGCGCGCGTTCGTGGTGGGGCTCCTCACGCAGCTCGGCATCGCCCCCGCGTTCGTGCTCGCCGTGGTCGCGTGCGCGATCACGATCATCGGGCTGATCGCCGTGCCGTTCCTCGTGGTCGCCGCCGCGGCCGCTGTGGCCGGCGCCTTCGCGCTCGGCTTCCTCGCCTCCGCGCTCCTCGCCGGCGAAGCGCTGGCCGGCCCGCGCAACGGCGACGCCAGCTTCGCCGCGATGCTGCAGCCGCTCCTGATCGGACTCGTCGCGTTCCTCGCGCTCTGGGTGGCGGGCAGCGCCTTCTCGTGGGTGGGAGGCGTGGGCTACGCGCTCCGGTTCATCTCGGCGCTCGTCACGTGGATCGCGCTCACCACCGGACTCGGCGCCGTGGTGCTCACGCGCGCGGGAGCGCGCCCCGTCGCGCCGCCGGCGCAGCTCGCCCGCGCGCCGTCCACGGAGCTCGAGTGGCAGACGCCGACGCCCGTCACCGGCGTCGCCGCCGCGCGCCGCCCGACGCCGGCACCGCGCCAGGGCGCGGGAGGGGGGCGATGAACGCGGGCCGGTTCGCGGGCGCGCTCGCCGCGCTCGCCGCACTGGCGTCCGCGCCGCGCGCGCAGGATTGGCGCACCGTCACCGCGCAACGCGGCATCGCGCACGAGGACGCGCTCCACGTGGTGGTGCACTACGGCGACGGCAAGCTCACCCTCCGCGCGGCGGATCCCGCCGTGCTCTACGATGTGAACGCCCGCTTCGACGCGGACGACGCGCGGTTCGAACGCCGCTACGACGCGGCCACGCGCACGCTCGACATCGGCGTGGACAGCGCCACGATGGACCGCGTCACGCTCCGCCCGCGCCTCAGCAGCTCCGCGCAGCGCCACGAGGCCACGCCTGGCTATTTCACGCTCGGCCTCGCCCGTGGCATCCCGATCGATCTCGTCGTGCATCTCGCGATGGGGGAGGCCGAGTTCGAACTGGGAGACCTCTGGATCAGCCGGCTCAGCGTGACGTCGGCGCTCAGCCACGCGGTGATGGACTTCAGCACGCCGAATCTCCAGCCGATGGATGAGCTCACGATCGATGCGTCGGTGGGCGGCATCACGGTGCACCGGCTCGGGAATGCGCGCGCGAAGAGAGTGAAACTCCTGATGGGCGTGGGCGGGGGCGAGGTGGACCTCCGCGGAGCGTGGACGGGGGAGATGACGCTCGACGCCACGGTGGCCGTGGGCGGATTCGAGCTCCACGTGCCGCGCGACGCGGGCGTGAAGGTGATCGCCTCGACGACGCTCGCCGGCCTCGACGCCGCCGGCTTCACGCAGCGCGACGGCGCGTATTACTCGTCCAATTACGCCAGCGCGTCTCGCAAGGTGACCGTGGACGCGCACGCGACGCTCGCCGGCGTCGAAGTGAGCTGGATCGAGCCGTAGCGCGCGCTCACACCGCGCGCGCCGCCCAGTTCCTCCATTTCCACAGCGCCGACATCGCCACGCCGCGCCCGAGCGCGGTGATGCTCAGCACCCACCAGATGCCCGGCGCCCCCCACCGGTCCGCGGCCCACGCCGCGAGCGGGACGCGGAGCACGGTGAGCGTCGTGCTCGTGATCATCGGCGGGAGCGTATCCCCCGCGCCGCCGAGCGAGCCCTCGAGCACCACCTCCGCCCCCGCAAAGAGCGTCGAGAGCGCACCGATGCGCAGGTAGCGCGCGCCTTCGGCGATCACCGCCGCATCGCTGGTGAAGAATCGCGCGAACGGCACCGCGCAGAAGTACTCGAGCGCCGCGCCCACGCATCCCACGGCGGTCACGAATCCCGTCGCGATCCACCCCGCGCGCCGCGCGCGATCCACGCGCCGTGCGCCGAGGTTCTGCCCCACCACGGCCGCCGCCGCCGCGCCGAAACCGATGGCCACGGTGAACGTCCAGCTCTCCACGCGGTGCCCCACGCCGAGTGCCGCCACCGCCGGCACCCCGAACTTGGTCGTGGTGCGCGTGAGCAACACGTACACGAGGCTGAAGATGATCCCCGTGAGCGACGTGGGGAGTCCGACCCTCGTGATGCTCGCGATGTTGTGCCATGTGGGCACGCCGAACTTCACCAGGCCGCGGCGCGCGAGGAGCGTGATCCCCGCCACCGTGGTGACGAAGCGCGTCACCAGCATCGACACCGCGGCCCCCGCGATGCCGAGTCGCGGCGCGGGGCCGAGCCCCAGGATGAGGACGGGATCGAGCGCCAGCGCCGCCGTGACGGACACGACGAGCAAGGCCAGCGGCGTGCGCGTGTCGCCGCTCGCGCGGAACGACGCGTCCACCGTGAAGAAGCAGAACACGAGCGACGCGCCCCACAGGTACGTGCCGAGGTACTGCATGCCGAGCGCAGTCACCTCGGGCGAGGTGTGCTCCACGCCGAACATCTCGCGCAGGAAGATCCGGCCGAAGATCGTCACCAGGAGCGAGAGCGCGAGCGTGTACATGATCGCGTCCCCCACCGCGCGCGCGGCGAGATCGCGCCGCCGCTCGCCGTGACGCCGCGCCGCCACCGCCGTGATCCCGACGCTCACCATCTCGCTCAGGCTCACGATCGCCCACACCCAGAAGATGGACGTGGATACCGCCGCGAGCCCCTCGGGGCCGATGCGCGTCCCCACCCAGTACGCGTCGGCGCTGATGAAGAAGATGAGCAGGAACGTGGACCCCACGGCCGGGAGCGCCACGCGCAGGATCGTACTCGCGAGCGGCCCGCTCACGAGCACGGGCACGGCGATGTGCTCGCCCGTGACGGACACCGGAGTCAGCCCGTCGCGCCCCTCGATGGGGAGCGATCCCGCCGGCGCCTCGTCGGGGAGCCGGACCGCGGCGGGAGTGCTCACCCCTGCGCGGCGGCCGCAGGGACGGCGGCCATGATCCTCTCGACGACCTTCGCGATCGCTCTCGCCGCGGGGGACTCGGGCTCCGCGACCATGATGGGCAGTCCCGTGTCTCCCCCTTCGCGCACGGGCGGCGCGAGCGGGATCTCGCCGAGCAGCGGGAGCTGCAGCTCGTCGGCGAGGGCCTTCCCGCCGCCGCTCCCGAACAGCGGCGTCGGCTTCCCGCAGTGCGGGCACAGGAAGTAGCTCATGTTCTCGACGATGCCGAGCACGGGCACCCCCACGCGCTGGAACATGCGCGCGCCGCGCAGCGCGTCGCCGGTGGCGACGGGCTGCGGCGTGGTGACGATGATCGCCCCGTGCACGTGCGTGGCCTGCACGAGCGAGAGCTGCGCGTCCCCCGTGCCCGGAGGCATGTCCACGATCAGATAATCGAGCTCCCCCCAGTCCACGTCGGCGAGGAACTGCGTGATGATCTTCATCACGATCGGGCCGCGCCAGATTGCGGGCTGATCGCGCTCGATCAGGAAGCCGAGGCTCATGAGCTTCACCCCGTGCGCGGCGAGCGGCTGGATGCGGTCGTTCACCACCGGCGGCGGCTCGCTCACGCCCATCATGCGCGGGATGTTCGGCCCGTAGATGTCCGCGTCCATGAGTCCAACGCGCAGCCCGCGCCGCGCGAGCTCGGCGGCGATGTTCACCGCGACGGTGCTCTTGCCGACACCTCCCTTCCCGCTCGACACCGCGAGGATGCGGCCGAGCTTCGGGTACGCCACGGGCGTCGGCGCGTGCGGCGCCTGCGCGCGGCGCGACTGCGGCTCTTGTCCCATCACGGGGAGCGCGCGCGCGGTGGGCTTGGGGGCGCGCGCGGCCGGCGCGGCCGCCTGCGACGGATCGCGCACGTCCACGCGCACCTCGGTCACTCCCTCCACCTGCTCCACCGCCTGGCGCGCGTCGCGCACGAGCGAGGCGGGATCGCGCGCGTCGAGGAGCATCGTGAAGCGCACGCGCCCTTCGCGCGTGACGCCCACGTCGCGCACCATCTCGGAAGCGACCACGTTCGCCCCCGTGCGCGGGTTCACGACGCGCTCGAGCGCGGCGGCGATGCGCGCCTGCACCGGCTCAGGCATGCGGACCCTTCCCGCCGTCCTCGACGAAGCGCCGCGCCGCCTCGACCACCTTCGCGCGCACCTCGGCGAGCGTCCCCGCGATCATCGCGCCGGCGGCGCGTTCGTGCCCGCCGCCGCCGAAGCTGCGCGCGAAGCGGTTCACGTCCACGCCCCCGGTGCTGCGGAAGCTCACCTTCACCTGCCCGTGCCCGAGGTCGCGGAAGAAGAGCGCGAGCTTGGTGCCGGCCACGCTGCGCGGATGCTCGGAGAATCCATCCAGCTCCTCGCTGCGCACGTCGTACTTCTCGAGCACCCCCGCGGGGAGGGTGATCCACGCGATGCCGTGCGGCGCATCCACCTCGAGCGAGTCGAGCGCATCGCGCAACAGCTTGAGCCGCCCCACCGACACCTGCGCGTAGATGCGCCGGTACATCTCCTCGGGATCGACCCCCGCCGCAAGCAGTTGCGCCGCCACCGCGTGACAGCGCGGCGTGGTGTTGCTGAACCGGAAGCCCCCCGTGTCCGTGAGCATCGCGGTGTACAGCGCGCGCGCGACGTCGGGGCCGATGGCCGCGTCCATGACGCGCGCGAGGTCGAACACGAGCTCCCCTGTGGCGCACGCGGCCGTATCGGCGCAGATCACCTCGCCCGGCGGCTCGCGCGCGGGCACGTGGTGATCAATCACGCACTTCGTGCCGCGGAAGGCGCGCACCGCCTCCGTGAGCGTGCCGAGGCGGCGCACGTCGCTGATGTCGAGCACGATCAGGAGGTCCGCCCCCGCGAGCGCGCGCGCGCCCTCGGCGCTGTGGTCGTGCACCCCCTCGAGCAGGAACGCGAAGCTCGGCGGCCACGGCGTGGGGTTGACGATGCGCGCCGCGATGCCGCGCTGCGCGAGCATCAGGGCGAGCGCGGCCTCGGAGCCGCAACCGTCGCCGTCGGCGTTGATGTGCGTGCTCAGCACCGCCGTGCGCCCCGGCGTGAGCTCGGCGGCGATGCGCTCGAGCGCGACGCGGCGCGCCTGGGGGATGTGCAGGGGGCTGTGCAGCGGAGTCGGCATGGGGGGGAAGCGAAGCGGCGCCCGCGAAGCTCCGCGGGCGCCGCTCAAGATAACGAACGCGACGGTCAGGCGCCGGAGCTCGCGAGCTTCGAATGCCTCCGGCTGTACGTGAAGTAGATGATGAGACCGATGATCAGCCAGATCGCCAACCGCCACCACGTGTCCGCCGGCAGGAAGACCATCATCCCGAAGCAGTTGATGACGCCGAGGATCGGGATGAGTGGCACCCAAGGCGTCTTGAACGGACGCGCCATGTCCGGGCTGCGCACGCGCAGCACCCACACGCCCACGCAGACGATCACGAACGCGAGCAGCGTGCCGATCGAGACCAGCTCGCCGAGCAGCCCCACCGGGAGGAGTCCGGCGACCACGGCGGCCACGATCCCGGTGAGGATCTGCGGGATGTACGGCGTGCGGAACTTCGGATGCACCGTGCTGAACGCCGGCGGGAGCAGTCCGTCCCTCGACATCGAGAAGAAGATGCGCGGCTGCGCCATGAGCATCACGAGCACCACCGACGCGAGGCCGAGCACCGCGCCGAGGTTCACGATCCAGCCGAGCCACGCGAGCGCCGGACCCGCCGCCTCGATCGCCACCGACACCGGGTGCGCGACGTTGAGCGTGGTGTACGGCGCCAGACCGGTCATCACCATCGACATCAGGATGTACAACACCGTGCAGATGCCGAGCGAGAGGAGGATGCCGATCGGCACATCCCGTTGCGGATTCTTCGCCTCCTGCGCGGCGGTCGAGACCGCGTCGAAGCCGATGTACGCGAAGAACACCACCGCCGCCGCCCGGATGATGCCACTGATGCCGAACTGCCCGAACGTGCCCGTGTTCTGCGGGATGAACGGGTGCCAGTTCGCCGGCTTCACGTACATCGAACCGAAGCCGATCACGGCGAACACGATCGCGACCTTCAGGAAGACGATGACGTTGTTGAAGTTCGCGCTCTCCTTGATCCCGATCACGAGCAGCGTGGTCATGAGGAAGATCAGGACCACCGCCGGCAGGTTGATGATCCCGCCCGGATTGTGGATGAGGTGGTGCGTCCCCTCGAGGCCGAAGGGCGCCTGCATCCATCCCGCGGGGAGCTCGATGCCGAAGTTCTTGAGCAGCGCGCCGAAATACCCCGACCAACCCACGGCCACCGTCGCCGCGCCGAAGAGGTACTCGAGGATCAGGTCCCAGCCGATGATCCACGCCACGAATTCGCCCATCGTCGCGTACGCGTACGTGTACGCGCTGCCGGCGATCGGGATCATCGACGAGAATTCCGCGTAGCAGAGCCCCGCGAAGAGACAGCCGAAGCCGGCGACGATGAAGGAGAGCGGGATCGCGGGACCCGCGTACTGGGCGGCGGCGCTCCCCGTCAGCACGAAGATGCCGGCGCCGATGATCGCGCCGATCCCGAGCGTCGTGAGGTTCGTCGCGCTCAGCGCGCGCTTCAGCGTGCCCGCGCCTTCCGCGGACGCCTCGGCCTGGAGGGACGCGATCGACTTACGAGTAGAAAGGCTCATGCAGTACTCTCCGGGTGACTCGTCTGGCGCTCGGACGATCCATGGGCGCGCCTACGTTCTCCGCCGTCTACGGCGTTGTCAAGGACGCGGCGCGCTCGGCGCGCGGTCAGAGCGAGTAGTTCGGCGCTTCGCGCGTGATCGTGACGTCGTGCGGATGGCTCTCGCGCAGACCGGCCACCGTGATGCGCGTGAATTCCGTCTCGGTGCGCAGCGCGTCGACATCGCCGCAGCCCACGTAGCCCATCCCGCTGCGCAGCCCGCCCACCATCTGGTAGATCACGTCGCCCACGGGCCCCCGGTAGGGCACGCGCCCTTCGATGCCTTCGGGCACGAGCTTGCGCGCCGACATCTCCCCTTCCTGGAAGTAGCGGTCCGCGCTCCCGTCCTGCATCGCGGAGAGCGAGCCCATGCCGCGGATCATCTTGAAACGGCGCCCCTCGAGGAGGAAGCTCTCGCCGGGGCTCTCCTCCGTGCCCGCGAGCATCGAGCCCATCATCACGCTGCTCGCCCCCGCCGCGAGCGCCTTCACGATATCGCCCGAGTACTTCACGCCGCCGTCGGCGATGACCGGCACGTCGCCCGCGCCCTCCACCGCCTCGAAGATCGCGGTGAGCTGCGGCACCCCGACGCCCGTCACCACGCGCGTGGTGCAGATCGAGCCCGGGCCCACGCCCACCTTCACCGCGTTCACCCCGCGCGCCACGAGGTCGCGAGCGCCATCGCGCGTGGCCACGTTGCCGGCGATGAGCTCCACGTCGGGCAAGAGGTCGCGCAGCTCCGCCGTGGCGCGCAGCACGCCCTCCGCGTGCCCGTGCGCGGTGTCCACCACCAACGCATCCACCCCCGCGTCCACGAGCGCGCGCGCGCGAGCGCGGAAGTCGCTCCCCGCCCCCACCGCCGCCGCCACGCGGAGCCGGCCGTGCTGATCCTTGTTCGCGCTCGGATACTGCCGGCGCTTGTGGATGTCCTTCACCGTGATGAGCCCCTTCAGGATGCCCTTCGCATCCACCACCGGGAGCTTCTCCACGCGGTGCTTGCCCAGGATCTTCTCCGCTTCGTCGAGCGTGGTGCCCACCTTGGCCGTGATGAGACGGTCCTTCGTCATCACGTCGCGCAGCGGCTGGTCGAAGTTGCGCTCGAACTGCAGGTCGCGGTTGGTGATGATCCCGACGAGCTTCCCTTCGCGGTCCACGATCGGGACGCCGGAGATCTTGAAGCGCATCATGAGGGCATTCGCCTCGCGCAGCGTCGCGTCGGGGGCGAGCGTGATCGGGTTCAGGATCATCCCGCTCTCGGAGCGCTTCACGCGGTCGACCTCCGCCGCCTGCCGGTCGATCGACATGTTCTTGTGGATCACACCGATCCCGCCGGCGCGCGCCATCGCGATCGCCATCTCGCTCTCGGTCACCGTGTCCATCGCGGCGCTCACGAGCGGCACGTTGAGCGTGATGCCGGTGGTGAAACGCGACGCGGTGCTGACGTCGCGCGGGTGCGTGCCCGAGTGGCGGGGCACGAGGAGCACATCGTCGAAGGTGAGCGCGCTGTCGGCGCGCACGCGCGCGGAGGCGGGATCCTTGTCCTGCATGCGCGAAGGCCCGCCGGCCGCGGGAGCGGGGTGGGCGGGCCTGGTCGACCGAGTCGGGGTAGCCATGGCGAAAGCTAGAGTGGGTGCCGAGGGCTGTCCAGTGTGCGCGGGCCGCCGACTGTCACGCGCGTGACCGGATCGCTCTCCGCTTCGCGCGCCGCTCGAAGCGCCTCCGGATGCTCTTCGGGAGGAAGAACGCGACCGCCGTGATGGTGAGGCGGAGACTCTCCTCGTCGAGCGCGGCCGGATCGCCCGGCCAGTGCGCCTCGACCACGTCCCATCCCGCGTTCGCCACGAGATGCTGCACCGCGAGGAGCAGGAAGAACACGTCGTCCGCCTGCCCGAGGATCGGGATGAAATCGGGGATGAGATCGATCGGCGAGATCGCGTACGCGAGCGCGGCGAGCACGAGCACCTTGTCGAACATCGCGACGCGCGGATCGCGGAACAGACCCCACAGCAAGCGCAGATAGTCGGGGATCGAGCGGATCGCGCCGACGAGCGTGCGCTTGGCCCCGGTGCGCGGGCGCGGCACGCCGCGCTACTCCTTCTTCGCGGGCGCGGCGGGTGCCGCCGGCGCCGCGGGGATCTTCCGCTCCCCCGTGGCGCGCACCGCCGCATCGATCGCGTCGGAGGCGAACGTCTTCCCCGTCTCCGCCACGCCGGACAGCACGTTCATGGCCTTGTTGAGGAGTCCCATGGTCTCGGCGATGGTCGACGCCGACACCTTCCCCGCGCGCAGGGTGTCCTCCACTCCCTCGGCGAAACGCTCGAAGACGCCCGGCGCCATCGCCGTCTTCCCCGCGTACTTGCTCTCGAGGAACTCGATGAAGTCGAGCAGCTGATATCCGCGTTCCTCGGGGAGCGCGTCGAGCTTTCGCAGTATCCTCTCCCTCAGCGCAGCATTCATCGTCTGCTCCCTCGTTCGCTGTCGCACCCGTCCGCTGTCGCACCCGTCCGCTGTCGCGCCCGTCCGCCGTCGCGCCTGTCCGCCCCTGAACCTAACCAACAACCCATCCCCTTGACGCCCTCCCGAGGCTCCATCAGAGTAGGGCCGTCGGAGATTGCGGCCGGGCGTCCCCAGTGACCCCCGGCCGTCGCGTTGTCCCTCCCCAGGGAGGCACGATGAGACGGTCCGCTTCGACGTTCATGTTGGTCGCGCTCGCGACCACGGTACTCCGGGCGCAGCAGGAACAGACGCTGGCGACAGGTAAGGTCTCCGATGAGGCCGGCGCACCGATCGCGAACGCGCAGGTCGTGCTCGAGGGGATGGGTCTCGCGGCGCTGACGAATGACAGCGGCGTCTATCGCCTCGCCGTGCCTGCGGCGCGCACGACCGGCCAGCCCGCGACGATCACCGTGCGGCGCCTTGGCTTCCGCCCGAGGTCGGCCAAGCTCGCGCTCACGCCGGGCGTCCACGCCGTCGACTTCGTGCTCGCGCCACAGGCGGTGGTGCTGCAGCAGGTGGTCGTCACCGGCGAAGGGACGATCACCACGAACGAGAAGCTCGGCGCGACGGTGAACACGGTCGAAGGATCGCAGCTCGTCAATTCGGGGGAGACGAATCTCGTGAACGCGCTCTCCGCCAAAGCGCCGAACGTGCAGGTCCAATCACAGTCCGGCGATCCCGGGTCGAGCACGTCCATCCAGATCCGCGGGATCAAGACGTTCACCGGCACGGCGCAGCCGCTCTTCGTGGTGGACGGGGTCCCGCTCGACAATACGACCAACACCCTGTACTCGGCCGGCGACGTGGTGGCGCCCAACCGCATCGCCGACATCAATCCCAACGACATCGAGTCGGTCACGATCCTCAAAGGCGCCGCGGCCTCCGCCATCTTCGGCGCGCGCGCCTCGCAGGGCGTGGTGCTCATCACCACGAAGAAGGGGCAGTCCGGCGTCACGCGCTACGACCTTCAGGCCTCCTACTCCGCCAACGAGGTCACGCAGGGGTTCCCGCTGCAGACCAGCTACGGGCAGACCTCTCCCTGCGACTCGGTCGATTGCCGCGCTTCGAGCGACTCCTGGGGGCCGGCGCTCGCCCTCGGCACGCCCACGTACGACCACTTCGCCGAGTTGTTCCAGACCGGCGCGCTCTTCGACGTGACCCTCGCGATCTCGGGCGGCGACGAGCGCCGCTCGTTCTACTTCTCCGGCGGTTACGCGGCCAACCAGGGATTCGTGGTCGGGCCGAACGACTCGTACGACCGCGTCAGCTTCAACGTGAAGGCCTCGCAGGCGATCGGCGACCGGATGCAGCTGAGCGCGAAACTCAGCTACGCGAACACATGGGGCGCGTACACACAACGCGGCAACAACCGGTCGGGCCTCATGCTCGACGGGCTGCGCACGCCGCCGGAGTTCAACAACGCCATCTATCTCGACACGGTCGCCGGCGTCCCGCTCCAGCGCTCATACCGGTTCCCGTATCCGGGGCCCGATTCCTACAAGTCGAGCCGCGGCTACGACAACCCGTTCTTCATGATCTTCGAGGAGCCCAGCAGCTCGACGCTCCAACGCGTGTACGGGAACCTCGACCTGAATTGGCAGGCGAACGACTGGCTCACGCTGCAGTGGACCCCGGGGCTCGACTACTACACCGACCAGCGGAGCGAGGGGCTCCCCTGGTCGAACTCGACTGACCCGCTCGGCTTCGTGTATCGCGCCGATTTCCAGAGCTTCATCGTGTCGAGCGTGCTCACGCTCGTCGGCCAGCACACGTTCAGCCCGACCGTCGCGGGAACGTTCACGCTGGGGAACGAGATCAACAGCTCCATGTACAGCCAGAACCTCGTCATGGGCGACGATCTGGTCACGCCGGCGCCGCTCGTGATCCGAAACCTGCAGGTCGACTCCGTCCCGCAGTTCTACGACCAGGTGATCCACCGCCAGTCGTATTTCGCCCAGGCGACGGGAGATTTCTGGAGCGAGCTATACCTCACGCTCGCGATCCGGAACGATGGCTACTCGACCTTCGCGCAGAATTATCCGCGCGCGTGGTACCCGAAGGCGAGCGTCGCCTGGACCTTCACCAACGGGATGTCCCTCGCCGCGCACGGTCCGCTGCAGTACGGGAAGTTGCGCGTGGCCTATGGCCAGACGGGGAAGGAGCCCCCGCCGTATTCCACGCTCACCGGCTACGACAACACGCCGTTCGGACCGGGGCTCACGACGAGCGATTCGCTGGGGAACAACACGCTCCGCCCCGAGCGCCAGAAGGAGCTCGAAGGAGGACTCGATCTCGGCTTCTTCGACGGATTGGCGAACCTGAACGCGACCGTCTACACCTCGACGGCGGACAACGTGATCATCCAGCTGCCGTTGGCGCCCGCGAGCGGCGCGTCGTCGCGCATCGAGAACGGCGCCTCCGTGCAGAACGACGGCGCCGAGCTGGAGCTCAATCTGAATTCGACGGCCAAGCGCAACGTGCAGTGGTCCGTCGGGCTGATGTGGGCCAAGAACCGCAATCGCGTGCTGAGCATCGCCAACGGCGTCACCCAAGTACCGGTCGGCGGATCGTTCTCGAACTCCTTCGCGGTGGCGCAGGTCGGCCATCCGGTGGGCGCGCTCGCCCTGAACGACTACTACCGGTGCGGCCGTCACGAGACGTACGCCGGGATCGATCTCGACAACACGGCGGGCCAATGCCTCGGCGCGCCGAATGGCGCCTTGTACATCCCAGCGGGCGGCTACCCCGCGATCGACCTCGACACACTGCTCGTGCTGGGGAGCGCGCAGCCGAATTGGACCGGCGCCATCCGCGGCTCCGTCACGCTCATGCAGAAACTGCAGTTCTCCGTGCTGCTGGACGTGCGGGACGGCAGCCAAGCCTACAACGGCACGCGCCAGGCCCTGTACGCCTTCGGCACGCACAAGGACACCGACGTGCGCGGTCAGACCCTCATCTTCGGCTCGACGTTCCACGCCGGGCCCGTCGCGGGCCCGGGCGTCGGCACCCCCGTGCTGATCGACCAGAGCTGGTTCCAGGGAGACGGCAGCGCATTCGGCTATTACACGGCCGACTTCCTCGAGAACGCGGGCTTCACCAAGCTCCGCGAGGTCGCCATCCAGTACACGTGGGACGGGCGGTGGGTGACGGACCAGCTCGGGCTGAGCAGCATGTCCTTGCGGATCGCCGGTCGTAACCTCGCGACGTGGACCAAGTACACCGGGATCGACCCGGAGTCGAACCTCGAGGGCGCCACGTCCCTCGTGCAAGGGGTCGACTGGTTCAACGATCCGCAGACGCGGTCGTTCGTGTTCACCGTGGGACTCCACCGATGACCGGGACCACGCGCGCCGCCGCGGCGGCGATCACGCTGGCACTGCTGGCGGCCTGCTCCGACTTCCTGAGCGGACCCGGCATCAGCACGAACCCCAATGTCCCGACCACAGCGACGCCCGATCAACTGTTCTTCGGGGCGCAGCTCAACGTCATGGCGCGCACCGAGTCGTCCCAGCTTGGGATCTTCCCGCTCTGGACCGAGCAGATCATCGGATTCCAGCTTCAGGCACTCGGCGCGACCAACTACTCCGTCGGCGTGACCTCGGTGGACGCCGAGCCCCTTTGGGACAGCACGTACGGCCCCGGGGGGCTGCGTGACCTGCGCACCGTGGAGTCGGGCGCCGCCGCCGAGCGCCCCGCCAACCTCACCCTCCGAGGTGAGGCGCGCGTACTCGAAGCGCTCCTAATGGGCAGCGCCGCGGACGTGTTCGGGAGCGTCCCCTATGACTCGGCGCTCATCCCGCAGCCGAAGTTCGACTCCCAGCCTGCGGTGTACGCGCACGTGCAGGCGGTGCTCGACTCCGCCATCGCCGATCTGGAGGGCACGGGGGCAGGCACCGGATCGGTGGATTTCTTCTACGCCAACGATTTCGCGAAGTGGATCGCGGCCGCGCACACGCTCAAGGCGCGCTATTACATGCACGTGGCGCGGAACAGCGACGGGACCTACCTCCCGTCGGTGCTGGACAGCGTACTCGCGGAGGCAACGCTCGGCATCGCGTCAGCGGACGGCGACATGCAGACGAACCACCTCGCGGTGCCCGGTCCCGCCAACGTCAACGCGTTCTGGGTGCTGGTGCAGACGGGATACTTCGCTCCCTCCGCGCTGCACATCGCGCTCATGGACAGCGCGCTCGAGGATTCGCTCTTGCCGGACTTCTACCTGCCCGCGCCGCAGTCCCAACGGTACGAGGGGATCTCGCCTGGACAGACAGTCATCCTGGACAGCACCTCAACCTTCGCGGTCACGCGGACCACCCCGACGCCGATCGTGACCTTCGCCGAGGACCAGATGCTCATCGCGGAGGTGCAATACCGCGCCGGATCCCCAGCACTCGCGCGCGCCACGCTCGACGCCTACCGGAGCACGCTCTCGCTCCCCGTACTCCCCCCGCTCGCGGGAACGAGTCTGCTCGAAGCGATCCTGCGCGAGAAGTACATCCACGGCTTCTACAACCTGGAGGCGTGGAACGACTACCTGCGGACGTGTTACCCGGACTTCACCCTCCCGCCGAACGCGAGCCTCTCCTACATGCCGGCGCGGCTCCCGGTGGCGCTGGGCGAGCAGAGCACCAATCCCAACGTCCCGTTGCAGGAGAGCGGCAACCCTGGCAATCCGAACGACCCGAAGAACAGCTTCGCACCCGACGGCGTGACGCCCTGCTACGCGCAGATCAATCGCATCCACTGAGCCAAATGAAAGAGCGCGCCGGGTGAGTCGGCGCGCTCGGTGTCTGGCTCGGCGAGTCGAGCGGTCTGCAGCCCGAGTTCCTCAGCTGACGCCCTTGCCCCAGCGCGCTCGCACCCCGCGCGCGTCCACGTGCAGGAACGGCCCGTGGCGGCGGTTGCCCTTGTAGATGCCCGCCCCGCCCACCAGCTCCGGGTGCGCGGCCTCCACGCGGTCGACGGCGTCGCGGATCACCTTCGCGTCGCGCCAGTCGATGTGGTGGTCGTGGTTGAGGTCGCTCATGCGCCCCGAGCCATCGTTGTCGACGAAGATGTCGGCGGCGTCGCCGAACTGATGGCGGCTGTCGCGCGCGCGCCCGCCTTCCCCCACGCCCTCGCGGTTGTACTCGGGGGTGCGGAACCCGGACATGATCGTGAGGTGCGCCACGCGCACGCCGTGCGCGTTCAGGTCATCGATGATGAGCTCGAGCTTGTCCACGAGACGCTCATCGAGCACGAGGTACTTCGGCCAGACGTCCTGCTGGTCGTGCGTGAGGAAGTCCTTGAGCTGGAAGTGCTCGGAGACGAAGGTCTCCTGGTTCTCGGGAGTGACCTGGATGAAGCCGGCGGGATTCGCGTAGAGCACACTGCGCGTGGGGCGTCGCTCGTACGGCCAGAACCCCACGCGATAGTTCCCGATCTTCCCCTTCTGCTTCACCGAGAAGGGGAGCATGGTGAAGAAGGTGAAGCGCTGGCCGACGGTGCTGTCCACGATCTGGTAGGCGCCGGGGTGCATCCCTGCACTGTCGCCGAACAGGCGCAATAGTGTCGGCAGTGCCTGTTCATTGCGCGCGGGGCTGACGAAGCGCGCGCGAAGCTTGTGGCTGGCGCCGGCAAGGGAGTCCAGGAGCTCGAAGAGGCCGCCGGCGACGATGGGATCGCCCTCGAGAAGCGCGGGCGCGCCGAGCCCCGTCATGGGCGCGCCACGCTCCGGCGCAGCGCCCAGCGCGATCGCGAAGCACGCCGCGATCCCAGCGAGCGCCCCGATGGTCCGAGGGCGGATGAGCGGTCTATTCATTCAGCTACCTCCCTGGCAGCCAGACCGGCGCGAGCGACTTGCTCGTCACCACTTGGCTTTGCGCACCGGCAAACCGCACCGGCTTGCCCTTTACAAGGAGCCCCCAAACGTACGGGAAGCGATCGGACAACATAAGCAAGACGCCCCGTTCTGGACAGAGCAACGTGGCGGAACAGCAGGGGTTAGCGGTTAGTGGTTGGGGCGTAACGATCGTTGCCTGGCCGAACGGCCAGTATTCGTCAGTAGATATACACCGGCGTACCCACCGGTACGATGCTATACAGGTACGCGATGTCTTCGTTCCGCAGCCTCACGCATCCATGACTGGCCGCGTGGCCAATGGAGTTCGGCTCGTCCGTGCCATGGATCCCGTAGCCGTCCCCCAGGTTCAACCGGTGGCTCCCCACCACCCACTTGTACTTCCGCTGCGTCGTCCCGTACGGCGGCACCACGATGTACCGCCCCGCCACCAACTCGTGCCCCTCGCTCGCTTCCAGCAGCTGCACGTGCCCGTCGGGGTACACGCGCACCACCTCGTCGCCGCGCACCTCGTACCACGAGCTGTCCGGGAGCATGATCTTCTGCCCGCGCTTGAGTTGCTCCGTCTTCATCCCCTTCTTCTTGTCCGCCATCTCCACGAAGTGCCAGTCAGGGGGCGCCCAGTAGGGATCCACTTCCTTGTACAGCACCGTGAGCCGCCCGCGGGGCGTGTCGAACTTGTACTCCTTGTGCCCCCCCGCCGTCTGGATGAGCGACTTCCCGCTCCCCACGGCCACGCGCGTCGAATACAGCGTCGTGTCCCCTTCGCGCAGCCAGAGACGCCGGTCCTCGATGCTGACCACGATGTACATGTTCGTGGACGCGCTCTCCGGGCTCGACGCGATCGCGTTCTGCAGGGAATCGATCGTGAGGTCCGCGCCGCGTGAGATCGAATCCAGGCGGCCGCGCTCGTGCGTGACCACGAACTCGTTCGAGTCGCGACGGTGGCGCAGGTCCACGGTGCTGTAGAGCAGCCCCGCCGTCACCGCGCCCACCACCACGCAGGCGACCGCCAAAGCCCACACCACCGGGGGCGCATCACGGAGCACCTCGATCACCCGCCTCATGTCAGTAAATGTAAACGGGGGTGCCGGGCACCAAGTTCGGCGCGATGGCGCGCAGGTCGTCCACGCTCGCGCGGATCGCGCCGGGGAGCACGAACGAGGGATCGCGCAGCGGCCCCGTCGCCGGGAGTGAGTAGATCACGGTGCCGCTCCCGAGCAGCACGCCCACCGGGCCGAGCGCCCCCGGCACCATGGTGTCCGCCGGCACCGCGAGACGCCGCTCCTTATAGACCCACCTCGGCACGGGCCACGCATCCGTGGGACCGAGCACGCGCACCACGCTGTCCGCCCCCCGCACCACGCTCGAGGCGCTGTCGCGCGTGATCAGCGTGCGCGTCATGCCGAGCTCCACGGGGATGGTGCGCAGCACCGCCCCCTCTTGCATGAGCATCATCTTCGAGCTGTCCACGTCCACGCTGAGATGGAGCGCCTTGCCCCACTGCGCCTGCCGGCGCACGAGCTCGAGCATGAGCTTCTGCTGCTCCTGCCGCGACAGACTCATCGCGTCGCCGCGCTGCTGTTGCTCCTTGGTCATGTTCACGCGCAGCGCGTCGATCTCCGCGCGGTAGTTCTCGCGGCGGTCGACGAGCAGGAGGTCGATCGCGAGGAGGACGCCGAGGATCAGGAGCACGCCGGGGAGGAACCCCGGATACTGTTCTCGGAAGTCGCGGAAGCGGATCTCGGTGAACATCGCGCGGCGCCCGCCGTCAGCGCTGGATGATCCGCTGCAGATCGAGGATCGGGACCCCGGAGGGGTCGCTCTTCCCGACGCGGACGCGCGCGATCACGACCACGCTCGAGAGGGGCTTGATCGACTTGGCGAGGTCCACCAGCGAGGCGGGGAGCGCGAGGTACAGGAGCGAGCTCTCGCTCCCCGGTCCGCGCGCGAGGAGGTACGGCTCGTCCTCGGCGAGCCCCTTGCGCAGCGGGTCCGCCGTCTGGAACGCGATCACCTGCACCACCCATCGCACGGTGCGTCCGCGGTACTTGTCGGGCTCGGCGCGCAGGTCGGCGGCGGAGATCGCGGTGATGGACGCGGAATCGAGCGGGACGACGTCCGCCTGTCGCACCCAACCTTCCAGCGTGACCTTCACCCAGCCGCGCTCCACGGGCCCGGTCACGAGGCGCGTGGCAGAGTCGAGGGTGCCGAGCGTCTGCCCCGTGGGCGCGCTGAGGATGGCGGTGCGGTGCGCGACGGCAACGTCACCCGGCATCGAATCCGCCGGCGCCGGCGCGGCGGACGGCGGGGTGGCGGCGGCCACCGGCACCGCCGGGGGAGCGGCCGGAGGCGCGGCGGGGGTGGCCCCCGCGCGCAGCACCTTGCTCGGCACCCATCCCGTGCGTTTCACGCGGAACCACTGGTCGCCGCGCTGCACGAGCTGCAATCCCATCCCGTCGTTCAGTTGCGCGATGACGGCGCCGGTGCGCTCGGGGGTCGCGCGCATGAGCGCGCCGGCGGGGGACTTCACGCTCACCGCGAAGCTGTCGCGCTTGGGGCCGATCATGCTCACATGCAGCCAGCCGTCGACGGTCACCTGCGTCCACGAGCCGTTCTGCGGGCCGGCTTGCACGACGGCGCCCGCGCGCATCGACGCGAGCTCGCGTCCGTCGGGCGACGGGCGGAGCGGCGTCGCGGACGTGACCGTCATCGCTTGCGCGGAGACGTGCGCAGCGAGCGGGAGCGCGAGAGCGAGCACGATCGAGCGGAAGGGGCGCATCGCTGGATGGGGAAGGAGCACCGGGGTACATTTCGCGGGCGCGCGCCGCGCCACGGAACTTAAGTCTCTCACACTGACCGAGCAAAGATGCCCCAGACGCGAAAGCGCCCGGTGGTCCTCGCCGTCCTCGACGGATGGGGGTATCGCGAGGAACGCGAAGGGAACGCGATCGCGCTCGCGAACACCCCCACGTGGGACGCGCTCTGGGGCCGGCATCCGCACACGTTGCTCGAGGCGTCGGGGCTCGCCGTTGGACTCCCCGCGGGGCAGATGGGCAACAGCGAGGTGGGGCACCTGAACCTGGGCGCGGGCCGCGTGGTGATGCAGGATCTCGTGCGCATCGACGCGAGCATCCGAGACGGCTCGTTCTTCGCCGTGCCGGAGTTCGTCGCGCTCTGCCGCGCGGTGAAGGAGCGCGGCGGCACGCTGCATCTGTGCGGGCTCATCGGGAACGGCGGCGTGCACGCGGCGGACCGGCATCTCTTCGCGCTCTTCGACCTCGCCGAGCGACACGGCGTGCCCAAGGTGGCGCTCCACGCGCTCCTCGACGGGCGCGACACGCTCCCGCGCTCGGCGCTGGGCTTCATGCGCGAGACGGTTTCCCGCGCGCGCGGCCGCGTGCGGGTGGCGTCGGTCGGGGGCCGCTACTTCGGGATGGACCGCGACAAGCGCTGGGACCGCACGGAGAAATGGTATCGCGCGATGGTGCAGGGCGTGGGCCCGCGCGCGGCGGATCCGGTGGCGGCGATCCAGGCCGCCTACGACCGCGGCGAGAGCGATGAGTTCATCCCGCCATTGGTGATCGAAGCGAACGGGGAGCCCGTGGCCGCGATGCGCGATGGGGACGGGCTCATCCTCTTCAACTTCCGCGCGGACCGCATGCGGCAGCTCACGCGCGCGCTCACCGATCCGAAGTTCGATGGCTTCGACGTGCGCGGCGGGCCGAAGCTCGGCGTCGTCACGATGACGCAGTACGACGAGACCTTCACGCTCCCGATCGCCTTCGCGCCGGTCACGCTCGCGCGGATCGTGGCCGAGCAGGTGAGCGGCCGCGGGATGACGCAGTTCCGCACCGCGGAGACGGAGAAGTACGCGCACGTGACCTATTTCTTCAACGGCGGGTACGAGACGCCGTATCCGGGAGAGGTGCGCGAGCTCGTGCCGAGCCAGAAGGTGGCCACGTACGATCTCGCGCCGGAGATGAGCGCGCGCGGTGTGACCGACGTGCTGTGCGGCGCGATCACGGGCGGGGAGTACGACTTCATCCTGGTGAACTACGCCAACGGCGACATGGTCGGGCACACCGGGGTGATCCCCGCGGCGATCAAGGCGGTGGAGACGGTGGACGCGTGCCTCGCGCGCGTGCTCGACGCGAGCGCGAAGGCGGGGGCGCGCGTGCTGGTGACGGCGGACCACGGCAACTGCGAGATGATGATCGATCCGGAGACCGGTGGGCCGCATACGGCGCACACCACGAACCCGGTGCCGATGGTGGTGGTGGATCCCGCCGGCACGCCGCCGCTCCGCGGCGGGGGGGCGCTGAAGGATGTGGGGCCGACGGTGCTCGCGATGCTCGGGATCGAACGGCCGGCGGAGATGACCGGCGTGGACCTCAGAGTGGGGGGAGTGAAGGCGTGACGCGTTCTCGGTTGGCGACGATGGCGATGCTGATGCTCGCGACGGCGGCACGGGCGCAGGACACCGCGACGGTCCACATCGCGAGCCCCTATGTGAACTTCAACCAGAAGCACGGACTCGAGTTCTATACCGGATACTTCGCCGGGAACACGGGGGACGCGCACGTGGGCCCACAGGGCTCGTGGCTGGTCGGCGCAGATTACTTCCTGCACATCGGAGGCCCCGCGTTCGCGCAGGCGCGGCTCACGTACGCGGGTTCGAAGCGGACGATGTTCGATCCGGTCGGGCCGCAGAACCTCGGGGTCGTCTCGTCGCCGCTCTACATGTTCGACCTGGGGATCTATGCGTCGGTCACCGGCGAGAAGACGTGGCACAAGATCCTCCCGCTCGTCGGGTTCGCGATGGGGCTCGCGTACGATCCGCAGAAGCCCGACGTGGGGGGCTACGCGTTCGGGACGAAGTTCTATCTCGGGATCGGCGGCGGCATCGCGTGGCGCGTCGCGCCGCGGTGGGTGGGGCGTGTCGACGTGTGGGACTATCTCTGGCAGCTGAAGTACCCGGGGACCTACATCGCGTCCGGCGGCGGAGGCATCCTCCCCGCCGGCAGCCCCGACAAGGAGTGGACGAACAACGGCCTCTTCTCGATCGGCGTGTCGTACGTCCTGAACCGCTAGCACTCGCATGCCGCGCGCCGCGCTCACTCGCCGCGTGACCTTCGCCGCCGCGCACCGCTACGGGCGCCCCGAGTGGAGCGACGCGAAGAACCACGAGGTGTTCGGGGCGAGCGCGAACCCGAAGTACCACGGGCATGGCTACGCCTGCGAGGTGACGGTGCGCGGCGAGGTGGATCGCGTGACCGGGATGGTGATCGACCTCGCGCTCCTCGACCGCGTGCTCGACGAGGAAGTGCGCGCGCGCTTCGACCACCGCAACATCAACGAGGAAGTGCCGGAGTTCGCCGACGGCGCGCTCGTCCCCACCGGGGAGAACCTCGCGCGCGTGATCGGCGAACGCGTGCAGAGCGCGCTCGGCGCGCGCGTGGAGGTGAGCCGCGTGATCGTGCGCGAGGATGACACGTTGTGGGCGGAGTGGACGCCGTAGGGTCCGCGTGCACGGGCGTGATCCTGGCCGGCGGCCGGGCCACGCGCTACGGCGGCGAGGCGAAGGGGCTGGAGCGAGTGGGAGGGGTCCGCGTGATCGACCGCGTCGCGCTCGCGCTCGCGGGCTTATCGGACACCCTCCTCCTCATCGCGAACGATCCGCTCGCGGGATCGTGGCTTCCCGGCGTGCGCGTGGCGAGCGACGTGCGCCCGGGGAACGGGAGCCTGGGCGGCATCCACGCCGCGCTCGTGCACGCGGCGACCCCCGTGTTGGTGGTGGCGTGGGACATGCCGTTCGTATCTTCCGGGTTGTTGCGGGCGCTGCGCGCGCTCGGCGAGGCCGGGCACGACGTGGCGGTCGCCGAGAGCGATTCGGTGCGCGGCGTGGAGCCGCTGTGCGCGTGGTACGCGCCGGCGTGCGTCGCGCCGATCGAGCGGGCGCTCGACGCCGGCGACCGGCGCGTAGTGGCGTTCTTCGACGAAGTGCGGGTGGCGCGCCTGCCGGCGGCGGACGTCGCGGCGTTCGGCCCGCCGGAACGGATCTTCCTGAACGTGAATTCCCCGGCCGAGCTCGCGCTCGCGGAGCGATATGCCTCGACCCCCGATGCTCGCGATCGTCGGCACGAAGAAGCACGGTAAGACCACGGTCACCGTGCAGCTCGCGGCGGAGCTCAAGCGCCGCGGGCACCGCGTGATGACGATCAAGCACGGCACGCACACGTTCAACATCGATCCGTCCACCACCGACACCTTCCGCCACTACCACGAGGGGGGCGCGGAGAAGGTGGCGATGGTGAGCCCCGACAAGTTCGCGCTGGTCGCGCGCTGGAGCGAGGAGCTCGCCCCCGAGGAGATCGCGGATCGCTACATGGCGGACGCCGACATCGTGCTCTGCGAGGGGTTCAAGGCCACCGCGCTCCCGCGCGTGGAAGTGTGGCGCCGCGCGGTGGGCGGGAAGCCGCTGTACGACGCGGCGGCTCCCGCGGCCGCGCACTATCGCGCGATCCTGACGGACGACGATCTCTTCACGGCGGGGAGCGTGCCGGTCATCCGCTTCACGAACGCGGCGTGGTTGAGCGAGCTGGCCACGCTGGTCGAACGCGGCATCATGGAGCGCCCGTGAGGACCGCGTGCACTCGGTAGCCGACGCGAGCGCGAAGATCCTCGCCGGCATCGAACCGCTCGCCACGGAGCGCGTGCCGCTGCGAGACGCGTTGGGCCGCGTGCTCGCGGAGAGCGTGATCTCGCCGATCACCATCCCCGCGTGGGACAACAGCGCGATGGATGGCTATGCGATGCGCGCGGCCGACGTGCGCGGCGCGAGCGACACGCAGCCCGCGATGCTCACCGTGCTCGAGCGCGTGGCCGCGGGGGGATTCCCTACGCGCCCGGTGACGCCGGGCACCGCCACGCGGATCATGACCGGGGCGCCCATCCCGCAGGGGGCGGACACGGTGATCCGCGTGGAGGACACGGATGGCGCGATGGACCGCGTGGCGATCCGGAGCGATCGCGACGCCGAGAAGAACGTGCGGCGCCGCGGGGAGGACATCCTGGAAGGCGCCACGGTGCTCGAGGCGGGCTCGCCACTCGCGGCGGCGCAGCTCGGCGTGCTCTCCTCCGTGGGCGCCGCGCAGGTGACGGTGCGGCGGCGCCCGCGCGTGGCGTTCCTGGCGTCGGGGGATGAGATCGTGGACCTCGACCGATTCGCCGAGGTGCGCGCGGGGAAGAAGATCATCACGTCCAACAGCTACACGCTCACCGCGATGATCACGGCGAACGGCGGCGTTCCCGCGGACCTCGGCATCGCGCGCGACGATCCTTCTGACATCCGCGCGCGCATGGAGCGTGCGCGCGACGCGCGGGCGGACCTGTTGATCACCTCGGCCGGAATTTCCGCGGGAGAGGCCGACTACGTGCGCACCGTGCTCGCCGAGCTCGGCGTGCAGCTCGACCTGTGGAAGGTGCGCATGCGCCCGGGAGCGCCGCTCGGCTTCGGGAAGGTGTTCGGGATCCCGTGGATCGGGCTCCCGGGGAACCCGGTGTCGACGATGGTCACCTTCGAGCTCTTCGTGCGCCCCGCGCTGCGGAAGATGATCGGGCACACGCGGCTGCACCGCCGCCCGGTGAACGTGGTGCTGGAGGAAGAGGTGACGATCGGCGCGAAACTCACGCACTTCCTGCGCGCGATCATCTCCGTGCGCGCCGATGGTTCCCTCGGCGCGCGCCTCACCGGGCCGCAGGGATCCGGGATCCTCACCAGCATGACGCGCGCGAACGCGTTGCTGGTGGTCCCCGAGGACCGCCCTCGCGTGCCGAAGGGTGAGACCCTGCACGCGATCCCGATCACCGAGGACGCCGCGCTCGCGGAGCAGTTCTCGCTGTGAACGCGGAGCTGGAACGGGAGCTGTCCCGGCGTTTCACGACCGCCGAAGAGACCGTGCGGGTGGGCGAGTCGGCGGTGACGCTGCTCAAGCCGCGGAACGCCGACGACTTGATCAGCGAAGCGGATTTCGTGAAGGATGAGCGCCTGCCCTATTGGGCGGACGTCTGGCCCGCTTCGCTCGTGCTGGCCGAGTGGTTGGCCGATCAGCCGGGGAACGGGCGCACGATGCTCGAGCTGGGCTGCGGACTCGGGCTGGTGACCCTCGCGGCGATGCAGGCAGGCTTCCGCGTGACGGCCACCGACTATTACGAGGACGCGCTGCTGTTCACGCAGGCGAACGCGCATCGCGCCACCGGGAGCGAGCCGCGCACGCGCATGGTGGACTGGCGCTCCATGCCTCGCGACCTCGGCCGCTTCGATCTCGTAGTGGCGTGCGACGTGCTCTACGAGAAGCCGAACGCCGAGTGGATCGCCGATGCGTTCACGCAGACGCTCGCGAGCGGCGGCTCGGCGATCATGGCGGATCCCGGCCGGATCGCGATCGAGGAATTCATGGACGCCTGCGCGGAGCGCGAATTCCGCCGGGTGGAGACCATCGAGCGGAAGATCCCGGTGGGCGAGCGCGAGCAGACGATCAGGATCTATCGCTTGGCATGGTGAGCAGCACGAGCAGCGGCGCGGCGACCACACCGCTTGCGGTGGCGAGGAGCAGCACCGCGACGGCTTCTCCCGCGATCACACGGTACGCGGGCGCGCCTCCGTGGACCGAGTACGTGGCAGCGGTGGTCCAGGCCGCGAGCAGGACCAGCGCCGGGATCGCGGACAACGCCCCCAGCGTGAGGGCGCGGCGTCTCGAGATCGCATGGGAAGAACGGATGGCCACGAGCGCCGCGAAGGCCGCCCCCACCGGCGCACCGAGGAAGGCTCCCTCCATCGCGTAGCCCGGGCCCGTGTGGCCGCTCATCGAATCCCAGTTCCGCTGGACGATCGCGAGCAGGATGAACCCGAAGATCCAAGCGGCCGAATAGAGCGCCGGGAGGAGGAAGATCGCGCGGAGCCGCACGCCCGCCGTCCCTTCACGCCGTCGCACCACGCCGAACGCGACGCCCACGAAGAAGAGCGCCGCCGCCTCGAAGGCCCACCAGATGAACATCTGCTCCTTGCCGCGCAGCGAACTCACCGCCGGGATCGCGGAGACGACCCACATCGCGCCGAAGGGGGCGAGCGAGGCGAGCACGAACGCGATCGCGGCGTCGAGCCGCGGCAGCGCGGAATCCGGTCCGTCGGTCATCTCAGTCGCTCCACCACCGCTTCCGCGATGTCCATGATGGGTACGTCGCTCCCTTTCGCCTTCAGGCCGTCGGTGAGCATCGTCATGCAGAAGGGGCATGCGACGGCGATCGCGTCCGCGCCGGTCGCGAGCAGTTCCTCGGTGCGCTCGGCGTTGATGCGTTTGCCGGTGCGTTCTTCCATGAACATGCGTCCGCCGCCGGCGCCGCAGCAGAGGCCGCGGTCGCGCGTGCGCGGGGGCTCGACGAGCGTCATGACGGGCAACGCACGCTTGAGCACCGCGCGCGGCTCATCGTACACGTCGTTGTACCGCCCCAGATAACAGCTGTCGTGATACGCGACGCTGAGGGCGCGCCCTTCGCTCGTGCGCAGGTCCAGCTTGCCCTCGGCCAGGAGCCGCTCGATGAGCGTGCTGTGGTGGATCACCTCGTAGTCGCCGCCGAGCTGCGGATACTCGTTGCCGATCTGGTGGAAGCAGTGCGGGCAGAAGGTGACGATGGTGCGCACGTGGTAGCGGTCGAGCGTCTCGATGTTCTGCTTCGCGAGCATCTGCCAGAGGTACTCGTTCCCCATGCGGCGGGCGGGGTCGCCGTTGCACGATTCCTCCTGGCCGAGGATCGCGAACTTGACCTTCGCGGCCTTGAGGATGCGCGCGAGCGCCACGGAGATCTTCTTCGCGCGATCATCGAACGAGCCCATGCAGCCCACCCAGAAGAGCACGTCGGGGGCCTCGCCGCGCGCGGCGAGCTCGGCCATGGTGGGGATGTCGAGACCATCGGCCCACTTCGCGCGATCGCTCGGCGCGAAGCTCCACGGGCTCCCACGCTGTTCGAGACTCTCGAACGCGGGTTGCAATTCTTGAGGGAAGCGCGACTCCATGAGCACGAGGTCGCGGCGCAGGTCGATGATGTGATCGAGATGCTCGATCCCCACGGGGCACTCGTTCACGCACGCGCGGCAACTGGTGCACGCCCAGAGCTCGTCTTCGGTGATGAAGTTGTCGAGAAGGCGATGCTCGAGCACCGCGGCGCTCGGCGTCCCCGAGGCGAGCGCCGGCGCCTTCTCCATGAGGCGCTGCCGCGTGTCGACGATGATCTTGCGCGGGCTGAGCGGCTTCCCGGTGATGTTCGCCGGGCACACGCTCGTGCAGCGTCCGCACTCGGTGCACGAGTAGCCGTCGAAGAGATCCTTCCACGTGAGCTGGTCCACGTCCGCCGCGCCGAACTGCTCCGTGGTCTCGAGGTCGAGGAAGCGGATCACCCCTTTCGGCTCGGGCCCGTTCGCGTTCGAGAAGAACACGTTCGGGAGCGACGTGATCACGTGCAGGTGCTTGGAGTACGGCAGGTAATTGAGGAACACGAGCACGAGGAGCGCGTGCGCCCACCAGAACGTATGCTGCGCGCCGTAGGCGACGTCGGGGGAGACGCCGGCGAACGCGTGCGAGAGCGCCAGCGACGCGAACTTGTCGCGCGCCATGGCCTCGGGGTGCAGCACGAGCTCGAAGGCATTGGCCAGGAACATCGTGACCATGAGGCCGCCGATCATCGAGAGGATGAGGAGCGCGTCCCCCTGGTGCGTACCATCTCCCTGAAGGCGCTTGGGATGGATCACGAGCCGGCGATAGAGCGCGAAGCTCACCGCGCCGATCACGAGGAGCCCGAACACGTCTTGCGACGCCGAGTACGCGCGGTAGAGCGGCTCGGGAAGGAATCCGTACGAGAACGCCGGGAACATCCCGTGGAGGATGAGCTCGATCGTCCCCGCGGTGATGACGATGAAGCCCCAGAAGATGAGCGCGTGCATCGGGCCCGCGACCGGATCGCGCAGGATCTTCTTCTGGAAGATCCCGATGGTCATCACGTTGCGGAGGCGCGCGAGCGGGCGGTCCCAGCGCGGATCGGGGCGCGCGATGCGCAGGTAGCCGACGAGCCGCTGCGCGTTGTACGCGAAGAACCCCGCGGCCGCGACGACCACGAACAGGAATGCGACGTTCTCGCCGGTCATGGGGCGAGAAGGTATGGAGCGGTTACGAGCGGTTCAAGCGAGACCGCTCAATGTGCTTTCGCCTGCTTCACCGCCTCGGTGAGCGCGGGCAGCACTTCGAGAACATCCCCCACGATCCCGTAGTCCGCCACCGCGAAGATCGGCGCTTCCTTGTCCTTGTTGATCGCGACGATGGTCTTCGCGGTGCGCATGCCGGCGATGTGCTGGATCGCGCCCGAAATCCCGCACGCCACGTATAGATCGGGGCTCACTTGGCGCCCGGTCTGCCCGATCTGGTCGCTGTGCGGGCGCCAGCCATCGTCGGTGACGGCGCGCGTGGCGCCCACGGCCGCGTTGCCGAACGCGGCGGCGAGATCCTCCACCAGCTTGAAGTTCTCCGGCGCGCGCAGTCCGCGGCCGCCGCTCACGATCACGGGCGCGTCGCCCAGGTCGAGCTTCGCCGTGCTCGCCTGCACCATCTCCTTCACGCGCACCTTGGCCTGCGCGGGATCGAGCGCCGGCGCCATGATCTCAATGCGCGCGCCTTTCGCCTTCGCCGCCGGTGAGACCGCACCGGGTCGCAGCGTGATCACCGCGGGCGAGCCGGTGAGCTTGAGCGTGGCCATGGTCTTGTTCGTGAACGTCGGATGCCGCACGACGAACGCGTCCCCCTCCAGCGAGAACGCAGTCACGTCGCTCGCCATCGAGACGCCGAGCATCGCGGCCACGCGCGGCGCGAGATCCTTCCCCTGCGCGCTTGCGGAGAACACCGCCGCGCGGTAACCGCTCTTCACGCGCGCGGCGGCCGTCGCCGCGTAGCTCTCGGGCACGTAGCGATCGAACGCCGCGTGCTCCACCACGATCACCACATCGGCGCCGTGCTCGCCCAGCTTCGGCGCGAGCGACGCGACACCCGGCGCCCCCACGAGCATCGCGTGCACCTCGCCGCCGCCCGTGGCGTCCGCGATGGTGCGCGCCGCCGTCACCGCCTCGAGCGCCGGCCGGCGCAGCGCGCCGCCACGTGATTCCGCGAACGCGAACACGTTGGCCATCAGAGCACCTTCGCCTCGTCGCGGAGCAAACGCACGAGCTCCGGCACCGCCGCGGGGCCTTCGCCCACGATGCGCCCGCCTTTGCGCTCCGGGGGGAGCTCCATCTTCGTGATCGTGAGATGCACGGGCCCCAGCTGCGCGGGCTTCACCTCGAGCGGCTTCTTCTTGGCCGCCATGATCCCCTTGAGCGCGGGATAGCGCGGTCGCGCAACGCCTTCATCGATCGTGACCACGGCGGGCAACGGGAACTCCACGATCTCCGCCGCCACTTCGAGCTCGCGCCGCGCAGTGCCCTTCCCCGCTCCCACTTCGAGCTTCGACACGGACGTGACGCACGGCAGCCCGAGCAACGTGGCGGTCATCGCGCCCACGGTCCCCGCCTGCGTGTCCATGGCCATCCGGCCGAACAAGATCAGGTCGTACGTGCCCCCCTTGAGCTCCGCGGCGAGCGCGGTCGCGATCGCGAATCCATCCGCGGGCACCGCGTCGGCCTTGAGCTGCACGGCGCGCTCGGCCCCCATGCTCATCGCCTTGCGCAGCGACTCCTGCACCACGTCCGGCCCGAGCGCGATCACCACGGTCTCACCCGGCGGCTGCTTCTCGTTGATCTGCAGCGCCGCCTCGACCGCGTACCCATCGAAGTCGCTCATGTCGAACTTGAGTCCGCTCTCGTCCACCCACGCGCCGCTCGCGCCGATCTTGAACCGCGTCTCCATGTCGGGGACGCGCTTGATGCACACCGCGATCCGCATTTCAGTGCGCTCCGAACGGACGATGGTCGATGGTCGGGAGTGGATGCGGCATGACCACGATGGTGTTGGGACGGCGCGCCGTCGTCATGGAATCGTCGTCATGCCGCATCGACTCCCGACCATCGATTCCCGTCCGTTCACTCGAACGCACTCAGGCCCGTCACGGCCTGTCCCAGCACGAGCGAGTGCACGTCGTGCGTCCCCTCGTACGTGTACACGCTCTCGAGGTTGGCCATGTGCCGCATGCTCGCGTACTCGGCGAGGATCCCGTTCGCGCCGAGGAGGCGGCGCGCCTCGCGTGCGATGTCCGTGGCGATCGACACGTTGTTCCGCTTCGCGAGCGACACTTGCTGCGGCGTGAACACGCCCTTGTCCTTCAGACGTCCCAGGTGCAGCGACACGAGCTGTCCCTTCACGATCTCGGTGAGCATGTCCGCGAGCCGCACCTGCTGGATCTGGAACCCGCCGATCGGCTTCCCGAACATCACGCGGTTCTTCGCGTAGCTCGACGCCTCTTCGAAGCACGCGATCGCGGCGCCGAGCGCGCCCCACGAGATGCCGTACCGCGCCTGCGTGAGGCACATGAGCGGGCTCTTGAGCCCGCCGCTCTTCGGGAGGATCGCGTCGGCGGGGAGATGCACGTCCTGCATCACGAGCTCACTCGTGTCCGACGCGCGCAGCGAGAGCTTCCCCTTCTGGTCCTTGGCCGTGAAGCCCTTGGTGTCCGCGGGGACGATGAAGCCCCGGATGGACTTCTCGCTCTTGTCGCCGTTGGTCTTGGCCCACACCACCGCGGCGTGCGCCTGGCTCCCGTTCGTGATCCACATCTTCGCGCCGTTCAGGACCCACGAGCCGTCCTTCTGCTCCTTGGCCATGGTGATCATGCCCGCCGGATTCGAGCCGTAATCGGGCTCGGTGAGTCCGAAGCAGCCGATCACCTTCCCCGCCGCCATCTGCGGGAGCCACTTCTTCTTCTGCGCGTCGCTGCCGAAGGCGAAGATGGGATACATCACCAGCGCGCCCTGCACGCTCGCGAAGCTGCGGATGCCGGAGTCGCCGCGCTCGAGCTCCTGCATGATGAGCCCGTACGCCACGTTGTTGAGCCCGGCGCAGCCGAACTCCTCCGGGAGGTTCGCGCCGAGCACGCCGAGCTCGGCCATCTCGGGAATCAGCTCCTTGGGGAAGCGCCCCTCCACGTAGCACTTGCCGATGATCGGCAGGACCTTCTCGTCCACGAAGCGGCGGACGGAGTCGCGCACGGCGCGCTCCTCCTCACTCAGGACGGAATCGATGTCGAAGAAGTCGAGCATTGGGGTGGGGAATCTAGTCCGTCCCGTGCTCCGATTGAAGAGCGAGACCCACCGCGCGCGCCTTCGCGCGGAAGTGGCGCCGGTGATCGAGCGGGAGGCCGCTCTCGGCCTGCCACTGGTGCACCATCTCGTGCAACAGCGTCTCGAGGGCGCCGGCCCACCCGCCGCGGAACAGGTGCCGGCGCGAGATCGCGATGTGCGCGACGTCGCCGCGCTGCGCGGGGGCATAATGGCCGAGGCGCGTGCGCATCCGGCCGCTCAGGCGGATCTCGATGGGTCGCAACTTCCCTTCGAAATGGCGCGCGTTGAGCTCGGCGTGGTGCTCGGCGAGGCGCGCGACCGCGCGCGCCTCGCGCGGGGAGAGCGCGCGCCGTCGCGGCGGGCGCGGTGCCGCGATGGACTCCGCCGGCACGGGGAACGCGAGCACCGCGCGCCGCGCCTCGTTGCGCACCGCGCGCCGGTGCGCCTGCACGAGGCGCACGATGGCCGCGTGCACGTCGCGAGGCGCGTCCAGGTACGCCCGGTGCACGCGAAGCTCGCGCCGGCGGTAGCTCACCATCACGCTGCGGTTCCGCGTGAGGCGCACGCGATCGGTGTCGCGCAATCCGAGCGCGCGCAATCGCGCGAGGAGACTCTCGGCGTCGCGCGGCGCGGGGTCGAACGTGAGCTCGAGCTGCCGCGCCGCGTTCATCGCGCGAAGCGGGACACGGGACCGTCCACGAAGTCGGAATCCGCCGGGGACCACACGCGCGTCTGCACCGTGATCGCGTCGGTGGAGATGCTGATCTCGTTGATCGAACTGGGCCGGTGCCCGCGCGAGCGGTTGCTCACCGTGCCCGCGGTGGAGATCACCGTGCCGCGCCTCGTGTGCTCCACGTAGTGCACCGCTTCCTGGTGATCGTGGCCGCAGAGCACGAGGTCCACGCCCAGGTCCGCGAACGCGCCCAGCGCGCGGCGGGTGTGCGCGAGCCCGTGCCGCCGCGAGAGCTCGCCGCGCATGGGATTGTGGTGCATCACGATCACGCGCACGTCCCCGGCCGGCGACGCTTCGAAGATCGCGCGGGCGCGCTCCACCTGGCCACGTCGCAGGTCGCCCACCACGCCGATGTCGCGCGGGTTCCACGTGAGCGTGTGCGGCTTCACCCCGTGCGCGGTGTTGAGGCCCACGAACGTGGCCCCGGGCAGGCGGAGCACCGGCTCGAGATCGGCGCTGATGTACGCGCGATACGCCGCGAACTGCGCTCGGGTGGAGCCGAGCCCGAGGGGATCGCGCCACCACTTCACGTCGTGGTTCCCCGGCACCACGATCGTGCGCGACACTTCGCCCGCGGCGCGGAGGAACGCGCGCCCCTGCTCGAGCTCGCGCGCGCGCGCGCGTTGGCTGATGTCGCCGCTCACCGCCACCACGTGGTACCGGGCGCGTTGGATGCGCCGCGCGATCGCCTCCACCTGCTCCGGGACCGACGGCTTCCCGAAGTGCAGGTCCGAGACGTGCAGGACGGAGATCACGCCACGCGCGCGATGATCGCGTCCGCGAACTGCGACGTGGTGGCGGTGCCCCCCAGGTCCGGGGTGACGGTCCTCTTCTCGCGCACGGTGGTCTCGAACGCCGTGCGGATGCGCGCCGCGCGCGCGCCGTCGCCGATGTGCTCGAGCATCAGGCACGCCGCGAGGAGGAGCGCGCCTGGATTCGCCTTCCCCTGTCCCGCGATGTCGGGGGCCGTGCCGTGCACCGCCTCGAAGATCGCGGCGCGCTCGCCGATGTTCGCGCCGGGCGCGAGTCCCAGCCCGCCGACGAGCCCGGAGATCTGGTCGGACAGGATGTCGCCGAACAGGTTCGTGGTGACGATCACGTCGAATGCCTCGGGCTTCATCACGAGCTGCATCGCGCACGCGTCGATGATCCGCTCCTCGAGCGCGATCCGCCCCGCGTACTCCTTCGCGACCGCGCGCGCGCAGTCGAGGAACAGCCCCTGCGAGAGCTTCAGGATGTTGGCCTTGTGCACCACGGTCACCTTCTTGCGCGCGTGCTGCACGGCGTATTCGAAAGCGTAGCGCGCGATGCGCAGCGAGCCTTCGCGCGTGATGATCGCCACCGACTCGGCCACTGCGCGGTCATCGGCGCCGATCTTCACGAAATGCTCCACGCCGCTGTAGAGCCCCTCCGTGTTCTCGCGCACCAGCACGATGTCCACGTGCTCGAAGCGGCCGCCGGGGATGATCGTCTTCGACGGCCGCAGGTTGGCGTAGAGGTCGAACGTCCGGCGGAGCTCGACGTTCACGCTCCGGTAGCCGCCGCCCACCGGCGTCTCGAGCGGCCCCTTGAGCGCCAGGCGCGTCCGTTCGATGGACTCGAGCGTCTCCGCGGGGATCGGCGTCCCGTGCGCGCTCACGGCGGCCATCCCCGCGAGCTGCTCGTCCCATTCCAGCTTCGCCCCCGCGGCGTCGAGCACGCGGACGGTGGCATCGGTGATCTCGGGGCCGATCCCGTCCCCGGGGATCAGCGTGACGGCGGTCGGCATGCGCGCGGCCGGAAGGTCAGTTGGTGGGCTTGGCGAAGAGATTCGCGAGATGCTCGGCGAGACTGGTCTGCAAGGCGGGAGAGAGCTCCTTCTCCGTACTGCTGTAGACGTCCCCCATCCATCCGATCTTCGCGCGGCGCGGATCGATGATCGCCGCGCGCAGCGCGAGACGTCCGCCCGGCCCATCGGGGGCGCGCACGAAGCGCAGCTCGATCGGATAGAGCACGAACTCCGCCTTGTCGTTCACGGCGAGGATCGTGCGCAGCTGTCCCTCGAGCGGATCGGGGAGGTACTCGATGGCCCTCTTCGGCCCGGGATAGCGGAGGAAGTCCCCCGCGAGGTGCGACGGGTCCGCCATGTAGTCCGAGTTGCGCCGGAACTCCGCGGAGAGATGGCTCGCCATCACCCACACGCTCGCGAGCTTGCGGTCCTTGAGCGCGAACTCGATCTCGGCGTCGAAGTTCTGCAGGTACTGGTCGACGTCGGGCACCTGCGCGGCCCAGCCCAGGGGATCGTTCACCAGCAGGAACGACGTCGGGACCACGACGAGTACGCGTCCCGCGAACGGCGCGAGCGGCGGGTGCGAGCCGGCATCGGTCGCGGTGTCCTGCGCGGCGAGCGATGGCGGCGCGAACGCGAAGGCGGCGAGGGCGATGAGCGCGACGGTCTTCACGAGGTTCCCCATTGAGGCCGGGTGAAAGCTAGCGGCGCGTCATCGCGCAGACCAGTCGGCGCGCGCTCTTGTCGTGGCCGAGCGCGCCCGGCATCTTCGCCCGATGCGCCGGGCCCTTTCCGCGATCCTCTGGGTGGCCGTGGCCGCGCTCGGCGCGGCGTCGTTCGCGTGGGTGGCCCTCACGCGCGGCGAGAGCGTGAACGCGGCGTGGCTCCTCGTCGCCGCGCTCTGCACGTACGCCGTGGCGTACCGCTTCTACTCGAAGTTCATCGCGGCGAAGGTGTTCGCGCTCGACGCCGCGCGCGCCACGCCCGCGGTGCGCCTCGACGACGGGCGCGACTTCGTGCCGACGAACAAGTGGATCGTGTTCGGGCACCACTTCGCGGCGATCGCGGGGCCGGGGCCGCTCGTGGGGCCGACGCTCGCCGCGCAGTTCGGATATCTCCCCGGCGCGCTCTGGATCATCGTGGGGGTCGCGCTGGGGGGCGCGGTGCAGGACTTCGTCATCCTCTGCGCGAGCGTGCGGCGCGATGGCCGCACGCTCGGCCAGATGGCCAAGGACGAGCTCGGGCACACGGCCGGTCTCACCGCGCTGCTGGCGGTGCTCGGCATCATGGTGATCCTGATGGCGGTGCTCGCGCTCGTGTGCGTGAACGCGCTGCGGCAGAGCCCGTGGGGCGTGGTCACGCTCGCGCTCACGATGCCGATCGCGGTGTTCATGGGGGTGTACCTGCGCTGGGTGCGTCCCGGGCGCGTGCTCGAGGCCACGGCGATCGGCATCGTGCTCCTCGTGGGGGCGCTCTACGCGGGGCGCTGGGTGGCGGGGCAGCCCGGGCTCGCGCCGGTGTTCACGCTGTCCGGCGTGGCGCTCACGGTGTGCGTCATGATCTACAGCTTCTTCGCGAGCGTGCTCCCGGTGTGGCTGCTGCTCGCGCCGCGCGACTACTTGAGCGCGTTCGTGAAGATCGCCGTGGTGGCCGCGCTCGCGGTGGGCATCCTGGTCGCGCTCCCGCCGTTGCAGATGCCGCCGCTCACGCAGTTCGTGGATGGTTCGGGGCCCGTATTCGCCGGGAAGGTGTTCCCGTTCGCGTTCATCACGATCGCGTGCGGCGCGATCTCTGGCTTCCACGCGCTCATCGCGAGCGGCACCACGCCGAAGCTCCTCGACCGCGAGACGGACGCGCGCCCGGTGGGATACGGGGGGATGCTCACCGAGTCGGCGGTGGCGATCATGGCGCTCATCGCCGCGTGCGTGCTCACGCCGGGCACGTACTTCGCCATCAACGCCCCCGCCGCGTTCCTCGGCACCACTCCCGACTCCGCCGCGCACGCGATCGCGGCGTGGGGCTTCACGCTCGACGCGGGCGCGTTCCGCACGCTCACGGCGCAGGTGCAGGAACAGTCGCTGCTCTCCCGCACCGGGGGCGCGCCGAGCCTCGCCGTGGGGATGGCGATGCTCTTCGCGAAGGTCCTGGGCGGTCCGTCGGCGATGGCGGTGTGGTACCACTTCGCGATCATGTTCGAGGCGCTCTTCATCCTGAGCACGCTCGACGCCGGCACGCGCGTGGGGCGCTTCATGCTGCAGGACCTGGGCGGCCACGCGTGGCCCGCGTTCGGACGCGTGGGTTGGCGCCCCGCGGTGGTGGGGGCGAGCGCGATCTTCGTCCTGATGTGGGGGCACTTCCTGTATCAAGGCGTGACCGATCCGCTCGGCGGGATCAACTCGCTCTGGCCGCTGTTCGGCATCTCGAACCAGCTGCTGGCGGCGGTCGCGCTCTGCGTGGGCACCACCGTGATCATGAAGAGCGGGAAGGCGCGCTACGCGTTCGTCACGCTCCTGCCGCTGGCGTGGATCACCGTCGTCACGCTCACCGCGGGATGGCTCAAGGTGTTCTCGACCGATCCGCGCCTCGGATTCCTCGAGCACGCGCGGCGCGTCGCGATGGATCCGTCGGTGCCCGACGCGGCGCGCCTCATCTTCAACGACCGGCTGGACGCGGTGGTCGCGCTCTTCTTCATGGGATCGGTGCTCGTGATCCTCGGCGCGTCGGCGCGCGAGTGGGCGCGCGTGCTGCGTGGCGGGAAGGTCGTGAGCACGGAGATCCCGTTCCAGCCGCGGGCAGCGTTCGTCACCGAGTGAACGTATGGAACCTTGGCGCTCGCGTCCGCGCGCGCGGACCACGACTCACCTCAGCCACAGTGCCGCGATGATGCTCCGCTCCGTCCTTCCCGTGCTCTCGTTCCTGGCCGCCGCGACCAGCGCGACCGCCGCCGCGCAGCAGCCCGCCGACTCCTTCCCGCTCACGATCGAGAACATCATGCGCGGCGAGGAAGTGGTGGGGCGTCCGCCGGCGCGCGTGCGATGGACCGCCGACGGCAAGTGGCTCTACTTCATGTGGGTGGAACCGGGCACCGACTGGCGCCAGCCGATGCGCCCGTATCGCGTGCGCGCCGAAGCGGGAGCGAAGCCGGAGCGCGTCACCATCGCGCAGATGGATTCGGCGGGGCCGCTCATCGCGGAGGGAGAGCTGAGCCCCGACCGGAAGTGGCGCGCGGTGGAGTCGAACGGGGACCTCTACGTGGTGGACCAGAAGAGCTTCCGCGCGCGGCGCCTCACGCAGACGGTGGCGATGGAGCGCGACCCGCACTTCGATGCCACCGGGCGCGTCGTGACGTTCACGCGCGACGGCAACGCGTTCGCGATCGATCTCGCCGACGGCACGGAGCGGCAGCTCACCGACATCCGCCCCGGCCCCGAGCCGAAGGAACCCGAGCCGGCCAAGGGGCAACGCGCCGCCATGGAGGCGCAGCAGAAGGCGCTCCTCCAGGCGGTGCGCGACAAGCTGATGGCCGACTCGATCCAGAAGGCGGACAAGAAGGAGCGTGAGGCGCTGTGGCCGAAGACCACCTGGCTCCAGAAGGATGAACGCGTGACCTCCATCTGGGTCTCGCCGGAGCTCAAGTCCGCCGTGGTCGTGACCGACATCCCTCCCGGCGACAAGGCGCGCAGCACGGAGATCCCGAGCTGGGTCACCACGAGCGGCTACGTGGAGACCATCAAGGGACGCGAGGATGTGGGCGACGCGCAGCCAGCGCATCGCACCGCGTTCGTCTCGATCCCGAGCGGGAACGTGAAGTGGCTGCAGGTGATCCCGGGGGACACGGTGCATTCGCCGTACGCCGTGAACGTGGCCGGTTGGAACGACGCGGGTTCGCAGGCGCTCATCGTGGCGGTGCCCGCGGACTGGCACGCGCGCTGGCTCGAGACCGTGAGCGGCGACGCCGGCGCGCTCGCCACGGTGGACGTGCTCCGCGACACCACCTGGGTGGATGGCCCCGGGTTCGGCAGCGCAGGCTGGCTCGAGGGGGGGAAGCGCGTGTGGTTCGTGTCCGAGGCGGACGGGTGGGCGCATCTCTACACGACGGCTCCCGACGGCACGGACCGCAAGCAGCTCACGCAGGGGAAGTGGGAAGTGCTGAACGTGGATGTGTCCGACGACAAGAAGTCGTTCTATCTCACCACGAGCGAGAAGTCGCTGTTCGAGCATCACTTCTACGTGATGCCCGTGGCGGGGGGCGCGCGCACACAGATCACGCGCCTGGAGGGCGCGCACGACGTGGTGGTGTCCCCCGACGCCAGATCGTACGCCGACGTCTACTCCTTCGTGAACGAGCCGCCGGAGCTCTACGTGGCGAAGCTCGCCCCCGCCGCGGAGGAGGCGCAGCTCACCGTGTCGCCTACGGCGGCGTGGCGCTCCCGCAAGTGGCTGGCGCCCGAGATCATCCACATCACGGCGAGCGATGGCGCGCAGGTGCCCGCGCGCATCTACCACCCGCAGGACATGGGCGCGAAGCCCAACGGCGCGGCGGTGATCTTCGTGCACGGCGCCGGCTACGTGCAGAACGTGGATGAATGGTGGTCGAGCTTCTACTTCCGCGAGTACATGTTCAACCAGCTGCTCGCGTCCAAGGGCTACGTGGTGCTCGACCTCGACTACCGCGGGAGCGCGGGCCACGGGCGCGATTGGCGCGTCGCGATCTGGCATCACATGGGCGGCCGCGACCTGCAAGACGAAGTGGATGCATCGAAGTGGCTGCAGACCACCTACGGCATCGCGCCGTCACACGTGGGGATGTACGGCGGGAGCTACGGCGGCTTCATGACGCTCATGGCGATGTTCACGGCCCCCGACCACTTCGCGTCGGGCGCGGCGCTGCGGAGCGTCACCGATTGGGCGCACTACAACCACTGGTACACGATGCGCATCCTCGGCCTCCCCGAGGTGGATTCCGTCGCGTACCGGATCTCCTCGCCGATCTACTTCGCCGACGGGCTCAAGGGGCGCCTGCTGATCATGCACGGGCTCGTCGACACCAACGTCGAAGTGCAGGATGACGTGCGGCTCGTGCAGCGCCTCATCGAGCTACAGAAGACCGGATGGGACTTCGCCGTGTTCCCCGTGGAGAACCACGGCTTCGTGCGCCCCACCTCGTGGATGGACGAGTACCGGCGCATCTTGGCGCTGTTCGATTCCACGTTGCCGGTGAAGCAATGACGGAAAGGACAGGCGTTGGTGTTTGGCGTTTGGAGGTGGTCATGGCGCGAGTGGGGTGGGCGCTGCGCGCGATCATCGGCGTGCCGGACTACGATCGGTACGTCGCGCACTGCCGGCTTCGCCATCCGGGCGAGCCGGTGATGTCGCCGCGGGAGTTCCTGCGCGACCGCCTGGCCGCGCGCTACGAGCGGCCGGGCGCGCGCTGTTGCTGAGCGGGAGCGACGAAGGCGATCGCGATGGCGGCCGCGGCCGCCATCGCGGCGCCGAAGGTGAACGCCGCCGGCGCACCGGCGCGGTCCCAGATGGCGCCGAAGATGAGTGAGGCCGGGAGCGCGCCGAGTCCGAGCGCGAGGTTGTACCACCCGAACGCCGCGCCGCGCCGCGCCGCGGGCACGAGGTCGGCCACGAGCGCCTTCTCCACGCCCTCCGTCAGGCCGAAGTAGATGCCATAGACGGCGAAGAGCGCCCACGCCTCCCACGCCGCGTGCGCGCGCCCGAACAACAGGTAGACCACCGCGTAGAACGCCCATCCGGCCACGATGAGCGGCTTGCGCCCCACGCGGTCCGACAGCGCGCCCCCGGGTGTGTTCGAGAGCGATTTCACCAGGTTGAGCATCGCCCAGAGCAGCGGTGCGAACGCCATGGGCACGCCGAGCTGCGCGGCGCGCAGCAAGAGGAACGCGTCGGTGGAATTCCCGAGCGTGAACACGAAGACCACCACCATGAACGCCCAGAAGCGGGCGCCCATCCGCCCCTCGAGGAGCGGCCCCGCGTGCTCGGCGCGATCGGCGCGCGGGTGCTCGCGTACGCCGGCCACCAGCACGATCAGCGCCAACAACGCGGGGATCGATGCGAGAAGGAACACGCGGCGCAGCGGGATCCCCTCGAAGTGCAGCACCGCGAAAGCGATGAGCGGGCCGATCACCGCTCCCGCGTTGTCCGCCGCGCGATTGAATCCGAAGGCGCGCCCGCGGACGGCGGGATCCACGGAATCCGCGATGAGCGCGTCGCGCGGCGACGTGCGGATCCCCTTCCCCACCCGGTCCGTGACGCGGATGGCCACCACTTGGCCCACGTTCTGGGCGAACGCGAGGAGCGTCCGCACCACTCCCGCGATCGCATAGCCGGCCAGCACGAGCGGCTTCCGGCGGCGTGCGCGATCGGAGAGCCAGCCGCTCGCCAGCTTGAGGAGCGCGGCCGTCGATTCGGCCGCCCCTTCCACCACGCCCACCGCGCTCGCGCTCGCTCCGAGCACCACGCTCAGGAACGTCGGGATGAGCGGATAGATCATCTCGCTCGAGATGTCGTTCAGGAAACTCACCGCCGAGAGCGCGGCGACATTGCGGCCGAGCGCGGAACGCGCCGGCGCGGGCGGGCTCACCTCGAGATGGCCACTCCCCACGGGACGCTCCCCACGGGGATCCGCTTGAGCACGCGCATCGACGCGGCGTCCACGACGCTCACATCGTTCGACGGTCCGTTCGCGGTGTAGATCCGCGCGCCGTCGGCGCTCACCGCGAGCCCCCACGGCCGGCGCCCCACGGCCACGCTCGCGAGCACCGTGTCCGCCTGCGCGTCGATCGCGACGAGCGTGCCGCCGCGTCCCGTGGTCACGTAGAGGCGGGTGCCGTCGGGCGAGAGCGCGGTGCCCATCGGGCGGATCGCCGGGCCGCCGAGGAGGATGGTGCGCACCACGCGCGCGCGCTTCGTGTCGATCACCGAGATCGAGTTCCCCTCTTCGTTCGCGACGAACGCGGTCGCGCCGTCGGCGCTGAAGGCCACCGAGCGCGGACGCTTCCCCACGGCGATCGTCGCGATCACCTTGCGCGTGTCGGTCGCGATCACCGCCACCGTGCCGGTGCGCTCGCTCGTGACGTACACCACCGCGCCGTCGGGGCGGATCGTGACGCCCTCCGGCTCCGCGCCGACGGGAATGCGCGCCACCGCCTTGCCGCTGATCACGTCGAGCACGGTCACGCTGCTCCCATCCTCGTTCGCCACGTAGATCGTCTTACCGTCCGCGCTCACGTCGAAGTTCTCCGGATCGATCCCGCCCGGGAGCGTGCGCTTGAGCACGCGGCGCGAGAGGTCGATGATCGCGATGCCGTCCCGCTTGTGGTCCGCCGGGGGGAGCTTGCTCTCGTCGACGCCGGGCCCGCCCTTGGGCGAGCCGCTCACCGCCACGATCAGCGTGCTCCCGTCGGGACTCACCTTCACCCCGCGCGGGCGCCGCCCGGGGCGCACCGACGCGACCACCGAGTCCGTGGCGAGCGCGATCACCGCGACGGCGTTGCCGTCCTCGTTCGTGACGTAGGCGTACGGGCCGCCGGCCAGGAGCGACGGGGCCGGCTTGCGCACGGCCGTCAGGCTCTCCGCCACGGCGCTGTCGCGCGCGGCGGGCGTGTTCTCGCCGCGCGCGCACGCCCCGGCGACGCAGGCCGCGACGACCATCGCGCGGCGCGCGCTCACGCCGACTGCAATCCCATCCCCCAGCGCGCGAGCGCCGTGGGATACGCGCCGTAGCGCAGGAGGTCCTCATGGAACGCGCGCAGCGTGAACTTCCCGCCCCGCGCGGCGCGCGCATCCTCGCGCAGGCGCAGGATGTCCCGCCGCCCCACCGCGTAGCACAGCTGGTACGTGGGATACGCGCAGTAGCGCTTCGCTTCCGCGTCCGCGTGGTGCGCGTCGAAGCCGAGCTCCTCCTGCAGCGTGCGCGACGCCTCCTGCCACGTCATGCCGCGCGTATGCAGCGAGACGTCGAGCACGATGCGCAGCGCGCGCCACAGTAGATGGTGCGCCTGGAACAAGCGCTGCGGCGGCTCGAGGAATCCTTCCTCCGCCATGAGCGACTCGCAGTACAGCGCCCACCCCTCGCGCGACGCGGGCGACGAGAGCACGCGCCGGATGCGCCGCGGGAGCGAGTTCCCGATCACGATCTGCAGGTGATGCCCGGGGAATCCTTCGTGCACCGCGGTGTTCGGCATCTCCGCGCGGCAGTCCGCGCGCCACGCCTCGCCCTTGGGCGGGAGCGTCACGAAGAACAGCCCCACCTGCGCGGCGTCGAACGCGCCCGGTCCTTGGTACGCCGCGTACGGGATGAGCGCGCGCAGGAACTCGGGGGTCTCGACCACGCGCAGCTCCGCGTCGGGCACCTTCATGAGGCCGCGCGACGCCGTGAATTGCCGCGCCCGCCGCATCGACGCGGTGAACTCGGCGATCGCCCCCTGCCGGTCCGGGCGGTCCTGCCGCAGTTCCGCGACCAGCTCGCGCCACGTCGCCCCGGGACGCAGCTCGCTCGCGCCGCGCTCGAGCGCCGCGAGCGCCTCGGCGCGCAGCCGCTCGCCGTAGCGGTAGATCTCGTCCGCGTTCTCCTTGAGCAGGTGCCACGTGTGGAGCTTCTTGTCGAAGAGGTCGCGGCCGATCGCGAAGGTCGAGCCGGCGTGCTCCGCCATCTCCACCAGCGCGTCGCCGAAGGCCGCGAGTGCGTCCAGCGCTCCTTGCCGCGCCTCCGCGAGCGGTGCCGCGTCCACCGCGCGGAGGTCCACCGCGGGATCATCCAGCGCCTTCGCGATGAGCGCGCGCCCCCCGGGGATCATCGCGCGCGCGAGCTCCACGAACGCCGCATCCGGCTTGGTGACCGCCTTCGCGGCCGTCTCGAGGAACGGCGGGATCGCCTGCAGCCGCGAGAGGAGCGCGCGCGCGCGTTGCGCCGGATCCTCCGGCGTGCGCGAGAGCAGGAGATAGATGCCGTTCAGCGCATGCGTGAGATGGAACCCCGGATTCCGCTCGAACGGCCGCTCCTGCTCGAGCACCAGGATCTCGTGGCGCACGGCGTGCAACGCCGCCGTGCGGTCGATCTCGTCCTCGAGCGTGGCGGGCTCCGCCTCCTCGAGCGCGTGCTCGTAGCTGCGCAGCGCGGCGAGGTCCTGCTTGATGGACGCTGCGTCCCATCGGCCGAGCGCGCCATCGTGCGCGCGCAGCCCTTCGTACGTCGCCTCGACGGGATTCATCGCCCAGCGCAGGTCCAGGTACCCCTCGAAGACCTGCTCGAGCGATGCGGTCATGCGCGCACCGGCGCGGGCGCGGCCACGAGCGCCTCGAGCTCATCGTCGCGCAGGGTGCGGCTCGTCGCCTTCGCCGCGTCGAGGAGCCGCTGGCACAGCGCGGCGTCGTTCGCATCGTGGCCGTGCGCCTCGAGCCACCACTTCACGTTCGAGATCCCCGAGACGTGGCTCACCTCGATGCGCTGCGCGAGTCCGTAGTCGGCCGCGGGCACTCCCGAGTAGATGCGGTCCGCGAGCCACGCGTGCCCCTTCTTGCGCGCCTTCGCGATCGCCGCCGCGTGCACCCCCGTCCCCGTGCGGAACGCGTCCTCGCCGAGCACCGGATAACTCGCGGGGATCGGGATGCCGAGCGCACGCGACGCGAGATGGCAGTACTCGGGGAGCTTGCTCAGCTCGTGCTGGTGCGCGCCCAGGAGATGCAGATTGATGAGCAGGAGGTCCATCTCCGCGTTGCCCACGCGCTCGCCGATGCCGAGCGCGGTGCCGTGCACGCGGTCCACCCCCGCCTCGATCGCGGCGAAGCAGTTCGCGAGGCCGAAGCCGCGATCGCGGTGCCCGTGCCAGTCGAGCTTCACCGGCACGCCGCTCGGCGCGATGATCTCCTCGCGCACGAAGCGCACGAGCGCGCGCGCGCCGTCGGGGGTGGCGTGCCCCACGGTGTCGGCCAGGCACAATCGCCGCGCTCCCCAGCGGATCGCGTTCCCGTAGAGCGCCTTCAGCGTGTCGGGGGCGGCGCGCGTCGTGTCCTCCGTCACGAACATCACGGGGAGCCCTTCCTTCACCGCGAGCGTGACCGCGGCCTCGCTGTGGCGCAGGAGATCGTCGAGGGTCCAGTCCTCCGCGTACTGGCGGATGGGGGAGGAGCCGATGAAGGTGGCGCACTCGATCGCGATCCCCGCGCTCTGCGAGATGCGCGCCACCGGCTCGACGTCGGCGCGCGTGGTGCGCGCGGCGCAGTTGGGCTCGAGCGCGAGATGGTGCGCGACGATCTCGCGCGCGAGCTCGAGGGTGTCGGCGGCGGCGCGCGGGCCGGCGCCGGGGAGCCCGATGTCGGCGCTCGCGATGCCGAGCTCCACCATCAGGTGGAGGAGCTGCCGCTTGCTCGCGATGTCGGGATCGGTGACGGACGGGCACTGCAGCCCATCGCGCAGCGTCTCGTCGTTCAGCTCGACGCGGCACGCGCGCCAGTCGAACGGCGCGGCGACCGAGTTCCAGTCGTATATGAGATCGCGTTCCTGCATGTGGTGTCGGCCCGGGGATCGGCGCGCGCGCGCCGTACGGGAATGTAAAGCCGTTCTAATAGGCCGCCACTGGCCGACGCGCGCTTGCGCCGGCGGCCGGTCACGCATCACTTCGTCACATGACCTGGAGCGACCTGCAACAAGCCGCGATCGACATCGTGCGCTGGGCCGCCGCGCATCCCGTGCCGGCCGCCGCCGCGCTGGCCGGAGTGCTCGTGCTCGCGGCCTTCTTCATCGCGTTCGACGTCGTCGTCACCGATCGCGGCGTCAGCGTCGTCTTCATCCGCTGGACCGTCTACTTCATCCCGTTCGGGACGATCAAGAAAGTGTACCCGTCGCCGTTCGTCTGGGAGGTGTCCCTCTTCGGCTTCCGGTTCGGGAACGATCCCTTCTACGCGACCAAGTGGACCAGGGTGCTCGAGATCACCTTCGATCCGTTCGCGAAACGCGTCTATGTCGAGCGCACGGACGATTCGCTGGTCATCCTGGCCCCGGCAGATCGCGACAAGTTCATCCGCGACGTCAACGCGCATCTGCACCCGGAGCCCGTGTCATTCGCGGAGGCGGAGGCCGGTGCCGAGGCAGTGATCTGGAAACGCATCGCGCAGGAACGGGCGGACGAGCACGAGTAGCCCCTAGTCGCCGCGCACCTCGCCGTGATCCCCCACGCTCACCGCGCCTCGCACGCGCGCGAGCGTCGCGGCGTCCCCCACCATCGAATCGCGCAGCGCGCACTCGGAGATCGTCGCCCCCGCGCCGATGATCGTGTCGCGCACGGTGCTCCGCTCGATCACCGTGCCCGCGCACGCCGAGACGTTGGGTCCCACGGTGGCGTCGCGCAGCACCACGCCGTCCTCGAGGTACACCGGATCGATGATCGTACTCCCCGCCGGCGCTCGCGCGGGCCGCCGCGCGCGCCCCTTCTCGAGCATCACGCGGTTCGTCTCGAGCAGCGTCTCGAGCTTCCCCGCATCGTACCACCCGGCCACATCGAGCACCTGCAGGCGCGCGCCGTGGTCGATCATGTATTGGAACGCATCGGTCAAGTAGTACTCGCCGTTCACCGCCGGCCCGCGCATCACCTCGGCGATCCCCTCGAAGAGGAGCTTCCAGTTGCGGATGTAGTAGAGCCCGATGTTCGCGCGCTTCGAGATCGGCGTCTTCGGCTTCTCCACGATCTTCGTCATCATGCCGCGCGCGTCGGTCACCACGACGCCGAAGCGCTGGTAGTCCTCCACTTCCTTCGTCCAGATGATCCCGTCGGCGTCGCTCTTCCCGATCACCGACAGGTCCGCGTCGAAGATCGTGTCGACGAAGATGATCAAGACGGGCTGGTCCACGTACGGCCGCGCGAGCTCCACGGCGCTCGCGGTGCCGTTCTGCACCACCTGCTCCACGAACGTGCTCGTGAACCGCCCGTCCGCCCGCACGTAGCGCTCCACCGCGTCCTTGAGATGGCCCGTGATGTACACCACCTCGTCCACGCCGCCGAGCTTCTCGAGGTCATCCAGGAGGTACGCGATCACCGGCTTCCCGGCCACCTTCAGCATCGGCTTCGGCGTGACGTGCGTGTGCGGGCGCAGCCGCGTGCCCTTCCCGGCGAGCGGGATCACCACCTTCATGGCGCGCTCGTCCCCTCGCGGCCGTAGCGGTCTTTCAAGCGGATCACGTCGTCGAGCTCCGGCGTGCTCACCTCGAGCACGTCGCAGTCCGTCACGGCCTCCATGTAATGGATGGTGCCTGGCGTGATGCGGAACGCGTCCCCTTCCCGCAGATGCATGTCCTGCATCGCGTCCCCCACCTTCACCCAGTACTTGATCTCGCCGCGGAGAAGGTAGACCGTCTCGTCCTTCTTCTCGTGGTACTGGACCGAGAGCGCGTGCCCCGCGTTGATGTGCAGGATCTTCCCGACGTAGCGCTCGGTGTGCGCCCAGATGATCTCGTGTCCCCACGGCTTGGGGACGCGCTTCACTTCCTTCGGCCCGGTCACGAGCGCTCTCCGCGCGAGTCGCCTGCACGATACACCGCGCGCGCGCCGCTCACCACAGATCGCCGAGGGTGAAGGTCCAGCGGAGGTTCACGCGGTCGCTCCCGGCGGCGTTGCCGGGGGCGAGCTGCGGCTCGGTGAGCCAGATCGGGAGATCGATGCGCAGCGCATACGTGCGATCGTAGAGCGCCCCCTTCACGATCGCGCTCACCCCCGCATCGCCGATCCAGCGCGCGGAACCGCCGTTCGGCGCCGCGAGCGACGCGTACGCGCCGTCCGCGAAGATCGCCCCCTGGATGACCGGCACGAGTGAGCCGCGCTTGCGCGCGTTGAACGCGTAGGCGAGCTGCGTGTTCATGGATCCTCCGTTCACCACGCGCACGTAGAGCGAGTACCCGCGCATCCCGGCGCCGCCGAGCGGCACGTACGGCACGGCGGGTTGCACGAAGATGGCGCCGTCGCCGCGCAGGAAGTCGTCGTCGTACGTCTCGGTGGGATCGAGGGACGACAGTCCGAGCGAGCGCTGCGGCGGCGCGTCGCTCGACGTGCCGCCCCACGCGCGGAGCATCAGCGCGAGCCGGTCGCCGAACGCGAGCGGGAACGTGCTCCCCACCTCCCCCTGCGCGCTGCCGAATCCGCCGGTGCCGGGCGCCAGTCCACGCGGCCACTCGAGGCCGCCGTCGAGCGTGCCTGCCGCGAACCAATGCTGCGGGCGGCGCGAGCGCCAACTCCAGCGCGCGAACACGTCCGCCACCGTCGCGTCGCTCCAACGGAGCGTGTCCTGCCACGCGCGGTCGTACGGCGACGTGATGTGCATCCCGATCGTGAGCGTATCGTGCTCGCCGTTCGCGAACGCGAACGGACTCTCGTCCCACTTGCGCTGCAGCGTGAACTTGAACGTGCCATCCTCCATCCACACGCCCGTGTGCAGCCCGATCACCGGGCGGTCGCTCCACGGGAAGCGCGGATTGTCCACCGCGATCCACCCTTGGAGCCGAGGCCACACGCTCGCTCCGGGCCCGCGCACCGCCATCGCGAGCCCGAAGTCCCACTCGTCCACGAGGTTCTGATAGTTGGTGCGCACGCGCGCGCCGAGCGTGAGTCCGCCCGGATTCGTGTACCACGCGAGCGGCGAGACTGCCGCCACGTTCTCGTACCGGTCGTACTGATCCAGGAAGGGCCAGCCGAACACCCACTTCGTGTTCTCCGGCTGGCCGTTGTTGCGCGCGTCCCAGTCGGGGGTGAGGCGCTTCGGGTCGAGCGCGAACTTCCCCGGCGCCACCTGCACCGGAGTCATGGGGTGGATGTACTCGCCGCGCTTCACCGCGCTGTCGCCGTGGATCGCGTAGTCTACGAGCCCCGTGTGATGCACCCATTCGTCGAAGAACCAGCCGAGATCGCGCTCCGAAACACGCTCCGCGCTCGCGCGCATCGCCAATTCATCGACGTGCTTGAACTGCCAGCGGGCATAGTAGTCCCGCAGGAACGCGCGGAACGCCGAGTCCCCGAGCACGTTCCGCAGCGCGCCGTACATCATGGACGCGCGGTCGTACACCATCTCGTCGTAGACGAAGAACTCGTTGAAGTCCTTCCCCGAGGTGCCGATGGGCTCGTCGCGGCCGACGAGGTCGAGCGCGAAGAGCTGGATGTCGCCCTCCTCCCACCATGGCGGCGTGACCGCGTGCGCGCGATATCCCTTGGGCGGGGGCTCCGGCTTCGGGCCGAGCCCGCGCGCGAGCTCCGGCCGCGTGAGATCTTCCGCCCAGTCGGTCTGGTACGAGGTGAGCCCTTCGTCCATCCACCCGCTGCGCCATTCGTTGTTCGCGAGCATCCCGTACGAGTAGATGTGCCCGGTCTCATGCAGCACGAGCCCCTGGCTCACGTCCGCGCCGTACATCACCATCATCGGGAATTCCGTCGCGCCCCCCTCGAGGCGCATGATCGCCGTCACCTCGGGGTAGCCGTACGCGCCGTAGATGGACTCGAGCCAGGCGAGTGCGTGCCGCTCGTAGTCAACCATTTGCCCCTTCCCCCACTCGGCCGCGTTCCGCGGCTCGTAGAGAACGTGGATGGCGATCCCGTCGCGGTAGATCGCCCCTTCGTACCGGAAGTCGGGGCTCGCCGACCACGCGAAGTGATGGATGTCGCGCGCGTAGAAGCGCACGGCGCGCTCGCCCGGGGCGAGCGTCACCGCCGGCGCCGGCGGGAGCGCGCCGTACACGTCGCGGTCGATGTGCACGCTGCCGCCCGCGCGCACCCGCTCCCAACCCGGATCCCCCTCTACGGGCACGCCGCTCGCGCCGAGCACTTGGTCGGTGTCCGCGATGAGCGTGACATCGAAGGTGCCGAACTCGCCGTACAGCTCGCCGGCGGGGACGAGCGCGTTCACTTCCCAACCGCCGCGATCGTACACCGCCACCTTCGGATACCACTGCGCAAAATCGTAGTGGCGCCCTTTGCGCCCCTGCCGGCGGAAGATCGTGGCCGATGGCCGTGATTCCCACGCGAACGTCGCGTGCAGCGTGCCCCCCGGCGCGAGCGGGTGCGGCAGCCTGAAGTGCACCACGGTGGAATCGGGGGCGAGCGGATACTCGGGTGCGACCGCCACGCCATCGATGACGGGCACTGCGGTGAATCGCTCGTAACCGTACGCGGAGTCCGCCAAGTGCTGGAAGCGGACCGTCCCTTCGCGCTCGTCCGCCGCGCTCCAGCGCGACCCCGGGCGGAACGCGTTCAGGTATTGGTACACGTAGATCTCGCGCAGCGTATCCGGGGAATGATTCACGTACGTGAGCTCCCCGGCCGCGCGCACCGCGTGCCGCGCCTCGTCCAGCCGCGCGACGATCGTGTAGTCCGCGCGCTGTCCCCAGTACCCGGCGGTGTCGCCCCCCGGCGGCGTGGTCGTGGCGATCAGCGACGCGGGCGCGTGCGGCACGCTGGGCGCCCCCGGCGGCACCGCCGCCTGCTGGAGCGCGAGGACCAGCGGGAGGACCAGCATGGCGCGGGCGCTACCGCGCCGCGCTGCCGAGCATCTTCAGGCGCAGCGAGGCGAGGCGGCGCGCCACCGAGCCGTCCATCACCGTCTCGCCGATCTTCACCACCACGCCCCCCACGATGCGCGGCTGCACCACGAAGTGCGGCACGACTTCCTTGCCGGTGATGCGCCCGAGCTGTTTCGCGATCTGCGCCTTCCGCTCGGCGTCCGCTTCGCGCGCCACCTGCACCTGCGCGTGCACGCGCCCGGTCATCTCGTCGATGAGGGCGTTGTACTCCACGCTGATCTCGCCCAGGAGATGCTGCCGGCGGTGCATCACCACCGCTTGCAGGAAGCGCACGAGCTTCGGTGGGAGCTTCTTCGCGAACGCGTCGCCGATGATCTTGCTCTTCTGCGCCACCGTCACGCGCGGCGAGTCGAGGAAGCGGCTGAGCGTCGGATCGCTCGCGCACACCCCCGCGACGTCGCTCATGTGCTCCCCCCAGCCTTCGAGGTCCTTCGCCTCGCCGGCGAGCGCCGCGAGCACCTCGGCGTAGTTGCGGGAGACGGTGGGCTCGCGCCTCACGTGCGCTCCGCCGCCGGGATCGAGCCGAGGAACTCGTCCACGAGCTTCCGGTTGGCCGCGTCATCGAGGTTCTTCTCGAGGATCTTCCCCGCCCCGCGGATCGCGAGGTCCACCGCCTCGCGGCGGAGCTCCAGGATCGCGCGGTCGCGCTCGGATTCGATCTCGGTGCGCGCGCGCTCGAGCATCGCGTCGTGCTCGGCTTTGGCCTGTGCCATCACGTCGAGGCGCACTTTCTCTCCCATCGCGCGCCCCTCGGCGATCATCTTCTGCGCTTCATCCCGCGTCTGCTCGAGCTTCTTCTGCTGCTCGGCGAGCGCGGCGGCGGCGGCCTCGCGGTCGCGCTTCGCGGCCTCGAGCGCGTCGTTGAGCGCCTTCTCGCGCGCCTCGACGGCGCCGAGGATGGCGGGATACGCCTTCCACGCGAGGATCGCGAAGAGGAGGCCGAAGATCACCACCGTCCAGAACATCAGCCCCGGATCGGGGGCGAGGAGATTGCTCTTCGGCGCCTCCTGCGCGAGTGCGGGAGAGGCGATCAAGAATTGCGTGGCGATGAGTGCCGTGGACTTCCGCATCGTCCGGTCCGATCGAGAGTGTGGGTGCACGGCGACGGACCCGGGTCCGGCGCGGCGCATGGTGCTAGAACTTGTTGACGATCAGGAACGAGATGACGATCGCGAAGAGCGCCGCCCCTTCCACGAGCGCGGCGAAGATCAGCCCGGCCGTCTGGATCTGCCCGGCCTTCTCCGGCTGGCGCGCCATGCCGTCGGCCACTTGGCCGCCGACGCGGCCGATGCCGATGCCGGCGCCGATCACGGCGACGCCGGCGCCGACGCCGGCACCCGCCATCGCCCACGCGCCCGAGTACTCCTTGGTGAACGTCGCAGCCGCCTGCAGCAGCGGGAGGATCGTGTGCATGTCGAACTCCTGAGGTGGAACGTGGATTGCCATCGCCCCGCGCCGCGTGATGCCGGCGCCGCTCGTCACCGAGGCCCGGGCCTCAACGAGCTTCTCCGGTCATCCGACCGGATACGATGCCACGAGCGCGGAGCACATGCCCGCGGCATTCGGAACTAGTGAGCGCCCGTCCGGCCGAGGCCGATGAAGACGCTCGCCAACAGCGCGAAGATGAACGCCTGCAAGAACGCCACGAACAATTCCAGCATGCTGACGGCGACTCCCATCCCCACCGGGAGCACCGCGATCGCGAACGAGCCGAAGGTGAAGATCAAGCTGATCATCGCCAGGAGCACCACGTGCCCCGCCGTCATGTTCGCGAAGAGACGGATCGCGAGCGCGAAGGGCTTCGTGAGCTTCGACACGAACTCGATCGGGGTCATGATGATCGTCATCGGGAGCTTGATCCAGATCGACATGTCGTGCGGCCAATAGAAGATCGTGTAGATGTAGCGCCACCCCGTGGCCGCGAACGTGGCCCCCTCGATCACGAAGAAGGTGATGATCGCGAGCGTCGCGGTCACCGCGATGTTGCCCGTGGCCGTGGAGCCGTAGGGGATGAGTCCGAGGAGATTCGCGTAGAGGATGAAGAAGAAGAGCGTGATCACGAACGGCGCGAACTTCTCCCCGTGCGGCCCGACGTTCGGGATCACCACCTCGTTCCGCACGAACAGCACGATCGTCTCGATCACGCCCGTGAAGCCGCTCGTGTGCCCCTGGTCGCGCGTCTGACGCCTCGCGCCGACGGCGGCGAAGGTCATCGTCACGAGCACCAAGAACGCGGCGAGGAGGAGCATCACGACGTGCTTCGTGGGGGAGAGGTCCACGGTGAGCTTCCCTACGCGCACCGGCGCCCACCGCGGCAGCTCCACCTCACCCTTGAACGGGATGTCGAGGTGATGCGAGTCCGTGATGTGCGGCATGATGAAGTCCACCTTCTTCTCCTCTTGACTCGCATTGGCCGGCGCGCCGATGGGCGCGGGCTCCTGCGCGATGGCAGGGGCGGCGAACAACGCGGCGGCGGCGAGGAGAGCGAGGAGCTGCGCGGAGAGCTTCATGCCTTGAGGAAGATCGGTTCCACCACGGACGTCACGAAGAGACAAGCGGCCAGCGCCACCATCGCGGGCATGAGTGGGAACCCGATCGCGCGCGGCGCCACGAATCCCCACCCCACCAGCACCACCAGGCGAAGGAGGACACCCAACCCCCACCCCGCCAACACGTTCGCCGGCGCCGAGAGGCGCGCCACCGCGAACGTGAACAGTTGCGTCACGAGGGCCACCGCGCCGCTCGCCCAGATCGCGCTCCGCGACCTCGGGTCGCTCCACGCCGTGGCCATCACGAAGGCGATCACCACGATGATCACGAGCGAAACGACCCCGAACCGAGCAATGGAGCGCATCACGAGCGCGGCGGACGCGTCAGGTTCCGATACATGCTGTAGAACCCGCCCCCCGCGCCGACGAACACTCCCAGGATCAAGAGCCACGGCGCGGTCCCCAACTTGGCATCCAACCACTTCCCGAGGTAGAGGAAGAGGAGGATCGCCGCGACGAACTGGAAGCCGAGCCCCGCGAACTCGAGCCCGGACGGGGGGCCGCCGCCCGAATCCTTGCCACCCGCACCCGTTCCCATCGGCGCGAAAACTACCGGCTTGTGAAATTTTTCGCAAGCAAGGTCAAAATGCCGTCAAATAATGAGTTAGCGTTGCCTTAATCTTGACCGCTCGTCCCCTAAGCACTAACTTGGCGGCCCGCACTCGCTCCTGTCGCTGTAGTGGTCGCATGCAGTTGCAGTGGCCTTCGGCAGTCGCAGTAGTCGTATGCAGTTCACTCCCTCCTAGTACTTCAGTTCTCTCCGCACTACGCACCGTAGTTCCGCAGGACTCCGTGCCTCGTCGAACATCTCGTCCCGCACTCATCGCCGCCGCCGTCATCGCGCTCATCCTCGCGTGCGGCCCGCGCGTGCAGCGCAACGCCGCCGCCAGTGCGCACGACGCGAACGCCACCACCGTTCCCTCGATCGACACCGCGATCGCCGCCTCCACGCGCGTCACCGTCGGCAGCGGCGTCGACTTCGCGCTCCACGTCACGAACCTCCACGATCACGCGCTCGAGCTCCGTTTCCCCAGCGGACAGACGCACGAGTTCGTCGTCATCGATTCCGCGGGACGCGAAGTGTGGCGCTGGAGCGACGGGCGTCTCTTCACGCAGTCCATCCAGACGAAACTCCTGGGTTCGCGCGAGTCGATCACCTTCGCCGATCGCTGGGATGGCGGCGGCCGCACGGGACGCTTCACCGCGATCTCCACGCTGCGCAGCGCAAATCACCCGGTCGAGGAGCGCGTAGACTTCGTCCTGCCCTAGTGTTAGCCTAGGGGCATGACCCCCGGCGACCAGGACCTCGAGCTCCTCGCCGCCCTGAGCCGGGCGCGCCGCGACCTCAGCGCGCAGATCGCCCGCCGCATCATCGGACAACAAGAGATCGTCGACGATCTCGTGGCCGCGCTCCTCGCCGGCGGGCACGCATTGCTCGTGGGCGTCCCCGGTCTCGCGAAGACGCTCCTGGTGAAGACCGTCGCCGAGGCGCTCGATCTCACCTTCTCGCGCGTGCAGTTCACGCCGGACCTGATGCCGAGTGACATCACCGGCACCGAGATCCTGGAAGAAGACGTCGCCACCGGCAAACGCACCTTCCGCTACGTGAAGGGCCCGATCTTCGCGAACGCGGTGCTCGCCGACGAGATCAATCGCGCGCCCCCCAAGACGCAGGCCGCGCTGCTGCAAGCGATGCAGGAGCACGCGGTGACCGCCGCGGGGCAGACGCACGCGCTCCCCGAGCCCTTCTTCGTGCTCGCCACGCAGAATCCCATCGAGCAGGAGGGCACGTATCCGCTCCCCGAGGCGCAGCTCGACCGCTTCATGTTCGAGCTCCGCATCACGTATCCGAGCGCGAGCGAGGAAGCGCAGATCGTCACCGCCACCACGGGGGACGCGAGCGCCACGGTGACGCCGGTGCTCACCGCGAAGCAGCTCGGCGCGATGCAGCATCTCGTGCGGCGCATCCCCGCGCCGCCCACGGTCGTGAACTACGCCGTGCGCCTCGCGCGGCGCACGCGCCCGGACGACGAACAGGCGAGCGCCGACGTGAAGAAGTTCGTGAGCTGGGGAGCGGGCCCTCGCGCGTCGCAATACCTCGTGCTCGGCGCGAAGGCGAAGGCCGCGATGGATGGCCGTCCCGTCCCGGACATCGACGACGTGCGATCCGTCGCACTCGCCGTGCTGCGCCATCGCATCGTGCTGAATTTCCAGGGCGAGGCGGAAGGGGTGACGGTGGAGCGATTGATCAGGCTGGAGGAGTGAAGCCGGAGCTCACGACCTCCAGTGTCCCTTCTCGAAGCGCCATCCCTTGTCCTCATGGACCCATCGCGCCGGGACCCAAGCGTGATAGCCGTGCGGCGGCACCGCCCAACGCCCCGAGACCCACACGTAGCTCCCACCAGCGTAGTCGTAATAACCCGGCACCCATAAGTACTCGGGGCCGGGCTGGACGGCGATGACCTCGGCGGGAGGGAGCGGCGGGCCGGTCTGCACGTACATGCCCACGCCGGGCGCGCAGACGGTCGCAGTCAGCGATATCGCGGAAAGCACGAGCGCGGCGAACGCCGCGCGAAGAGTGCGTGAATGCATTGATTCCTCCACGTGAATGAAGGAGCGCATTCAACATTACCCCGCGGCGCAGGGAGCGGAGTGCGCCGGGGCGATGCGTTCGGTCACGCATCACATCACCCCCACGCGCTTGTCGCCCGGCGCCCGCAGGGTCGAACAGCATCAGTTGTCACGCATCATCGACCGTCGACCATCGTCAGGTCGGTCTCATCGTCGCTGGGCCGTTGACCGCGGAGAAGCTACGTCGCCGGCTGTACGATCGCCTCGGCCTCGATCTCCACGAGCATCGCCGGGTCCACCAGCCCGCTCACCTCCACCATGCTCGTCGCGGGCCGGATCTCGCCGAACGCCTCGCCGTGCGCGCGGCCGGCCTCTTCCCACTTGGTGATGTCGGTGACGTAGATGCGCGTGCGCACCACGTCGCGCATGGTCGCTCCCGCCTGCACGAGCGCGCGTTCGATGTTCTTGAGCGTCTGCACCGCCTGCGCGTACACGTCGCGGCCCACGATCTTGCCGTCGGGCCCGGTGGCCGTGGTCCCGCTCACGTGCACCACGTTCCCCACGCGCACCGCGCGCGAGTAGCCCACCTTGGGCTCCCACGGCGTGCCCGTCGAGATGTTCTGCCGGCTCATTCGCGGGTCAAATGGCCGCCGCGGGATGCGCCGAGCCGAGCCAGCGCCGCCACCACGGCGCGCGCGTGCTGTCGGGAAGGGTCTCGTCCACGGCCTCGCGCCACGCTTCCGCCATCTCGCCCGCGTCGGCGAAGCGATCCTCCGGACGCGGCGCGAGCCCGCGCTTGATCCACGCGGCGATGGCCTGCGGGATGTCGTCGAGGTCCACGTCCATGCGCAGCATGCGCGCGAGGATCACGCGCCCGTCGCCGGTGCCGAACGGCGGCTCGCCGGTGAGCAGGTACGCGGTGATCGCCGCGAGTTCGAAGCAGTCCACCGCCGGCCCCTGCGTCTCGCCGAGCAATTGCTCGGGGGCGGAGAACTCCGGCGTGCCCGTGGTGCCGCTCAGCAGCTCCTCGCCGGAGACCTTCGCCACCCCGAAATCGCCGATGCGCCACCGGCGCCAGCGGTCGATCAGGATGTTCTCCGGCTTGAGATCGCGATGGATGATCCCGGCTTGGTGCGCGGCGGCGAGTCCGTCGAGCACGAAGTCGATCTGCGGCGCGATCTCCTCGAGCGTGCGCTTCCCCGCGCGCTTCACGAGATCGGCGAGCGAGCCCCCTTCCGCGAGCTCCATCGTGTACCACGACACGCCGCCGTTCGTGTCCCAGTCGAAGATCGGGACGATGGCGGGATGCGCGAGCTGCGCGGCGAGCTGCGCCTCGCGGCGGAAGCGATGCACCGCCTGCTCGTCCTTGCTCACGTGCGGGTGCAGCACCTTGAGCGCCACTTCGCGCGAGAGCGTGAGATCGCGCACCTTCCACACGGAGCCGAACGTTCCAGAGCCGAGCCGCGAGATGACCTCGTAATCCTCGCCGGTGGCCCAGCGCAGGCGCGCCTCTTCGGTGTCGCCCGTGGTGCGCACGGCCTCGGTGCCCCCGCTCACGAACATCGAGGTGCGGCTCCCCACCGCGCGGTCGAGCTCGCGGAGCATCGCGCCGGTGGAATCGAAGCGATCGTTGGGGCGCGGCGACAGCGCGCGCGTGAGCACCGAGACCACCGACCGCGGCAAGTCGGGGCGCACGAGACGGAGCGGCGGGATGTCCGCGGGGGGATACTCGCCCGTGAGGGCGGCGAACGCGGTGGCCGCGAGCTGCCACTGATCGCTCGCGGGCGTGGGCGCCCACTCGTCCTTGGGCCACTCCGGCGGGATCGGCATCCAGCGGCGCGCGGGGGCGAGCCCCGCGGGGATCTCGGCGCGCGGGAGCGCCCACTCCCATCCGAGTAGCCAGAGACGTCCCGTAGGCGTGGTCCAGCACGTCTCCGCGCTCAGCGCGCCGTGCACGGTGCCCGCGGTGTGCAGGTACGCGATCGCGCTCCCGATGCTTCGCAGGAACTGCAGCGTGGCGGAGAGCTCGAGCTGGCCGCTGCGCTCCACCTGCGCCCAGATCGTCTCGCCCGGGATCCAGCGGCGGAGGTAGCCGGGCCCGCGCGGCGACTCCTGGTAGCGCGACCAGAAGTGGTACGTGGTGGGGATGGACGGGTGATTGAGATGCGCGAGGCGGCGCGCCTCCGCGAAGAGCCACGCGGCGTGCTCGGGGGCGGGGGCGCTCACGAGCGAGAGCGAGCGGCCGAGTCCGTCCACGAGCTCCTGATAGTGGCGATGCTCTCCCTCGACGCCGTCGGCCCCCCACGCCCAATCGGGCGGGAGTTGCCATCCGCTCAAGTGCGGCGGCAGCTTGTGAGTGACGCGATCGCGGAACAGGCGGTCGTCGCGGGGCATGGAACCTGGGGTGGCGGTGCGGGCTGAAAGTTATCCGGGCACGCGAGAGGGGCCAAGCTCGCGACCCACACTACGAGACCGATGACGGGACTGTTACCGGTGGTGACGTTCGAGGCGTTGCACGAGGGCGTGGTGGCACCGTCGCGCGCGACGCGCGAAGCGGCGGGGTACGATCTGTGCGCGTTCCTGCGCGGGCGCAGCGTGCGCGCGTATCGCGACGGCGCGCCGCTCGACATCGCCACCGGAGAGGACGCCGCGCTCGTGCTCGAGCCCGGCGATATCGCGCTCGTGCCGCTCGGATTCCGCGCGCGGCTCCCGAACGGATACGAAGCGCAGATCCGCATCCGGAGTTCCGTGGCGCTCAAGAAGGGGCTCACGCTCCCGAACGCGCCCGGCACCATCGACGCGGACTATCCCGACGAGTGGCTCGTGATGGTGCGCAACAGCGGCACGCGGCGCGCGCGCATCGAGCACGGCGAGCGGATCGCGCAGGTGGTGCTCGCGCGCTATGCGGCGCTCGAGTGGCGCGCGGGCGCCGTGCAGCGGAGCACGGATCGCACGGGAGGACTCGGCTCCACCGGCTGAACACACGCCGAAGGCGCAGAATGACCGCTCTTGACGCGTTCGCTCGGGCGCGCCAAGTCAGAGCCTCTCGTTCAGTGACGCGCTCGTGACGCTCGCGCCTACCCTGCCCCCCTCGTCCCACACCGCGCGGGAGGCGGCGATGATCCACCTGCACAGTCTCGGCCAGTGCATGATCAGCCTGGGCGCGACGCGCATCGTGCCCACAGCCAAGCTGATGTTCGCGAGCGCGCTCTACGTGGCAGTGGAGGGCGTGCGCCCCATCGCGCGCGAGTCCATGGCGTCGCTCTTCTGGCCCGACCTCGACGAAGAGCGGGCGACGCACTCGCTGCGCCAAGCGCTGTACCGCCTGCGCGCGGCGGGCGTGCCGATCAGCGGGGACAGCGAGCGGATCCAGGTGCCGGACGGCGTGGTGACCACGGACTACTCCGCCCTGTTGGCGAGCGATGCGTCCGTGCCCGTGAACGAGATGCTCGAGCGCATCCCCGGGGGATTCCTTCCCGGCTACATCCCGAGCATCTCGGGACCGTTCGCGGAATGGGTGGAGGGACAGCGCGAGCGCGTGAACGCGGTGCTCCGTCGGCAGCTCGTGAGCGGGATCACGACGCTGCGCGCCGCGGGAGACTGGCCGGCGACGCAGGCGCTGGCGCAGCGGTGCCTGGAGCTCGATCCGCTCAACGAGGAGGCGACGCTCGCGCTCGCCGAGGCGATGGCGATGGACGGGAGCAAGGCGCGCGCGATCATGCTCATCGAGCGCTACATGAACGAAGTGGGCCCGCGCTCGAAGGAGTTGTACCTCCCGGCGACCACGCTGAAGAAGCGGATCTCGGAGTTGTACCCGCTCCCGCCGGTGATCGAGCGCGAGCCGCCGCATACCGGGCGCGAGGAGCAGATGGAGATGCTCGATGCGGCGCTCAAGGACGCGCGGCAAGGGCGCGGGTCGGCGTTCTTGATCTCAGGGCCGCCCGGCATGGGGAAGACGCGTCTGGTGACGGAGTTCACGCGCGCCGCGCAGCTGCAGGGCATCGCCACCGTGCGGAGCCAGATGGGGAGGCACGATGATCACCGACCGCTGGGGGCGTGGAGCGACGTGGTGCCGGCGCTGCAGCGGATGGCGGGGGCGCTGGGGTGCGATCCGGAGTCGCTGCCGTTCCTGCGGCGCCTGACGACTTACGACGCCACGCAGACGACGCCGACCCCGGAGACGCAGGACGCGGAGTACCTGTTCGCGCGGATGCGCATGTCGATCATCGACCTCGTATGCGCCGTGGCGAGCGAGAGCTGCGTGATCCTGCTCGTGGAGGACGTGCACTGGATGGACGAGTGGAGCTGGGACGTGATGACCGCGCTGACGAAGAAGCTGGAGAAGACCGGCGTGGTGATCCTGATGACGCGGAGGGATGGGGAGGAGCCGAGCACGCCGGTGCCGGACAATGCGGTGTTGCAGGAGGTGGTGTTGGAGCCGTTGGATGATCCAAAATGCAGAAAGCTGTTCGGCCTACTGGGGCCAGCGTTCCGCGCGTCCGAGGCGGAATTTGCAGACTGGTGCATTAAGACGAGCCACGGCAATCCGTACTTCTTGATTGAACTTGGGCGACGTGGATCGCGGGCGGATGGGAGGTTTGTCGCGCCTCAGAGTCTAACTCGATTGATCGCGCAACGGTTTGCCGAGGTGGCGCCTCTCTCACGCCGAATCCTTCAGGTCGCTGCGCTACTCGGGCGTCATGCAACGCTCGCTCGTGTCGAGCGCGTGCTCGGAGAGAGCCGAGTCGCAATCCTTGACGGATTCGAGGAACTCGAAAGGCACTGCCTCGTGTTGCTGCACGGCGTAAGAATTTCATGCACGCATGACCTTCTCGGGATATCGGCGCTTGACCAGAGTTCGCCGACCGCCGTTCGAGCGCTCGAGGTCCACGTAGCAACAGCAATGTCCCTTGACGCCGACGAGGAAATGGACGCGAGTTTTCTTTGGGACTGTGCCGAGCACTTGGTGCGCGTCGGTCAAGTCGAGCGTGCAGCTGCAATCTATGAGAAGTGTGCCTTTCAGGCATGTGCTACCGGAGCAATAGTCGAAGGAGCGAGAGCGCTCGATCGCGCAGTCGCTCTGCTCCCTGCGGGTCGGAGACGCGACGAATTGCACGCCGAGCGCATCCAGGCGCTCTATGCGGCCAGTGAGTTTGAGAGCCTACTCGTCGCGTCGAAAGCCTATCGTGGGCATACACAATCGGCTGCGATGCGTGTGCATACGCCCGAGGAGATTTGCGAAATTGAGGCGGAGTATTGCTGCCGCTTCGAAGCTGCTGGCGAGCTCATTGACCGCCTGGCGGCATGTGTGGAGTCCCAGTCGGCCACGAAGGACCATCGCGTACGAGCCGCCGCCCTTGCTCTGCGAATCGCGGAGGTGGCTGGATATCAGGATCGAGTAACAGCCCTCTTCAAACAGCTAAGTCCGGATCTCACCGACTCGACGAATCTCGAGGAGTGCCAGACGCGAATGATCTTCGAGACAAGCTTCGGCAGTGTTGAAGCTGGTGCGGGGGAAGCGCGACGAATCCTGGACCTGCTAGGCGCTCAACAAGTGAATCCAGCCGTTCGTTCTCGACTACTTCTTCATTGCGCCACTGCCCTGCTCTTGAACGGAGAGGACAATACAGGTACTGCCTTAATCGAGGAAGCAATTGCGCTGTCGGAAGCATTGCAATTGCCCCGAATTGGATGGTGGGCGAGAAAGAAGAAGGCAGAATGGGCGATACATGTCGGCAGGTACGATGAGGCGGCACTTCTTCTGGGCGACGATCGTATGATTGGGACCTCCCGCGACTATCGCTCGCGAGCGGCACTCCGCAACCGCGCAAGAGTAGCCCTACATCAAGGCGACGCGGCGAGAGCCGTCGAGATCCTGCAGTCCATTGGGATCCCGGCTGATCGCCTCGGCTCGGCCGAGCGCTTTCACTTGATTCAAATCGCGACGCTAGTGCGCCTGCGTGGCGAGGGGTGGGTGCCGACGGACAACGAAATGCGCGAGTTGCTCAGAGTTTACCGCTCGGAGCCTCGCACTTTTGGAAAGGACCAATTCTTGGTTGCGTTGCTCGAGGCTCTCGCCGCTCGGGGTGAACACGAGGCGATGCCTGCGCTAGTGACTGAACATGTAGTCGAACGGCGTCAGGAAAGGTGCAGCCTGGCCTTCGAGCTTCAAGCGTGTCTTGACAGGTTTGGCCTCGTCGCTCCGGGTTACGGTTCGGAATCGCGGAGTCATCCCGCCCCACTCGGGGCCGAGACGAGCTAGGGGCCTTGCGGCACAAAGCAAAAGTCGTTCCGCGCGGCTTCAGGGAACCGGCGGGCTCCAGTGAGCGTCACGACTAACCACGCACGCCGATTGCTCCCTCCTTCCGAATTGGTCCCAGGTCCGTTCCATCTGCGGGTGTAGCTTCACGCTGATTAGGAGCGAACAGTAGGCCAAACATCGGACTAGCAAGAAGACGATCGCACATCTGCGGATCAAATTGCTTGCCACGATACTTGACCAGTTCCGACCTTACCTGCGCCTCTGATAGCGCCTTGCGGTACGGCCTATCCGTGGTCATCGCGTCAATCGTATCAGCGAACAAAACAATGCGCGAGCCGATCGGAATGTCTTCTCCTGCGAGGCCGTCGGGATAGCCGGTACCATCCCAATTCTCATGGTGATGGCGTACCGGAGCCACTATGTCCTTGAGATGCGAGACTGTGCCAACCAACTCGGCGCTCTTGATCGGGTGGGTCTGCATCACCGCCCATTCGCCAGGATTCAGCCTTTCAGGCTTGCGGAGGATAGGTGCGTACATCTCGTGAATCTTCCCCACGTCGTGCAAGAGCGCAGCGATGCTCACTCGCTCAATATCAGCGTTGCTGAGGCCCACGGCGCGCGCGATGATCTTTGAGTATTGCGAGACCCGCCTGGAGTGACCTGAGGTATACGGATCCCGAGCCTCGATGGCCTTGACCATCAGTTCAAGCAGCTCTTGGTTCACGCGCTCTAGTTCGTGATTTGTCTTGTAAAGCTGCCTAATCACCAAGAGGGGCGCGGTGAGCGCAGCAACGCCCCACACGCCAGCCCTCAGATACACCCACGCCACGAAGTAAACAATCGGACTGAAGAAGACATCGTACGCGAAAGTGCTCCGCACGGCAGCACGCCAGCTGGCCAAGATTGGCTTGCTTTCGCTGAGCGCAATCACTCCGTAGACGGCGAGTGAGTTTGAAATCATGAACACAATTGCGAGCGCAGCGGCCGCAGGAAGCAGGTGAAGCGGGAGGCCTCCAGTCGACGCCGGCTTGCCAGCCAACAGGCTCACTCCGCCGAGCGACAGGTAGACAAGAGTCGCAAGAGAGCCGGCAAGCATCATCTGCGCGCCATTGAAGACTATCTTCACCAATGGCGCGCGACCCAGCGACTGTCGTGCCGCAACCACGGTCGCGAATACGACTACGCTAATCGGTCCGGGAGCGAGCAGAATGGCGGCGAGATAGGGGATGAAGGTGATTGATCCGCGCGCGCCTGTCTTCAACTCGTAGCCGAAGAGCTCAGCGGCCAGAGCAAGCAATGCGAGAGCGCCGATGGCGGTCAGCGCCTGTAGATCCGGAGCCGGCGTCACAAATCCCACAATCGTGGCGCACACCAGCGCTCCGATGAGGACAAGGATTACATAGACTCGAATGCGATTGGGCATCGCGGCGTCAGTGCAGAGAGGACGAACCCCCGATCCAAGCTAGCTCCAAATCACGGTATCAAACGCCATGGGCAGCTTCTTCACCCACTTTGCGAGCTTGGACACAGCGTGAATAAGATGCAACATCTCGCGTCACCTCCCTTTTTCCTTTCGGAGTGTCGTGCCCGACGCTCGTCGGGTCACGCAAAAGGTTGGCTCCGCTCACTTGCTGGCCTTGCCCGCTCAGCTCCGCTAACAACTCTTCGCCGAGAACGGGGGTTCGTTTCGTTTGTGTGTTCGCGAAAGTACGGTTGAAAACTTCCTTGCTATGAGTTCACTCCCTCACCACCAGCGACACCAATAGCGCGGCGACGCCCACGGCGCCCCCACGCTCTCGCTCCCTTCTATGATCTCAGCCGGCGCGAGCTACCGCGCGCGGCCCAACCACCGGTTCGTCGCGTCCAGCACCGCCAGCACGCTCGCCGTCTCGGGGCTCTCCTTCACCATGCAGCTCCCCGTCAACAGCACCCGGTCACGCCCGTCGCGCGCCGAGATCCCCACGAACACGAACTCGTGGTCGAAGGCCTCGAACATCTTGCAGCCCTCCACCGCGATGAACTGCTTGTCCGTGTCCGCCTGCACGATCGCCAAGAGCGCCGCCCGAGCCGCGAGCTCCGCCCGCGAACGCTCGGTCTCCGCCCCTTCGGCCTCTCCACTGAATGACGCTTCACCCTTCCGCAGCGTCACCCGGCACGTCACCCCCTTCACTCGAGAACGCCGCACCTCCACGTCCTCGAAGTAGAGCATCCGGCTCGAGAGGCTCGCCGCCTCCACCACCGCCGCGGCCGCCCGCTCGCTCTCCAAGCGCGCGCTCGCCGGACGGTTCGGATCGGTGCTCGTCGCCACCGAGATCTTCCGGTGGTCCACCTTCATGCCCAGGTGCGCCAGGAGCGCGCTCTCCACGTTCCGCACCGTCTGCTTGGGATTCACTTCCACGCTCGTGAGCAGATGGATCTCGCTCACCGCGCCGTCGTCCGCCGCCACGATGCGCGCCGACAACACTCCCGGCAGCGTCAGGAGGAGATCCTCCGCGCGCTTGATCGGCAGTACGCTGCCCGCGATCGGCGAGTGGGACGAGTGACCCGGCACGTTCAGCGCCATGCTCGCGAGCTCAGTGGGTGGAAGGTCCGACGGAATCCCGAGGGCGTTGGCGCGAATATCCCCGTAACGCTATGGAAAATCAAGCTATGCGTCCTCGGCCAAGTTATACTCCTTTAACTTCCTATAGAGCGTTCGCTCGCCGATCCCGAGCGTCTCCGCCGCCTTCCGCCGGTTGCCGCGCGTCGCGCGCAACGCGTGCACGATCGCCGCCCGCTCGATCTCCGCCATCGTCATCCCCGCCCGCACTTCCGGCGCGCTCGGCGCCTCCACCGCAGGCTCCATCGCGGGCACCGACAGCGCCGCCACGGGGTGCACCTCCCCCACCATCTCCGTGCGCGCCGCGCGCACGTCGTCCACGCGGCGCCGGAGCTCCTCCACCTGCAGCTTGAGCTCCACGAGCGAACGCACGATGAACTCGAGCTCGCGCCCTCCCCCCGCCGCCGCCTCCTGCGCGCGCGCGATGGGACCGATATGCACCGGGAGGAGACGTCCCTTCCCTCCCTCCCGCAACTCGTGCGGGATGTCCGCCGCGGTGATCTCGCGCCCCGGCGAGAGCACCACCATGCTCTCGATCAGGTTCCTGAGCTCGCGCACGTTCCCAGGCCACGGGTAGTCGGCGAGGATCTGCATCGCGCTCGCGCTGATGCCGTGGAACGCCCGGTCGTGCTCCCGCGCGAGCTCCTGCACAAACGTGCGCACCAGGAGCGGGATGTCCTCGCGCCGCTCGCGCAGCGGCGGGAGGTAGATCGTGAGCACGTTCAGCCGGTAATACAGGTCGTCGCGGAACTCCCCAGCTTCCACCGCGGCGCGCAGCGGCCGGTTCGTGGCCGCGATCACGCGCACATCCACCTTGAGAGGCTGCGCGCCACCGACGCGCGTGATCTCGCGCTGCTCGAGCGCCCGCAGGAGCCGCACCTGCGTGCTGAGCGGCGCCTCCCCCACCTCGTCCAGGAAGAGCGTGCCGCCGTTCGCGAGCTCGAAGCGCCCCAGCCTCCGCTCCGCCGCGCCGGTGAACGCCCCCTTCTCGTGCCCGAAGAGCTCGCTCTCCAGCAGCGTTTCCGGGAGCGCGCCGATGTTCACCGCGATGAACGGCTTCGCGCGCCGCGGACTCAACCGGTGCAGCGCGCGCGCCACGAGCTCTTTCCCGGTGCCGCTCTCCCCTTCCACCAGCACCGTGCTCGACACCGGCGCCATCTGCTCGAGCTTCACCATCACTTCGCGCATCGCCGCGCTGTCGCCGATGAGCCCCGTCTCCTGCGCCAGGCGCCGGCGATCGATCAGCCGCCGGATCCCCGAGGCCACATCCTCCAGATCCGCGGGCTTGGGGTAGACCTCCGAGTAGCCGAGCTCGCGCAGCCGCGTCACGGTCGCGGCGTCCGCCACGTCCGTGATCCCCACCACGCTCGCGCCGTTCCAGAGTTGGCGCTGCACCAGCGCGACGTTCGCCGCGTCCATGAGCCCGCCGGTGAGCACGATCACCTCGGGCTTCTCGCGCTTGAGCGCGGCCTGGACGTCGTCCATGGGACTCACGAGCGCGGTGTCGAGCCCCGCGGCTTCCAGCATCGCGTTGAGCCGCACCGCGGGCTCCACGTCCGCGAGCGTGAGCAGCACTTTGGTGCTCACCGCGCCCGCTCCCGGCCCGAGTGCTCGGTGGCGTCGCCGCGCACGATCGCCACGGCGTGCTCCACGATGGGCTCCAGCGCCGCGAGTCCATCGCGCACCCCCCCGGGGGAGCCGGGAAGGTTCACGATCATCGTGCGCCCGCGCACGCCGGCGAGCCCGCGCGAGAGCACCGCGCGCGGGAACTTCGCCGCCGCGCTCGCGCGGATGAACTCCGCGATCCCCGAGGCGTCACGCTCGATCACCGCGCGCGTCGCCTCCGGCGTGCGGTCGCGCTCGGCGAGACCGGTGCCGCCGGTGGTGAGCACGAGGTCCGCGGCATCGCCGTCGCACCAATCCACCAACGCGCGCACGATCGCCACGGTGTCGTCGGGGACGAGCGCGCGCGCCGCGAGCGTGTGCCCGCGCGCGCGCGCCCACTCGGCGATCGCATCGCCCGACGCGTCCGCGCGCTCGCCGCGCGCGCCGGCGTCGGACACCGTGAGGGCCGCGATGCGGAGCGTCACCGTGCGATCACAGGTGCGAGCCGTTCTTGTAGAACGGGAGCTTCACGACGCGGGCCGGCACGCGCTTGCCCCGGATCTCGATCTCGAGCGCGGTCCCCTCCGCGGCGGATGCCGCGGGCACGTACGCCGTGCCGATGGGGATGCCGAGGGACGGACTGAGCGTGCCGCTCCGCACCTCGCCGCTCGGCGCGCCGTTCACGAACACGGGATAGCCGTGGCGCGGGAACGCGCGCTCCTCGCTCGTGAAGCCCACGAGCTTGCGCGGGATGCCGCCGGCCTTCTGCGCTTCGAGCGCGGCGCGCCCCACGAAATCCCCCTTCTTCATCTTCACGAGCCAGCCGAGGTTGGCCTCGAGCGGCGTCACGCCATCGTCGATGTCGTTGCCGTAGAGGGCCATCCCCATCTCGAGCCGGAGCGAGTCCCTGCTCCCGAGTCCCACGGGGACGATCTTCCCCGTCTTCATGAGCGCGTTCCAGAGCGCGACGCCATCGGTGCTCGCGTGATAGAGCTCGAAGCCGTCTTCCCCGGTGTAGCCGGTGCGCGAGATGAGAGCCTTCACGCCGGCGACCGTGCCCTCCACGAAGTGGTAATACTTGATCGACGACAGGTCGTTAGGCGTCAGCGTTTGGAGGATCCGAGCCGTCTTGGGACCCTGCAGGGCGAGGAGCGCGATGTCGTCGCTGATGTCGCGCACCTTCACGTCGAACTTCCCGGCGTAGCGGAGGATGTGCGCGAGATCCTTCGCGCGGTTCGACGCGTTCACGACCATCATGAGCTTGTTCGCGAAACGATAGACGAGGCAGTCGTCCTCGATCGTGCCGCGCTCGTTGAGGATCGTGGAGTAGTGCACCTGCCCGATCGCGAGCGCGGCCACGTCGTTCGTGGTCACGAAGTTCACGAACGCGACAGCGTCCTTGCCGGTGACCTCGAATTCTCCCATGTGGCTCACGTCGAACACGCCGCAGCCCTCGCGCACGCTCTTGTGCTCGGCGGTGATGCCGGAGGGGTACTGCACCGGCATCTCATAGCCCGCGAAAGGCACCATCTTGGCGCCGAGCGCGACGTGGATGTCGTGGAACGGGGTCTGCTTGAGTGGGGCGTCCTGGGCGGTCATCTCCGGCTCGATATAGAGGTAGGGCCGGGAAATATGCCGAGGTGGCAGTCTCCCTGCCAGAGCCGAGTTTTCCACAGGAGAAGTGCGAAGCGCCGGCGAGGAAATGTTCGCCGGCGCTCGCAGACCACGCTGGAGGGGCTTAAGTACCCCTAGAAGCCACCCTGCAGCTGTTGAAAGAGCGTGGTGACGTTGAAACGTGCGGGGTCGATCTCGTAGAAGCGGTTGTCGATGTAGCGCCCGGTGGTGGGGAAATACGGGGGCGATTCCTGCGAGAGGCATTGATCCACGCTGCGGTTCTCGCCGTAGCCGTCGCCGCTGTTGGTGAACGTGGGACTGATGACGTCCTGGATGACGCCCCCCGCTTGGCGGATGCATCCCCGCCCGCTGTTCGCCGCGCCGCAGTTCTGCAAGTGCTCCGGGTGCGCGCTGTAGTTCTCGACGCCGATCGTGCCCGTGCGGCTCATCATCACGCCGTGGAACACGAAGTCGTGCGACGTGAGCATGCCGTTGTCGTCACCATCACTCCAGCGATACGGCTTGGCGCCGCTCGCGCGCTGCGGCGAGTTGATCGCGTTGTCGGCGATCATCTGATTCTCGTCGGAGAGCACGCCGAGGAGGTTGGCGCAGAGCACGGCGGCGGGATCCTGCGCGTAGACGAGGTCGTCGATGTACGCGACTTGCCCGTGCTTGCCGCCGGTGGTCGCGGCGTAGATGGTGACCTTGCCGCGCAGGATGCCGGAGAGCGCGATGGGCCCGTGCACGTGGATCACGCCGTGCGAGCCCGGGTTGATCCCCTTGTAGAGCGGCCAGAGCCACTGGTCCTGCTGCTTGTACCCCGCGTAGGGGTTCGCGCTGTCCATGCCCGCGAGCGCGGCGGTGGTGGCGGCGGTGTTCCCGCCCCAGCGCACCCAGTAGCCGAAGGTGGTGCTGTCGGTGAACGTGGTGTCCTCGCCCCCCTTCTGCCAATCGGCGTTGGTGGGCGCGGGGAGCGACAGCTTGTTCGGGCGCTCGATCGCGACGAGGTGCGGATCGCCGCGCGGATAGCAGCGGAATCCGGGGTTCTGCATGATGAGGTCGCGCTCGTTCGCGCCCACGCCCCCCACCACGGTGTCCGACGGCGCGTGCCCGTTGAACCGCGCGGCGAACCACGCCGTGTTGTGCACGGCCACCGGATAGAACGTGGCGTGCGCCGGCACCGTGAGCGAGTCGATGTGCCAGTCGCCGCACTGGTCGTCGGCGCCGTGCGTGCCCGAGGGATCGGCGCGCACGTCGTTCGAGCTGACGCCGTTGTAGACGCGGAAGAATCCCTCGGCGTCGCCGAAGATCTCGCCGTCGTTGTCGAGATCGACGGCCACGAATTCCAGGCGCGTGCGCACGTTGTTGGAATTGTTGCCGAGCGGGACGATGTCGAGGTTGCCGTCCACCGCGCGCGTGTGGAGGATCGCGAGGCGCGAGACGGGGGGGATCTGGATGAACGCGGCGCCGTCGATCTTCCCCTTGTGATAGAACGGGGCGCCGCCGGTCACCACGCCGTGCGCGGAGATCGTGTCGAAGTAGTTGGGGGAGCCGCACGACTGCCAGTTCTCGTTGCTGTGCCCGCGGCCGCGGATGAACTCGCCGGTGGCGTAGCAGACGCCCGGCCAGTGGTTGGTGAACATGGCGAAGCGCGCGAAGTTCTCCGCCTGGAGCTCGAGGCGCCGCACGTAGTGCGTGCCGTTCAGGTCGTAGGCCTCGGCCACGATGCTCGCGTAGCCGCCGAACTGTCCGGTGACGTTCCCCGTCTTCCCCACGTACACGTTCACCGAGACGCCGGGCACGACGAGCCCGTCGGCGCCCGTGATCTGCCCGCCGGAGATCAGCGTCACGTAGCCGCTGTCGGGGAGCACGATCGTGGTGTCCTTCTGGAGCTGCGCTTTCCCGAGCGCGAGCCCCGACTCCGCGGCGTAGCGGAATTCGTTCTCGCGGTCGTAGTAGTTGCCGATGATGAGGCTGCTCCTCGTGAGCACGATCGCGGAGGCGGCGATCGCGCTGAGCGTGACGGTGAGGAGGAGCACGAGCACCACGGCGGAGCCGCGGCGGCCGCGCGAGCGCGTTCGGGAGGGACGTTGGAATGTCATGTGGCTACCCTGGCAAGGATCGTTGCAACGGTGGAAGGAAATTTTCGATGCAGTTCCCGCGATGCCTGTTTCCGAAAGCACGACGAGCGGTCGTCGCGCGTCGCGCGCGGTGACCGCCCATCGTTGCTGCCGTGATCCGATTGTCGCGCCGCGACCGGCCGGCGCGTGGAGCTCAACTCACACGAGCATCAGTAACCGCCCTGCAGCGTCTGGAAGAGCGTCACGACGTTGAAGCGCCCCGGATCCATCTCGTAGAAGCGGTTGTCGAGATAGCGGCCGGTGACGGGGAAGTACGGCGGCGACATCTGCGTGAGGCAGGCGTCGACGCTGCGGTTCTCGCCGTAGCCCGTGCCCCCTCCCGCGTACGTGGCCGACATGGTGTTCTGGATCACGCCGCCGGCCTGCACGATGCATCCGCGGCCGGTGGCGGCGCCGTTGCAGCTCTTCAAGCCCTCGGCGTGCGAACTGAAGTTCTCGACCGTGACGGAGCCCGTGCGGCTCATCATCACGCCGTGGAAGACGAAGTCGTTCGCGGTGAGCATGCCGTTCAGGTTGCCGTCCGTCCAGCGGTAGACGGCGCCGCTGCCGGCGCGCTGCGGCGAGTTGATCGCGTTGTCGGCGATCTCCTGGTCCATGTCCGAGAGCACGCCGAGGAGGTTGGCACACAGCACCGCCGCGGGGTCCTGCGCGTAGACGAGGTCGTCCACGTAGAGCACGTACCCCTGGTTGCCGCTGTACGTCTGCGCGTAGAGCGTGATCTTCCCGTTCAGGATCCCGTTGAGGGCGATCGGTCCGTGCACGTGGATCACGCCGCGCGTGGTGACGTTGATGCTCTTGTAGAGCGGCCAGAGGAAATTGGCCTGCGCTTGGTAGCCGTGGTACTTGTTCGCACCGTTCATGTTCGCGAGCGCCGTCGTCGTGGAGGCGGTGTTGCCCCCCCACTTCTGCCACCAGCCGAAGGAGGTGCTGTCGGTGAACGTCGTGTCCTCGCCTCCCTTCTGCCAATCGGCGAGCGTGGGGGCGGGGGACGAGAGCTTCTTGGAGCGCTCGATCGCGACGAGGTGCGGGTCGCCACCGGGGTAGCAGCGGAACCCGTTCGCGTTCTTCATGATGTTGTCGCGCTTCGTCGTGGTCGGCGTCGTGGTGTTGAACGTGTCGGCCGGCGGATGCCCATTGAAGCGCGCCCACATCCACGGCTTGTTGTGCACCGCGACGGGGAAGAAGGTGAGGCGCGCGGGGACGGCCGTGGAGTCGATGTGCCAGTCGCCGCACATGCTGTCGGGGGGCGAGTTCACGCCGGCGCTGTACTGGATCGGCTGCGCGCGCAGCCAATTCACGCTGTTCGACTGGTAGACGCGGAAGAAGCCTTCCTGCGGGCCGATGATGTCGCCGTCGTTGTCGAGGTCGATCGCGACGAACTCGAGCCGCGTGAGCACGTTCGAGGCGTTCGTGCCGCGCGAGATGATGTCCAGGTTGCCGTCGGTGGCGCGGCTGTGGAGCACCGCGAGCTGGCTCACGGCGGGGATCGGGATCACCGGGGCGCCGTTGATGTAGCCCTTCTTGAAGATGGCCGAGCTCACCGTGACCGAGGTGTGCGCGGAGACGGTGTCGTAGTAGGTGGGGGCGCCGCAGTTGTTCCACCCCTGGTTGCTGTGCGCGCGCCCGCGGATGAACTCGCCGGTGGTGTAGCAGACGCCGGGGAAGATGTTCGTGAACATCGCGTAGTGCGCGAAGTTCTCGGCCTCGAGCTCGAGGCGGCGCACGTAGCGCGTGCCGCCCGCGTCGTACGCCTCGGCGACCACGCTCGCGTACTGCCCGAACTGGCCGGTGATGTTGCCCGTCTTCCCCGCGTAGAGGTTGTACTTGACGTTCGGGATCTGGAGGCCGTCCGCGCCCGTCACGGTGCCGCCGGACACGAGAGTGACGTAGCCGCTGTCGGGCAGGTGGAGCGTGGTGTCCTTCAGCAACCGCGCCTTCCCGATCGCCAGCGCCGCCTCGGCCGCGTAGCGGAATTCGCGCTCACGGTCGTAGTACTTCGTCAACATGTTGCCGCTGCCCGTCAGCAGGATCGCGGACATCGCGATCGCCGCGAGGGTCACGGTCATCAGGAGGACGAGGATGAGCGCCGAGCCGCGCCTGTGGGCGCGACGGGCGCGTGGGTAGTGGGGGCGCATGGAGGTTGCCACGGTTAGGGAACGTTGACGCTGCCGGCGTTGTCCGCCGGAGAGTTCGAAGGGGAGCAATCCTGCGCGACGATCGCGTACTCCCAGTTGCCGGTGGTCAGGTCGGTGTCATCGAGCGAGTACGTGGCCGGCGACGCGGGCAAGCTGGCGATCGGCTCGCCCCAATCGGGGTCGCCCACCAGGCGCTTGAACACCATGTAGCGCTCCACGTCCTTCTCGCCGTTGTCCTGGTCGATCGAGGCGGACCAGGCGAGTGTGACCTTGGTGGGCGCGAGGGAGTTCGGCCACGGGGTGGCCGTGGCGCCCGACGGGGGGAGCGGAGGATCGCCGCACATGGTGCTGCGGATCATCCCCGCGTTGATGAGCTTGGTGGAGCTCGCGACCTTGCGGATGATGTCCCCCTTCACCGGATCGTGGTACAGCCCCTGCGCGAGGATCTTCACCACGCGGATGGAGTCGGTCCACGCAGAGCCGCCGGTGTCGTTGGCGGCGCCGTGGATCGGGACGTGGAAGAGCGGGAGCTTGTTGGTGCGGATCGAGTCGAGCACGCCGGTGGAGTCGGGGCGCAGGTAGGTGAAGAACGCGACGCCGCTGGGGATGATGATCCCCTTCGCGACGATGTGCGCGGGCTGCGCGTTGACCCGGCGATAGAGGATGTATTGGTCCGAGCGGCCGGAGGCGGAGTCGAGCGACACCCAGTACGAGATGGTCTCGGCGCGGCTGGGGATCGAGCCGGCGTAGTAGTTGGAGTCCGGGTAATTGACCGCGCTGAGGGGCAGCTGCACGGGGGCCGACTTGTCCATGCTGATCGTGGAATTGGAGTCGACCGTCGGATCGTAGTAGATCGACTGCGGATCGGCGGAGTCCGACGTCGTGAGGTCCGCGTTGAACGTGATCGCGTACATGCCGGCCTCGACGATGAGCGGCTGCTTGTTGACCACGCCGATCCCGGCGATGCGGAGATCGCGGTCGATGGTGTTCTGCGCGTAGCGCGCGTTCTGCAGCGCGTCGAGGCGCCCGGAGCTCTGGCTGACGGAGCGCGCCTGGTATCGGAAGAACGGGACGGCCAGCCCGAAAACCGCGACGAACAAGATGAGCGCGATCATCATCTCGATGAGCGTCACGCCGCGTCGGCCGGCCGGGAGGGAGTGCGCGCGCATGGTCCGTGTCCTCAGAAGGCAGCGATGATCGTGGTCTTCTTCACGGCCTTCGACATGCTCGGATTCGAGACCGTCACCGTGACCGCCGTGTAGTCGGTGGTCGAGTTGTTCGTGCGGAGCACCTGCGTCTGCCGGGTGAACCCGGGGTAGCCGGGGATCGAGCCCTCGGTGGTCGCGAACGTGGCCGCGAGATTCGTGTAGACGCCGTATCCCTTCACCTGCTCGAGGCGGTCGAGCACCAAGTCGGACGCGGTGGACGACAGCGAGCCATCGGAGGTGGTCTTGGAGAAGCTCGTGATGAAGCGGCCCATGCCGAGGAGCGCGCCGGTGAGGATCACCATCGCGATCATCACTTCGATGAGCGTCATGCCGCGGCGCCAGGCGCGCCGGATGCGGCCGGCCGAACGGAAGCGCATCAGAGGTTCCCCGGTTTCCAAGTGGCGCCGATGTACTTGTACCAGTCCGTGCGGCCGGTGGATTGGATCACCGTGACACCGCGGAAATCGTTCGGCTGCTGGCGCTGCGAGCTGATGTACAGCTCGAGGTCGGTGCTCCCCGCGCCATCGCGGCGGAAGATGATGCTCGGGAGCCCGTTGATGGTCGTGATGCTGGAGCCGACGATCGCGCTGCCGACGGGGCCGTTGACCCCGGAGGGGGGAGTCACGAACTGCGCGCCGTCCTCCAACGTGAACCACGTGACGCGCTCGCCGCCGTCGATCGCGCCGTTGTTGTTGTTGTCCTCGAGCACGCGCACCTTGCCGTGCGCTTGATCGATGCTCACCACCACGTCGAACTGGCGCGTGACGGCGAGCCGCTGCGCGTTCTGAAGGGTCATGCGCACCCCGCGCGCGGCGGCGTCCACCTGGAACTGCGTGAAGTTGACGCGTGGATACGCGAAGAGGGCGATGATGGCGACGATCGCGAGCACGATCATCAGCTCGATGAGCGTGTAGCCGCTCGCGCGGCGGTTCGGGTCACGATCGCGGCACTGGCTATGGCGCTGATGCACTGGATCCTCGGCTGAGCCCCTTCGCGGTTCTGACTTCGTCCGATTCCGGCCCGGGCGTAACGGCCACTTCTCTCTTCGATCGTTCCGATCTGAGCTGCGGCCTGGTACGAGCGGACTTCGGTCAGCCCCATCTGGGAGCGGGAAACGTGCCAAAGCGTAAATGCTTGTGGCACAAGAGTTTGAATCTATCAGAAGAAGCTGGGTTCACGCAAAAAATTGCAACTATGCTAGAAACTTTCGGTCGGGCATCGAATCGCGCGCAGCCGGCCGGGACTGGAGTACACGAAACCGGCCATCCGCGTGACGGCAAGGGGTGTTCGGTCATCATCTCCTATGGCAGGACGCGTGATGCGCGTTCCCGCCACGCGCCACCGCGTGCTCTCTCACCGGCCCTCTCGCCGCATGGGTCTCATCGCCACCCTGCTGCCTCAGCCCCCGCGCCTCGAGCGCGTCCGGACGGCCCTCGCCGACCGCCACGGGCTGATCGAGTGCGATTCGTGGCCCGCTCTGATCTCGGCCTGCGCGCGGCGCGCCGTGACGGTGGCGCTGGTCGACCTCTTCGCCTCGCCCACGCCGGCGGATCCCGACGCCGACTTCGACGCCGTGCGCGAGCTCAAGCGCCGCTTCCCGAGCGTCACCGTGGTGCTGTACACGGCCTCGTCCCCGTCGCGCGCGCGCGACCTGTTCGAGGCGGGGCGCTTCGGCATGGACGGCCTCGTGCTCGCGGACCAGGATGACCAGCCGAGGCGGCTGCGCACGATCATCGAGCAGGCGGAGGCCCGCGGCGTGACGTCCCTCCTCCGCCCCGCGCTCGAAGGGGTGAAGCCGACGGTGCGCGACGCGCTCCTCGTGTGCGTGACCCGCGCGCACCAGCACCTCACGCCGGATGATCTCGCGCGCATCCTCGGGCTCCGCCGCAAGCTCCTCTCGGAGCGTCTCGGGAGCGCGGGATTCCCCACGTCGCAGAAGCTCATCGCGTGGGGGCGCTTGATCGTGGCCGCACGGTTGCTGGAAGATTCCGACCGGACGGCGGACGGCGTCGCGCTCGCGCTCGACTATCCCTCGGGGAGCGCGTTTCGGAACGCCTGCCAGCGCTACGTGGGCGCGGCGCCGCACCAGATGCGCGCGCGCGGTGGGGCGGCCTACGTGGTGGGCGAGCTCATGCTGCGCACACAGGGGCGCGCGGCCGGCGAACCCGCCGGCGAGCGCGCGGAGACCGTCACGCCAGCGGCTCTCCACCCATGAGGACGGCCATCACGGCCTTCTGAACGTGGAGGCGGTTCTCCGCCTCGTCCCACACGCGGCTCTGCGGTCCGTCGATCACGCCCACGGTCACCTCTTCGCCGCGGTGCGCGGGGAGGCAATGGAGGAAGATCGCCCCCGCGGCCGCGTGCCGCATGACGCCGCTGTCCACGGTGTAGCCGGCGAAGGCCTTCTCGCGCTTGGCCCGCTCCTCTTCCTGCCCCATCGACGCCCACACATCCGTGTTCACCACGTGCGCCCCCGTCGCGGCCTCCACCGGATCGCGCACCACGGTCACCTTCGTCTCCTTCTGCGCGCGCGCGAGGAGCTCGGGGTCGGGCTCGTAGCCCTTGGGGCACGCCAGCGCGAGCTCGAAGCCCAAGCGGTACGCGGCGTTGATCCACGAGTTGGCCACGTTGTTCCCGTCGCCGATCCATGCGACCTTCTTCCCCTCCCAGCCGCCGAGGTGCTGCTTCACGGTGAGGAGATCGGCGAGGATCTGGCAGGGATGGAGGAGGTCGGTGAGGCCGTTGATCACCGGCACGGTGGCGTGCTTCGCGAGCTCCTCGACCTCGGCGTGGGCGAAGGTGCGGATCATGATGCCGTCCACGTAGCGCGAGAGGACGCGCGCGGTGTCGGCGATCGGCTCGCCGCGCCCCAGCTGGATGTCGCGCGGGGAGAGGAACAGGGCGTGCCCGCCCAACTGCGTCACGCCCACCTCGAACGAGACGCGCGTGCGCGTGGACGACTTCATGAAGATCATCGCGAGCGACTTCCCGGCGAGGGGCTTGTTCGCGTACTCGCCGCGCCGCATGCGGTCGGCGAGCGCGAAGAGCGCGTGCAGCTCCTTCGTGGAGAAGTCGGGGATCGCGAGGAAGTGGCGGAGCGGCGCGGTCGCCCGGGCGGCGACCGGGGCGGACTTCGGCGCAGGAATCGCGGCGGACTTCGGGGCGCGGCGGGTGGGCATGGGGTTCGCTAGAGGATGTACTTGCGGAGGTCTTCGTCATCGGCGATACGCTTGAGGCGATCGCGCACGAGCGGGGCGTTCACGGTGATGGTCCCCTTGCCGCGGTCGGGGAGATCGTAGAGCACGTCCTCGAGGAGCGTGGACATGACCGTGTGGAGGCGGCGCGCGCCGATGTTCTCCATGCGGTCGTTCACCTGCGCGGCGATGCGCGCGACCTCGGCGATGCCGTCGGGGGTGAACTCCAGCGTGGCGCCCTCGGATTGCACCATGGCGGCGTACTGCTTGGTGAGCGCGTTCTCGGGCTCCGTCATGATGCGCACGAAGTCCGCTTCCACGAGCGGCGTGAGCTCCACGCGGATGGGGAAGCGTCCCTGCAGCTCGGGGATGAGATCGCTCGGCTTGCTCACGTGGAACGCGCCGGCGGCGATGAAGAGCACGTGGTCGGTCTTCACCATGCCGTACTTGGTCTGCACGTTCGAGCCTTCCACGATCGGCAGGAGGTCGCGCTGCACTCCTTCGCGGGACACGTCGGGGCCGCCCGTAGCGGCGCGCTCGCCGGCGATCTTGTCGATCTCGTCGAGGAAGATGATCCCCATCTTCTCGACGCGCTCGAGCGCGTCCGTGGTGACGTCCTCGGCGTCGATGAGCTTCTCGAGCTCCTGGTCCACGATGATGCGCCGCGCCTCCGTCACCTTCACGACGCGCTTCTTCGTGCGCTTGGGCATCATCTCTTGCAGCATCTCGGTGAAGTTCTCCATCCCCTCCGGCGCGCCCTGCGGGACGAGCACGTCCATCACCGGAGCGCGCGGCTGCGACACTTCCACCTCCACCTCGCGCTCCTCGAGCTGGCCGTCGATGAGCAGCTGGCGCAGCTTCTCGCGCGTGCGGCGGTAGCGCTCCTCCGACGGATCGGGGGCCGCCTCGCGCGCGACGTCGCCGCTGGACGACACCACGTAGAGCGCGGGGCCCGCGCTCTGGCGTTCGGCGCCGGCGGCGGCGGGGGGAGGCGGCGGCGGCTCGTCGGGGCGCGGGAGGAGGAGATCGAGGAGCCGCTCGTCCGCCTTCTCGTAGGCGAGGTCCTCCACCTCGTGCTCGCGCTCGGTGCGCACCATGTCGATCGCGCTCTCGACGAGGTCGCGCACCATCGACTCGACGTCGCGCCCCACGTAGCCGACCTCGGTGAACTTGGACGCTTCCACCTTGATGAACGGGGCGGTCGAGAGCTTGGCGAGCCGGCGGGCGATCTCCGTCTTCCCGACGCCGGTGGGGCCGATGAGGATGATGTTGTTCGGCGCGATCTCCTCGCGGATCGCCTCCGGCGCCTGCTGGCGGCGCCAGCGGTTGCGGAGCGCGATGGCCACGGCCTTCTTGGCGTCCCCCTGCCCGACGATGTAGCGGTCGAGCTCGGCCACGATCTGGCGGGGCGTGAGGTCCGCGAGGCGAGCGATCGCCTGTTGCGTGCGCTTGGACGGCATGACGAGAGCGGGCGCGAGCCTAGAGCTCGAGCACCGTGATGTTCCGGTTCGTGTAGATGCAGATGTCGGCGGCGATCTCGAGCGCGGCGCGCACGACCTCGGCGGGCGCGAGCTTGGACTGCGCCATCATCGCGCGCGCGGCGGCGAGCGCGTACGGGCCCCCCGATCCGATGGCGAGGATGCCATCGTCGGGCTCGATGATGTCGCCGGTGCCCGAGATGATGAAGCCGTGCTGCTTGTCGCACACCGCGAGGAGCGCCTCCAGCCGGCGGAGCACGCGGTCGGAGCGCCAATCCTTGGCGAGCTCCACGGCGGCGCGCGGGAGGTTCTCGGGGAAGCGCTCGAATTTCTCCTCGAACTTCTCGAAGAGGGTGAACGCGTCGGCGGCGGCCCCCGCGAAGCCGGCGAGCACCTTGCCCCCCTTGAGCGTGCGCACCTTCGTCGCGTTCGCCTTCATCACGGTGTCGCCCACCGTCACTTGGCCGTCGCCGCCGATGGCCACGCGTCCGTCGCGCCGGACGGACAGGATGGTGGTGGCGTGGGGGGTCGCGTGCATGCTCCAAAGATAATCCAAGCGCGCGCGCCGGGTCCGGCGGCTACGCGAAGAGCCCCACCTGGCCCCCCGTGTGCCAGAAGAGGGCCGTCGCTCCGGGGGCGAAGCGGCCGGCCCGCACGTACGCGATGAACGCCGCGAGCGCCTTCGCCGTGTAGGTGTGATCGACGAAGATCGCCTCGGTGCGCGCCGCGAGCTGCTGCGCCTCGCGCGAGGCCGCGCTCGGCACGCCGTAGCCATCGCCGACGAACGCATCGTCCACCTCGAACTTGGCCTGCGCCACGCCGGGGGCGCCGAGGAGCCCGGCGATGCCCGTGAGGATCTCGCGCGCGTGCGCGGTGATGTACGCCGCGGGATCGTCCGCGCTCACGCCGATCACCTGCGTGGGGAGGGCGTGGAGCGCGCATCCGGCGGCGAGACCGGCGAGCGTGCCGGCGCTCGACGCCGCGTGGACGATCACGTCCGGCGCGCCCGTCTGCGCCACGAGTTCACCGATCGCGCGCGCGAAGCCGAGCGCGCCGAGGGGGGTGGAGGCGCCCAGCGGGATCGCGTGCGGCCGCCGTCCCTCCGCGCGCAAGCGCTCGACCGCGCCGCTGAGCGCGGCGTCCCGCGCTTCGCGCGAGGGGATGTACTCGATCGTGGCGCCGAGCAGCTCATCGAGGAGCGCGTTCGCCCGCGGCGGATCGGGGCGCTGGCCGTTGATGATCAAATGGCAGCGGAGACCGAATCGCGCGGCGGCCGCCGCGGTGGCGCGCGCGTGATTGGATTGCACGCCACCCACCGTGACGAGCGTGTCGGCGCCCGCCGCCATCGCTTCTGCGACCACGAACTCCAGCTTCCGCGTCTTGTTGCCGCCGAAGGCGAAGGGGATGGCGTCATCGCGCTTCACCCAGAGCCGCGGCGCGGCGCCGAGGGCGGCGCGGAGGCGCCCCATCTCCTCCACCGGCGAAGGGGCGCCGATGAGCGAGGAGCGCTGGAAGGCGTCGAGACGCTCGAGCGCGGCGCGATGAGTGGAGGGGCGAGCGACGGACATGGATCGTAGATGTTAGGCGCGTCCGCCGCGCGAGGCCAGCGCGCGCTACGGCTGGTACGGCGCCTTGATGCGCACGGAGACGGCGGTCGCCCCCCAGTGGATGCGGAGCACCGCTTCGTCGCGCGCGACCATGGGGAAGCCGATCTCGAGCGTCTCCACGAAGGAGAGCGAGTCCGCGGGCACCTCGATGCGGTAGGCGTCCTTGCTCGCGCCCGGGTACGGCTTGTGGAAGGCGTGCGCGGCGTGGCTCAGGATGAGCGTCCACGGCGCGTGCGCGCGCGGGATGAGCCAGAGCGAGTACTCTCCGGCGGCGACCGGCTGGCCTTCCATCTGGATGTCGTGATCGATCACGAGCCGCGAAGCGGAGTCGGCGCCGGGGTGCCAGACCTCATCCCACGGCACGAGGTCGCCGAAGAGCGTGCGGCCGCGCGCGCTCGGCCGGCCGTACGTGACGGTGAACGTCGTGAAGGCGACGTGTTGGCTCACGGCGCCGCGCTCGCTCACGGGGTAGCTCTGCGCCGCCGACGGCGCGGCGGCGGCACAGGCGGCGAGGACGGCCGCGGCCGCGCGCATCACGGCGTGACGGATTCGGTGAGACCGGTGGGCGTGGGCGAATCGCTGTTCCCGCCGATCACGAAGAGCATGCCGCCGATCACCGCGACCGAGTGCAAGGAGCGCGAGTGCAGCATCGGCGGCTCCGCGCTCCACGTGTCGGACGCGGGATCGTACATCTCGAAGACGGAGAGCGCCCCCACGCTCGCCTGATCACGGCCCCCGGTGGCGTACACCCGGCCCCCGATCGCTCCGGCCGCGAGGAACGTGCGAGGCGTCATCATGGGCGATCGCAGGGTCCATGCGTTCGAGGCCGGATCGTACGCCTCCACGGAGGCGACGACGGTGCCGATGGAGTCGAAGCCGCCGATCGCGTAGAGGATGCCGTTCACCACGACAACGCTGTGTCCGTAGCGCGGCGTGTGGAGCGGCGCGCGCTGGCTCCAGAGGTTCGAGACCGGATCGTACGCCTCGACGCTCGAGAGGACCTCGCCGGCGTCGCCGAGTCCGCCGACGGCGTACAGGATCCCGTTCGCCGAGCCCGCGCCGAAGAACACGCGGTGCGACAGCATCGGCGCGCGAGCGGACCAGCTGTTCGTGGCGGGGTCGTACACTTCGAGGGTGCCCAGATGCGCGCCGCTGAGGTTGAGGCCCCCGGCGGCGTAGATGCTCCCGCCGATGGTGTCGGCCGCCAGTCCGTAGCGGCACGTCGGGATCTGCGCGCGTTCGCGCCAGCTGTCGGTGGCGTTGGCGTACGCTTCCACCGCGCACGAGGCCACGTTCGACGTGCCGCCGCCGATCGCGAAGATCGTGTCGCGCACGACGGCCGCGGCGAGATCGATGCGTCCCGTGGGCATGGTGGCGCGCATGGTCCAGCGCCCGGCGGGCTCGGTGCTCGAGGAGCACGCGAGCGTGAGCGCGAGGAGGGCGCACGACAGGCGGCGGAGCGCGCGCGGGTCGGATCGCATGCGCTCAAGATACCCCGCTCGGGTCCGGTCGATTCTCGGCGCGGCGCGCGCTAGAAGCCGATCCCCTGCGGCCCCGCGACGCTGCCGGCACTCAGCGCGACCGTCGGCGCGACGTTCCCGTACGTCCCGGGGGTGTAGACGAGGACGTCGTTCGCCCCGGTGTTCGCCACGTAGAGATTGTCGGCGGCGTCGATCACGTCACCCGCGGGAAGATCGAGCTGCGTGCTGGAGCCCGAGATCGTGTAGACGGGGGTCGCGTTCCCCGTCGCGGCGGAGGCATAGATGGTAATGCTGTTGCCGGCGGTGTTGGTCACGACGATCCCGCCGGAGGGATAGAGCGCCACGCCAGTCGGCCCGTTGAGTCCGGTGCCCGCGCCGCTGATCGTGCGCGTGGGGACCGCGTTCCCGTTCGCCCCCGAGGCGTAGACGGTGAGGGTATTACCGCTGTGGTTCGCGACCCAGAGGTTGCCGCTGCCGTCCAGCCTGATCCCGAGCGGGCCGTCGAGCCTCGTGCCCAAACCGGAGATGGTCGCGGAGGGACCGGCGTTCCCGCTCGATCCGGCGGCGTACACCGTGATCGAGTTGTTCCCGTTCGCGACGTAGATCACGCCGTTCGCGTCCACGGCGATCCCGCTGGGAACACTCAGCCCCGTGCTCGCCCCTGAGATGGTCGCGACGGGGGCGACGTTCCCGTTGGCGCCCGAGTCGAACACGGTGATGGCGTTCGAGCTCTGGTTCGTCACGTAGATCTTGCCCGAGGCGTCGGTGGTGACGCCCCAGGGGTTCGAGAGCTGCGTGTTCAATCCCGAGATGCTCTGGTTGGGCGTCGAGCTCCCGACCAGCGCGGCCTGGAACACGGTGACGGAATTGGCCTGAGTGTTCGCGACGTAGAGGGGCGGTCCGGACGGACCGGGGGAGGACGAGTTGCTGCAGCTCGCGGCGGCGAAAGCGAAGGCGGCCGCGAGCATCGAGCGCACGCACGACATGAGATGCTCCTTGCGGGTGAGGCGACGATCGTGACGCGCGACAGGGTAGTGGCGGGGGCGCGCGTTGGCAATGAGGCGATCGCCGGCCCGAGGGAGCGCCGTGGCGCTCCGGCCGCATCAGGCCCGTGTCTAGAAGCTCAGGCCGATCGGCGATCCGAACTGCGCGTTCGAGAACGTCGCGATCGGCGCGACGTTGCCGTTCGCGGAGGGAGCGAAGACGCGGATGGTATTGTCGCCGGTGTTCGCGACGTAGATGCGCCCCGCCGAGTCGATCGCGACGCCGCGCGGGCCGTTGAGTCCCGTGTTGGGTCCCGAGATCGTCGCGATCGGCGCCGCGTCGCCGTCCGCGGCCGGGACGAAGATCTCCACGCTGTTGACGTTGACGTTGGTCACCACGAGCTCGCCCGTCCGATAGACCGCCACCCCCACCGGCCCGTCGAGCCCGGTCGACGCGCCCGCGATCGTGCGAGCCGGGAGATGGTTGCCGATGTATCCAGGAGGATAGACGGTGATGGAGTTCCCGCTCGCGTTCGCGACGTAGAAGACGTGGGCCGTATCGAGTGCGATGCCCCGAGGATTGACCAGCCCGGTCGCGCCGCCCGTGATCGTCCAGAGCGGGGCCGCATCGCCGTTCGATCCATAGGCGAAGGCTTCGACGATGGCCGGCCCGCTCCCGGTGACGTAGACGATCCCCGCGCTGTCGACGAGGATGCCGCTCGGCGCCTTGAGCAGGGTGTTCGTGCCCTGGATCGTCGCGATCGGGGCGGCGTTCCCCGAGGCGCCGGCCGCGTATTCGGTGATCGAGGGCGTGCCGCGATTGGAGACGTAGATGTTGCCGTCCACATCGCGCGCCACGCCGAAGGGGCTCGACAGCCCGGTGCCGGCGCCTCGGATGGTATGGAAGGGCGTCGCGCCGAGAGACGTCGCAGCCGGGAAGACCAGGATGCTCGACGAGTCGAAATTCGCGACGAGGAGCGGCGGCGGGCCGCTGGCGCCACCCGATGACGTCGAGGTCTTGCAGGCCGTCGCGACGAGCACGACGAATGCGGCGGCGATCGAGGGGACGAAGTTCGAGCGCACGAGACACCTGGGTTGTTCGCGGCGCCATCGTACTCCGTTCGGCGCCGGAACGCAACCACTACGCGCGCGGGTGGCTCTTCCGGTAGACCTGCTTGAGCCGCTCCACGCTCGTGTGCGTGTAGATCTGCGTGGTGCTGATGGAGGCGTGGCCGAGCAGCTCTTGCACCGCGCGCAGGTCCGCTCCCGCGTCCAGCATGTGCGTGGCGAAGGTGTGGCGCAGGGAGTGCACGGAGAGCCCCGCGTCCTCGTCGATCATCTGCATGAACTTGGCGACGGCGAGCTGCACGGCGCGGGCGGAGATGCGTTTCCCGGGGCGCGTGAGGAAGTAGGCGTAGCGGTCCGCGCGCGCGAGATCATCCCGCTTGGACTCGTAGTTGCGCAGCGCCAGCCGTGCGTGCTCGCCGATCGGGAGGATGCGCTCCTTGCGCCCCTTCCCCCGCACCTTCACCAGCTGCGCCACGAGGTCGAGGTCGGCCTTGTTGATGCCGGCCAGCTCCGAGAGCCGTATCCCGGTGGAGTAGAACAGCTCCAGGATGGCGAGGTTGCGCACGTCCTCGAAGTTGCCCCCCTGCGCGCGCAGCTCCGCCGCCTGGAAGAGGAGGTCCACCTGCGCGCGGTCGAGGTACGCGGGGAGATACTTCTCGAGCTTGGGCGTGGCGACGGCGCGCGCGGGGTTCGCGTCCACGAGCTCCGCGGTGTGCATCCAGCGATAGAAGCTGCGCACGGCGGAGAGAGCGCGCGCGATCGAGCGCTTGGTGAGACCGCGCCGCGTGAGGTGTCCCAGGAACCCGCGGATCGCCAGGCGGTCGAGCCCGCTCCAGGTCCACGCCCCCGCGCCGTAGTAATCGGACAGGAACGCCTCGAACTCCGCGAGGTCGCGTCCGTACGCCTTGATGGTGTGCGGCGAATCCTGCCGCTCCTTGGCGAGGAACTCGAGGTATTCCTGCACCTTGGAATCGCGCGTCACGGCGACACCGGCGCGATCCCGGATTCCGAAATCCACGCGGCGAGGTCCGCGAGCGCGCGCTCGGCGAGCGCCTCCTTCTTGCGGCGCTTTTCGCGCTCGGGGACGGCGAGATCGTCGAGGAGCCCGAAGTTCGCGTTCATCGGCTGGAAGTTCGCCGCATCCGCCTCGCGGAGGTAGCGGTAGAGCGCGCCGAGCATGGTAGAGGGAGGGGGGAGGAGGGGTTCCGCGCCGTGGAGCAGGCGCGAAAGGTTGATGCCGGCGAGGAGCCCCGTGGCGCTGCTCTCGGTGTAGCCCTCCACGCCGGTGAGCTGGCCCGCGAAGAAGACGCGCGGGTCGTCGCGCAGGGTGAGCGCGGGGGTGAGCGACGCCGGCGCGTTCACGTACGAGTTCCGGTGGATGGAGCCGAAGCGCAGGAATTCCGCGTGCGCGAGCCCTGGGATCATCCGGAACACGCGTGTCTGTTCGGGCGTGCGCAGGCGCGTCTGGAAGCCGACGATGTTCCACATGCGGCCGGCGCGGTCCTCCTGGCGCAGCTGCACCACGGCGAACGCCTCGCGGCCGGTGCGTGGATCGCGCAGGCCGACGGGCTTGAGCGGGCCGAACCGGAGCGTCTCGCGCCCGCGCGCGGCCATCTCCTCCACGGGCATGCACCCCTCGAAGTACGGCACCTGGTCGAACGCGTGCGGCTGATGCTGGTCGGCGCTCACCAAGGCGTCGATGAACGCGGCGTACTGGTCACGGTCCATCGGGCAATTGAGATACGCGCCGCCGTCGCCGGCGCCCTCCATGGTCTCCTTGCCGTAGCGCGACGCGCGGTACGCGACGGTGTCATCGATGGAGTCGCGCGCGATCACGGGCGCGATCGCATCGTAGAACGAGAGCGACGCCTGCCCGAGGCGGGTGCGGATGCGCTCGGCGAGCGCATCGCTCGTGAGCGGCCCGGTGGCGATGATCCCGGGACTCGGGATGTCCCGCACCTCGCCGCGCACCACGCGGATGCGCGCGTGGCGGGACACACGATCGTGCACCGCCTGCGAGAAGATCTCGCGATCCACCGCGAGCGCGCTCCCTCCCGGGACGCGCGCCTGGTCCGCCGCGCAGAGGATGAGCGAGCCCAAGGCGCGCATCTCCGCCTTGAGCAGGCCGTGCGCGTTGGTGCGCTCGGTGCTCTTGAACGTGTTGGAGCAGACGAGCTCCGCGAGGCGCTCGGTGCGATGCGCGGGGGTGCCGACGAGCGGGCGCATCTCGTGGAGCTCGATGTCGAAGCCGCGCTCGGCGAGCTGGAAGGCGGCCTCCGATCCGGCCAGGCCGCCACCTACTATGGTGATCGGCGGGCGCTGCGCGTTCTCCGCCGTAGCGATGCTCACCGCCACGCTCGCGGCGCTGCGGCGGCCAGCACTCAGCTCGCCGCGGCCGCCGGCTCCGCCTCGGGGGTCACGGCCCATTCGTTGCCGCACTTCAGGCACTTCCGGTAGTCGCCGCGCGCCTTGGTGTGCTTCGCCTCGGCCCCCATGTTGCCGCAGTCGGGGCATTTCTCGAGCACCGGCTTGTTCCAGCAGATGAAGTCGCACTTCGGATGGTTCGCGCATCCGTAGAAGGGACGTCCCCCCTTCTTGGAGCGGAGCTGGATCAGGTCGCCGCCATCCTTGGGGCACATCACGCCGATCGGGAGCGCGCGCGTGCCGCGGCACTTGGGGAAGCGGCTGCAGCCGAGGAACTCGCCCGAGCGGCCGTGGCGGATGACCATGGGCGCGCCGCAGAGCTGGCAGATCTCCTTGGTCATGACGGCGGGCTTGCGGTCGCGGCCGAGCGGGCGCGTGTAGTCGCACGTGGCGGGGCGGTTCACGCACGCCACGTACGGTCCGAAGATGCCGCCCTTGGCCTCGAGCTTCCCGCCGCACTTGGGGCAGCGTTCGGTCTTCAGGAAGGCGAGATCGTGCGCCTCGCCGATGAGGTGCAGCACGTCAGCCTTCTCGAGGCTCTTGTTGAACGGCGACCAGAAGTCCTTCAGCACGCGCTGCCAGCCGAGCGCCCCCTCCTCCACTTTGTCGAGCTCGCCCTCCATCTCCGACGTGAAGCTCACGTTGAAGACGTCGGGGAACTGGAGCACCATGATCTTCTCCACCGTCTCGCCCAGCGGCGTGGGGGTGAAGCGGCGCTGCTCGAGGAGCACGTAGCGGCGGTCGGCGAGGACGGAGATGATGCTGGCGTACGTGGAGGGGCGACCGATGCCGAGGCGCTCGAGCTCCTTCACGAGGCTCGCCTCGGAGAAGCGCGGCGGCGGCTCGGTGAAGTGCTGGTGCGGCGTGATCGCGCGCACCGGCACGTTCTCCTTCACCTCGAGCGCGGGGAGCGCCTGTTCATCCTCGAGCGCGCGCCCTTCGCCCTCTTCGTGCGCCTCGCGATAGAGCGCGAGGAAGCCCTCGAACTTCACCACGGAGCCGGTGGACCGGAACAGATAGCGTCCGAGGTCGAAATCCACGGTGGTGGTGTCGAAGATCGCGGCGGCCATCTGCGACGACATGAAGCGCTTCCAGATGAGCTCGTAGAGCTTGAATTGCTCGGCGGAGAGATAGCGCTTCACGTCCTCCGGGCGGCGCGCGGGATCGGTGGGACGCACCGCCTCGTGCGCGTCCTGCGTGTTCGCCTGCCCCGCCTTGCCGTAGAGCTGCACTTCCTTCGCGAGCGATTCGGCGCCGTACGCGCTCTTGAGGAACGCGCGCGCGGCCTCGGCGGCGCTCGGAGCGACGCGCGTGGAGTCCGTGCGCATGTACGTGATGAGCCCGACGGAGCCCTCCTTGCCGAGCTCGATGCCCTCGTAGAGATCCTGCGCGACGCGCATCGTCTTGCGGGAGCCGAAGGAGAGCTTCTTCGCCCCCTCCTGCTGCAAGGTGCTGGTGGTGAACGGCGCCGAGGGGTTCTTGCGGCGCTCGCGCTTGCGGACGTCGGTGACCTGGAAGTGGTCGCGCCCCTTGAGGTCCTTGAGGATGGCGTTCGCGGCGGCGGCGCTCCCGATCTCCGGCTTCTTGCCGTCCACCTGGTGGAGCTTGGCGATGAACTTCTGCGCCGCCTTCTCGAGCTGGGCGTCGATGGTCCAGTACTCGATGGGCTTGAACGCGCGGATCTCGCGCTCGCGCTCGACGATGAGGCGGAGCGCGACCGTCTGCACGCGGCCGGCGGAGAGGCCCTTCTTGACCGTCTTCCAGAGGAGGGGGCTCGCCTTGTATCCCACGAGACGGTCGAGCACGCGGCGCGCCTGCTGCGCGTTCACCTTGCGCTCATCGATGCGGCCGGCGCGCTTGATCGCCTGCTGCACCGCTTCCTTCGTGATCTCGTGGAAGAGGACGCGTTGGATGGGCGCCGTGCGGCGGCGCGCGGCCGCGGCCGGCGCGGCGGGTGCGGCGGGCGCGCTCTTCCCCTTCTTGCCCTTGGCGGTCTTCGCCCCCTCCTTGTCCTCGCGGATCGACTCCGCCACGTGCCACGCGATCGCCTCCCCTTCGCGGTCGGGGTCGGTGGCGAGATAGATGTGCGAGGCGACGCTGGCGGCGCCCTTCAGTTCGTCGAGCGTCTTCTCCTTCCCCGCGACGGGCACGTACTTGGGGGCGAACCCGTTCTCGATGTCGATGCCGAGTCCCTTCTCGGGGAGATCGCGCACGTGGCCCACGGTGGCGCGCACGCGGAAATCGGCGCCGAGGTATTTCCCGATGGTCTTCGCCTTCGCGGGCGACTCGACGATCACGAGCTTCTTGTTCGCGTACGTGCTGAGATCGGGAGCGGGCGCGGCGGGGACGGCGACGCCGGCGGAGATGCGCTTCGCCTTGGGCGCCGGCACCGCGACGATCGGGCGCTTGGCCGGCGCGCGCTTGAGCGGCGCCTTCGGTGCGGCCTTGGCGGCCGCGCCGGGGCGCTTCGCACTCGTCTTCTTCGCGGACGGCTTCTTCGCCGCGGCCTTCTTCTTGATCGCCATGTATCAGTGCACCGTCACGTTGTCGCCGCTCAGACCATCATCGATGTACCCGACCCCCGCCAAGAGCACGCGCAGGTCCTCGAGCCCGATGCGGCCCTCGAGCTGCGTGAGCGCGCGATCGATGAGCGACTCGAGCTCATCGGCCGTCACGAGGCCGGCGGACCAGAGCGTCATCAAGTGTCCCCACGCTTCGGGAGCGAACCGGCCACGTTCGTGTGGTCCCAGCACGCGAAAGGTCATGCGATGGTCGAGCACGGAAGAGTGGACGTCACCGGGCGCCCATGATTGGACACTCGAGCAGGCAATACGTTACCGCTTCATCCCCGCGCGAGCCCCCTGCGGGCACACCGGTCCCCGCAAGGCGCAATAGTATAGTAGGGACGTCAAGGTGGCGCCCAACCTAGCGGGCGCCCGGACCCCCGGCAAGGCGCACGATCTCGTTGATGACGGCGGTGGGGGTCATCGTGGCGATGTCGAGCACGTGGTGCGCGCGCATGTACGCGCCGTGCCGCTCATCGTGGAGGCGGCGGAGGACGGCGAGCGGATCGTTCGCGCGCAGGAGCGGGCGCACCTTCTTCGCGCGTCGCAGGCGCGCGAGCGCGAGCTCCGGGCGCGCGCGCAGGTAGATCATGATCGAGCGCGGGAGGAGGAGGTCCATCGCCTCCGTGCTCGTCACCCATCCGCCGCCCGGCGCCATCACCATGCCGCTCTCGCACGCGAGCTCGCGTGTGAGCTCGAGCTCGCGCGCGCGGAAGTACTTCTCCCCCTTCTCCTCGAAGATCTGCTCGATGAGCATCCCTTCGCGCCGCTCGATCTCGGAATCGAAATCGATGAACGGACGACCGAGGCGCCGCGCCGCGCGCCGCGCGGCCGAGGACTTCCCCACCCCGGGGAGCCCGACCACCACGACGTGCGGCTCAGCCCCGGCCGCCGCCGACGCGCTTCCCGATGTGGGCGACATAGCCGTCGTAGTTGCGCTTCGTCTCACCGAGCGAGTCGCCGCCGAACTTCTCCAGCATGGCCTGCGCCACGATGTACGCGGTCATCGCCTCCGCGATCACGCCCATCGCGGGCACCGCGGTCACGTCACTCCGCTCGGCCACGGCTTGCGCGGTCTCTCCGGTCGCGAAATCCACGGTGGCGAGCGGGCGCATCAGCGTGCTGATCGGCTTCATGGCCGCGCGCAGCACGATCGGCTCGCCGTTGGTGACCCCCGCTTCGAGTCCGCCGGCGCGGTTGGTGCGGCGCCGCACGTTGCCGGTGCGCGCGCGTCCCGCCGCGAGCTCGATCTCATCGTGCACCTCGGCGCCGCTCTTGCGCGCGTTCTCGAAACCGGGACCGATCTCGACCCCCTTCACCGCCGGGATCGACATGAGCGCGGCGGCGAGGCGGCCGTCGAGCTTGCGGTCCCACGAGACGTGCGAGCCGAGGCCAACGGGGGCGCCCCAGCAGATGACTTCCACGATCCCGCCGAGCGTGTTGCCGGACTTCTGCGCGGCGTCGATCGCGGCCACCATGGATCGCTCGGCCTCGGCGTCGAGCGTGCGCAGCGGCGAGGCATCGGCGGCGGCGTTGAGGTCGTCGGGGAGCGGGTCCGGGCGCCTCGCGTCGATGCCGCCGAGGTGGATCACGTGGCTCGCGATGCGGATATCGAATTCACGGAGGAAACGGCGGCACACGGCGCCGGCGGCGGTGCGCGCGGCGGTCTCACGCGCGGAGGCGCGTTCGAGCATGTCGCGCGCGTCGGCGCGGTCGTACTTGAGCACGCCGCTCAGGTCGACGTGGCCGGGGCGCGGGCGCGTGATGGCGCGTTTGCGCGGCGCGGGATCCCCCTCGCGCGGCGCGGGATCCATGATCTCCTCCCAGTTCTTCCAGTCGAGGTTCGCGATGCGCATCGCGATCGGCGAGCCGAGCGTCTGCCCCGCGCGCACGCCGCCCAGGAACTCCACCGCGTCGCGCTCGATCTTCATGCGCCGGCCGCGGCCGTAGCCCTGCTGGCGGCGCGCGAGGTCGGCGTCGACGTCGGCGGCGAGGAGTGGCAGGCCGGCGGGCATCCCTTCGAGGATCGCGAGGAGGGCGGGGCCGTGGGACTCGCCAGCGGTGTGGAGACTCAGCATGCGAAGATCAGTGCGTAGTGCGGAGAGAGAAGAACAGTGCGCAGTGCGGAGAGAAAAGAAGTACTAGTACGAGTTCACTACGCACCAGGGGACGGAATGCTAACGCCACCAGGGTGGAACGAGAACCGCCCGGCGCTGGGGGGCGCCGGGCGGCTTGGAACGTTAGGCACGCGACGCGATCACGGACAGGCGGCGGTCATCTGCGCCTGCGGGATCGTCACCACGACGACGCCGAACTGCGTGGCGCCGACCAGCATCGTGGCGCCGCCGCCGACCAGGGCCGACTTGATCGGACCGATGATCGGATCGCGCGTCGGGATCGACAGGCACTGCTGGAAGTAGTTCGTGTTGAACACCAGGATCTCCGGGTTCGCCGACGAGGTGAACATCATCTGCGTGCCCCCGGTGGGACCAGGGGACGGGAGACCCGAGTTGAGCGGGTGGAAGTCGAGACCGACGTTACCTCCCGACGTCTGGAGCAAGCCCATCAGGCGCAGCTGCGTATTGACCAGGTACGTGGAGTCGGCGCGGATGCCGATGGTGCTCCCGTCAAGATTGATCGCGATGCCGGTCACGCTCGTGGCGGTGTTCACCACGAAGTCGGACACGTCACCCGGGCGCGAGACGCCGCCGTCGATCACCGGGAGGAAGCCGGCACCGGAGTTGTAACAGTGCCCCTTGTCGCAGAACTGCGGCACCATGCCGACGTTCACGTCGTACGACATGGCGCGTGCGTTCGGCACGCCCGACTGCCCGGCGATCGCGCCCCCCTCGCCGAACGCCGCGCGGGCGAAGCTCCCCGAGTTGCGCGCGAAGGTGGTGTCGCGGAAGCCGACGATCGGCGTGTTGGTCGTGATCGAGAAGAAGGAGGTATCCGCTCCGGTGATGAACGGCCCCTGCACGAACGGGACGAGCGTGGAGTCGCTGCCGAACCCGCTCGACTGGAAGCGTTCGATCAGGATGGTATCCACCGTGACCGCGTCCCCTTGCCCGATCGCCTGCTCGAAGAAGAAGTGGGACGACGTCCGGGTGATGTTCTCCCAACGGATCGTGCCCTTGTTCGTGAACGGGGTGGCCTGCGCGGCCGTCGGCGTGGTGGTGTACGCCACGTAGAGGTCGCCGCAGGGGCCGGCGCCGATGCACGCCGCCGCGATGTACTGCGGGCGGTCGCTGAAGTCGTGCACGGTGCAGTGCTCGACGAGCTGCCCGTTGCCGAGCACGGCCGAGGTGCAGGTGTGGAAGATGATGTTCGGCAGCGCGTACCGATACACCTCGTGCGCCGTCGCCGGGTTGACGTCGACGAAGCTGAGGAGCGTGGCGCCGGAGTTCGCGACGATCAGCGTGTCGCTCATCGTGCCGGGGACGCCGGGAGCGCCATGATCGAGCGGCCGCGCCGCGATGCCCCACGGGCGCGAGCCCACCGGGATCGGCGCGTGGAACGTGGAATCGCTGAGGTCGAACACCTCGAGCTCGTTCCGCGCGATGTTGGTGAGGTAGAGGCGATTCGTGGGCGGATGATAGATGCCGTCCGCGACCGCGCCGCCGTTCGGGAGCGGGCGCGTGAGCCCCGCGACCACGGTGACGGTGTCCTTCCGGATGTAGCCGGTGTTGCCGACCGGGATGCGCGCGGAGTCGGTGATGCCGTTCTGGTTCCGCGCGAACGCCTCCACTTGGACGAGCGTGGGGAAGTTCACGATGGGCAGGGCCATCGTGAAGGTCTTCACCGCGGTCGTGAAGTTGCCGATGATCTGGATCGAGTCGCGCGTGATGATCAAGTTGCTCGGCGGCATCTGACGGATCACGTAGCCGAGCCATGCGACGCCGGCGCGGTCGGTGGCGGTCACGTGGATCGTGTCCGTGACCTCGACGCGCTTGGTGATGCCGAAGTTGACGACCGGGATCGTGCCCGCCCCCGCGCTCGACACGACGACGACGCGCACCGGATTGCCGGTGTAGACCGTGCCGAGGGAGTCGTACATGAAGGGGGTGACCGTGGCGGTGCCCACGCTCGCGGCCACGAAGGAGAGCGAGGTGTCGACCGAGATCGAGTCCTTGAGCGGCGAGTTGAAGATCACCGAGTCGACGAAGTTCAGCGCGCCGGTGACGGTCCAGCCGATGATGTGCACCTTGCGCTGCGACTGCCCGAGGATCGAGAGGGCGGTGCTGAAGCCGATCGCGACGGTGTCGCGGAGGTCGAGGGGCTGGGTGATGCGCACCTGCGACGGCGTGCCGCCGCCGGTGACCATGATCAGCGTGTCGACCGGGGAGATGTTGTGATTGCCGTCGACGGACTGGCCGACGATGGTCACGGTGGTCCCGATCGGCGTGCCCGACGGGACGCCGATCGTGCAGTTCATCGAGAAGCTCGTGACCGCGCTGTGGAACGTGGTATCGCAGAACGACGAGAGGCCCGGACCTGCGGCGGCGGCTTCCACGGTGAGGAGGCCGAGGTTGTCGGCCGCCGAGATCGTGAACGTGAGGACGGAGTCGGACGAGGTGCCGGCCGCCAAGCTCACGGACGGCGCGAAATGGTCACCCGGTCCACCGCTCGACTCGCTGTTCACGCACGCAGCGAGCGCGACCGCGACCGCGACCACCGTGAAGCGGAGGGCGCGGGTCCGGCCGGAGGCCAGGGTTCGGGTATCGAGGGCGGGCGTCATAGGGGATCTCGCTGAGTGAGCGATCAACGTTCGGAGCCGGGCGCGCCGAGGCCCTCACCTTCGTCGACGATGTGCGGCGTGATGAGGATGATCAGGTCATCCTTCGTCTCTTCCGTCCGCGTCTCGCCGAAGAGCTTGCCGATGAAGGGGAGGTCGACGAGCACCGGGATGCCCGTCTTGTCCTGATTGACGTGTGAGTCGGTGAGGCCGCCGATCACGGCGGTCTCGCCATCGCCGACGAGGAGCTCGTTGTCGGCGCGCTGCTTGTCGATCACGTAGCCGAGGTCGGCCGACGCCGGCGTCACGACCGACCGCTCGGCGTGCACCGTGAGCAGGATCTGCCGGTTGTTCGTGATGTGCGGCGTGACCTGCAGGATGATACCGGTCTCCTTGAAGGCGACCGTCGCGCGCGGCGCGGTGGACTGGCTCCCGCCCTGCGTGAGCGACCCGACGTCGACCACGCGGATCGGGACTTCCTGGCCCGACATGATCTCGGCCTTCTTGTTGTCGAGCGTCACGACGCTCGGCTCGGCCTGCACGTCGGCGAGCCGCGTCTCCTGCAACGCGTCGATGAAGGCGGTGAGGTTGAACTTGCCGATGGACGTGGTGTACAGCAGCGAGAGCGCCGGGTCCACGACGCGCTGCGTCGCGTTCGTCACCATCGCGAGCTCATTGCCGCCGATGTTCACGACCGTCTGCTGCTTCGGATAGCCCTGCGAGCTGATCGCGTCGGGCACGCCGTCGCCGTTCGTGTCGACCGGCTGGAACGTGGACGGATCGGGGCGCTGCACGAGCTTGTTGAAGAACGTGTTCGCCGTGCCGAGGTCGTACGAGAGCCCGATGTCCTGGATGCTCGTGCGGCTGATCTCGATGATCTTGGCCTTGATGGCGACCTGCGGCGTGCGGATGTCGAGGTCGCGGACGTAGTTCGCGATGTCCTGGAGCCGCGAGGCGACGTCGGTGATGATCAGGCGGTTCGAGGCGGAGTCGAAGGTGACGTCGCCGCGCGCGGAACAGTTGGCGCCGTAGCCGGGGCTCGCCGAGACGGTGCCCGCGTTCGAGCCCCCCATGTTGCCGATGCCAGCGCCGCAATCCTTGGAGAGGAGGCTGTGGATGGACGCCATGAGCGAGGCGGCGCGCGCGTAGTTCACCGACACGATCTGCGTGGTGAGCGGCTCGGCGGCCTGCTGCTTGCCGATGTTATCGAAGGAGTCGACGGTGATGATGCCGTCGGCGTCCTCCTTGGCGGCGAGCCCTTGGCTCTGGAGGATCGCGCGGAGCGCGACGTCCCAGGGCTGGTCGCGCACCTCGGCGGTGACGGTGCCCGTGACCCCCTTGCCGACCACGATCGTGCGGCCGGAGAAGAGGGCGAAGGCGGCGATGACGTCGCGGATGTCGGCGTCGACGTAGGTGACGGTGATGCGCGGCTGCGCCGAGGAGCTCGCGACGAACGCGGTCGTGCGACCGTCGCTGAGGGCGGTGCGGCCGGAGAAGCGGCGCGCATCGCTGGCATCGCTGGCGTCCGCGGCGACGCGGCCCACGGGGGCGATCGAGGGCGCCGTGGCCCACTGCGCGAAGGTGCTCTTGCCGTCGCCATCGATCGCGACGTGGAGGGCGCCGTTGGCGCGCGTGAGCGCGTACTTGTGCACGCCATCGAGCTCGATCACCACGCGGACGACGTCGGGGCGGTACTGCGCGACGCGGATGTTCGTGATGCCGCCGCGGGGCACCCTGTCATAGAGGCGCGTGGTGCCGGTGAACGTGGCGCCGTTGAGATCGAGGATGATGCGCGGCGGATCGCTCAGCGCGAAGTCCGAGACGTCGACCGACCCGTCGACGGCGATGACGACCTCCGCCCGCCCCGAAGCGGGCACGATGCTGAGGGCGCGAACCTCTCCGCCGCCCGTCTTGGCATCGTCGGTCGTGGCCGCGCGCGACGAGGACGCGAACGCCCCCAGCGCCACCGCGGCGAGTGAAACGATCATCCCAGTGCGGCTCATTGCGCCCTCGCGGTCGTGGTCGGATTCATCCCAAGCGCTTCCTGTCGCGTCATGCCGATCTCTTCGATGGTGAAGATCACTTGCTGCGGGCGGATCGCGTTCACGCGCATGCGGCCGAGCGTCTGCCCGACGCGCACGCGGTACTGTTCCTTGGTCTGCAGATCGCGCAGGATCGCGACGCTCCGGCCGGCGGGATCGTAGATCACCGCGACGAGACGGAGGTCGGAGACCATCGGGCGGAGATCGCCCGTGCGCATGAGCGAGAGGAACGGATCGCGGCGGCCTTCGGCCTGGTAGGTGAAGGTCTCGCGGAGGAGCTCGATCTCGGACTTGCCGCCGCGCTGGGAGACGGAGCTCGTCTGATCCGGCGCGGGAGGCGTGACGCCCTTCTGCGCGCCCGCCGGTGGCGGCGCGCCGGGCTTGGCCGCCGTCACGGGCCCCTTCTGCGCGGTGGCCGGCGCGGCGCCGGGCTTGGCGGGCGTCTGCGCGGGCGCGGCACCCGGCTTCGCAGGGGCCGGCGCCGGCGGCGCGGGCGGCTTCGCCGCGGGCTGCTGCGCCGTCGGCTTGGCCGGCTGCTGCGCACCGGGCTTCGCGGGCTGCTGCGTGAGGCGCGGCGAGTACGGCGCGTTGCTCGACGCGCCACCGCGCGGCTGCGCCGACTGCGGCGGCGGCGACCCGGTGTTCTGCTCGGCCTGGATGTGCGCGTTGGTGGCGGCCGCCGCGTTGTTCGCGGCCGTCTTGGGCGCCGTGATGTTCGGCATCGCTTGCGCGCGTGCGCGGGGCGCGGCGCTCAGGGCGACGACGGCGAGCGCCGCGAGCGCGGCGAGGAGAATGCGGCGGCTCATCGCTTCGCCCCTCCCTTCTTGGCCGGCGGCGTGTTGTCGGGAATGGGCTGCTTGGCGACGAAGGTTTGCAGCTCGAACCGCGCTTCGATCAGCGCCTGATCCTGCGCCAGCTTCGCCTTCCCCACGTTCTGCGATGCGGGGAGGTTGAGCGACAGGTTCACGGGCAGGATGATGCGCGTGAGGTTGCCGACGTTCGCGAAGAACTCGCCGAGCTCGTTGTACCCGCCGACCACGACCATCTTATAGCGGTACGTGTCGTAGTTGTCCCCTTCGACCACGGGCTGGGGATCGACGGCGGAGACGTCGAGTCCGGCGCGGCGCGCGGCGGTGGAGACCTGTTCGAGGAGCGACGGCACCTCGTTCCCGGTGGGGACGAGGGTGCGGATCAGCACGAGGTTCTGCTGGTACTCCGCGAGCTGCACGCGGAGCTGCTCGAGGCTCCCCTTGGCCATCTCGGACTTGGCCTTCTGATTCTTGACGTTGAGCGCGTCGATGTGGTCGGACACCTTCTCGAGCTCGTCGGCCTTCGGATGGTAGACGAGGTACCAGAAGGCGCCCGCGCCGGCGAACGCCGCGACCATCACCAGGATCAGGAGTTGCTCGCGCTGGGTCTTCGGAAAGCCGGCCATGGTCTACCTCACCGCCAGCGAGACGGGAACGGTCTTGATCGCGGACGGATCCGGGACCTGGTAGAAGGCCGTGAGGGTGAACTCGGTGACCTCCTTCCCATCGATGAGCACGATCGAAGACTTGTCGAGCTGGACGTCCTCGAGGAACGGGGACGCTTCGAGGAGCTTCATGAAGCGCGTGAGCGCCTGGATGTCGACGGTGTTGCCGACGATGCGCAGGCGGACGCGGGGGACGGAGGTGCTGTCGACCGTCGGGAGGCGCGTGACGGCCTTGTCGCCCGGCTTCGGCGCGGGGGCCGCCTGCGCCGCCTGGTTGGGGAGCGCGCCGCTGCCGCCCATGTTGGTCTGCACGATGGAGGTGATCCACGTGTAGGGGGGGAGGGCGCGGCTCACTTCATCCATGATGTGCGGCCAGACGAAGCGCTTGTTGTCGAAGCTCTTGATGAGCTCGACCTGGCGCACCACGGAGTCGCGCTCGGCCTCGGCGCGGTGCTTCTCCTTGATGACGCCGGTGTAGCGCGACGAATCTTGGAGCGCGACCTGCAGCTGTTCGTTCAGCTTGGAGGTGACGCCGCGCTGATACCAGTAGAGGCCGGCCACGATGAGGCCGGCGACGAGCACGCTGGCGATCGCGCCGATGAGCCACGGGTCCTTGACGCTCGCGCCGATCGCGGCCGCGGCACCGCCGAGGTCGACGCCGGCGCCACCGCGCGCGCCTTTCTTCGGAGTCTGGCCAGGAAGTAGGTTGATCTCGATCATGTCGCGGCCTTCGCGGATTGGGTCAGGCGACCTGGCGGAGCGCCAGCCCGATGGGAAGCATCAGCAGCGGAGCGACATCATCGATGACGAGCGATTCAAAAGCGTCGTCACGGTGACGGAGGCGTTGGAGCGGCGTGGCGAGCGTGACGGGAAGGCGCAGCCGCGCGGCGAGCGCCTCGTTGAGACCGGGGACGCGCGCGCCACCGCCGCAGCTGTACGCGGCCTTGAGCTTGGCGGCGGAGCGGGACGAGCTCGCGAGGAACGCGGCCGCGCGCTCGACGCCGACGGCGATCTCCTCGCCGCGCGTCTCGGTGATCGACTGGAGGTGCGGCGACTTCTCGTAGCCCTGGAGGAGCGCGTCGGCCTCTTCGGCGCTCAGGCCGCGCTCGCGCTGCAGGTCTTCGCGGAAGCGCCGCGTGCCCACCGCGATGTCGCGCGTGAGGAGCGGGACGCCGTCGTCGAGGATGTTGATGTTCGTGACCTCGTGCCCGATGTTGACGAGGCAGACCACGCCGCTCATCGCCTCGGGGTAGTTCACCTCGAACGCGTTGTGGAGCGCGAAGGCGTCGACGTCCACCACGGCGGGCTGCACGTCGGCATCCGTGAGGAGGCGGACCTTGCCTTCGATCAGGTCGCGCTTGGCGGCCACGAGGAGCACGCTCATCTCGAGGCCGTCGGCGTCCGGATCGAGGATCTGGAAATCGAGCTCGACCGACTCCATGTCGAAGGGGACGTGCTGCTCCGCTTCCCAGCGGATCAGCTCGCGCGCCTGCTGCTCCTTGACGCGGTCGATCTGGATCTTCTTGATGATCACGTCGCGGCCGCCGACGGCGGTGACGACGCCCTTGGTCTTCACGCCCGCGCTGGCGAGCGCGGTGCGGATCGCGTCGGCGACGATGCCGGGATCCATCACTTCGCCCTCGACGATGGCGTCCGCGAGGAGCGGGGCGATCGCCACCTTCACGAGCTCCGGCTCGCTGCGCCCGTGGTCCACGACCGCGACCTTGATGAGACCGGAGCCGATGTCGAGTCCGATCGTCGTCTTCTTCTTGCCGAAGAGCGCCATGATGGGGCCGTCGTTAGATGGAAGCGAAAACGCACGCGGGTATCCGCGTGCCGGCGAACACGAGAACCGAACTTCGACCGACGTGTTGCAAAGCGTTGACTGCTAGTCACACGAACGGGCGGGGCTGAAGTAACAGGTTATGTTCGGCCTCGGTGTCCTTTCGTGTTTCGGAGCAAGGGGACGGCAGTCGACGGCAGTCGACGGCAGTCCACGACAGGCGACCAAAGTGGACGGCAGTTCCCTTCAGTTGACTGCCGTCGACTGCCGTCGACTGCCGTCGACTGTCGTTGACTGTCGTTGACTGTCGTTGACTAGCTAGTCACGGCATCTCGACCCACGCGTGCGCGTGCGGGCGCGTCGGACGGCCGATGGAATCGAGCGCGATAACGAGGCCGGCGCGCGCCCGCGCGGAGAGCGATGCGGCATGCGCCGATCGCGCCTCCGACACGATGAGGAACAGCCCCGTGCCGAGGCGCACGATGCGCGTGGTATCGACCGCATCGGGGGGAGCTGTCGCGATGGTGGCGATGAGGCCCGGCGGGCCGGCCGCGGTCCACGCGGGGGGCCAGGTGGATGGCGCCGCGGCGAACGCGAGCCCTTCCTCCATGGCCGCGCGCGCACGAGCGCCCGCGAGCGCGCCCGCCGCATCGCGCATCGATGCATCGACCGCCATCACGGCGCCCGCGGCGAGCGCAGCGGCGAGGATGAGCGCGCCGAGCACGAGCGCGAGCGCAATGCCCGCGCGGCGCTCGGCGCGGCGCCTAGTCGCGCATCGCGACGGCGGTCCGAAGCGAGTCATGCCATGGCGCGGCGCCGCTCGTGGCGCCGGGAGTGGAGGCGTGCAGCTCGATCCCCACGAGCGATGCGGCCGCCGGAGCCGTCACGGCGCCGAGCGAGTCGAGATACGTGAAGCGCACGCCCGAGGGATCGAATGGGCCGGCGACGGGCTGCACCACGGCGCACGGCGTCGCGCGCGTGGCGAGACAGTCGAAGAAGCCGAGGTACCAGCGCGCGTCGGCCGCGCGATAGAGCTCGAAGCGAGCCCGGCGGAAGAAACGGATGGGCGAGCCGGCCGGCACGGTGGCCGCGAGGGGCGGACGGATCGCGATCGACCACCCCGCACCGGCTTCGAGCGCGGTCGTCGTGAACCCGCTCGTCGCAGGACAGCGGGCGCCCGGCGCCGGGTCCGCGGTGAGGACGTGTCGCGTCCATCGGTCATCCGCGAGGCCGGGACCGCCAGGATCGAACACGAGCAGCGTGTCCCCGGCCTGCGGCGCGGCCACCCAGGCGGTGAGCCCGAGCGCCGACGCCGCGCGCGTGGGCGGGAGCGTCGCGGCGTCGCGGGCCGGGGAGATCGTGCAGAGGACCGAAGCGCCCAGGAGGAGGCGGAACTCGATCTTGTCGGGAGCGGCGAGATAGATGTCGCTGTCGCGCGGCGAGAGCGGGCGGAGATCGCTGGTGAGCACCTCCGCCGCTTGGTGGATGGCCCCGCGAGCCACGGAGGCGCGCGCGCTCGCCGCGAAAGCGCGCTGCTGGCGGACGAGCGAATCCATCGCGGCCGCCGCGATGGCGCACGCGAGCACCATCGCGACGAGGAGCTCGACCAATGAGAAGCCCGGGCGCCTCAGCATGGGAGCGCCGCCTCGAGGACGAGCGGGGGCGCGGCGGCGCCCCGTTCCGGCGGGAGCGACAGGGAATCGCGCACGAGCGTGAGATCGGGGGCGGCCGCGATGCTCCACCGCTCGACGATGCCATTCCACGACGCTGTCCCCGCGGTGCGGGCGGCGCACGAGGCGCCGCGCAGCGCCTCCAAGCGCGCCGAACCGGCCAGCGCCGCTCCCGCGCGTCCGGCGGACGCGATGGTGCTGCGTTGGACCCAGAGCGCCGTGCCGCACAGGCCGACGAGGCCGGCGGCGAAGATCGTGACCGCGATGAGGCACTCGGCGAGGGTGAAGCCGGTGCGGGAGCTGATGGAGGAGTGGTGCATGCGGCGCCCCGCGGGTGAAAGGGGCCGTGAATCTGCGTGGCGCGGCAGTGGCGAGCGTCACCGCTCCATCGCCCGACGAAGCGCTATTCGCCCAGTCCGTACTCGCGGATCTTGTACAGGAGCGCGCGGTGCGAGAGCTCGAGGAGTTGCGCGGCCTTCGTGCGGTTCCCGCGCGTCTGTTCGAGGGCCCGGCGGATGAGGATGCGCTCGAGTTGCTCCGTCTGCCGCTTGATGGAGAGGTCGTCGGCACGGGGGCCGGCGGCATCGGACGCCTTCACGAACTCGGCCAAGTGTTCGGGCTCGATCGTGGAGCCGTGCGCGAGCACCAGCGCGCGCTCGATCACGTTCTCGAGCTCGCGGACGTTGCCGGGCCACGCGTAGTCGGTGAGCTGGCGCATCGCGGCGGGGGCGATGCTCTCGACGCCGAGGCCCAACCGGGCGTTGTACCGGCGGAGGAAGTGGAGGGCGAGCTCGGGGATGTCCTGCGGGCGCTCGCGCAGCGCGGGGAGCTTGATCGTGACGACGTTGATGCGGTAGTAGAGGTCGCCGCGGAAGCGCCCGCTCGCGATGTCGGCGGCGAGGTCCCGGTTGGTGGCGGTGATGAGGCGCACGTCCACCTGCGTGGAGGCGTTGGCGCCCACGCGCCGCACCTCGCCGGACTGCAGCGCGCGGAGGAGCTTCACCTGCAGCGCCACGGGGAGGTCGCCGATCTCATCGAGGAAGAGCGTGCCGCCGTGCGCCTCCTCGAAGAGCCCCGCCTTGTCGACCGAAGCGCCGGTGAACGAGCCCTTCGCGTGCCCGAAGAGCTCGCTCTCGAGCAGCGCCTCGGGGATCGCGCCGCAGTTCACGGCGACGAACGCGTCATCGGCGCGCGGGCTGCTGCGATGGATAAGCCGCGCGAAGAGCTCCTTCCCCGTGCCGCTCTCGCCGGTGAGGAGCACGGTGCTCGGATGACGTGCGACCTTGCGCGCGACCTCCATGGCGGCGCGCATGGCCGGACTGCGGCCCACGATCTCCTCCTCGCCGCGGATGGTGCGCAGCTCGCCCTCGAGGCTCGCGACGCGCCGGCGGAGCTTCTCGCGCTCGGCCGCCTTGCGCACCACGAGCACGACCTCATCGGCGCGGAAGGGCTTGGGGACGTAGTCGTAGGCGCCCTTCTGCATCGCGGCGATCGCGGTGTCGGCATCGCCATACGCGCTCATCGCGACGAGGAGCGCGTGCCCCCCTTTCGCGTTGTACTGCTCGATCATCTCGAGGCCGGACATCTTGGGCATCCGGAGATCGCAGAGGACGAGATCGATGTCGTCCTCTTCGGACAGGCGCGCGAGGGCCTCTTCGCCGTCGCTGGCCGTGAGCGTGGTGTGGCCTTCGGCGCCGAGGATCCGAGTCAGGGTCTGGCGCAGCCCCGGCTCATCATCGACGACGAGGATCTTCACGCCGAGGGGGCGACGGGGCCCGTGGTCTCGGTGGCACCGCCTTCGGTGACCGGGAAGTAGATCATGAACGCCGCGCCTCCCTCACGCGCGGTGCGCACCCAAATGGTGCCGCCCATGCTCTCGATGATGCGCGAGACGATCGCGAGCCCGAGCCCCGTCCCCTTGTTGGGGTCCTTGGTGGTGTAGAAGGGATCGAAGACGCGCTCGCTGTCGGTGACGGGGACGCCGGGGCCGTTGTCGGCGACGATGATCTTCATGACGCGGGTGGGCTCGCCCACGGTGTTGAGCCACGCGCGCAGGCGCGCGCTCTGCTCGCGCACCATGTTCACGCCGCGCGGATCGTCGGCGCGGCGCGCGGGCCCGAAGATCTCGGCGAAGGGCACGCACTGCGTGACGAAGAAGATGTCCCCCTTCCCGTCCAGCGCGTCGACCGCGTTGAGGAGGAGGTTCACGAACACCTGCTCCATCTCGTGGCGGTCGCCGGAGAGCGGGGGGAGCCCTTCGCCGAAGGTCTCGTGGAGCGTGACGCCGCGGAGCGCGCCCTGGTCGCGGAGCATGCCGGCGGCGCGCTGCGCCACCGCGCTCACGTCGATCGCGCCGCTGGTGCGGCGCCGTGGGCGCGCGTACTCGAGCATGCCGCGCACGATGCGGTCGATGCGATCGCTCTCGCGCGCGATGCCGGCGAGCGCGTCCGCCGCCTCGCCGCTCGCGCCGACGGTGCCCTGCAGGAGATGCGCGTAGCCGTTGATCGCGCCGAGGGGATTGCCGATCTCGTGCGCGACCCCCGCGGCGAGACGTCCCACCGAGGCCACCTTCTCCAAGTGCGTGCGCTGCGCCTGCTCCTCGAGGATGCGCGCGGTCATGCGGTTGACGCTGCGCGAGAGGCGCGCGAACTCGCGGTTCTTCCCCTTGGGGGCACGGCGAGAAAGATCGCCGTTGGCGATCGCCTCCGTGGTCTCCACGATCTCGTCGAGGGGATCGAGCACGAGCCCCTGGATCTTGTACGCGCCGAACGCGACGAAGAGGACGATGTCGGCGATGAAGAGGAGGCCGAGGTAGATGGCGCCGTTGCGGGTGCCGATGATGCTCTCGAGCACCACCACGTTGAGCGCGGCGAGCGAGAGCGCCGCGGTGCCGAGGACGGCGAGATTGAGCATCATCTCGGTCTTCAGCGACGTGAACAGGTTGAACTTGCCCATGTCGGCGGGCAGGCTCGTGGACTCGGTAGGGCGTGGATCCGTCATGGTCTCGCACCTCGGGCTCGGGCCCGCACCGCGACGGCGGGGGGCGCACCTGCGCTCAGCGTGACGGCGCGATCCGCATGCACGATCGCGCCGGCCGTGTCTCCCTTCACGAGTAGCACATCCGCGTAGCCCATCTGCATCTCCCACGAATCGGGGTGCAACGCCGTCATCCGCGCGAACGTCGAATCGGCGAGCGTGGTGTCCCGCATCGCACGCGCGGCCGCGCCGATGATCATCGCGGCCCGCAACGAGTCGGGGGCGAGCCGCAACGCCGTGCGGGCCTCGTCCACGGCGCCGCGCGGGTCGCCCGCCTCCATACGGACCTCTGCCAGGCGCATCCGGTCACTAACGTCGCGCGGGCGGATGGCGATCGCCCGGTCGAGCATCGCCTCTGCGCCGCTCCAATCCTTGGCGACGATGCGGAGCTCGGCGCTCTCGCGCCAGACGACCGGGTCGCCCGGGAAGATCTCGCGCGCCGTCGCGAATTCCTTCTCGGCCTCGGGGAAACGGCCCATGGTCGCGTACACCCGGCCGATCACCCAATGGGCGCGGTACGCCTCGGGATGATCGATCGCGAGCGTGACGGCGAAGGTCTTGGCGTCGTGCCAGACGATGGTGCGCGTCCACGTGCGCGCCAGGAAGGCGACGAGGACCACGGCGAGCGCGGCCCACGCCGCGGTGGGGCGGCGTTCGACGCCCAGCTGCATCAGCCAGCCGAGCGCGAGCATGGCGCCGACGCTCGGCAGGTACAGCGTGCGCTCCGCCAGGAGCACCCCCGTCGCGAAGAAGACGTTCGAGACCGGCGAGATCGCGATCGGCACCCAGAGGAGCGCGAAGGCGAGCACCGGGGCGCGCCGCCACGCGCGCAATATCGCGATCACCAGGAGCGCCGCCAAGAGGAGCCCGAGTACCACCTTCAGGGTGATGGTGCGCGTGAGATCGAGGACGCCCGGGAGGTAGTCGGCGGAGAGATCGAACGGGAAGAGGAGGAGCCGCGCGTACTCGGGGACGGTCGCCGCCACCGTGAGGAGCCGTTCATAGGTGGAGGCACCGTCGAAGGTGTGCGCGGGGGCGGAGAGCGGGGCGCCGCGGAAGACCGCGAGGAGCGTCGCGCCGTACGCCAGGACCACCGCGGCGTAGGCGCCGTAGAGCGCACGCCGCGCGCGGAGTGCCTCGCGCGGCGGGCCGGCGAGGAGGAGGTCGTGCGCCACCGCGATCCCGAGGAAGACGATGCCGTTCTCCTTCGAGAGGAGCGCGAGCGCGAAGCAGCCCGGCGCGAACCACGAGCCGCGCCGGTGCGCGAGGAGGGCGGCGATCACGAAGGCGGCGGTCATGCATTCGGCGCGCCCGACCACGTTCGCGACCGCCTCCACGTGCAGCGGCGTGAGCGCGAAGAGAAGTGCGGCGGCGAGCGCGGCCGCAGGCGCGAGCAGCTCGGCGGCGAGGAGCCAGACCAGCACCGCCGCCGCGGCATCCCAGAGCACGTTCACCGCGTGGAGCCAGTGCGGATCGCCGTGGGAGAGCCACCAGTCGAGGGAGAAGCTCGCGATGACGAGGGGGCGGTACTGTCCGCCGAGTCCTTCGGGCCAGTACGGATGCGCGAACGCGCGCCACACGCCGTCGGGATGCGTGACGAGCGGATTGAGGACGAGGATGCCGCGGTCGTCCATCACGTAGCCGTTGCCGAGCGCGTTGAGATACCCGAGGATCGCGACCGCGGCGACGATCCACGGGGACCAGCGCCGGAGCGCCGCTTCGTTCAAACCTCGACTCCGTAGCGCGACAGCTTGCGATAGAGCGTGGACGGGTCGATGCCGAGCACCTCGGCGGCGCGGCTCTTGTTCCCCCCTTCGGACTGCAGCACCCAGAGGATGTACGCGCGCTCGATCGCGTCGAGCGTCGGATTGGCCGCGGGGGGACGATCGGACACGAGCGGCTCGGCGCGCCGGTCGGTGACGCGTGCGGGGAGCGCGCTGATGTCGATGAGCTCGCCCTTCGAGAGCACCGTGGCCCGCTCGAGCGCGTTCTCGAGCTCGCGCACGTTGCCGGGCCAGTCGTAGGCCATCATCGCCGCGAGCGCGTCCTCGCCCAGGCGCTTCGGCCCCGCGATCGCGTCCGCGCCCTTGCTGAGGAAGGCGTCGATGAGGAGAGGGATGTCCTCGCGGCGCTGGCGGAGCGGCGGGAGATGCAGCGCGAACACGTTGAGGCGGTAGAAGAGGTCGCTGCGGAACCCGCCGCGCTTCATCTCTTCTTCGAGATCGCGATTCGTCGCGGCGACGAGGCGCGTGTCGATGGGCTGCGCCTCGGTGCCGCCCACGGGGATGATCTCGCGCTGCTGCAGCACGCGCAGGAGCTTCACTTGGATGGCGGGGGTGGTCTCGCCGATCTCGTCGAGGAAGAAGGTGCCGCGCGCCGCGGCGGCGAAGAGGCCCGTCTTGTCCTTCACGGCGCCGGTGAACGAGCCCTTCACATGGCCGAAGAGCTCGCTCTCGAGCAGCGACTCGGGGAGCGCGCCGCAATTGATGGAGAGGAACGAGCCCTCGGCGCGCGCGGAGAGGTGATGGATGTAGCGCGCGACGACCTCCTTGCCCGTGCCCGACTCGCCCTGGATGAGCACCGTCGATTCGGTAGGAGCGACGGTCTCCGCGAGGCGGAGCACGCTGAGCCACGCCTTGCTGCGCCCCACCGGCGCGAGCGCGCCGTTGCGCTCGTGGCGGCGGATCTCCTGGCGCAGCGACTTGTTCTCCACGCGCAGCTGGCGGTGCTCGGCGGCGCGGCGGAGGATCGCGACGATGTCGTCGTTCACGAAGGGCTTCTGGATGTAATAGAAGGCCCCCGAGTTGACGGCCTGGATCGCGGAGCGGAGGTCGGCCTGCGCGGTCATGAGGATCACCGGCATGTCGGGATCCTTCGCGCGGGCGGCGGTGAGGATCTCGATGCCGTTCACGTTCGGCATCCGCACGTCGGTGAGGATGATGTCGGGGTCGAGCGCCTGGATGCGCTCGAGGCCGGCGCGTCCGCCGTGCGCGACCACCGGGGAGAAGCCTTCGTTCTTGAGGAGGATGCTGAGCGTCTCGAGGATCCCCGTCTCGTCGTCGACGATGAGGACGCTCGGCGGCGTCGGAGCGGCGGTGGTCGTCATGCGAGCTCGGCGCTCTCGGGCGCCTGGGCGAGAGGAAGGAGCACGGTGAAACGCGTTCCCTTCGGCGAGCTCTCCACGAAGACGAATCCGCGATGCGCTTCGATGGCGCGGTGCGCGATCGGGAGACCGAGCCCGGTGCCCCCCGGCTTCGTCGTGAAGAACGGATCGAACACGCGGTCGCGGATCTCGGCCGGGATGCCCGGGCCGTCATCGCTCACGCTCAGCGAGACGGCGTCCACGGTGAACGGCACCCCCACCGGGATCTGCTCGAGGGGGAGCGTGATGAGGTTGATGCGCACCTCGCCCTCCTCGCGCGCGGCCTGCACCGCGTTGAGCGCGATGTTGAACACGGCGCGGTGGAGGAGGTCCTCGTCTCCCTCCACGAGCACGGGATCGGTGGGGGCGGCGTAGACGATCTGCACCCCGCGCTTCTTGTCGGGGTGCGCGGAGGCGAGGCCGGCGGCGGTGCGCGCGATCGCGCTCAGGTCCACGCGCGCCCCCTGCGTCACGCGCACGCGCGCGAAGTCGAGGAACTCGGAGAGGAGGCGCGAGAGCCGGTCGGACTCCCGCACGATGAGGCGGCCGAGGGTGCGTTCGTCGTCGTTCGCCTTGGGGCGGCGCGCGAGCTGCTCGACCGCGCTGCGGATGGACGCGAGGGGGTTCTTGATCTCGTGCGCGAGCGACGCGCTGAGCTCGGCCACCGCCTCCAGGCGCTCGGCGCGCAAGCGCAGCTCCTCGAGGCGCTTGTTGTCGGTGATGTCCTGGAAGATCGCGGTGGCGGAGACGCCGTCGGGGGTGCCGTCGGCGTCGATGGTGGTGGTGGTGAGGCCGATCGGGAAGGTACGGCCGTGCACGGTGATCGCGGCCTCGCCGCGCGTGACGCGCTCGCGCGCCTGCACCGCGCGTTCGAGCGCGGCCACGAGCGCGGGGGCGGTGCTCGCGAAGACCTCGCGCACGGGGCGCCCGCGCACGCTGTCGGCGTCGAAGCCGAGGAGTTTCCCGCTGGTCGGGTTCGCGAACAGCATGCGGCCGTGCGAATCGATCGTGACGATGCCGCTGCGGATGTTCTTCAGGATGTCCTCGGCCTGCAGCTTCGCGAGCACGAGGCGCGCCTCGAGCGCTTCGCGGTTGACGCCCGCCTCCTGGAGCCGCGCGGCGAGGTACGCGACCGCGAGCGCCACGAGCGCGAAGACGGCGAGTTGGAGGACGAGCCCCAACCCGATGCTCGTGGAGCGCGAGAGGATGACGTCGGCGAAGTACGCGGCGTTGCCGAAGAGGGCGACGAGGAGCCCGCCTCCCGCGGGGAGGAGGAGCGAGGCGCCGACCGTGACGAGGATGTACAGCGGGGCGAAGAGCGAGAGCGCGCCCCCGGTGAGCTGCACCACGACCGTGACGAGCGCGACGTCGAAGCCCGCTTGGAGGTAGCAGAATCCCTTGCCGATGCGGCCATCGGGGATCGTCCACCAGATGGACCAGCCCGTGAACGCGGCGGCGCCGAAGAGGGTGAGCGTCGCCACCAGGGTGTCGCTCGCGTCGGCGTGGCGCCACGCGACGAGTGCGGCGACGAAGATCGCCGTCGCGAGCGAGAGGCGTCCGATGTAGATCCAGCGAAGGACTCGACGCGGATCGAACATGCCCGGAAGATGGGGGACGGAGCGGGCTATTGCAGACCGCACGAACGCGGGCGGTCGTCAATCGTGGCATTCTGCCGTATCTTGGACGAACATGCGACACAAGGAGATACGTGCAGGAGACCCCTGAGGCACTGACGTTCCAGGGCGTGATGTGGCGGCTGCTCGCCGTCGTGCTGATCGTCGGCGTGAACGCGTTCTTCGTGGCCTCGGAGTTCGCGCTGGTGAGCGCGCGACGGAGCACGATCGACGCCCTCGCCAAGCGCGGCGACCCGCGCGCGCGCCAGGTGCAGAAGGTCGTGAAGAACTTGTACCGCTATCTCTCGGCGACGCAGCTGGGGATCACCGTCGCCTCCCTCGCGCTCGGCTGGGTGGGGGAAGCGACGATCGCGACGCTGCTGCAGCGCTTGCTCGCGGCCGTCGGCCTCAGCGCGCCGTCGGGGGTGACGCACGCGGCCGCCACCGTGACGACGGCGTTCATCATCATCACGATGCTCCACATCGTGCTCGGAGAGCTCACGCCGAAGGGCGTGGCGATCAGCGACCCCGTGCGGATGAGCCGGCGCATCGTGATCCCGCTGCGCGCGTTCGCGTTCCTGGTCACGCCGTTCACGGCGCTCCTGAACGCGCTGGCGGGGGCGGTGCTGCGGATCTTCGGCGTGCGGCCGGACACGAGCCAGCCGCGGGTGCATTCGCCGGAGGAGCTCGAGTTCATCGTGCGGCAGTCGCTCGATGCCGGGCAGTTCAGCGAGACGGACCGCGAGGTGCTGCAAGGGGTGTTCGTGTTCCAGAAGAAGAAGGCGCGCGACGTCATGCGGCCGCGCACGAAGGTGGTCGCGCTCCCGATCGATGCGACGGAGGAGGACGTGCGCGCCACGGTGCGCGCGGAGGGATATTCCCGGTATCCCGTGTACAAGGACTCCCCCGATGACGTGGAAGGCGTGTTCCTGGCGAAGGACCTGTTCATGCACGACGAGCACGAGCCGTTCGTGCTGAGCGAGCACGTGCGCACGCCGCTCTACGTGCCCGAGGGGCGCCCCGCGGAGCTCGTGCTCGCGGAGCTGCGGCGCACGCGCGCGCAGGTGGCCATCGTGCTCGACGAATACGGCGGGATGCAGGGGATGCTGACGCTCGAGGATCTCGTGGAGGAATTGGTGGGGGACATTGCGGACGAGCACGACGAGGCGACGCGCACCGCGACGACGAGCGGCGGCGTGCTCGAGCTGTCAGGGGGGCTGTCGCTGATCGACGTGCGGCAGGATCACCGCGTGGAGATCCCCGAGGGGAGCTGGACGACGCTCGGCGGCTACGTGTTCACCCTGCTCGGACGCGTGCCGCGCGTGGGGGACCGCGTGCCGTACCCCGGGGGAGAGCTCGAGGTGGTGGCGATGGACCGGAGGCGGGTGGCGGCGGTGCGGGTGCTGCGCAAGCCGGCCGCGGCCGTGGAGGGCGCGTGAAGGGCGCGCTGCGCGTGACGGATGTCGTGCACATCCCGCGCGCGGAGCTGCACGTGCGCGCGACGCGCGCGGGGGGCGCCGGGGGGCAGCACGTGAACACGTCGAGCACGCGCATCGAGGTGCTCTGGCGCGTGCCCACGACGCACGTGCTCGACGACGTCACGCGCGCCCGCGTGATGGCCAAGCTCGCGTCGCGCCTCGACAACGATGGGTGGCTGCGCGTGGTGAGTTCGACGCGGCGGAGCCAGCGGCAGAACCGCGAGGCGGCGGAGGCGCGGCTCGCCGAGCTCGTGCGGCGCGCGATGCACGTCGGCAAGGCGCGCGTCCCGACGCGCCCGTCGCGGAATGCGGTGGAGCGGCGTCTCCAGGAGAAGCACCTCCGTTCCTTGGCGAAGCGGCGGCGCGGCGAGCGCGACGACGAGTAGCGCCGCTACGGCGCGAGGGTGACGGTGCTCGTCGCGTCGAGCGCGCTCGCGATCGACGTGTTGTCGGGGAGCTTGAGCGTCGTGGTGGTGGTGCTCCGCGCGGTGGAGCCCAGGTACACGCCCGTCGTCGACACGTAGAAGTAGCCGGTCCCCGTCCCGCCTCCGGCCAGCTGCATCGCGTTCCCCTGCTGCATCTGCACGCCCGCCACTTCCACTTCCGTGTCGCGGCGGATGCGCCACGCCTTCTTGCCGCCGAAGACGGTGTCCCCTTCGATCGTGGTGGTGGTCACGGTGCGCTCGGTGATGTCGTTGCCGCCCTCCGACTGCCGGCTCGAGGTGGTGTCGACCACGGGCTTGCCGATCGTGCCGCCCGGCGTCACCCAGAGCAGGAAGCGCGACATGTTCTCGGCGAGCGCGTCGACCTCGACGCTCGAGCTGTCGGGGGAGTGGCGAGAGTAGTGCACCACGCGTCCGGCGACGGTCATGACCCCCTCCACGACCGTGCCGTTCATGCGCTCCACGGGGGGGAGCTGCACCGGCAGGTCGGAGGAGAGCGTGTACGACACGAGCGTGAGACGCATGCGCAGCGAGTCGGCCCCGCGCGGCGCGAGGAGGAGCGCCAACGTCTGCCGGGCGGTGACGGTGTAGTCCTGCTTCGCGCCGCCGCGTTCGTCGCTCTGCTTCCGGGTGATGACCACCGTGTAGCGGTACTCGCCGGGCGCGTAGCGCACCACCTGCGCCGGGAGCGCGAGCGTGGCGAGCGGGAAGAGGGAGGCGAGCGTTCGGAGCATGGGCGTGGGAGAGGGGGACGTTTCCCAACTTACACCGCGACCCTAGCTTTGGGCACATGACGCCGCGCCGCGCGCCCCGCGAGATCGTCGTGCCTCACGCACGGCGCGCCGAGTTCTCGCGCCGGTTGCGCGCGTGGTACCGCCGGCACCATCGCGACCTGCCGTGGCGCCGCACGCGCGATCCGTACGCGGTGCTGGTGTCGGAACTCATGCTGCAACAGACGCAGGTGGCGCGCGTGCAGGAATTCTACCCGCGCTTCCTGGCGCGCTTCCCCACCCTCGCCGCGGTCGCGCGCGCGCCGCGCGCGCGCGTGATGGAGGCATGGTCGGGACTCGGCTACTACGCGCGCGCCCGCAACCTCCACGCGCTGGCGAAGCAGGTGGCGCGCGACGGGGGGTCGCTCCCCGGCGACCCGGCCGCGCTGCGCGAGCTCCCCGGCGTGGGGGCGTACACCGCCGGCGCGGTCGCGAGCTTCGCGTACGAGCGCCGCGCCGCGCTCGTCGACACGAACGTGGCGCGCGTGCTGCGGCGGGCGTTCGCGCCGCGGCTCGACCCGGCGCGTGCCGGCGGCGTGCGCGCGCTCTGGCGATTGGCCGAGCGGCTGCTGCCGCGCGACGGCCGCGCGGTGTACGTGCACAACCAGGCGCTGATGGAGCTCGGCGCGCTCGTGTGCACGGCGCGCCGCGCGCACTGCGGCGCGTGCCCGGTGCGCGCGGTGTGCCGCACGGGATCGCGCGCCGCGCGCGCCTAGCGGCGCTTACCCTCGGGTCTATCTTACCGCCGGATGCCGCAGAGCCCCGCCAACGTCCCCGAGTCCGCGGTCCGCGACGCCGTCGCGCGCGCGTTCCACGGGCGCTCGGGGGCGCCGGTCTCGCTGCGCGAGCGCCTCTGGGCGTGGATCTGGGAGATGTGGCAGCGCTTCTGGGAGTGGCTCGGGGTCGGCGAGCGCGCGCTGCACGTCTCGCGGCCGATCGAGGTCGTGATCCTCGCGATCGTGATCACGGCGGTGCTCGCGACGCTGGCGCGCGCGCTGTGGGTGTGGCGCGCGCGGGGGAGCGCGGTCGGCCCGGCGGGACTCCCCGGCGGCCGCTTCGCGCGCGGCGCGGATCCATGGGCGGAGGCGCAAGCGCTCGCCGCCGCGGGGGACTTCACCGCCGCCGCGCACGCGCTGTACGCGACCCTGCTCGAGTACGCGGCGCGCGGACAGCAAGTGCGGCTGCACCCGTCGAAGACGCTGGGCGACTACGGGCGCGAGCTCCGTTCGCGCCGCTCGCGCCTCGCCCCGGGGTTCCGCGCGTTCGCGGGGGACTACGAGAGCGTAATCTACGGCGAGCAACGATGCGACGCGGAGCGCTACGGCCGGCTCTTCGCCCTGGCCACCCCGATGCTGCGCCCCGATGTCTGACCGGGCGTTCGAAGGGTGGCTCCGGCCGCGCGTGGTCTTCCCGGCGCTCATCGCGCTGCTCGTGCTCGCCGTGCTGATCGCGCCGGGCGACGAGGAGGACCAACCGAGCGTGAGCCTCTCGACGCACGGCACCGGGGAGTGGAATGCGAACGGCGTCTACGCCGTGCTCAAGGCGCTGAGCCGCACCGTGGAGCAGCGGGAGACGCCGATGCGCGCGCCGCTCGACAGCGCGGCGGTGTACGTGGTGCTCCTCCCACCCGATCCGCTCTCCGGGCGCGACGTGAGCGCGCTGCTGGACGCGGTGCGCCGCGGCGCGGCGTTGGTGACGGTGGCGGAGCGCGGGGAGCGGCTCAGCGATTCGCTGCACATCGAAGCGGCGTACACCGGATCGTTCGGCGCGCTGCGCGCTTCCCCCGACACGCTCTACGGCGCGGAGCACGAGGACCACGGAGGCTATGGTCCCGCGGGGACGGTCCCCGAGCCGCAGGAGAGCGCCGCGCTCGACACCGGCGGCCTGCCGGCGCGCCTGCGCGCGGCCATGCGCGCCACGCACGGCGAGAACGCGCGCGCGTTCCATTCGTACCTGCGGCCGACGGTCGCGAGCGACACCGACAGCACGCGCGTGTTCCCGAGCGATACGGTCACGCTCCTCTCCGCCACGCTCGTGCGCACGCACCCGGTGGTGATGGGGCGGACGATCGGCCGCGGTCGCGTGGTGGTGATCGCCGACGGGAACTTCCTGCGGAACGGCGTGATGAGCCGCGGCGACGCGGCGGTGCTCTTCACGCGGCTGCTCGCGTGGGCCGACACCACGGGCACGCTCCCGGTGGTGTTCGATGAATACCATCAGGGCTACGGCGACCACGGGGGCTTGGGGTCGGTGATCAGCCGCGCGCTCACGCGCACGGTCGCGGGGCGCGCGACGCTCCAGGTAGCGATCGCCGCGCTGATCCTCCTGTTGGCGGTGTCGGTGCGGCCGATCGCGCCGGTGCCGCCGGTCGTGATCGAACGCCGGTCCCCGCTCGAGCACGTGGGCGCGCTCGCGCGGGCCTACGCGCGCATCGGGGCGACGCGGCTCGCGGCGCGGCGGCTGGTGCGCGGGCTGCGCCGGCGACATCCGCTGGCCGCGACCGGCGCGTTGGATGATGATGGATACCTCGCGCTCGTGCGCGCGCGCGCGCCGGGCACGTCCGAGGATGCCGCATTGCTCGCGCGCGCGATCCGCACTCCCCTCCCCGCGGCCGAATTCGTGCGCGCGGGGGCCGCCATCGACCACATCGAGAGGATCCTGACGTCGTGATGACAACGCAGCAGGTGGCCGAGGCGATGGCCAAGGTGCGCGCGGCCGTGAGCGCGCGCGTGGTGGGCCAGGAAGAGGTGGTGGACCAGGCGATGGTGGCCTTCCTCGCGCGCGGACACGCGCTCCTGGAGGGCGTGCCCGGCACCGCGAAGACGCTCTTGATCCGCGTGCTCGCGGGGGCGCTGCACACACGCTTCGGACGGATCCAGTTCACGCCGGACCTCATGCCGAGCGACATCACCGGCATCAACGTGCTTCGCGACGGCGGGCGTACGGCCGAGTTCCGCGGCGGGCCGGTGTTCACCGATCTCCTCCTCGCGGACGAGATCAATCGCGCACCGGCCAAGACGCAGTCGGCGCTGCTGGAGGCGATGCAGGAGCGGCAGGTGACGGTGGACGGCGTCGCGCGCCCCCTCGGCGACCTCTTCACGGTGTTCGCGACGCAGAACCCCGTGGAGTACGAGGGGACGTATCCCCTGCCCGAAGCGCAGCTCGACCGGTTCTTGCTCAAGATCCGCGTCCCGTATCCCAGCCGCGAGGCCGAGCTGCAGATGCTCGGCAATTACGCGCAGGGGTTCGACGCGGAGCGCGTGGCGGACGTGACGCCGCCGCCGGTGCTCGACGAGGCACAGTGCCGGGAGCTGCGCGGCGCCGTGGACGCCGTGAAGGTGGCCCCCGAGGTGCGCGACTACATCGCGAACATCGTGCGCGCGACGCGCGAGGACCCCGCGCTCACGCTCGGGGGGAGCCCGCGCGCGAGCGTCGCGCTCTTCCGCGTGTCGCGCGCGGCAGCGCTCCTCGCCGGCCGCGACTTCGCGACCCCCGACGACGTGAAGGGGTACGCGTTCCCGGTGCTGCGGCACCGCATCACCGTCGCGCCGGAGGTGGAGGTGGAGGGGCGCACGAGCGACGAGGTGCTGCAGGCGCTGCTGCTCCGGGTGGCCGCGCCGCAGTGAGCGCGATCTGGGCGGCGCTTGCCGCCTTCGCGCGCGGGCTGCGCGACGTGGCGCGCTCGGTCTTCCGCTGGGCGACGGGGATCCTCCCCACCCGGCGGCAGGCGCTGCTCGTCGCGCTCACCGCGCCCGCGTGGTGGTTCGCGCGCGACGCGGCCGGCGTGCCGTACCTCGCGCTGGTGCTCACCGTGGTCGCCGCGCTCGTGCTCTACGACGTGCTCACGCTCCCGGCGGCGTGGCAATTCGAGGTGGAGCGCCGGCTCCCCGAGCGCGTGGGCATCGGCGACGAGACGGTGGGCGAATACGAGGTCCGCTCGCGCTCGCGGCGCGCGATCACGTTCGCGATCTTCGATGCGTTGCCGCGCGGCGTCCGCCGCCGCGATCCCGACGGCGCGGTGGAGCGCGTGGCCGCGCACGGCGTGCTCGGCGTGCCGCTCGCGATCGAGGGGGCGGAGCGCGGCGAGTGGCCGCTCGGCCCGGTGAGCGTGCGCGTGCGCGGCCAGCTGGACCTCGTGCGGCGCACCTTCCGCCTCGCCCCCGCGGATTCCATCCGCGTGGTGCCGTCGATGACCGGCGTGGGGCGCTACCGGTTGCTCGCGCTGCAGCACCGGCTGCGCGACGCGGGGGTCCGCGCGATCCGCCGGCGCGGCGAGGGGACGAACTTCGCCAGCCTGCGCGAGTACGTGGTCGGCGACGATCCGCGCCGGATCGACTGGAAGGCGACGGCGCGGCGCCACAAGCTGATCACGCGCGAGTACACGATCGAGCAGGGGCAGACCGTGCTCGTGGCGGTGGACGCGGGGCGGATGATGACGCAGCTGGCGGGGCCGCTCTCGCGCTTCGAGCACGCGCTGAGCTCGGCGATCCTCCTGGCCGACGTCGCGGCGCAGAGCGGCGATCACGTGGGGGCGATCGTCTTCGATGACCAGGTGCGCGCGTTCGTGCCCCCCGCGCGCGGCCAGCCATCGCTCCACCGCCTGCGCGATGCGTTCATCCCCGTGCGCGCGACCATGACGGAGCCCGACTACGCGGCGGCGTTCCGCACGCTGGCCGCGCGCCAGCGCAAGCGCTCGCTCATCGTGCTCTACACCGACGTGGTGGACCCGCGCGCCTCGCAATCGCTCATCGCGCTCACCGCGCGGAGCGCGATGCGCCACGTGCTCGTGGTGGTCGCGCTCCGGAACGACGAGCTCACGCGCGCCTCGGTGCCGACGCGCGCGAGCACCACGGACGGGCTCTATGAGAGCGCGGCGGCGGAGGAGTTGGTGATGGCGCGCGAGGCCGCGCTCACGCGCATGCGGCGCGCCGGCGTGTCGGTGCTGGACGTCTCGCCGCGGCTGATGGCCGCGGCGGTGATCAACCGCTACCTCGAGATCAAGGCGCGCGCGTCACTGTAGGCGTTCTCCTCGGCGGGAGCCTCCTCCTCCCCCGCTCCGCCGCGCGTGAAGTAGAACAGCATGAGGAGCGCGCTCCCCGCGGCGGCCGCGAACTTCGTCCAATCGGGGACGTCCACGCGCGGCGACAGGAGCCCCTCGAGCGTGCCGGCGATGATGAGCATCATCGTGGTCGCCGTGATGAGGCGCACGGCGCGCCGGCCGTTCACCACGAGCGCGGCGCGCCGCGTGAGCGCCCCCGGCATGAGGAGGGCCGCGGCGATGAGGAAGCCGCTCCCCCCCGCGATGCAGATCGCAGAGAGCTCGAGCACGCTGTGCGGCACGACGAACATCCCGATCTGGTGGAAGATGCCGCGCGACACGTAGAGGCCCACCACCGCGCCGATGCTCACGCCGTTCGTCACGAGCACCTGCACCGTGAGGAGCCCCGCCGTGAGCCCGCTCGCGAACGCCATGAACGTGACCTGCACGTTGTTCGCGATGATCGCGCTCGCCATGAACGGCCGCTCGAAATCCTTCACCTCGACGTATGCCTTCTCTCCCTTCTTCTCGCGCGCGACCCCTTCCTCCGCGCGGTCGAGCATGCCCTGCGGGAGGAGCTCCTCCGCGAGCGCGGGCTGCTCGATCACCGCCTTCGCGGTCACGGCCATCGGCGCGAACAACAGGAAGGCCGCGAGGAGGATGGGCCGCCAGCTGCGCCGCACCTCGCGCGGGACGTTCACGCTGATGAACCGCCACGCCGTCTGCGTGGAGATCGCGCGCCGCCGGTAGATGAGATTGTGGCCCGCGCCCACGAGGCGGCTCACGTAGAAGAGCGCGTCGTTGTCGCGGCCGGCCGACGCCGTGCGCAGGCGCGCGAGGTCGGACGCCACCTCCCGGTACTCGGCCACGAACTCGCTCACTTCATCCTCGGTCATCCCGCGCAATCCGCGGCGGTTCGCCTCGGCAAGTTTCGTGGCGAACGCGCTCCAGCGCGCGGCGTTGCGCGCCACGATCGCGTGCTGCTCCCGCGCCGCCCCCACCGCGCCGCGCGCCGCCACGCCGCGCGCGCGCGCCTCGCTCTCGCGGTCGTACAACCGCGTGAGCCGCGCCAGCGGCGAGCCCTGCAGGTCCGTCAGGTGCGCCGCGAAGCGCGTCTCGAGCTGATCGGCGAACGCGCGCCGGCGCTCGGGATCGAGCGCGCCGCGCCGGGCCAGGTAGCGCTCCAGGAGCTCGAACTCCTGCTCCGTGAGCGCCGCCGAGATCGGCGACACGGCGTCCGCCGGAGCGGGGCCCGCCGGCGCGGGGGCGATGTGCATCACGCGCTCCTGCACCACCATCGTCCCCGCCGCCATGTCGCCGAGCCGCTTGCCATTGCGCGACATCGCCGCGCTCACGATCCCCACCGCGTACGCCGCGCCCGGTTGCATGTCGAGCAGGCGCATCACGTTCCGCACCGCCGACGCGCCGACGCTCACGGAGTAGCCGCCGTCCTGCACCACGCGGATCCCGAGCCGCCGCTTTCCCGGCGTCTGCCCATCCCAGAACGCCTCGAACGCGACGAAGTACCCCCACTGCAGCGCGAACGCGAAGAGCGCCAGGATCGCGGCCGCCCAGGAGCCGAACGCGGCGCCGAGTCCCTCCCCCTTGAGACCGATGAGCGCGCTCGCCGTGGAGAAGAGGAGCACGATCGCGAGGACGAACAGCGTGATGATCAGATAGTCGAGCATCGCCGCCGCGGCGCGCGATCCGACGCCGGCGATCGTGTACGAGAAGATCACCTGCTCGGGCGTCTCGATGTCGACCTGCTGCTCCAGCGAGGCGGGGCGCGAGGCGGCGGTCATGCGGCGCTCACGGTGCGCTCCCGCGCCCACGCGCGCAGCGCGTCGAGCTTGTCCCCCATGGTCTGTGAGAGCGGGCGCGTGGCCTGCAGCTCGGTCACGAGCGTCGCGGTGGTGAGCGGTTGGCGGGCGGCGAACGCGGAGTAGAGCGCGGACACCACCGCTTGCTCGATCTCCGAGCCGCTGAACCCCTCCGACGCCGCCGCGAGCGCGGCGAGGTCGAACGCCGCCGGCTGCTGGCCGCGCTTCTTGAGATGGAGCGTGAAGATCGCGGCGCGCGCCGCCGACTCCGGAAGATCGACGAAGAAGATCTCGTCGAACCGCCCCTTGCGCAGCAGCTCGGGAGGGAGCTTCTCGATGTCGTTCGCGGTCGCGACCACGAACACATCGCCGTTGCGGTCCTGGAGCCACGTGAGGAACGCGCCGAGGAGCCGCGTCGAGAGCCCGCCGTCGGCGTCGTTCCCGCCGGCCGCGAACGCCTTCTCGATCTCGTCGATCCACAGCACGTCGGGGGCGACCTTCTCCGCGGTGTCGAGCGCCTTGCGGAAGCGCTTCTCCGTCTCGCCGATGAACTTGTCGTAGAGCGAGCCGGTGTCGAACTTGAGCAGCGGGAGCGCCCACTCCTTCGCCACCGACTTCGCGCAGAGGCTCTTCCCACAGCCGGGCACGCCGAGGAGGAGCACTCCCTTCGGGAACGTGAGGCCGAATTGTGACGCGCGCGTGTTCTCGGTGAGGATGAGGCGCCGCTTCTCGAGCCACGCCTTGAGGCCGTCGAGCCCGACGACATCCCCCATCGCGGTCTCCGCGCCCACGTACTGCAGCACCCCATCCTTGGCGATCGCGTCGCGCTTGGCATCGATCACCTTCTGCAGGTCGTCGGGGCCGAGCGTGCCGTCCTCGACGATGACGCGCGTGAGGATGTGCTCCGCTTCGGTGAGCGTGACGCCGCGCAGGTTCATGATGAGCTGCTGCGTCTGCTCGGCGGTGAGCGTGACGGAGACGCGCATACGCGCGCTCGTGTCGCGGATCACTTGGTCGAGCACGTGCTTGTACTCCACGGGCGCCGGCGGCGGGAGCTCGACGCGCGTGGACATCGGCGCGAGCACGGCGGGGATGTCGATGGCCGGGCCGGAGATCACGATCGCGCCGGGCGCGGCCCCGAAGCTCTCGACGGCGTCCTTCAGCCTCGCCACGAGGGCGGCGTCGGCCAGGGAGTCCGCGAAGCCGTGCAGGTGGTAGAGCGCGGGGAGCCGCGACGCCTCGATGAATGCCAGCGCCTTCGCCGGCGCGGTGGTGTCGTAGCCGGCCGTGTCGATGCCAACGCGCCGCAGCCCCTTGCTCGAGCTCCAATTGAAGAGCGGGAGATCGCAGGACGAGGCGACGTAGCGCATCACATCGTCGGCCCGCGCATCCTCATCGGTGATGAGGAAGATGAGCGCGTAGCGCGACTGGACGAGGAGCTCGATGTCCCGGACGATGTCGGTCGCGGCCATTGCCACAATCTCCCACCGGGAGCCTCCGCGTGCCAGCCTGCGCGCTAGTGCGCCGGCAGTCCCTCCCCCGCGTGCGCAAGCCACCGCACCACGCTGAGCGCGAACTGTTCGTCCTGCGTGCCCGGGAGCTGGAAGCCGAAGCGCAGCGCCCCCGCGTTCGTCACCTGCGCGGTGAACATCGCCGCCTCCCCCACCACCACCACGCGCCCCGCGCCGAAGGGGAGCGCGACGGCCATCGCGCGCCCGCGCGCGGGCACGAACTTCCCGGATGGCAGGCGATCGAACGCGCTGTCGCCGAGGATCATGAGGGGCGTCGCTCCCGGCGGCACGCCGAGCGACTGCCCCGCATATCCGACGAGGCGGACGATGCGCTCGGTGCTGTCGCGCCCGCGCGTGATCGCGTGGTCGCCGATCCCGCCGCGCGCGCGGTCGAATACGATCCACGCCGGGCTCCCGCTCGCCGAGTCGTACGAGACGAAATCCACGGTCCGCGCGCTCCGCATGTCGACGCCGAAGCGCGACGCGAGCTCCTGGTTCGCGTCCCCCATGGGCTCGTGATCGGAGATCAGCAGCAACGATCCGCCCCGGCGCACCCACTCGCGCAGCGTGTCCATCTCGGCGGGGGTGAACGCGGTGTGGCGCGCGGCGGAGAGCATCGGGAGTGACGCGCCCATCGCGTTCGCGATGATGAGGACGTCGAACTGCGCCAAGGCCGCGGGGGTGAAGGGCGCGCGGTTCTCCGTCACCTGGTCGCCGTCCGCCAGAAGGAGCCTGCCGAGCGGCGCGTAGCGCCCGTCGAGCGTATGGAAGTCATGATGGTACGCGTCGATCGCGACGCGCGGATGCTTCACCCCCGCGGAGAAGGGGAAGGCGGGGTCGGACACGTTCGCGACGAACGACGGGTCCGCGCGCTGATCGTGGCGGCGCAACCACCACCCACCGGCGGCGAGGAGCGTGAGCAGAGGGACGGCGATCCAGAGGAGCACCCGCGTGGCGCGACTCGGCATGAGCGTCCGGGTGAGGTCGCCTCCACCATATGCGCGCCGGATCGGGCGACCATTCGCCGCCGATTAGCTTCGCATTACGTCACGATTAGGCGTGCTACGGCCGGAAGAGCGTCTTGATCCCGCGCCACGCCGCCGGGGGCCACACGAGCCCGAAGAGCATCACGGGGATCGCGACCAAGAGCCGCGTGCCGAGCGGCTCGTCCGCCATGCGCTCGATGAAGCTGAGCTTCTTCTTGGGCTCGAGTCCGACGCCGGCGCTGTACATCGCGCTGAGCATCCGCGCGCGCTTGTCCGCCTCGGTCGCGCCCTCCCCCGACAGGGGCTTGGCGCAATAGAGGCAGCGCTTGGACTGATCGGAGATCTGTCGTCCGCAGTGCGGACAGTTGATGTTCGGCATGAGCGCTCCTCCTCAGGGGACGACCGAGCGCGCGCGCGGTCGCGCGCGGCCGTCGCGCGCCACGTCCCCGCCCTGGATTTCCCCCGGCCGCACGGCGTTCTTTCGGCTCCCCATGGAACGTCCTCTCCTCCTCGATCTCACGAGCGCGCTCGCCGTCTTCTTCCTCTGGCTGCTCGCGCGCCAGTTCTACCTGCTCTACGATCTCTCCCCCGGCGAGGCGACGGCGCAGCTCGCCGTGGTGGGCGCGCTGTTCGCCTGGGCGTACCTGATGCCCGGCTCGAGTCCCGCGCAGGCCGAGCGGCGCGCCCGCAGTCGCCTGCGCCCGCTGGGCGCGCAGTGGCCGTGGGCGGTGCTCGCGGCGCTCTCCATCGCGGTGTGCCTCACGCTGCTCGTGGAGTTCTACGCGCGGGCGCTCCCTCCCGATGCGGCCGAGGACTCCTACGTCGCGTACCTCGCGCGCCCGTACGGGATCGTGCCGGTGATCGTGGGCGCGGCCGTCGTGGGACCGCTGGTGTCCGAGGTGATCTTCCGCGGATGGGTGCAGGGGCGGCTCACGCGCGGGTACGGGCCCGAGGTCGCGATCACGAACGCCGCGGCGCTCTACGCCGTGGCGAACCTGTATCCGTGGTTCCTCCCCGTGTACTTCGTCCTCGGGCTCTTGGCGGGGTACTCGGTGTATCTCACTCGATCCGTCTGGTCGGCGGTGATGATCAGCGTGGCGTTCCACGGCAGCCTCTTCCTGGCCGACGCGTTCCTCGGGGATCCGGACCTCCCGACGAGCGTGCTCGCGACCCCCGCCGGGCAGCGCGTCGCGGTGTCCGCGGTGTTCGCGGCGGCGATGCTCACGGTGTTCGTGTTCTCGCGGCAGCGCCGGCTGCACGACGCCTCGCCCGACGACGAACCGCCCGACGAGCGGAGCGCCGCGCGGCCGGATTGACCACGGCGCGCCCGCCCCTGATCTTGCACATCCCCCACACCATCGGCATCCGCATGCGCCGCGCCCCACTCGCCTTCCTCGCTCTCGCCGTCGCGGTCAGTGCGCGCGCGCAGGCGCCGAAGATCACCCCCGACGGCGATCCGTCGGTGAACAGCGACACCATCTACAAGCTCGCCGTGGACCCGAAGCAGTATTCGGACCAGTCGTACGTGTTCCTGCTGGACGACGGCGTGGTGCGCTACGAGAGCGACGGCTCCGGTTCGCAGACGTACCGGCAGGTGGTGCAGATCCTCACGCCGGAGGCCGCCGAGCAGTGGGGGGAGCAGTCGTTCGGCTACTCGAAGGACCGCGAGAAGCTCACCATCAACTGGGTGCGCGTGCTCGACACCACCGGCAAGGTCATCAGCTCGAAGCCGGTGCACGAGCAGGAGTCGCTGGCGCCGGTGGCGATGCAGGCGCCGGTGTACTCCGACCGCATGATCCATCGCGTGTCCCTCGGCGGCGTCGCGCCGGGGACGATCGTGGACTACAGCTACACCGTGGAGACGCTTTCGCCCCTCATCCCGAACGACATCCTCACGTCGTGGAGCGTGATGACCGGGCGGCAGACGCAACGCTCGCGCTACATCGTGGACCTCCCCGAGAAGATGCAGCCGCGGATCGTCGAGCGGCATCTCACCTTCAAGCGCCAGGAGACCACGGCGAAGGGGCGCCGCGTGTACGTGTGGGCCACGCAGGACGTGCACAAGACCGATCCCGAGCCGCTCGCGCCGGACTCCGTGTACGGTGAGTCGATCACGATCGCGTCGCGCCTCGCGTGGGGGGACATCGCGAAGTGGTACGCCGGTCTCGCGAAGGGGCGGTACGCGCTCGACTCGCAGATCGACAAGCGCACCGCGGAAGTGCTCGCGGGGGCGCGCACGCGCGACGACACGCTCAGCCGGATCTACCGCTGGGTGGCCCAGGATTTCCGCTACGTGTCGCTCTCGCTCGGGATCGGGGGCTACCAGCCGCACATGCCGAGCATGGTCTTCGACAACAAGTACGGCGACTGCAAGGACAAGGCGACCTTCTTCGTGGCGGTGGTGCGCAAGCTGGGCTACAGCGCGTTCCCGGTGCTGCTCAGCGCGGACGGCGGCGTCGACTCGATGATGCCGAGCGCGCACCAGTTCGACCACATGATCGCGGCGGTGGCGAAGCCCAGCGGAGGATGGCAGTTCCTCGATCTCACGGCCGAGATCGTCCCCTACGGCGACCTCCCGCCCTCGGAACAAGGGGAGTTCGGCCTCCTCGTGCACGACGACGGCACGGCGACGGACGTGACCTTCCCCGAGCTCCCGGCGAGCGCGAACACGGCGACGTCCACGATCGTGGGCGAGCTCCTCCCCGACGGCGGCTTCAACGGGAAGTGGACGTACGCCGCGACGGGCAACAACCAGTACGAGATGCGCGAGCAGATGTCGGGGTCGACCAAGCCCGACTCCTCCGCGCTCGCGCGGCGCGCGCAGCAAGTGGCGAACTCGATCGTGGAGGGCTCCACGGGGGACAGCCTGACGCTCTTCGAGGGGCGCGACCTGAACGCGGTGCCGCGCTACTCCGTGGTGATCCACGGCGGGAAGATGTTCACCGACGCGGGGGGCACGATCCTCCTCGACGTCCCGCTCGCGAACTTCGCGCCGACGCGGCTGATCAGCACGCTCGAGGCGCGCGGCCCGCGCAAGATGCCGATCAGCGCGGACCGCGTGTGGGGGCCCGACGAGCGCGTGCAGGAGATGCGGCTCACCCTGCCGCCGGGATGGAAGGCGCGACTCCCGCACGACGTCGAGGCGAAGAGCATCTACGGCGAGTACTCCGCGACGTACGAGCAGGTGGGGCGCGAGCTCCGCATCGTGCGCCGCCGCGGCGGGACCACGGGGGTCTTCGGCGCCGACACCTACCCGCAGCTCCTCGAGTTCCTCAAGGCGATCGGCAAGGACGACGTGAAGGTGATCGTCCTCGAGAAGTAGCGCCGCTCAGCGCCAGCGCTCGGCGAGCGCGCGCAGGGTGTCGTAGTCGAGGCGGTGGCCGCCGGCGAACGTGATCGCGTCGAACGCGATCGCCCGGTCGCGCAACAGACGGTGGTGCGCCTCGATGGCGGCGGTGGTGGCGTAGGGGTCGGTCTCGCCCACCACCAAGATGGGATGCAGCGCGCGCAGGGGATGCGCGGGGCGCGCGAGGTCGAGATCGGGAGGCACCGAGCCGGCCCAGAGCACCACTTCGTGCACGCGCGTGCGGCCGCGCTCCACCCACCGGCACACCGTCGCGACTCCCTGCGAGAAGCCGAGCGCGATCACCTTCGTCCCCGAGAGGTCGTAGTCGCGCGCGAGCTGGTCGGCGAGCGCGTCGAGGTAGCCGATGTAGTCATCGATCTCGCTGAGGCGGTCCTCGCGCGTCATCCAGGTGGCGCCCACCGCGGAGTCGACGTGCGAGCCGGCGGTCTCGCCGAGGTAGAATCGCGAGAGCCCCTCCGGCGCGACGATCACGCGCGTCCCGTCATCGATCACCTCGAAATGGCGGAGGAAGCGCGCCGCGAGCTGGCCGTAGCCATGGCACGCGATCCAGAGCTGGTCCGGCGCCCCCGACGCCGGCCCGAGGGCGAACCAGCGCGCGGTGCGCTTCACGGGGAGATGGTGCTCGCGGAGCATGGCCGAAGTCTGGGCGCGGCCGCACGCGCGCGTCAATGCGCGCGTGCCCTTCCTACTCGGAGACGATCAGCACGAGCTTCCCCGCGCCCTCGTTCGATGCCATCCGCTCGTGCGCCGCGGCCGCCTCGGCGATCGGGAAGACGCCGTCGATGGTCGCACGGAGCTCCCCGCGCTCGAAGCGGGGGAGCACCTCGCGCTCGAACGCGCGGGTGACCGCGATCTTCTCGTCGAGCGGGCGCGCGCGGAGCGCGGTGCCGCGGATGGTCAGCCGCCCGCGCAGCACGGCGCCGAGCGGGAGATCGGTGCGCCCGCCTGCGAGCGTGCCGATGAGCATGAGGCATCCGCGCGGGGCGAGGACCGCCACGCTCGCCCCCGTGTACGCGCCGCCGAGCAGATCGAGCACGATCCGCACGCCGTGGCCGTTTGTCCACGTCGCCACCGCGGGAGCGAGCTCCGCGAGCGAGGCGCTCATCACGGCGCCCGCCTCCATGCCGCACGCGCGCGCGGCGGCGAGCTTGGATTCGCGCCGCGCGGTGCCATAGGGCACGCCGCCCAGCGCGCGCACGAGCTGCACGGCGGCGAGCCCGACGCCGCTCCCTACGGCGTGCACGAGCACGAGGTCTCCCGCGCGCATCTCCGCCTGCGCGAGCGCGTCGTGCGCGGTGATGAACGCTTCGGGGATGGCAGCCGCCGATGCGAAGTCCAGCGCGGCGGGGATGCGCGCGAGCGTGTCCTCGTGCGCGAGCACGGATCCCGCGTAGGCGCCGCCCCCGGTGAGGCCGAGCACGCGGTCGCCCGTCTTCCAACGCGACGCGGCCGGCCCGAGCGCCTCCACCTCGCCGGCGAACTCCAGACCGGGGATGTCGGCGGGGAAGCCGGGTGGCGCCGGATAGCGCCCTTCGCGCTGGAGGAGATCCGCGCGATTGACTCCGGCGGCGCGCACGCGCACGAGCACTTCCCGGTCGCGCGGGGCGGGGCGCGGCACGGTGCGCAGTTCGAGCACCTCGGGTGCGCCGGGTCGCGCGATCACGATCGCGCGCATGCTGCTCGCGGTCATGTCCGCAATATGCGGGCGCCGCGCGGCCCCGCGGCAGGGCGCGGGGGAGAGCGGAGGCTACCGCACGGGGCCGCGACGTGCCAGTGTAGAGGCGTGAGTCTCGACCGGTTCGCCGATCGCGCCGCGGCGGGACGCGCGCTCGCGGAACGCCTCGCCGCCTGGCGCGGGCAGAGCGATGTGATCGTGCTGGCGCTCCCGCGCGGCGGAGTGCCCGTGGCGTACGAGGTGGCGCGCGCGATCGATGCGCCGCTCGACCTCTTCCTGGTGCGCAAGCTCGGCGTGCCCGGGCACGAGGAGCTCGCGATGGGCGCGCTCGCGAGCGGCGGGGAGCCGCAGATCAACGCCGAGACCGTGCGGGCGCTGCGCGTCTCCACGGCGGAGATCGAGCGCGTGGTCGCGCGCGAACGGCGGGAGCTCGAGCGGCGCGAGCTCGCGTACCGCGCGGGGCGCGCGCCGCTCGTGCTGCGAGGGCGCCGCGTGATCCTCGTGGACGACGGCCTCGCGACGGGAGCGACGATGCTGGCGGCCGTGAGCGCGGTGCGCGCCGCGGGGGCGTCACGCATCGTGGTCGCGGTGCCCGTGGCGAGCGCGGAGGCGTGCGACCTGCTGCGCGGGAGCGCTGACGACGTGGTCGCGTTGCGCGTGCCCCCCGACTTCCACGCCGTGGGGGTGTGGTACGCCGACTTCACGCAGACGACGGACGACGAAGTGCGCGCGCTCCTGGCCTGATGCACGGCGCCCCGCGGGCGAGGCCCGCGGGGCGCGCGTGGTCGCGGAGCGACGCGACGGTCAGTATTCGCTCTGTCCCGGCATCTGCCCCTTCTTCGGGGGGAAGCCCTCGAACATCTGCTGCAGGGCCGATTGCAGCTGCTGCTGCCGCCCCGCCATGTCGCTCTCGAGATCCGCGCTCGCGTTGGAGCGCCACACCATCTCGTTGATCTTCGGATCGACGAGCACGAGGATCAGGTTGCCCGTCGGGACCTGCTGCGCGGAGGTCGTCGAGACGCCGCCGTACGCTCCGCCCATGCACCCGTAGCATCCCCACCCACCCCAGCCCGCGCCGTAGCCGTAGCCCGTGCTCACGGTGGTGTACTGCGTGTACGAGCTCTTGTGCGCGCGGAACGTCACGTAGAGGTTCGGATCGCTCGTCACCTTCTGCAGTCCGTGCTTCTGGAGCTGCGCATCCACGGCGGTCTGCAGATTGGAGATCGCGAAGGGCGCGAGGTCCTTGTCCACCGTGTCCGGGAGCCACGCGTACGTCTTGTACTGCGTGAAGTCGATGTTCGTGTTCCAGTCGGTGTTGACCGTGACGGAGCTGCACGCGCCTAGCATCGCGGCCGCGGAGAGGGCGACGAGCGCCCGGCGAGGGGAGATCTTCACGTGCGTAGTCCTCATTGGAGTTGAAAGCAATACGTAACGAGCGGTGCGAAGTTCCCGCGGAGGACCGGAAAGCTACCCGCCGGGCGCAACGGTCGCTAGAAGTCGGTGCTCGCGGGCATCACGCCCGGCTTGGTCGGGAACTGCGCGAACATCTGCTGGAGCGCCTGCTGCAGGAGCTCGGGGTTCGACTGTCCCTCGTCGAGGCGCGCGTCGGCCTCGCCGCGCCAGACCAGGTGGTTGAGCTTGGTGTCGATGATCGCGATCGTGAGCGCGCCGAGGGGGACCTCGGTCTGCGCCGGGAGTGCCGTGGCGCCGTAGCCCCCCCATCCGCCCCACGCCGGCCCGTACGCGTAGCCGCCCGTCTGCACGGTCGCGTATTCCGTCTTGCTGCTCAGGTTCACGCGCCAGATCACCCGGAGCTCGGGATCGTGCGCGTCGCGCGTGAGTCCCTTGGACGTGAGCGTGTTGCTGATCGCGGTGCGCACGCGCTCCTGCGCGAGCGCGCTCAGGGGCATCGAATCATGCTGCAAGTCGAACGTCTTGTACTTCGTGAAGTCGACGGTGGTGTTCCAATCGGAGTGCACGCGCAGGGAGCTGCAGCCGGCGAGCGCGGCGGCGAGCGCGAGCGAGGTCGCGAAGCGCATGGTCCTGGCCCTCGATTCGGTGTTCATGCTTCTCCGCGGTAGACGCAACCCGTGTTGCACGTTTCCCGCACGGTGATGGCCGACAGGCCGGGGAGCCGGGGAGCGATGCGCTCCCAGATCCAGCGGGCGAGATGCTCGCTGGTGGGATTCTCGAGCCCTTCGATCTCGTTCAAGTAGCGATGGTCCAGCCGTTCGAAGAGGGGGCGCCACGCCTCCGACACGGCCGCGAAGTCGGTCACCCAACCGAGTCGCGCGTCCAGCGGGCCGCTCACGTGCACGGTGACGGCGAACGAATGCCCGTGCAGCCGCGCGCACTTGTGCTCGTCGGGGACGTTCGGCAGGCGGTGCGCCGCCTCGAAGGTGAACTCGCGGAAGATCTCCATGCCGGCGCGCTACGGGAGGCCGAGCATCTTATGCGTTTGGAGGCTCAATCGCCAGCGCGGGTTGGCGAGACAGTAGCGCACCGCGGCCTCCGTGTGACGCTCGCGATCGGGGCCGTCCATCGGCTGCAGGAAGAAATGCGTGAAGGGGAGCGCGGCGAATCGCTCGGGGGGAGCGAGGGGCTGCGGGAAGACGAGTTTGAGCTCGTCCCCGCCCGCGACCGCGAGCGGCGCGCCGGCCTTCGGGCTCACGCACACCCAATCGATGCCATGCACGAGCGGATACGTGCCGTTCGTCTCGATCGCCACGCGGAAGCCGCGCGCGTGCAACGCCGCGAGCAGTGGCGCGTCGAGCTGGAGCGCGGGCTCCCCGCCGGTGCACACCACGAGGCGCGCGTCGCGCGCGCGCGACGGCCACTGCGCTTCCACCGCCTCGGCGAGCGCGTGTGCGGTCGCGAACTTGCCGCCGCCGGGTCCATCGGTGCCCACGAAGTCGGTGTCGCAGAAGGTGCACACCGCGCTCGCGCGATCGGACTCGCTCCCCGTCCACAGGTTGCATCCCGCGAAGCGCAGGAAGACCGCGGCGTGCCCCGTCTGCGCCCCTTCCCCCTGCAGCGTGTAGTAGATCTCCTTCGCCGCGTACGTCACGAGGCGTACGGCGCGGGATCGCGCGCGCCCGCCTGCGCGAATCCGCGTAGCCGCAGGAGGCACGCGTCGCAGCGGCCACAGCTCTCGCCGCTCGCGAGCGGATCGTAGCAGCTGCGCGTGAGCGCGTAGTCCACGCCGAGCGCGAGCCCGCGGCGGATGATGTCCGCCTTCGAGAGCTCGAGGAGGGGCGCGTGGAGGCGCACCGGCTTCCCTTCCACTCCCGCGCGCGTGGCGAGCGCGGCCATGCGCTCGAAGGCGGCGAGGTACTCGGGGCGGCAGTCGGGATAGCCCGAGTAGTCGAGCGCGTTCACGCCGATGAAGATGTCGTTCGCCCCGGCCACTTCGGCGAAGGCGAGCGCGAAGGAGAGGAAGATCGTGTTGCGCGCGGGGACGTACGTGACGGGGATCCCGCCGCCGATCTCCTCCGCGCGCGCGTGCTTGGGGACGGGGATGTCGCTCGTGAGGGCGGAGCCGCCGAAGGCGCGCAGGTCGATCTCCACGGTCACGTGCCGCGCCACGTGCATGGCGCGCGCGATGCGCGCGGCGAACTCGAGCTCGCTCACGTGGCGCTGGCCGTACCGGAACGAGAGCGCGAGGGTCTCGAACCCCTCCGCGCGCGCGATGGCGAGCGTCGTGGCGGAGTCGAGACCGCCGGAGAGGAGGACGACCGCCTTGCCCTGCATGCGGCGGAAAGTAGCGGTCGCGTCGCGGACCAACAACGCGCGGCGGCGCCGGGTGGCGGCGCCCGGAACCGCGCCCTAGACTCCCCGCATGGCGTCCCGCTCGTTCCACCTCGCGCCTTCGTCGCGCCGCGCCAAGCGGATCGCGGCGGTGCTGGCCGGCCTGTACGCGTTCTACGCACTGTTCGCGGCGCTGATCGGCCCCGTGCTCGTGCGCCACGAGCTCCCTGAGAAGATGGGGACGCAGCTCCACCGCCCGGTCACGCTCGGGAAGGTGCGCGTGAACCCGTTCACGGTCGCGGTCACCATCGACAGCCTGCGCGTGGCCGATCGCGACGGCTCCGCGCTCCTCTCGTGGAGCGAGCTCTACATCAACTTCGATCTGTCGAGCCTGCTGCGGCGCGAGCTCGACTTCGACGAGATCCGTCTCGTGCAGCCCTACGCGCACTTCGTGATGCGCCGCGATGGGACGATGAACATCTCGGACATCATCGACTCGATGAACGCCGAGTCCGCGCGGCATCCGAGCACCGGGCCGGCGCCGGTGTTCGCGGTGAGCGGGCTGCACATCGAGAACGCGCGCGTCGAGGTGCTCGACAGCCAGCCGGCCGCCCCCTTCGCGACCACCGTCGGGCCGTGGCGCATCGATCTCGCCTCCTTCTCCACCCGGCGCGACAACACCGGCCAATACTCGTTCTCGGGGAGCATGGTGAGCGGGGAGCGGTTCGCATGGGCGGGGACCTTCGCGATGGATCCCGTGCGTTCCTCCGGACGGTTCTCACTGGACTCCGTGCGGCTCGGCACGTACCGCCCGTTCTACGAGCGGAACTTCGGCTTCGATCCGGTGGCGGGAACGTGGGGGATGCAGGCCAAGTACAGCGTGGATCTCACGCCACGCGCGCACGTGCTGCGCCTCTCCGAAGGGAGCGCGCATGCGCGCGGGATCGCGCTCGTGGAGCGCGCGCGCGGCGACACCGCCGTCACCATCGGCCGCCTCGACGTGTCGGGGGTGGAAGCGGACGCGGTGGCGAACGTGGCGCGCGTGGCCTCGATCGCGCTGGCGGGGGCGAACGTGCGCGTGATCCGCTCGCGCGACAGCACGATCAACGTGATGCGCATGCTCGCGCCGCCCAAGGAGCCGGCGGCGGTCGCCGCGGCGCCGGTCCGCGCGAGTGCGCCGGGCGCCGCGGGCGCGCCGAGCGCGCCCCCCGCGAAGCCGTGGCGGTGGACGATCGGGCGCACGAGCGTGGACAGCTCGGACCTCTCGATGCTCGATTCCGCGGCCGTGCGTCCGGCGCGATTCGCGATCTCGGGCATCTCCGCCGCGCTCGACAGCGTCGCGAGCGACTCGGCGCAGATCTCGCGCCTCCGCGCCGCGCTCACGTGGGAGAAGCGCGGCACGGTCACCGCCGCCGGGACCATCGCGATCTGGCATCGCCGCGGCGACCTCACCTACTCGGCCAAGGATGTCTCGCTCACACCGCTCGACGCGTACTTTCTCCCGGCGGTGAACCTCCTGATCAGCAACGGCGCGCTCCAATCGGATGGGAAGGTGCACTTCGAGATGGCGGACACGCTGCACCCCGAGCTCACGTACGCGGGGAACGTGCGGGTGGACCGGTTCGCCACGGTGGACGGGACGCGTCGCGAGCCGTTCTTCAAGTTCCGTTCGTTCCGAGTGGCGCAGATCGACTACGCGATGCGGCGCCCGAAGCTCGCGATCAAGTCCATCACGCTCGAGGCGCCCGTGCTCATCGTGGGCGTGCTCCCGGATGGGACGCCGGTGATGAAGCAGGTGTTCCCGAACCCTGGCGCCGACAGCGCGCTCGCGGCGGCCGACAGCGCCGCTGCACGCGCCGCGCGTGACAGCGCGGCCCGCGAGAGTACCGCTCGCGACAGCACCACGCGCGACAGCTCGGTCGCGGCAGCGACGCCGCCTCCCGCACCCGCGGCGCCGGCGCCGGCGCCTCCCGCCGCCACCAAGGGGAGACGAGGCGCGAAGCCAGTGCCCGCCGGATCCGCCATGCGCATCTCCATCGGCTCCATCAAGGTGTCCGACGGCGCGATCGTGCTCACCGACCGCTCGATGCAGCCCCCCGTCGCGCTGAGCGTCGCGAAGATCCAGGCGCTCACCGGGCGCCTCTCGAGCGACTCGCTCGGCGTCGGCACGCTCGAGATGACCGCCTCCATCGACAGCGTCGCCCCGCTCAAGGTGACCGGCCGCTTCAATCCGCTCAGCGACAAGGAGGGAAGCGATCTCACCGTGGACCTGCAGGGGATGGAGATGGTCCCTGTCGGCCCGTACTTCGGGAAGTACCTCGGCTACGGGATCTCGACCGGGAAGCTCAAGGTGGGCATGAAGTACAGCGTGGTCGGGCGCCGGCTCAAGAGCGAGAACAAGCTCACGCTGGATGCCTTCGAGTGGGGCGACGCCTCCAACAGCCCCGACGCGACGAAGCTCCCCGTGAAGCTCGCCTTCTCGATCATGCGCGACCGCAACGGGCAGATCGTGTTCGACGTGCCGGTCGAGGGGAATCTCGATGACCCGAGCTTCCGCCTCGGGCGCGTGATCCTGCGCGCGATCGTGAACGTGCTCACGAAGCTCGCGACGTCTCCGTTCAAGCTCCTGGGCGCGGCCTTCGGCGGGGGGAACACCGCGGACCTGAGCTACGCCGCGTTCCAGCCGGGTTCATCGGCGCTCGACGCCGCATCGACGAGCAAGCTCGGCGTGCTCGCGAAGGCGCTCTATGAACGCCCGGCGCTCAAGTTGCAGATCGCGGGCTCGGTGGACACGGCCGCGGATCGTGAGGGGCTGCGACGCGCGCGGCTCGACGCGCGGCTGCGCACGATCAAGTGGAACTCGCTCAGAACGCAGGGCGTGAACGCCGGGGCGGCGGACAGTCTCCTCCTCACTCCCACCGATCGCCCGCTCTGGATGGCGAACGCGTTCGCGGCCGCCTTCCCGAACGACAGCGCGGTGCTCGCGGCGAAAGGGAAGAAGGGAGCGATGCCCCACCCCCCCGAGGTGATGGAACAACGGCTGTTAGCGACGATCCCCTTGACCGCCGACGACCTCCAGCTCCTCGCCACCGCGCGCGCGAAAGCGTGCCTCGACTATCTGTTGACGGCCCCCGCCAACAAGATCGAAGCCGAGCGCGTGCTGATGACCGGCGGTGCGATGAAGACCGAGGGAGCGAAGGCCGTCTTCACGCTCCAGTAGGGATCCGCTTCCGGATCGCCACGATGATCGTCGGCACCATGTAGAGCGTGATCGGCGTGGAGAGCGCGAGCCCGCCGATCACCGCGAGCGCGAGCGGGCGCTGCAGCTCCGCGCCCGCGCCGAGTCCGAGCGCGAGCGGGAGGAGCCCGAACAGCGTGCAGAGCGTGGTCATGAGGATGGGGCGCAGCCGCACGCGCGCCGCATCCTGGATCGCGCGCTCGAGCGGAACGCCGTCCAGCCGCATGCGCCGGCGCGTGAAGTCGAGCAGGATGATGCCGTTCTTCACGATGAGCCCCACGAGCAGGATGAGCCCCATGAGCGAGCTCACGTTGAGCGGCGTGCCGGTGATGAGGAGCAGCGTCACGGCGCCGACGAAGCTCACGGGGGCGGCGAGCACGATCGCGAGGGGCTCGACGAAGCTCTGGAACTGGAGCACCATCACCGCGACCACGCTCACGGCCGCCAGCGCGAGCACGATCAACAGCGCGCGGAAGGCCTCCTGCTGGTTCGCGTACTGGCCGCCGATCTCCACGCGGATCCCGGCGGGGGGCGGGTTCGCGGCGAGCACGGCGCGCACATCGCGCATCACGCTCCCGAGCGCGCGTCCGCTCACGTCGCTGGTGATCGCGATCATCTGCTGCTGGTTCTCGCGATCGAGCTCGGCGCGCGTCTCCGTGGGGGTCACCGTCGCCAGCGACGCGAGGGGCACCGCGCGGTGCGCTCCGGCGGCCACGATCGGGAGCGCGCCGAGCTGCCGGGGATCGTAGCGCACCGAGTCCGGGGCGCGCACCCGCACGCCGATCGCGCGGTCCTCGCGCCGCACCTCTCCCGCGCTCACCCCCAGGAGCGCGCCGCTCACCGCCGCGCCCACTTGCTCCGGATCGAGCCCCACGCGCGCCGCCTCGGCGGCGCGCACGCGGAGCTTCATCTCCGCGGCCGGCTCGCTGATCCCGCTGTACAGGTCCTCTACGCCATCCACCGCGGCGATCTTCGGGCCGAGCATGGTCGCGTACGCCTCGAGCTGCTCCAGCTGCTCCCCGAAGAGCTTGATCTCCACCGGCTTCGCGGCCCCCGCGAGGTCGTTGATCACGTCCGAGAGGATCTGCACGAACTCGATGCGGAGGCGTGGCTCAGCGCGGTCGATGCGCGCGCGCGCGTCGTCGATGACCTCGAAGCTCGAGCGGTCGCGCTGGGAGCGCGGCGTGAGACGCACGACGATGTCGCCGCGATTCTGTTCCGTGGCGAAGAGGCCGAGCTCGGCGCCGAGCCGGCGCGACGTGCCCGCGACCTCGGGGATCCCCGCCAGGATGTGCTCCGCCTCGCGGACCATGCGGTCGCTCTCCGCGAGCGAGGTGCCTCCGGGCGTCCAGTAGTCGAGCACGAACGCCCCCTCATCCATCTCGGGGAGGAACGCCGTGCCCACCAGGCGCTGCGCGACGAGTCCGGCCACGACCAGCGCGAGCGCCACCGCGGCCACCAGACGCGGCCGGGGGAGCACGCGCGACAGCGTGCGTTGGTACCAGAGCGCCAGCGCATCGAGCGCGCGCGCCACCCGCGAGAGCACGGAGCCCGCGCGCTCCGCGCGCTCCACGTCGTGCGCCGTGAGGAACTGGGCGCTCAACAGCGGGATGACGGTGAACGCGAGCCCGAGCGACACGAGCACCGCGATCGTCAGCGTGATCGAGAGCGCGGTGAAGAACTGCCCCACCACCCCCTCGAGGAGTCCCAGCGGGAGGAAGACCACCACCGTCGTGACGGTGGACGTCGTGACCGGCCAGATGAGCTCCTGCACCGCCTCGCGCACCGCGGCGCTGCGATCGGGGGTGAGCACGAGGTGGCGCGCGATGTTCTCGGTGATCACGACCGCGTCGTCGATGACGAGTCCGATCGCGATCGCCATCGCGCCGAGCGTCATCAAGTTGAAGGTCTGTCCCGCGAGCCCCATCACGAACACGGTGATGGCCATCGTGAGCGGGATCGCGCTGGCGCTCACCGCGGTGATGCGCGCGTGGCCGAGGAAGGCGAGCAGCACGAGGACCGCGAGCGCCGCGCCGATGAGCATCGCGTCGCGCACGCTCGCCACCGCTTCGCGCACGAGGGTGGCCTGGTCGTAGAGCGGCGTGATGCGCACGCCCGGCGGGAGATGCGGCGCGAGCGCGGCGACCGAGCGCGCGATGCTGTCCGCGATCGCGAGCGTGTTCCCGCCCGGCTGGCGCGTCACGTTCAGGAGCGCGGCGGGGCGCCCGTCCCCCGCGATGATGCGCACGTGGTCCTCGGTGCCGAGCGTGACCGTGGCGACGTCGCGCACGCGCAGGCCGTTGGGGAGCACCACCGCGGCCACGTCCTCCACCGCGTGCGCCTCTTGGTCGGTCACCACCAGGTACTGCTTGTAGTCCTGCGACACGCGTCCGACGGCGGCCGGGGCGATCGCGTTGCGGATCGCCCCCGCGAGATCCTCGTAGCTCATCCCCTGCGCCGCGAGGTGCGCCGGATCGGCCACGACCTCCACCTCGCGCACGTCGGTGCCCTGCACGTCCACGCGTCCCACGCCGGGGATGCGCGAGAGCACGGGCTTCACGTCGTAGCGCGCGATGTCGTACAGCGTGGCCGGATCGCCCCCTTCCAGGTTGTACGAGAGGATCGGGAAGAGCGACGGGGTGAGCCGCTGCACCTCGATCGAGAGCCCCGCCGGGAGATCGGGGGCGGCTTGGTTCACGCGCGCCTGCACCTGTTGCAGCGCGAACTGCATGTCCGTGTTCGCCGAGAAGTAGATCGCGATCTCGCTCTCGCCCCGGATGGAGCGCGAATGCACCTTCACGACGCCGGGGACGATGCTCACCGCCTCCTCGATCGGGCGCGTGACCGCGAACACCATCTGCCGGGCGCCGAGCGACGCGCCCTGCGCGACGATCGTGATGCGCGGGAACTTGAGCTCGGGGTAGATGGCCGACGGCAGGCGCAGCGCCTGCCAGATCCCCGCCACGCTGAGCAGCGCGACGGTGAGATAGATGAACCGCCGCTGCGCGGCGAGCGTGTCGAAGAGTCTCACGGGCGGGCGCTGTCGCTCGCGGGCACCACGCGCGCGCTGTCCTCCACGCCGTAGGCGCCGTCGGTCACGACGGTCTCCCCGGCGGCGAGTCCGGAGAGGATCTCGACCCCCGCGTCCCCGCGGCCGCCGATGGTCACCGCGCGCGCGTGCGCCGTGTGCGCGCTGTCGACCACGAACACGCGATAGCCCTCACCCTCGGGGACGAGCGCGGCGGCGGGGATCACCACCGCGTTCGCGTGCGTGCCGACGGTGATCCGCCCGAACACGGTCTCGCCGATGCGCAGGGGGCGCTGCTCGTGCGTCATGCGCGCGCGCACGATCACCGCGCGCTCGGCGCTGTCGACCATCGCGCCGACGTCCGTCACCGCCGCGTCCCCCACCGGCTCGCCGCGCGCGTCCTCGCCGGCGGTGACGCGCACCGGAGCCCCGCGCGGGACCACCGCCGCGTCGGCCGGGGTCACGGTGAAGAGGAGATCGAGCGCCGACGGATCGGCGACCGCGACCACCGGGGTCGAGGCGTCCACCGGAGCGCCGAGCACCGCCGTCATGCGGGTGACCACGCCGGCGATGGGCGCCCTGAGCGTGGCGAGCTCGAGCGAACGGTGCGCGGTGGTCTGGTTGGCCTGCGCCTGCGCGAGGTCCGCGGCCGCGAGGTCGAGGTCCTTGCGCGCGAGCACGCCGGCTCCGGTGAGCCGCACCGCGCGCTCGTATCCGTGCTGCGCGCTCGCGAGCGCGCTCTCCGCGCTGCGCGCCGCGGCCTCGAAGGGGGCCCGCTCGAACTCGACCAATGGCGCGCCGGCGGCCACGCGGTCGCCCGGCGCGACGAAGATGCGCGCCACGCGCGTCGGCGCGGGGGCGCTGAGCTCGGCGTAGCGGCCAGGGCGCGGCGCGACGGTGCCGAGCGCGCCGACGACGTGCGCGAAGGGGACGCGCGCGGCGACCGCCGTGTGTACGGCGACCACGGGGCGGCCCTCCTCGGCGTCGCCGCCGCGATGGCACGCGACGGCGGCGAGCGCGGTCGCGAGCGCGAGAGTGCGGAGCGGGTTCACGGGACGGTGGCGGTGAGAGTGTAGAGCCGGAGGAGCGCGGCGGCATTCTGCGCGGCGGCGAGGTCATCCACCCAGCGGCCGAACGCGTCGCGGGCGGTGCGCTGCGCCTCGAGCACGGTGGCGAGCGGCGCCGCGCCCTCGGCGTACGCCGTGAGCGACATCGCGGCCACGCGGCGCGCGCTCTCCAAGAGCTGCTGATCGCGCATCGCGCGCGCGCGGGCGGCGCCGAGCTGGCGGCGCGCGTCGGCGATGCGCGCGTCGCTCTCGCGGCGCGCGAAGGTGAGCTCCTCCTGCGCGCGGGTGAGCTCGGCCTGCGCCACGCCCACTTGTCCGGCGCGGCGGTCCCAGAGCGGGAGCGGGAGCGTGATGCCGAAGGTCGGGAGGAGGCCCGTCTCGGATCCCGTGGGATCGTGCGTGTCGAAGCCGACCATGATGGATGGAGTGGAGAAGATGCTGCGCGACTCCACCGCGAGCGCGCGCTCGGCGCCGCGCGCGTTCGCCTCCGCGGCGGCCACCTCGAGGGGCGCGGCCGCGCTGCCGGCGCCCGCGGCGCCGCCGGCGGGGGCCGCGGGGAGCGCCGCGAGCGAGTCCACCAGCGCGATGAGCGGGCGGTCCGACGCGAGTCCCATCGCGCGCTGCACGTCGAGGAGCGCGCCGAGCGCGCCCAGGGAATCCGACGCGCTCGCGTTCACCGCTTGCCCCGCGCTCAACGCCGCGAGCTCCACCTCCAGCTCGCTGGCATCGCCGGCGTCGCGGCGCAGGCGCGCGAGCGTGAGGAGACTGTCGGCATCGATCGCCGTGCGCCGCGAGAGGCGCGCGTGCGCGTCCGCGGCGAGCGCCGTGGTGTACAGCGTGTCGACCTCGACCTCGACCGCGGTGCGCTCGATGAGGAAGCGGTAGAAGGCGGCGCGGCGGAACTCCCCGGCGGCATCGCTCCGGGCGCTGCGCAGCCAGGGATACTCGATCGGCTGATCCACGCTCAGGTGGTACTGCGGGACGTCCTTCGAGTAACTCGCCGCGAGCGCGGGGTTCGGATACGCGGACGCGATGCGCGAGAGCGCGTTCGCGGCGGCGGAGTCAGCGAGGGCGATGCGCCCCCGGCTGCCGGTGGTGGTGGCCGCCGCGATCGCGTCGGCGCGGCTGACGGAGCGGAGGCCCTGCGCGCTCCCCGCGGCGGCCGCGAGCGCGAGCAACAGGAGCGATGGGGGGACGGCGCGCATCCCGCCGAAGATGCGCCCGCGCGCACCGCGCGGCCAGACGCCCCCAAGCGAAGCGGGCCGGAGCACCCGCCCCGGCCCGCCCGCCTACCCTTCCGTACACTTCCGTTCACTTTGGTCGACTGTCGTCGACTGCCGTCGACTGTCGGCGACTGTCGGCGACTATGCGGTCATTGCACCGCGTTGATCATGTCGAAGATCGGCAGATACATCGCCACCACCATGCCGCCGACGATGACGCCGAGGAACACGATCATGACCGGCTCCATCAGCGAGAGCAGCCCGCCCACCGCCGTGTCCACCTCGGTGTCGTAGAAGTCCGCGATCTTCGTGAGCATCTCGTCGAGCCCGCCCGTCTGTTCGCCGACCGCGATCATCGAGATGACCATGGGCGGGAACACGTTGGACTTCTGCAGCGGCGCCGAGATCGTGTCGCCGCCGGCGATGGACGCGCGGCTGTCCATGATCGCGTCGTGGATGACGCGGTTGCCCGCGGTCTTCGCCGTGATCTCGAGCCCGTCGAGGATGCTGACGCCGGAGCTGATGAGCGTGCCGAGCGTGCGCGTGAAGCGCGACACCGCCGACTTGCGCAGCATGTCGCCGAGCACCGGCATGTTCAGCAGCATCTTGTCGATGCGGAGCTGCCCGTCGGGGGTCTTGTAGTAGCGCTTGAGCGAGAACTGGAGGAGCCAGCCGCCGCCGAGGAAGGCCCACCAATAGCCCTTCACGATGCGCGAGAGCTCGATCACGACGCGCGTCGGCAGCGGGAGCGAGAGGTTCACGCTCGCGAACATGTTCTCGAACACCGGGATCACGAAGATGAGCAGCACGACGATCGCGATGAGCGCCACGCTCATGATCACGATCGGGTAGATCATCGCGCTCTTCACCTTCCCGATCAGCGCGTCGTTCTTCTCGAGGAAGCCCGCGAGGCGCATCAAGATGGTGTCGAGGATACCGCCCGCCTCGCCCGCCGCGACCATGTTGACGTACAGGTCGGTGAACGCCTTGGGGTGGCGGCGCAGCGCGTCGGCCACCGTGTGCCCCGACTCGACGTCGTACACCACCTGGCGCGTCACTTCCTGCAGCGCGGGGTTCTCGCTCTGCTTGCTCAGGATGTCCAGCGCCTGCACGAGCGGGAGCCCGGAGTTGATCATCGTCGAGAACTGCCGCGTGAAGATGACCACGTCCTTCGTCTTGATCTTGCCGCCCCGCTTCTTCTTCTGCTCCTCATCGACCTTGACGACGATCAGCTTCTGCTTGCGCAGCTGGGCGACGACGTCGTCGCGCGACGTCGCCTCCATCGTGGCGTTCTTGAGCTCGCCGCTGAGCGTGCGCGCGGTATAGGCGAAAGTCGGCATCCCGGGTCCTCAGGCCGTTACGGTCAGCGCTTCATTCCGGCGCCCGCCATCCGCGGGTCGCCCTTCTGCTGCTGTTCCCTCATGCGTGGATCGGTGTCGTCGGTGAGCGGCGGCTCGCCGATCATCCGCAGGAACTCGTTCGGCTCCGCCGAGACGCGCAGGCACTCGTCGCGCAGCACCTCGCGCGCCATGTAGAGCTGGTAGAGCGCGTCGTTCAGCGTCTGCATCCCGTACTTCTTGCCCGACTGCATGGAGGAGTGCACCTGGTGGATCTTCGCGTCGCGGATCAGCGCGCGGATGGCCGACGTCGCCACGAGGATCTCGGCGGCCATCACGCGGCCGCGCCCCTTGGCGCGCGGGAGGAGCGTCTGCGTCACGATCCCCTCGAGCACGAACGCCAGCTGCGCGCGCACCTGCCCCTGCTGGTGCGCGGGGAAGACGTCGATGATGCGGTTGATCGCCTCGGGCGCCGAGTTCGTGTGCAGCGTGGCGAAGCACAGGTGGCCCGTCTCGGCGATCGTCAGCGCCGCGCCGATCGTCTCCAGGTCGCGCATCTCGCCCACCAGGATCACGTCGGGGTCCTCGCGCAACGCGTACTTCAGCGCGTTCGCGAAGCTCTTCGTGTCCGTCCCCACCTCGCGCTGGTTGACGATGCAGCTCTGGTGCCGGTGGATGAACTCGATCGGGTCCTCCACCGTGATGATGTGCCCGCGCCGCTCGCGGTTGATCTTGTCGATCATCGCCGCCAGCGTCGTGCTCTTGCCGGAGCCCGTCGGGCCCGTCACCAGCACCAGCCCGCGCGGCCGCTCGGCCATCTTCGCCACGGCGGGCGACAAGCCGAGCTCGTCGAACGTACGGATGTTGAACGGGATCTGCCGGATCACGACGCTCACGCACCCGCGCTGCTTGAAGCAGTTGCCACGGAACCGCGCGAGGTTCTGGATGCCGAACGAGAAGTCCAGTTCGTCTTCCGTCTCGAAGCGCTTCTTCTGGTTCTCGGTGAGGATCGAGTAGGCCAGCTGCAGCGTGTCCTTCGGCGTGAGCACCCCGTCCGCGTTGCTGTCGGTGATGTCGCCGTCGATGCGCAGCTTGGGGCGGTCGCCGGCCGTGATGTGCAGGTCCGACGCGTCGCGCTCGATCATCTCCTCGAGCAGCGCGCGGAGGTTGAACCCCTGCGGCGCGGCGGCGGGCGCGGCGTTGGCGGTCGGAGCGGTCATGGGACTCCCAGGCGGGTTTCGTGGCCGGGTCCCGGCCACATCATATATGTAGACGACGAAGCCGGCGGAAGGATTCCACGCCGGCCCGATGGGCTCCGTAACCCGCCCCCTCCCCCCTGTGACCGCCTAGACCCGGCTCCCGCGGCCCAGCTCCCTGGTCGTTACGCCGCGGTCTCGCGGATCACCTGGTCCAGCGTGGTGATCCCCTTCATGACCTTGAGCAGCCCGTCCATGCGCAGGGTGAGCATGCCGTCCGCCACCGCCGCGGCCTGGATCTCGGCGGCGCCCACGTTCTGCATGATCAGCTTCCGGACGTTGGCGGTCATCGCCATGACCTCGTACAGGCCCTGGCGCCCCTTCAGCCCCGTGCCGCCGCAAACGTCACAGCCGCGGCCCTTGAAGAAGGGCATCTCCGCGATCTTGGTCTTGAGCGTGAAGTCCTTCACGATCGGGAGCGCTTCCTTCGTGGCCATCTTCTTCATGTTCTGGATGGCCTCCTCCGTGTAGCGCATGTCACCGAAGGAGGCGCTCTTGTCGAGGTGCGCGGCCTTGAGCTCCACGTCGTCGGGCTCGTACTTGGCCTTGCACGTGCCGCAGATGCGCCGCACCAGCCGCTGCGCCAGCACCAGGTTGAGCGCGCTCGCCACGTTGAAGGGCTCGAGCCCCATGTCGAGGAGTCGCGTGACCGTCTCGGGGGCGGAGTTCGTGTGCAGCGTGCTCATGACGAGGTGCCCCGTGAGGGCCGCCTTGATCGCGATGCCCCCCGTCTCCAGATCGCGGATCTCGCCGATCATGATGATGTTCGGGTCCTGCCGCAGGAACGCCTTGAGCGCCGCCGCGAACGAGAGCCCGATCTCGGTGCGCACCAGCACCTGGTTGATCCCGAAGAGGTTGTACTCGACGGGATCCTCCGCCGTCATGATGTTGACGTCGATGTTGTTGACCTTCGAGAGCGCCGAGTAGAGCGTGGTGGTCTTGCCGGAACCCGTGGGGCCCGTGACGAGCACCATGCCGTACGGGTTCGCGACCGCCTCCATGAGATCGGCCTCGGCGCGCGGCTCGATGCCGAACTTCTCGAGATCGAGGGTGAGGTTCCCCTTGTCCAGGATCCGGAGCACGACCTTCTCGCCGAAGAGCGTCGGCAGGGTCGACACGCGATAGTCGATCACCTTCTTGCCGATCTTCAGCTTGATGCGCCCGTCCTGCGGCACGCGGCGCTCGGCGATGTTCAGGTTCGCCATGATCTTGAAGCGCGAGATGAGCGCCGCCTTGAGCTTCATCGGGGGCTTCATGATCTCGCTGAGCGCGCCGTCGATGCGGTACCGCACGCGCATCTCGTGCTCGAAGCACTCGAAGTGGATGTCCGAGGCGCCCTTCTTCACGGCGTCGGTCAGGATGCCGTTGATGAGCTTCACGACGGGGGCGTCATCGATCGCGGCGGCGAGGACTGACGCGTTGACCTCTTCCTCTTTCTCCTCGACGACCTCGACGTCCCCCTCCGACTCCATGTCCTCGAGGAGGTTCTGCAGGGCGTCGTCGGTGGATTCGCCGTAGTACTTGTCGACCGAATTGCGGAGCGTGTACTCCCCGGCGATGACGGGGAAGATGTCGTAGCGCGTGATGAACTTGAGGTCGTCGATGACGCCCAGGTCCGACGGATCGGCCATCGCGACGGTGAGCGTGCGACCTTCGCGCTTGAGCGGGAGCACGAGATGCCGCTGCGCGAGCTCGGCCGGGATGAGCTTCGCGATGCGCGGATCGACCTCGAAGTTGGAGAGGTCGACGGCGGGCATGCGGAACTGCCGCGCCAGCATGCGGGTGAGCTCGACCTCGTTGATGAAGCCGAGCTTCACGAGGTTGTAGCCGACGCGAAAGCCGGATTGCTTCTGCTCGACGAGCGCCTTGTCGAGCGCTTCCTTGGTGATGAGCCCCTCCTTCACGAGGAGCTCACCGATCTTCAATCCGGCGGCAGTCGCCTGTGCGGCCATTCGGGCTCGGAAGAGGGGAGCGGTGGCGCGCGCACGGGGACGACGCTCCGCATCCTGGGAATCGTACGCCGAAAGTCTGTCATGGAGGGCTCGGCTTCCGCAAGCGTCGCACGCGACCGCCGGCATTGCCGGGGGCCGCTCCTCCATCCGAGGATGGACGCGGCGTGCCGGTGAACGTCACGAAGGGGGCGATCGCGCGCGCGATGCCCGGACCGATGCCGCGCACGCGCATCAGTCCGTCGAGCGAACCGAACGCCCCGCGCGCTTCGCGGTCCTCGGCGATCCGCTGGGCGAGCGCGGGGCCGATCCGCGGGAGCCGCTCGATCTCGCGCGCGCTCGCAACGTCGAGGTCGATGGGAGCGGGCGCGATGACCCCATCGCGGATCGGAGCGCGGGAGTCGACGGGCTCGCTGCTATCGGCGCCGAGGCGAAGGATGCGCTGGCGCGAGGGGCGCAGATAATACGCGCGCGTGGGAACGGTGTCGGGATCCCACGTGCTCCCTCCCGTGGCGCGGGCCGGCCGCGGCTCGGTGTCCACCGGGGCGCGCCGTCGTCTTCCGCGCCCGCGCGCGGGCGCCGCGCGCCGGGCGCTGTCCACGAGCGCGATCTGCCGGTGCAGCGCGACACGCTCGGCCGCGTCCGGGGGCGGGGCGCGGTCCGCGGTCGCGCCCACGGCGCGGGTGGCGGCGCCCAAGAGGAACACGGCGCCGAGGAAGAGGAGTGCGCGCTTCTCGGTGGGAGTCGGCATGGCGCACGATACGCGCCGCGGCGCGCCGGTCCATCATCGAGTCATCGCGGCCAGGGGCGGACGATCGCCGGCGCCCGCGCGAGACGCTATCGCCGCTCCACCACGAGGGAGTACGCCACGTCTCCGACGATCTGCAGGCTCTTCTTGGACACCATTCCGAGCGTGTCCGCGGGGGTGTGGTGCTGCGGATAGTCCATGTCGATGACGTCGATCACGTGCAACCCCGCCTCCTGCAGCGGCACGTGGTCGTCCGTGACCGCCCCCGACACCACCGGGAGGAAGGTGGAGGCGTAGCCGAGCTCGTCCGCCTTCTTCCACACGAGGGAGACGACTTCGGGGGCGCGCTGCGCCGAGAACCCTTCCTGCGGGAACTTGGTGTCGAACTTGCCGATCATGTCCCACAGCACGCCGTAGAGGGGCGCGTACGCCGAATCGGGGAGATGCGTGGCGAAGTACTGCGAGCCGAGCAGCACGTCCTTCCGGTCGTTGAAGCTCCCGTAGTCCTCGCCGTCCACGAAGAGGAGGTCGACGCCCACCGTGGGCGGGGTCTTCTTGAGCGCTTCGGCGAGCGCGATCTGCATCGCGGTGCCCGACGCGCCGTCGTTCGCTCCCGGCATCGGGAGCTTGCGCTGCGCAGGGTCGGGCGCCTGGTCGCTCACGGGGCGCGTGTCCCAATGCGTGACGAAGAGCACGCGCTCGCGGTCCGCGGGGCGGAAGCGCGCGAGGATGTTGCGGAGCGGGAGCGTGACGTGGTCCACGGTGACGTGCGTGAAGCGCTGTTCGATCACCGTGTCGGCCGCCGCCTTGAGCTTGGCGACGATCCAGTCCCCCGTCTTGCGGTGCCCCTCGGTGCCGGGGATGCGCGGGCCGAACGCGAGCTGGGTGCGCACATACTCGTACGCGGCGGCGCCGTCGAACGGGGTCTTCCCCTTCGACTCGGTGCCGCACGCGAGGAGCGTGGCGAGGACGGCGGCCGCAATGACGCGTCGCAGAGATGGAACTCCGAGAGGGACCGACGAGAATCTAATGGCAGACTCATCCCCTGTCCCCCGCCCCCAGCCCCCTCGTAGTTGGATAGATTATCCAGACCCGTGAAGATCCTCACTCGCTACGTCCTCCGGGAGCACGTCGGACCGCTGATCTTCGCGCTCTCGGCGCTCACCACGCTCCTCCTCCTCAACCAGGTGGCCAAGCAGTTCGGCAACCTCGTGGGGAAGGGGCTCTCGTGGGGCGTCATCGGCGAGTTCTTCCTGCTCACGCTCCCGTTCATCATCGCGATGACGCTGCCGATGGCGGTGCTCGTGGCGGTGCTCTACGCGTTCAGCCGCCTGAGCGCGGAGAACGAGGTGACGGCGCTGCGCGCGAGCGGCGTCTCGATGATGGGCCTCTTGCGTCCGGTGCTGATCGCGGGGGTGTTGGTCGCGATCGCGAACCTCCTGTTCAACGACCAAGTGCTCCCGCGCGCGAACCACCGCCTGCGCTCGCTGCAGACGGACATCGCGCGCAAGAAGCCCACGTTCGCACTGCGCGCGCAGGTGATCAACGAGGTCGTGGGAGGGCGGCTCTTCCTGCGCGCGGGGCGTCTGGATGAGGCCACGGACCGGATGCGCGAGGTCACGATCTTCAACTTCGACGACCCGACGCATCGCAAGACGATCTACGCCGACAGCGGGCAGATGAACCTCTCTCCCGACCAGCGGGACCTCGTGCTCACGCTGCATCACGGGTACATGCAGGAGATCCCGCAGACGAACACGGCCGAACTCGAGCGGCTCTATTTCGGCACCGATTTCGTGCGCATCCGGAACGTGGGCAACAAGTTCGAGGAGACGGAGAAGGACACGTACAAGTCGGAGCGCGAGATGTCGGTGTGCGAGATGGATTCGATGTTCCAGGCCGCGCACCACGAAGAGGAGGTCGCACGGCACGATCTGGCGTCGACGATGCGCGCGGCGGTGCATCTCGCCGCGACCGGGGAGCCGGCCACGTTCGAGAAGGCCCCGCCGCCGGTGCGCGTGAACACGCTCGGCTCGCTCTATTGCCTCTTGGTGAAGCGGATCTCCCCCAAGGTGGAAAGCGCGGACGCGGCGGAGCTCCCGCCTCAGGCGCAGGCGCCGGCGCCTCCCCCGGCGAAGGCGCCGCCGCGTGGGCCCACCTCGGTGCAGCACGTGCAGCCGGCCACGGCGCGGCCCCCGCTCCCGGTGCGCCCGGGACCGCAGCCGCCCGTGCGGGCAGTCCCCGCGCGGCCGACCATCGCGACCCGCCTCGATCTCGACGAAGGCACGCGCGCCGCCGCGGCGGGGGCGCAAGCGTTCGCGCAGACGCTCCCGCGCCTCGAGATCTCGCGCTCGCGCGTGACCGATGCGCGCCTCACCGCGAGCCGGTACGCGACGGAGATCCAGAAGAAGTTCGCGCTCGCCGCGGCGTGCGCCGTGTTCGTGCTCCTCGGCGCGCCGGTGGGACTCCGGTTCCCGCGCGGCGGCGTGGGGATGGTGCTGGGCGTGAGCGTGGTGGTGTTCGGCCTCTACTACATCGGGCTCGTGGCCGGCGAGGCCGCCGCGGACCGGCTCGTCCTGTCTCCCTTCTGGGGGATGTGGATGACGAACGTGCTGTGCACCGCGATCGGCATCGTGCTCATGGTCCGCGTGCAGCGCTCCGGCGCCACGTCGCGCGGCGGGGATTGGCACGAGATGTTCGAGAGCGCGAAGGGATGGATCGCGGCGCGCGTGGCGCGCCGGCGCGCGGCGGCGGCGGAGGCCGCGTGAGGATCCTGCAGCGCGTGCGGCCCCTCGACCGCTACGTGCTCTCCGAGTTCATGAAGGTGTTCCTGAACATGGCGCTGGGCTTCCCGGTGCTGGTGATCATCATCGATGTCGTGGATCACCTCGAGAAGTACCTGAACCGGCACCTCACGTGGAAGCAGATCGCGCTGAGCTACGTGTACTGGATCCCCGACTCCATGTTCCTCGTGCTCCCGGTGGCGGTGCTCTTCGCGACGGTGTTCTCGATCGGCGGGTTCACGCGCCATTCGGAGATCACGGCGGCGAAGGCGAGCGGGATGAGCTTCCATCGCGTGGTGGCGCCGATCTTCGTCGCCGCCGCCGGGGTGATGCTCCTCGCGCTCGGCCTCGGCGAGCTCGTCCCCGTGACCAACGCGAAGCGCGAGGAGCTCCTCGAGGAGCACAAGTACCAACCGGGGCAGAACCGCTTCAACTTCGCGTACGCGGCACAGGAGGGGCGCGTCTACAAGATCGGCAATCTGGTGATCGAGCGGCACACCATCGATCAACTCGAGATCGAGCGGAAGGGGGTGTCGGAGGATTACCCCACCGTCCTCATCGCGGCGCAGGTGGCGCAATGGGACAGCCTCTCGGGCACCTGGATGCTCAAGTTCGGGACCATGCACGTGGTGCCCGACTCCGCGCACGACATGGCGGTGAGCTTCGACAGCCTGCGCGACCATCGCTTCACCGAGGCGCCGGTGGACCTCACGGCGCTCCCGCGCAGCCCCGATGAGATGCGCTTCGGGGAGCTCAAGCGGTACATCTACTCGCTCGAGCGATCGGGGGCGAACGTGAACGAGATGAAGGTGGAGCTCTCGCTCAAGATCGCGATCCCCGTCACCTGCTTGATCATCGCGCTCTTCGGCGCTCCGCTCGCGACGAGCACGCAGCGCGGCGGCACCGCGCTCGGCTTCGGCATCAGCTTGGCGACCACGCTCATCTTCCTGATGATGATCCAGGTCACGAAGGCGATCGGCCAAGGGGGGATCGTCCCGCCGTATCTCGCGGCGTGGCTCCCGAGCCTCTTGTTCGGCTCGGCGGGGGCGGTGCTCCTCGCGCGGGTGCGCACGTGAGCGAGCACGTCTACCGGCGCTCGCGGCCCACCGCGGCGCTCCCGGTGCACCAGCGGTGGGTGGTGATGTTCTTCCGCCAGATGACGCGCTGGGTGGTCGCGCTGTTCGGCGAGATCGGCGAGCGCGTGTACTTCGGCGTGGAGATCTTCCGCGCGTTCACCCAGGTGCGCACGTGGGTGCCGCTCACGGTGCGGCAGATGCGCAACGTGGGCGTGGATTCCCTCCCGCTGGCGGGGACGGTGGCCGCGTTCATCGGCGCGGTGTCAGGCTATCAGACGGTGTACCAGCTCTTCCCCGGCGCGCAGCTCTCGGCGGTAGGGTGGATCGTGCGCCAGTCGATCGTGCTGGAGCTCGGACCCCTCATCACGGCGCTCACGCTCGCCGGCCGCGTGGGGGCGCGCATGACCGCGGAGATCGGCACCATGCGCGTCACCGAGCAGATCGACGCGCTCGAGACGCTCGCCTACGATCCCATCGCGTACCTCGTGGTGCCGCGCTTCGTGGCGGGGGTCACGATGCTCCCGCTCGTGACCACCATCGCGATCGCGACGGGGATCGCGGCGGGAGGGCTCATGGTGGTGGCGTTCACGCAGGTCACGCTGACGGACTTCACCACCGGGTTGCACATCACCTTCATCCCCTTCCAGGTTTACTACGCGCTCATCAAGGCGACGCTCTTCGGCGCGGCGATCGCGTTCATCGGCTCGTACGAGGGCTACTACGCGGAAGCGGGCGCGGAAGGGGTGGGTGAATCGACGGCGCGTACGGTCGTCATCTCCTCGGTCGTCATCCTCGTGCTCGATGCGCTCACCGCTCTCTATCTCGCCCCGCAACTGAAGCCATGAAACGCAGGGATGAAGTCGTCGTCGGCATCTTCGTGACGATCGCGGTCATCATCGGGATCGCGGGCACGCTCTATCTGGCGCGGCGCGGATTCACGAAGTCCTATCCGATGTACGCGCGCTTCGACTGGGGACAGAACCTGAAGGTGGGGCAACCCGTGAACCTGGCGGGCGTGCAGGTGGGCTTCGTGCACTCGGTGGACCTCGATCCCGCCGGATACCTCGACGTGAAGATGTACATCGACCGCGACCGCCGGATCCCCGAGGGGAGCACGGTGACCGTGCAGAGCGAAGGGCTGTTCGGCGACAAGTCGATCGCGATCAAGCCGTGCCGCCGCGCGCTCCCGCCGGCGAGCGCGACCGAGCCGCCGGCGAACGCGCCGAAGCCCAAGGAGGACCTCACCCTGCCGCCCGAGCCCGTCTGCCGCCCCGGCGCGTTCCTTCCCGCGGGGGACACGATCCCCGCGGGACGGCCGGCGCCGACGCTGGACCAGATCATGACGCGCGTGGACTCGATGTCCGCCGCGCTCGGCGACGTCACCTACGCGGTGCGGCTCGAGTTCGTGCAGAACGGGGGCATCGCCGAGCTCCGCCAGACCATCGCGAACACCAACCACCTCGTGACGCAGCTGTCGGGCGTGGCGAAGGTGCAGTCGCTGGCGCTCTCGGCGACGCTCGCGTCGCTCAAGCGCACGCTCGACGCGATCGACTCGGCGAGCGTGGACTCGACCATGCGCAACATGTCCGCCGCATCAAAGAACCTCTCCGCCCTCACGCGCGAGCTCGACACGGCTACCGTGCACGTGAACGCGATCCTCGACAAGCTGAACAACGGACAGGGGACGGCGGGACTGATGCTCAATGACCCCGGCGTCTACAACAATCTTCGGCAGCTGCTGGCGCGGCTGGACTCGCTGACGGCGGACATCAAGGCGAATCCGAAGAAGTACATCAATGTGAAGGTGTTCTAGGGTCCGCGTTCTCAAGAGCAGTGCGGAGGGCCGGAGAGAGAAGAAGTACTAGTACTCGTAGGAAAAGGAACGAGGGGGCGCCGCGACCGCGGCGCCCCCTCATTCATTTTTCCATTCGCCAGTCGCTAATCGCGCCGTTTGCCCTTACCAGTCGAATCGCGCCGACAGCTGGATCTGGTAGAAGTTCGCTGCGCTGTTCTGGATCTGGTATTGGACGTACGTCGGCTGGAATTGCACGATCGGGATCCCCGCCGTCGGGTTCTGCCGGCTCACCGCCGACGACATCCCGGTCACCGTCAGGAGCGACACGTCGGAGAAGGTGGTGCCCCCGGCGGTGCGCAGGCGGCCCCAGTTGCCGTTCAGCATGTTCGGCAGGTTGAAGATGTCGAGGCGCAGCGTGACCGTGTGCCCGCTCACCTGCGGCAGCGCCTGGATGAGCGTGGCGTCGAGCGAGTTCACCCACGGATTGCGGCACGAGTCGCGCGTCATGAGCTCGCCCTGGTGGTCGCGCAGACAGGGGGTGCTCTGGATCAGGTTGTAGAGCGCGAGCTGCTGCGTGGACACGGGCACCGCGGGCTTCGACCCCGACGCCGGGATCGGCGCGAACTGGATCTCGGTCGGGTCGAAGACGTTCTTCGGGATGTAGATCATGTCGTTCGTGTTGCCATCCCCGTTCAGGTCGCCGCGTCCGCCGCTCCCGGTGTAGACGTAGTCGAACGTCGAGCCGGAGTAACCCTGATAGATGAGGGTGAAGTCGGTCTTCCACTTCTGCCAGGGGAAGGTGTACGTGCCCGCGATGAGCAGCTTGTTCGGCTGGTCGTAGATGGACGGCGTGGCGTTCGTCGCGAGCAGGTTCCCCCCTTCCTCCCGCCCGAACTGCCAATTGGAGATCGCGCGGCTCGAGTTCAAGCTCTGCACGTCGTACGAGTGCGAGAACGTGTAGGCCACGCGCATCTGGAAGTCCTTCACGATGCGCTTCTGCACTTCCGCCGTGAAATCGTACGAGTAGTCGTTCGACTGGTTCGTGACGTCGATCACCTCCGAGAAGCGGTGTGAGACGTCGACGACGTACGGATTCGGGACGCCGGCGGCGGAGAGCGCGCCGTACATGTAGCGGCCGTTCCGGCCGATGTACGCCGAGTCGTAGTTGAGGTTGCGATTGATGTAGAAGAAGTTGTTCAGCCCCTGGGTGTAGAGCGCTTCGAGCGTGAGGAAGAAGTCCCCCGGGAGCTTGGTGTCCCAGGCGAGGTTGGCGCGCAGCACCTGCGGGTACTTGAGGCTCGGCGCCATGATGTCGACGGGGCCCACCACTCCCGTCGCGACCCCTTGGCCGTTGGGACACGTCTGCGGCGGCGAGGTGACCGCGCCCGGAGTGAAGGCGGGGGTGTGCGTGTCGGGGTCCCCTGGATGACCGCACATCAAGAAGCCCAGCCCGCTTCCCGAGTTCTGGTAGGAGTTCGACACCCACACGTATGCCGGCCGTCCGACGAACACGCCGGCGCCGCCGCGCACCTGGTTGATCCCATCGCCGTTCACGTCCCAGTTGAAGCCGATCCGCGGCGACCACTGGATGTTCCCGCTCGGCACGAGGCTCGTGTTCGCCTCACGTCCCAGCGCGGCGAAGGTCGGGCCGAACACGGTGTCGAACGCGAGCGTGTTCGGCGGGTTGTTGTAGAGCACCGGGATGTCGAGGCGCAGCCCGTATGTGAGGTTGAACTTCGGCGACGGTGTCCAGTTGTCCTGGATGTACGCGCCGTACGTCGCCCCCTTGGGTTGCGCGATCACCGACGGCGGGTTCGTGAGCGGGAGCGACACGCGGTACCGGTTCGCGATCCCCGCCTCGAGCGAGTCGAGGGAGTTGAACGTCCACACGCCGTACGAGCTCTCGGTGAACGTGTTGGTGAAGTTCCAGAACTGGAACGCGATGCCCGTCGTCACGCGGTTCTGGTCGCCCACGAAGAAGGAGAAGTTGTCCTTCACCTCGAGGATCTTCTGGTAGAGCTTGTTCCCCTGCGAGAACTGCTCGGCGCCGCCGATCGCGTTGATGCTCGCCGTCTGCAGACCGGGGACGCTCACGGTGACCTGTGGCTCGACGCCGGCCGCCGGATTGCGGAGGTCCTGGATGGTGTTGTAGCCGACGATGAGCTCGTTGTCCGAGCCCCCCTTCATGTTCGAGTTGAGCTGGAGCACCACGCCGTTGCTCGTGTTGTCGATCGTGTACTCGTTCGACGTGAGCGGGAACGTCGTGGAGCGGCTGAAGTTGTCGAGCGACGAGGTCGCGTAGTTGTCGCGCAACGTCAGGACGCTGTTGATCCCGGGGAGCGCGAGGTCGAGCTTGCCGAACAGGTTCGTGTTGGGGTTCGCGATCGTCACGTTGCTCCCCGTGCCGGCGTTCATCCCGTAGATGTTCGTGAGGTCGTTGATGAAGCGCTGGACGGTCGCGGAGTCCACCGTGAGCGGCGACGTCGCCGACGATGCCTGCCCGATGTACGGACCGGTCGACGGCCGGGTGCTCTGCTGCCATTCGCCGGCGACGAAGAAGTGCAGCTGGTCCTTGATGATCGGACCTCCCGCCGAGATGCCGTACTGCGCCACCGCGAGGTCCGACTGCCGGATGAACGGCACGTTCGCCGCCATGTTCTGGTTGCGGTAGTAATAGAAGAGGGAGCCGGTGAACTCGTTCGTCCCCTGCTTCGTCACGGCGTTGATCAGCGCGCCGTTGAAGTCGCCGAAGCGCAGGTCATAGGGGGAGAGGAGCACCTGGTACTCCTGCACCGCATCGAGGGCGATGGATTTGCCCGAAGACTGGCCGCCGGGCTGTCCGGTGGAGCCGAGGCCGAAGAGATCGTTCGAACTCGCGCCATCGATCTGGATGTTGTTGAACCGGTTGTTGACGCCGCCGGCCGACGATCCGACCGGCGTGGTCGAGATCTGCGGCACCGTCTTCACGAAGTCCGTGAAGTTGCGGTTGAGCGTCGGCGCCTGGCGCAGCGTGCTGTCGTTCACGAGCGTCGCGGTCCCCTTGCGGTTCGGATTGATGACGGGATCGGCCACGCCGCCCGCCTGCACCGTCACCGCGGCGAGCGTCGCCGCCTGCGGGATCAGCGCGAAGTCCACGACCTTGCGCTGGCCGAGCTGGAGCATGCCGGCGGACTTCGAGTCGGGCTTGAAGCCGATGCGCCGCACGGTCACGGTGTACGGACCGCCGACGACGAGGCCGGCCACGAAGTACACCCCGGAAGCACGCGACTGCGCCGTCACCACCGTGCCGGTCGACTGGTTCACGACCTGGATCTGCGCGGCGTCCACGGGTTCTTTGTTCGACGAGTCGGTGATCGTACCGGTGATGGCCGCGGTGGTGATGCCTTGCGCGCGCACGCGCGCGGAACACATCACGCCGAGCGCGAGCACGGCGACCAAGCGCAGCCAACGAGTCGTGTGCATGAGGGACCTCTCCCTGAGTGGTGACAGCCGGAGACGAGCGGGCCCGGACGAGCCGTCGCCGGAGGTCGGCGACGCGGCAAAAACTACCCCTCGAAAAGGGAGGGCGTCAAGCAAACCAAGTCACGATCCGGAGACGGTGCGCTTGCGTCCCACCGTGAGCGCGTACACGGGGACGCCGAGCAGCACGACGCCCAGCACCCACGCCGTCGCGACGCGGCTCGAGGGATCCAGGAGCGCGTTCACGAGGAGCGCGAGCGTGCTCGCCACGAAGAGGAGGGGCACCACGGGATAGCCGGGCACCCGGAACGGCGGATCGTAGCTCGCGCGCCGGCGCAGGCGGAACACGCCGAGCACGGCGAGCGCGAGGAACGGGACGATCGCGGTCACGAACGTGTCGGCGAGCTGTTCGAAGGTGCGCAGCATCACGAAGGCGATGCCGAGACACGCCGAGAGCGCGATCGCCACGTAGGGCGTGCGGAACCTCGGATGCACGCGGCCGATCGCGGAGAAGAGCAGCTGGTCGTCCGCCATCGCGAAGAAGATGCGCGGCGACGTGAGGATCGAACCGTTGAGCGTGCCGAACGTGGAGAGCATGACCGTCACGGACACGAGCACCACGCCCAGCGGACCGATGAGCCGCTGCGCGACGTCCGCGGCGACGAGGCGCGAGTGCGCGATCTCCTGCACGTCGAGCACCGACAGATAGGCGAGGTTCGCCAGGAGGTAGATCGAGACCACCGCGACCGTGCCGGTCACGATCGCGCGCGGCATCACGCGGCGCGGGTCGCGCACCTCCCCCGCCACGAACGTCACGTCCTCCCATCCGTCGTACGCCCAGAGCACGCTCACCAGGGCGAGACCGAACGCGCCGAGCGAGAAGCTCCCCGGGGGGACGAGCGGCGTGAAGTGCCCGCCGCTGTGCGGGAGCCCGATCGCGAACGCGAGCGCGATGATGAACAGGAGCCCGCCGTACTTCGCGGCCGTCGTGAGATTCTGCACCAGCGAACCCCAGCGGAGGCCGAGCACGTTGAGCGTGGCGGTGACCGCGATCGCGAGCGCGGCCACCCAGTGCACGTAGGTGGACGTCGGCGCGAGGCCGGGATCGCGGCCGAAGACGCGGAACAGGTACTCGGCGAAGGTGGTCGAGATCGCGCCGTAGCTCGCGGCCCGGATCACCACGAGCTCCGCCCATCCGAACAGGAACGCGGCGCCGCGTCCCCACGCCTCGCGCAAGAACACGTACACGCCGCCGGTCTGCGGGAAGGCGCCCGCGATCTCCGCGAGCGTGAGCGCGCCGCAGAGCGCGAAGAGGCCGCCGGCCACCCACACCGAGAGGAGCGGGAGCGGCCCCGGGATGCGCGCGGCGATCCCCGCGGGCGAGCGGAAGATCCCCGACCCGATCGTCGAGCCGACGAGCACCGCCGTCGCGCTCCAGAGGCCGAGCTGTCGCGGGAGCTTCTCGGTCGGATCGGACATGGGAGGAGAAGATACGCCCGCCGTCGTGAGGGAGCGAGCGCGCGCGCGGCGCGCGCGCTGGCGTTGAGAAATCGGTGGACCGGTGGCAAGTTACGGGTCGCTCGTTCCTCCCTCCGAAGCGCTCCCGCATGCGTGCTGCGTTCTTCTGGGTCGCCGTCCTGAGCTGCCTCGCGGGACAGGCGATGATCCTTCGCTCGACGATCCGCGCGCGCGCGCATGTGCCGCGTGCGCGCGGCCTCGCGACACCGCGCTTCGCGGCGGAGCTCGCGTGGGCGATCCTTCCCGCCGCGATGCTCGCCGCGACGCTCGCGCTCACCTGGCGCGCGCTCCCGTGAGCATCCCACGCCCCGTGCGCACGCTGCTGCGCGCCGCGCTCGCCATCGCGATCGTGCACATCGCGTTCGGCGCGCTGGTGCGCATCACCGGATCGGGGATGGGATGCGGGCCGTACTGGCCGCAGTGCCAAGGGGCGTGGTTCCCGCCGCTGGACCATCCGGCGCTCGTGATCGAGTGGACGCACCGGCTCCTCGCGCTCTGCCTCACGGCGAGCGTCGCGGCCGCGGCGATCGTGGCGTGGCGCACGCGCCGGGAGGCGGGGGTGGGCGGACGCGGTGGCGTGCTCGCGCCGGCGCTGATCGCGCTCGCGCTCGTGGTCACCGCCGCGCTCTTCGGCGCGATCACGGTCTGGATGGGGAACGCGCCGATCGCGACGGTCGGGCACTGGGCGATCGCCGCGTCGCTCCTCGCGACGCTCGCGGTCGCCGTGGTGCGCGCGGGGGATTTCGGCGGCGCGCGCCCCGCGCTCGCCTCGCCGCGGCTGGTGCGCGCGACGGGGTCGGCGGTCGCGGTCGCGTTCGTGGTGCTCGTGCTGGGCGGACTCACGGCCAAGGTGCCGGGGGCGAACCTCGTGTGCACCTCGTTCCCGCTCTGCGGGCCGCGCGGCGACGTCCCGATGCTCGCGGGGATCGCCCGGCTGCAGATGACGCACCGCATCGTCGCCTTCCTGCTGTTCTTCCATCTGGTGGGCGTCGCGATCGGCGCGCGCCGTTATCGTGACGCTCCCGATGCCGTGCGCGCGGTGCGCGCCGCGGCCGCGCTCGTCACCCTGCAGGTGCTCATCGCCGGCGCAATGATCGGGCTCGGCCTCCCGCCGGCGCTGCGCTCGTTGCATCAGGTCACCGGCGTGCTCCTCTGGGTGACGCTCGTGATCGCGTTCACGCTCGCGCGGCGCGCGAACCCGGCGGCGGCGCCCCTCCCGCCGAGCATCGCCGTCATCATCGCGCGCGGAGCGGGCGCATGAGCGGGCTCGCCGTCAGCAGCGATCGCACGGACACACTCCTGCGCGACCTCGTGATGCTCACGAAGCCGCGGATCATCTCGCTCCTCCTCCTCACGACGATCGTGCCGATGTACGTGGCGGCCGCGCCGCCGCTCGCGCTCGTGCTCGTGGTGGCGGTGGGGGGCTATCTGATGGCGGGGGGCGCGAACGCGGTGAACATGTACCTCGACCGCGACATCGACGACCGCATGGCGCGCACGCGCCTCCGTCCGCTCCCCGCGGGACGCATGGCGCCGCGCGCGGTGCTCGCGTACGGCGTCGCGCTCGCGACCGCCGCGACGGCGCTCTTCGCGTGGCGCGTGAACGTGCTCAGCGCGGCGCTCGCGCTCGCGGGCTTCTACTTCTACGTGTTCGTCTACACGCGCTGGCTCAAGCGGCGCACGCCGCAGAACATCGTGATCGGCGGCGCCGCGGGGGCGTTCCCGCCGCTCGTGGGATGGGCCGCGGCCACGGGCTCGCTGGACCTCTCCGCGGCGTACCTCTTCCTCATCGTGTTCTACTGGACGCCGCCGCACTTCTGGGCGCTCGCGCTCCTCAAGCAGCACGACTACGGACGCGCCGGCGTGCCGATGGCGCCACTCGTGTGGGGAGAGCGCGAGACCATGCGGAACATGGTGTGGTACACGCTCATCCTCGTACCGGTCACGCTCCTCCCCGTGGCGCTCGGCGCGTTCGGCCTGGTGTACGGCGTCACGGCGCTCGTGCTCGGCTCGATCCTGCTCACCGACACCGTGCGCATCCTGCGGCGCGCGGAGTGGGCGCCGCTCGCGTGGCGCACGTACAAGTTCTCGCTCCTCTACCTCGCGCTCCTCTTCGTCGCGATGGTCGTCGACCGCGCGATCGCGCGCGGATGACCGCCTTCCGCACGACGCCGGCGGGGACGCCCGCCGAGCGCAAGCTCAGACTCCCCTCTCCCAGGCCGCTCGGTCCGCTCTTCGAACGGATGGGCGCCTATCCCGGGCTCATCGCGGTGGGCACGGTCACGCTCGTGCTGAGCGTGGTCGCGGGGCTCGCCTTCCCGTTCGTGGTGGGGAGGCTCCTCGACTCGGCGTTCGTGAACCACGATGGCGCGCGGCTGAACGCCGTCGCGCTCTGGCTGATCGCGCTCTTCTTGGTGCAGGGGGGCTTCAACTTCGTGCAGGTGTGGACGCTCACGGTGGTCTCGGAGAAGGTGATCGCGCAGCTGCGCGGCGATGTCTTCGCGCATCTCGTGCGGCTCTCTCCGGGATTCTTCGCCGAGCGCCGCGCCGGAGAGCTCACGAGCCGGCTCTCGAACGACGTGACGATCCTGCAGGGCGTCATGAACTACCAGGTGACGGAGCTCGTGCGGCAGGTGCTGTACCTGGTGGGCGGGATCGCGCTGCTCACGGTCACGAACCCGCAGCTCACGGTGTGGACGCTGGCGGTGGTGCCGATCATCGTCGGCGCGGCCGTGCTGTTCGGCACGCTGCTGCGGACGTCGAGCGCGCGCGTACAGGATCGCGTGGCGGATGCCACCGGGATGGCCGACGAGACGTTCGGGCACATCCGCGTGGTCCAGGGCTTCTCGCGCGAGGCATACGAATCGAAGCGCTACGCCTCGCTCCTCGCGGATGTGGTCGTGCTCGCGCTGCGGCGCGCGCGTGTGCGCGGGGTGTTCTTCGGGATGATCACCTTCGTCGGATTCAGCGGCGTGGTGGCGGTGCTCTGGAAGGGAGGCCGGCTCGTGCTCCAGGGCGCGCTCACGCAGGGCTCGTTCATGCAGTTCCTCCTCCTGGCGTTCACCGTGGCGGCGGCCGTGGGCGCGCTCGCGCAACTCTTCGGGCAGTTCCAGGAATCCGTGGGAGCGTCGCAGCGCGTGTTCGAGATCCTGCGTACGCCCCCCGCGATCGCCGATCCTCCCGCGCCGGTCGCGCTCCCCAAGCCCGTGCGCGGCGAGGTGCGCCTCGAGCACGTGAGCTTCCACTACGCCGCGGACCACCCCGACGTGCTCGACGAGATCACGCTGCGCATCGCGCCCGGCGAAGTGGTGGCGCTCGTCGGCGCATCGGGGGCGGGGAAGACCACGGTGGCCTCGCTCATCCCGCGCTTCTGGGACGTGACGCGCGGCGCGGTGACGCTCGACGGCGTCGACATCCGCAACCTCTCGCTCCTCGACCTGCGCAGCGCGATCGGGTTCGTGCCGCAGGAGCCCGCGCTGTTCAGCGGCACGATCCGCGAGAACATCGCGTTTGGCCGCCCCGATGCCTCCGACGCCGATGTGGACCGCGCGGCGCGCGCCGCGCACGCGATGGAGTTCATCGAGCGGCTCCCCGACGGGATGCTCACCCGCGTCGGCGAGCGCGGCGTGAAGCTCTCGGGAGGGCAGCGGCAGCGCATCGCCATCGCGCGCGTCTTCCTGAAGGATCCCGCGCTCGTGATCCTCGACGAGGCCACGTCCGCGCTCGACGCGGAGAGCGAACGGCTCGTCGAGCAGGCGATGGAGGAGCTCCTGCGCGGCCGCGCCACGCTCATCATCGCGCACCGCCTCGGCACGGTGCGGCGCGCGACGCGCGTCATGGTGCTCGACCAGGGCCGCATCGTGGAGGAGGGCCCTCCCGACGAGCTCCTGCGCCGGCGTGGCGCGTACTACAACCTGTACCGGCTGCAGTACCCGGACCGCGCTCCCGACGCTCAGTAACTGACGTCCGCGAAGGCGACGCCCGCCGAGTCCACGACCACGAGCGTGTCGCGCGCGCCGAGGCGCGGATGCCAGGCGCGCAGCCGCCACGCCCCCGCGGGGACGGAGTCGATCGCGAAGCGCCCCGCGCTGTCGGGCCGCGCGAAGTACGGCTGGTCGAACACGTAGATCCACGCGCGCGCCGCGGGGCGCTCATCGCTCGAGGCGATGACCGTCCCCGCGTGCGCGAGCGGGCGCGCCGTCGGCACCACCTGCCCCGCGCCGGTCTCGTCCACGCTCACGAGCGCGCTGTCGTCCACCGCGTCGCGGAACGTGACGCGGAAGCGCGTGTCGTCGAGGCTCCGCACGAGGAGCGCGCCGCCCACCAACGTCGCCTGCGCGCGCGGGGTGAACGCGCCGCGCGCGTGGTCGAGCTCGTAGCGGCGCGCGAGAGGAACGGGTTTCCCGGCGCGCACGCCGTCGAGCCACACGACGATGTCGCCGGGGTCCGTGCCCTCCGGGAAGACGACCCGGCCATCGATGCGGCCGATCGCGCTCGAGGCCACGGCCCGGTACGGCATCTCGGCGGCAGGCGCGGACGGCGGGCGCTCGCGCCCGCACGCGGCGAGCATCGCCAGCGCGAGCGCGCGCGCCCTCACGCGGTGCGACGCGTCGCCACGCGGAAGGCGAGCTCTCCCGCCAGGAGGAGGCCGACGCCGATGAGCGAGATGCGTGCCGACGCCACGAACGAGCTCGCGATGCCGACCACCGCCGCCGCCACGAAGAAGGCCGGGAGCCACGGATAGCCCGGCACGCGATACGGGCGCGGCGCATCGGGGCGCGTGCGGCGCAGCACGAACACGCTGGCCGCGCCGAGGCCGAAGAAGATCCAGTCGGCGAACACCACCGCGGAGAGGAGCGTGCCGAGGTCCCCGTTCGAGAGGAAGAGGAGCACGAGCGACCAGAGTCCGATGAGCAGCACGGCCACGTGCGGCGACCCGAAGCGCGGGTGCACCCGCCCCGCCGCGCGCAGGAAGATCCCGTCCGTGGCCATCGCGAACACGATGCGCGAATTCGAGAGGATCGCGACGCCGATGAATCCGAAGATCGAGATCATCGCGGCGATCGCGATGAACGTCGCCCCCCACGCCCCGAAGACCACGCTCGCCGTGTCCGCGGCCGCCGCCTTCGAGATCGCAAGCCCGTCGCGCCCGAGCGCGTGCAGGTACACGAGGTTCGCGCCGAGATAGATCGCGATCACGATCGCGATGCCGATCATGAGCGCGCGAGGGATCGTGCGCTCCGGATCGCGCACCTCGCCCGCCACCATGTTCATCTGCTGCCAGCCGCCGATCGTGAAGAGCACGGGCACGAAGGCGGCGCCGAGGCCGATGAGGAGCGGCGGCGCCTGCGGGACCACGCCGCCGGTGACCGCGACGGGCGGCGCGTGCGTGCGCCCCCACAGCACGAGGCCCCCCACGATCAGCGCCGCGAGCGCCAGCGTCTTGGCCGCCGTCATCACGTTCTGCGTGATCGCCCCCGGCTTCACGCCGAGGTAGTTCACGATCGCGAGCATCACGATGGCGATCGTCGCGATGCCGAGCGATCCGCCGAGCGCCGCGTAGACCGCCGCCGGCACGAACCGCTCCACGTATCCCGCGAATCCCACCGCCACCGCCGCGATCGCCCCCGTCGCGATCGACGCCAGGATCATCCACCCATAAAGGAATGCGACGCGTTTGCCGAACGCCTCCCGAAGGTAGACGTACGGTCCGCCCGCGTCCGGCATCATCGCGCCGAGCTCGGCATACGTGAGCGCCCCCGCGAGCGCGACCACGCCGCCCAGCGCCCACACCAGGAGCACGAGCGACGCGCTCGGCAGCGCCCGCGCCGTGACGCTCGGCGTGAAGAAGATCCCGCTCCCGATGATGCCCCCCACCACCAACATCGCCGCCGAGAAGACGCCGAGCTCCCGGCGCAGCGCTCCGCCGGCGGGAGCGCTCATGCGATGATCAAGTCGCGCTGGATCTCGCGTGGGGTGATGGTGACGCGGCCTTCCGCATCGAGGAACGCGTTCACCTCGCTGCGCATCCCGATCTCCCCCGCGATGTAGACGCCGGGTTCGATCGAGAAGCCGCAGCCGGGCACGAGCACGCGCTCCTCGCGGGTCTCGTAATGGTCCACGTTGGGGCCGGCGCCGTGCAGCTGCCGCGCATCGATCGAGTGGCCCGTGCGGTGCCAGAAGTACTCGCCGAACCCGCGCTGCGTGATCACGGCGCGCGCCGCGTCATCCACCGCGCCCGGACTGAACGGCTTCCCGGCGGCGACGAGGTCCTTCAGCTTGGCGATCGCCGCGTCGCGCGCGTCGCGCACCGCGCTCCACACCTGCGTGGCGCGCGCGCTCGGAGCGCCGAGCGCGCCCATGAACGTCTGGTCGGCGAAGATCCCGCCGGGCTCGCGCGCCCAGAGGTCGATGAGGAGCGTCTCCCCCTTCACGAGCGCGCGCGGCCGCTTGGCGCTCGGCGCGTAGTGCGCGTCGGCCGCGTTCGCGCCGGCGGCCACGATCGGCTCGTGGTCGTAGTCCAGCCCCGCGGCGACGAACGTGTCGATGACGGCGCGCTGGACCTCGTGCTCGAACACCTGTTCCCCCTTCGCGAGACGCGCGCCCACCGCGGCGAAGGTCTCGCGCGCGGTGCGCGCGACGATCTCGGCCACACGCACGTGCGATTCCATCTGCGCCGGCGTCCACACCGCATAGAAGCGCGTGACGATCTCCCCCGACGTCACCACCGTCGCCCCCGCGGCGCGCACCATCTCGAGCACGCCCCCGGGGATGTAGTCCACGTACGGCACCGCGTCGCCGGGCGAGTACTCCATCGCGATGCGCTTCCCCTTCACGAGCGCACCCACCGCGCTCTCGAGCTGCTGCCAGGTGCTGTAGCGCACCCGGTGCCACGCCGAGGGCCAATCGCGCCACGGTCCTTGTTCGATGTTGTGCGTGACCGCCGTCGGAGCGCCGGTGCGCGGCACGAACGCGAACACGCGGCGCGAGACCATGCCGCGCAGTCCGAGCGCGCCGTTCGTGATCGGATTCACCCCGCGGAAGTCATAGAGGAGCCAGCCATCCACGCCGGCGTCGGCGATCGCCCGCTGGAGCGCGGGGAGGTTGTCGAGGGTCAGCATCCGTGGAATAGAACCCGCGCCGCGGAGCGCGGCCAGGGCGTCAGGCGGCGGCGATGCTGCGCCAGTCCACGCGCCATTCGCAGTTCCCTTCCCCGCGCGCGCGGCAGCGCACGTGGTCGACTCGTCCGCTCGCGGCCCCGAGGAGACGCAGGAGCTCGTGCAACGACTCCTCGTAGTAGCTGCATCCGAGCGAGGCGGGGGCGCTCTGCACCGTCACCGACTCGGGGACCTCCAAGAGGAGATGTCCTCCGGAGCGTCGCACGGTGCCGTTCCAATAGCGCTGCGCGACGTGGCGCGTCTGCGAGAGCGCCATCGGGCGCGCAAGGATGGACGGGAAGAGCGCGATCATCTGGCGCGACGCGAGCGCGATGCGCTGGTACGTCTCGCGCGCCACGTAGCGCCCCGCCGCGCGGAACACCTGCTCCGCGTCGGGGCGGCGGCCGATCAGGTTCGCGAGCGCGGCCGCCTCGTCGAAGGTGGGGCGCACGTTCCGCTTCACGGCATCGTTGTAGCGACGGATCTGCGCGTACACGGTGTCGCTCAGGCCGAGGCGCTTCGAGCGCAGCTCGGCGACGAATTCGGCTTCGAGGTCGCCGTCGGGGCTGTCGATGCTGCGGACGGCTTCGAGGAACGAGAGTGGAACGAGTGCGTCGACGTTCTGCGGCATAGGGGCGGAAAAGTAGCGGAGCCCCAGGCGCCATTCAATGCCCGGCCACGGCGCGCAGCGCGTGGCGCGGCGCTTGCCGTGCGCCGCGCGCGCAGGGCACCTTTCGGCGTCATGTACAACTTCATCCTCGTCGACGATCAGTTCGCCGTGCGCGCGCTGTGGGGGATCGTGCTCGCGGCCGCGATCGCGATCGGTGCGCGCCGCATGCGCGCGCTCACCACGGGCGGCGCCATCGCCGCGACGACCGTGGGAGCGATCGCGATCGCCGCGGGGTGGAGCTGGGCGGTCCTCCTCCTGGCGTTCTTCGCGAGCTCCACGATGCTGTCGCGCTGGCGGCACGCCGAGAAGGAGTCGCGCACCGCGGGGGTGCTCGCCAAGGACGACGAGCGCGATGCGATCCAGGTGCTCGCGAACGGCGCGATCTTCGCCGCCGCGGCGTTCCTGTTCAAGCTGCACTGGCTCCTCACGCGCGAGACGTTGATCGATCAGGATCCGACGTGGACCATCGGCTGGATGGTGCTCGGCGCGGGCGCGTTGAGCGCGGCGTGCGCCGACACGTGGAGCACGGAGGTCGGCACCCTCGCGCCGGGAGCGCCGCGGCGGATCACGGACCGCCGCGAAGTGCCGCCGGGCACGTCGGGGGGTATCACCGGAGCGGGTCTCGCGGCGGGCGCCTGCGGCGCGCTCTTCATGGCGCTCACGGTGCGCATCGTGCATTGGCCGTGGAGCATCGCGATCGCGGCGGGGGTGGGCGGGATCGCCGGCACGCTCGCGGATTCGTTCATCGGCGCCACGGTCCAGGCGCGCCGCCGCTGTCCGCGCTGCGGCGTGGCCACGGAGCGCTGGGTGCACGACTGCGGCGCCGACACCGAGGAAGCGGGAGGGATCGCGTGGCTGGACAACGATGCCGTGAACGCGCTCTGCACCGGAGTCGGCGCCATCGTCGCCTTCGTGGTCTGGCGCTTGATCGCTTGAGGGGGCGGTGACGCGCGGCGCCTCGACGCGCCCGCGCGTGCTCCTGGTGAGCGCGAACCGGGAGCGGCAGCCGATGCCCGTGGTGCCGAACGGCGTCGCCTGCGTCGCGAGCGCGCTCGATGCGGCGGGGCACGAGGTGCGCGTGCTCGATCTCGCCTTCGCGCGCGACCCGCACGCGGCGGCGCGCGCTGCCGCGCGGGAGCACGCCCCCGACGTCATCGGCCTCTCCGTGCGCAACATCGACAACAGCGACCTCATCGCGCTCCGGCACTACACCCCCGAAGCGCGCGCGCTCCTCGACACGCTGCGCGCCGCGGCGCCGCGCGCGCGCGTGGTGGCCGGCGGCGCCGCGTTCGGCGTCGCCCCCGAAGCGCTCTTCGAGTCACTCGGCGTCGAGTACGCGGTGGCGGGCGATGGGGAGCGCGCGTCCGTCGCGCTCGTCGACGCGCTCGCCGCGGGACGCGAGCCCGGCGCGATCCCGGGCGTGGTGCGCCGTGGGAGCGCGGGGGTCGCCCTCACGCCGCCGGGAGGCGATGCCGATCTCGACGGCCTCCCCCCCGCGCGCCTCGCTCACTGGTTCGATGTCCGCGCGTACGAGCGCCGCGGCGGCACGGTGCCCATCCAGACCAAGCGCGGCTGCGTGTTCAAGTGCGTGTACTGCACGTATCTCAACGTGGAGGGCTGGGGCTATCGCCTGCGCGACCCCGAGCGCGTGGCCGACGAGATGGCGGCGCTCGTGCGCGACGCGGGGGTGCGGCACTTCGACTTCGTCGACTCCACGTTCAACGCGCCGCCGCGCCACGCCATGGACGTGTGCGAAGCGATCGCGCGGCGCGGGCTGCGCGTGCATCTCGACACGTCGAACTTCACCCCGGCCGCGGCCCCGGACGAGTTGCTCGCGATCATGCACCGCGCGGGCTTCCGCTGGCTGGGCATCACCGCCGAGAGCGCGAGCGACCGCGTGCTCGAGCAACTGCAGAAGGGATTCGACGCCGCGCAGGTGCGCGACGTGGCGGAGCGCGTCGAGCGCGCGGGGATCGGCGTGCTCTGGATCTTCCTCGTGGGCGGCCCCGGTGAGACCCCCGAGACGCTCGAGGAGACGCTCCGCTTCGCGGCGTGGCGGCTCGGGCGCGGCGACGCCGTGTACCTCACCGTGGGGCTGCGCATCTATCCGGGCACCACGCTCCATCGCATCGCGCGCGAGGAGGGCGAAGTGGCGCCGGGCGATCCACTGCTGAGCCCGCGGTTCTACTTCTCGCGCGCGCTCGCGTTCGAGGCGACCGTCGCGCGCCTGCGCGCCTTCGCGGCGGCGCATCCGCGCTTCATGTTCTCCGCCGACTCGCGCTCGCCCCTCCTCCCGCATCTCACGCGCCTCGCCTCCGTGCTGCGGCTCCCGCGGCCGCACTGGCGCTACATGGGGATCTTCCAGCGCCTCGCGCGCGCGGTGTCGTGAGCGCGCGCGCGGAGATCATCGTGGTGGGCGGCGGTCCCGCGGGGAGTTCCGCCGCCTTCCACCTCGCGCGTGGGGGAGCGCGCGTCACGATCCTGGACCGCGCGCACTTCCCGCGCGACAAGCCGTGCGCGGAATACCTGAGCCCGGAGGCCTCGCGCCTCCTGCAGGCGATGGACGTGCTCGGCGCCTGCGAGCGTGCGGGGGCGCAGCAGCTCGCCGGGATGGCCATCCGCTCGCCGAGCGGCGCACGCGCCGAGGGGAGGTTCGCGGGCTCGCACGGGTTCCGAGGCTTCCGCGACCGCGGGCTGGCCCTGCGCCGCACGCTCCTCGACCCGATCCTCCTCGGCGCCGCGCGCGAGGCGGGAGTGGAAGTGGTGGAAGGCGAGCAGGTCACCGACGTGATCCGCGAGCGCGGCGCGGTGACCGGCGTGCGGGTGCTCGGTGCGGACGGCGGCGCGCGCGAGCGGCGCGCCGCGCTCGTGATCGGCGCCGACGGCCTCCGCTCCGTGGTCGCCCGCCGGCTCGCGCTCTCCCACTTCGCGCGCGCGCCGCGCCGCCTCGCGTTCGTCACGCACTGGCGGGGCGTGCGGGGGATGACGCCGTTCGGCGAGATGCACGTGGAGCGCGATGGCTACTGCGGCCTGGCGAGCGTGGACGGCGGGCTCACCAACGTGGCCATCGTGGCGCCGGTACCGCGCGCGCGCGCGGCGAAGGGGCGCGCGGAGGCGTTCTTCGACGAGTGGATCGCAGCGCGGCCGCATCTCGCCCCGCGCTTCGCCGGCGCGCGGCGCGAGGGGCCGGTGCGCGCGATCGGCCCGTTCGCGCAGCACGCGCGCCGCGCGTGGGCGCCGGGCGCCGCGCTCGTGGGCGACGCCGCCGACTTCTTCGATCCGTTCACGGGCGAAGGGATCTTCGCCGCGCTGCGCGGCGGAGAGCTCCTCGCGCCGCACGCGCTCGCATCGATCGGCGCGGCGTCCGCGCGCGCGGCGAACGAGGCGCTCGCCGCGTACGAGCGCGCCCGGCGCGCCGCGTTCGGCGAGAAATGGAAGGTGGAGCGTCTGGTCGGCCTCGCGGTGGGAAGCCCGTCGCTCATGGACCGCGCCATCACGGCGCTCGCCGCGCGCCCCGAGATGGCCGATCTTTTCGTCGGCGTCTGCGGCGACTTCATCCCGCCGCGCGAGGTCCTGTCGCTCTCCTTCCTGTCCCGCCTCCTCCTCCCCGGCGTACCTCGCTCCGCTCCCGCCTCCCGCCTATCCCCCGACCCCTGACCCCCGCTCCCTGGCCCCTGTGCTATCCCCCGAGCTGTTCCGCGCCGCCCTCTCCCGCTTCCCCAACGGCGTCACCGTCGTCACCGCCCGCGACAAGGGAGGCGTGGATTACGGGATGACCGTGAGCTCCTTCTGCTCGCTGAGCCTCGTGCCCCCGCTCGTGATCATCTGCATCGAGCAGGGCACCGCGCTCCATCTCGCGCTGCAGCAGGCGTCGCACTTCGCCGTGAACGTGCTCGCGTTCGACCAAGAGGATCTCGCCCGCCGGTTCGCGGACTCCGATCGCACGCGCGTGGACGGCGTGCCCTTCGCGCGGGGGCTCACGGGGAACGTGTTGCTCGAGGGCACGCTCGCGAGCTACGAGTGCGCGATCCGCGAGCGGATCGCGGGCGGCGATCACACGATCTTCACCGGCGAAGTGATGGCCGTCTCCGCGCGCGACGGCCGGCCGCTCGTGCATCACCGCGGCGACTACACCCGCCTGGATCCGCTCGGATGACGGCGCCGTTCACCCCGCGCCGCCGCCGCGGCGTCGAGCTCCTGGATGATCCGGCGCTCGATCCGGCGGTGCGCGTGCGCTCCCTCGCCGACGTCGCGCGCGCGAACGCGCTCTTCGGCGGCACGCGCGCCGTGCTCACGGAGCTCGATCTCGCACTCGGCACCCTCGACGCGCGGGAGGCGACGCTCCTCGACGTGGGCACGGGGCTCGGCGACATCCCGCGCCATGCCGTGCTGCTCGCGGCGAGACGCGGCATCACCCTCCGGGCCTCCGGCGTCGAGATCGCCGAGTCGCTGGCGCGCGCCGCGCGGGGCGATGGGTTCGCCGTCGCCTGCGCCGACGCGCGCGCGCTCCCCTTCGCCGACGGGAGCGTGGACTTCGTCACCTGCTCTCAGCTCCTGCATCACTTCGAGGGACGCGATGCCCTCGCGCTCCTGCGCGAGCTCCAGCGCGTGGCGCGGCGGCGCGTGATCGTGAGCGAGCTGCGCCGCAGCTGGGCCGCCGCCGCGGGGATCTGGCTCGCCTCGTTCCCGCTCCGGTTCCATCCGCATAGCCGGCACGACGGCGTCGTCTCCGTGCTGCGCGGCTTCCGCCGCGGGGAGCTGCGCGCGCTCGTGCGCGAGGCGGTGGCGCGCGACGCGGAGGTGCGCGACCGCCTCGGATTCCGCACCACCGCCGCGTGGTCGCCCAACGGCGCGGTCTCGTGAACACCGCGCTCCGCGAACCGATCGCGCTGGGCGTGATGCCCGCGGGCCGTCCGATGGAGACGGTGGACGAGCGCGTCGTGCGCGCCGCCACGGCCTCCATCTTCGATCTCGCGCGCGACGTCGAACATTGGCCCGCGCACCTCTCGCACTACCGCTGGGTGCGATTCCGCGAGCGCGCGCGCGACGGCGGCGGCATCGTGGAGATGGCGGCATGGCGCCCCTTCGGCATCCTTCGCTGGCCCACCTGGTGGCTCTCGGAGATGCGCGTCGACGGCACGGCGCCGTCGATCCGATTCCGGCACATCGGGGGTATCACCACGGGCATGGATGTGGAATGGACGTTCACCCCCGAAGGCGATGCCACCCGGGTGCGGATCGTGCACGCGTGGAACGGGCCGCGGTGGCCGGTGATTGGTATCTTCGCCGCCACGACCGTGATCGGCCCCGTCTTCGTGCACGGGATCGCCTCGCGCACGCTCGCGGGACTCGGCGCCGCCGCCGAGCGACTCTCTCCGGCTCGACCTTGACGACATGAAGCGACGCGTCGCGATCACCGGCATCGGCGCCATCACCCCGATCGGCATCGCCGCCGGCGGGCTCTGGGACGGCCTGCGCGCGCGCCGCAGCGCCGTGCGCGAGCTCTCGCGCTTCGACCCGTCCATCTTCCGCAGCCACATCGCCGCGGAGGTGAACGACTTCGTGCCGACCGATCATCTGGAAGCGAAGCGCGCGAAGCGGCTCGACCGCTTCGGCCAGTTCTCCGTGGCGGCGACGCGCCTCGCGATCGCCGACGCCGCGCTCGACCTCCAGCGCGAGGACAAGGAGCGCGTGGGCGCGATGATGGGCACGGCCCTCGGCGGCGTGGGCTACGCGGAGGAACAGTGCGGCGTGTTCTACCGCGGCGGCGTGAAGGACGTCAACCCGATGCTCGCGCTCACCGTGTTCGGCGGCGCGGCGAGCTGCAACGTCGCGATCGAGTTCGGCGTGCAGGGGCCCAACAGCACGAACGCGATGAGTTGCGCGAGCGGCACCATCGCGATCGGCGACGCGTTCCGGCAGGTCCGCGACGGCTACGCGGACATCATGCTCGCCGGCGGCGCGGAGGCGCCCCTCTGGCCGCTGTGCTACGGCGCGTTCGCGCTCATCCGCGCGATGAGCACGCGCAACGACGCCCCCGCGAGCGCCTCGCGTCCGTTCGATCGCGACCGCGACGGATTCGTGATGGGGGAGGGCGCGGCGGTGCTCGTGCTCGAGGAGCTGGGGCGAGCGCGCGCGCGCGGCGCGCGCATCTACGGCGAGATCTGCGGCTACGGGATGAGCAACGATGCGTACCACATGACCGCGCCGCGCCCCGATGGGTCGCAGGCCGCGCGCAGCATGCGGCGCGCGCTCGAGGATGCCGGCGTCGCCCCGGGCGAGATCGGCTACGTGAACGCGCACGGCTCGAGCACGCCGCTCAACGACAGTACCGAGACCCTCGCCATCAAGCAGGTGTTCGGCGAGCGCGCCGTGCGTCTCCCCGTGAGCGGCACCAAGGGCTACTACGGCCACGCGCTCGGCGCGAGCGGGGCGATCGAGGCCGCGATCTGCGCGCTCGCGATGACGCGCGACTGGCTCCCCCCGACCGTGAACCTCGAGGCCCCCGATCCCGCGTGCGACCTCGATCACGTGCCGGCCGCCGGACGCGACGCGCGCCCCGAGTACCTCCTGTCCAACAGCTTCGGATTCGGCGGGATCAACGCCGCGCTCGTGATGCGCCGAGGCGACTGACGCGACCGGCGCGGTTATCTTGTGGCATGCTGAACCGCGCGCTCCTCGCCGCCGGCGTCCTCGTGGCTCCCTTCGCGGTCGCGGCGTGCAGCGCCGCCGCCGACGCCAATTCCCCCGCAGCCAAGACCGCGGCGCTCTTCGTCACCCTCGATACGCTCGGAGACCGGGAGGCCGCCGATACGCTCGTCTTCGCGTGCGATGATGATCCGAGCGATGGGCAGATCACGCCGGTTTCGTTCGTGTCCCTCCGCGCTCCCGTGCCGAAGCCCCACACCGACACGACGCTGGTCGAGGTCCACTACGAGGTGCTCGGCACCGCGCACCCGGAAGACGGGAACGTGGTCGGGCCAAAGTACTGGCGCTTCACCGCCGCGCCGCGCATCGACACGGTCGAGCTACGTCTCGCGCCTGACTCGACGGGGCGCATGTGGATCGCGTGCGGCTCGACCAAGCCCACGCACGTGATGCTCTCGGAGATCGGCGAAGCGGTGAAGCTCATGGACAGCGCGTCGCTGGCCGAGCTGGAGCTCGCGAAGGTGGGGAAGAAGCCCGCCGCGCCGGACTCGCAGTAGCCGCGGGTCAGGGCGTGGCGGTCAGGAACCTCTTCGCGTACCGCTCGATCCCCTCCCGCACGATGCGCATCGCGTCCATGCTCTGCCGCCACCCCACCGTCTGGACGCGCTTCCCTTCGAGGTCCTTGTAGATCGAGAAGAAGTGCTCGACCTCCTTCAGGTAATGCTGCGGGATGTCGGCGATGTCGAAGTACTCGCCGAAGAAGGGATCGTTCACCGGCACGGCGAGGATCTTGTCATCGGGATCGCCGCGGTCGGTCATGTTCAGCACGCCGATCGGGCGCGCGTCGATCTGGCATCCCGGGAAGGTGGGCTCGTTCACCAGCACGAGGATGTCGCACGGATCGTGGTCCTCGGCGAGCGTGCGCGGGATGAAGCCGTAGTCGCCGGGATAGTGCACGGCGCTGAAGAGCACGCGGTCGAGACGGAGGAGCCCCGATTCCTTGTCGAGCTCGTACTTGTTGCGGCTCCCCATCGGGATCTCGATGAGCGCGGTCACCTCTTCCGGAGGGTGGCGGCCCGGCGCGAGCTGATGCCACGGATGGAACACGGCGCATGCCTCCCGAGTGCGGTGCCGTCGAATCTTACTGCGCATGCCCTCCTTCCGCTCGCGAGGCCGCACCGTAGAATCCGGGCATGACCGACATCGACGTCCTGCTCACCGAGGAGCGCCGCTTCCCGCCGCCGCCGGAGTTCGCGAAGCAGGCGCACGTGAACTCGCTCGCGATGTACGAGGAGGCGGCCACGGACTTCGAGGGCTTCTGGGCCCGATGCGCGCGCGACCTCGAGTGGTCCGCGCCGTGGCACACCGTGCTCGAGTGGAAGCCGCCGTGGGCGAAGTGGTTCCTGGGGGGCACGCTCAACGCGAGCGTCAACTGTCTCGATCGCCACGTGCGCGGGCCGCACCGCAACAAGGCCGCGCTGATCTGGGAAGGCGAGCCGGGCGACACGCGCACGCTCACGTACTGGGACCTGTACCGCGAAGTGAACAAGTTCGCGAACGTGCTGGCGTCGCTGGGGGTGAAGCGCGGCGACCGGGTCGCGATCTATCTCCCGCTCATCCCCGAGGTCGCGATCGCGATGCTCGCCTGCGCGCGGATCGGCGCGCCGCACTCGGTGGTGTTCGGCGGCTTCTCGAGCGAGAGCCTGCGCGACCGCATCAACGACGCCGAGTGCAAGGTGCTGATCACCGCCGACGGCGGATACCGCCGCGGCCAGGTCGTCCCGCTCAAGCGCAACGCCGACCAGGCGATCGCGGAGACGCCGAGCATCCAACACGTGGTGGTCGTGCGCCGCATCGGCGGCGAAGGGGGCGAGACGGGCACCGTGATGCAGGAGGGGCGCGACCAGTGGTGGCATCATCTCATGGCGAGCGCGCCGGCGCACCGCGCCCCCGAACCGATGGATGCGGAGGACGTGCTCTTCATCCTCTACACGAGCGGCACCACGGGGAAGCCCAAGGGCATCGTGCACACCACCGGCGGCTACATGACCGTCGCGCACGCGACCACGCGGCTCGTGTTCGACCTAAAGCCCGACGACGTCTACTGGTGCACCGCCGACGTGGGCTGGGTGACGGGGCACACGTATCTCGTGTACGGCCCGCTCTCCAACGGCGCGACGTGCATGATGTACGAGGGCGCCCCCGACTGGCCCGCGCGCGACCGCTTCTGGGCGATGTGCGAGAAGTACGGCGTGACGATCTTCTACACCGCGCCCACCGCCATCCGCGCGTTCATGAAGTGGGGCAAGGAGCATCCCGACAAGCACGACCTCTCGCGCCTGCGCCTCCTCGGCTCGGTGGGGGAGCCGATCAATCCCGAGGCGTGGATGTGGTATCACGACGTGATCGGTCACGCGCGCTGTCCGATCGTCGACACGTGGTGGCAGACGGAGACGGGGGGCATCCTCATCACGCCGCTCCCCGGCGTGACGAACACGACGCCCGGCAGCGCCACGGTCCCCTTCCCCGGCGTCTTCCCCGAGCTGCTCGGCGCCGACGGCAAGACGATCCGCGTGGGAGGCGGCTTGCTCGCGATCACGCGGCCGTGGCCGTCGATGCTCCGCACGATCTGGGGCGACCCCGACCGCTACGTGAGCACGTACTTCTCCAAATGGCCGGGGCGCCCCGATCTCTATTTCGCGGGCGACGGCGCGAAGCGCGATGCCAACGGCTACTACTGGATCCTGGGCCGCGTGGACGACGTGCTCAACGTCGCCGGGCACCGCATCGGCACGATGGAGGTCGAGAGCGCGCTCGTCTCGCATCCCGCGGTGGCGGAGGCCGCGGTGGTGGGCAAGGCGCACGAGCTGAAGGGGCAAGCGATCGCCGCCTTCGTGACGCTCCGCGAGGGGCACAAGCAGAGCTCCACGCTGCGCGACGAGCTGCGGGAGCACGTGGCCGAGAAGATCGGCGCGCTCGCGCGCCCCGACGACGTGCTGTTCAGCGCCGATCTCCCGAAGACGCGCTCGGGCAAGATCATGCGGCGGCTGTTGCGGGACATCGCCGAGGGACGAGCGCTCGGCGACACCACCACCCTCGCCGATCCCAACGTGGTGGCGAAGCTGAAGGACGAATACGAGGCGCTGGAGACCTGACGGGATCGCAACGTCGAGTACAACGGCAACCGGGATAAGGGGAGCACTGCGGATCGCCCGCTGCGCCCTCGAGCCTCAGATGTGCAGCGAGCGATCCGCACTGCTCCCCCTATCCCGCTTGCTGTTGCGGTCGGACCCTCAACCCGATGATGCTCGCGATGAACACCGCGAGGGTGATCGCCGCCGATGTCACGCACCACACGCAGATCGCGTGGATCACGTCGAGTTCGAGATACGTGAGGTATCCGGTGAACAGGAGGTTCCATGTGGCGAGCGCCGCGATGGCGCGCGGGATCATCACGTTGCGCTCGAATCGCTCCGACTGCCCGAGCGTCGCGAGCGCGAAGAGCACGAGGTAGGAGCCCAATCCCCACGCGGCGACGGGGAGCCCGAGGAGGATCGCGTACCGGCTCGTGTTGACCGTCTCGCACTCGCCGACGGAGCACGCGAGCGTCCCGATCACGCCCACCTTGTACAGCGTGAGATAGAGCGCGACGAAGGCGCCCGCGAGCGCGAGCAGGGCGGTCGCCTGCCGCGCCCTCACTTCTTCTTCGCGGGAGCGGTCGGAGCGGCCGGCGGCATCGCCGAGTCCACGTGCGCGCGGAACTCGTCGTAGCTCACGGCGCCCACCACCAGCTTCTTGCCGATCAGGAACGTGGGCGTCTGCGACACGCCCACGCGGTTCCCCTCATCGCGGTTCCCGAGGATCGTCGCGAGGTGCTTCTGGTCGTTCACGCACTTCTTCCACGTGTCGACGTCCAGTCCGATCTGTTTCGCGTAGTTCGCGATGTACTTCATGGGATCGCTCGTGGCTTCCGAGCTCCACTCGGGCTGGTTGAAGAAGAGCGCGTCGTGCATCTGCCAGAACTTCCCCTGGTCGTTCGCGCACGCGGCGGCGAGCGACGCGACGAGCGTGTTGCGGTGCATCGGGAGTGGGAAGTCGAAGTAGCGGTACGCCACCTTCCCCGTCTGGATCAGCCGCTGACGCACGTCGGGCTCCGTGACGAGGCTGAACTGCCCGCACGCGGGGCACTCGAAGTCGGCGAACTCCACCACTTGCACCGGCGCGTTCGCGTCGCCCAGCAGGTAACCCTGCGCGGGACCGGGGGTCACGCTCGCTTCGCGGATGGTCGGGGTGCTGTTGCGCGAAGCCATCGTGCCGATGAACACGAGGCCGGCGAGCACGACGAGCGCGATGAGGATGTAGAATCCGCGCGCGCGCGATGCGTTCCGCTTCACCATTCGCCGTCCGTCTCCTTGTCAGGGTGCCACACGGTGGGTTCCCATCGCGGCTCGTCCTGCGCCGCCTCTTCGACGATGCGCCGGCTCTCCGCGACCTCGGGGGTATCGTACGTGGCGCGCACCTCGTAGTGGAAGAGCTCGCTGCGGATGTCGCCGGTGAGCTTCATCAGCTCGGCGGCGTGCGCGAGCAGCTCGCCGTTCGCGTCCAGCTCCGCGATCCGCGCCGCGAGTGCGCGCAAGAGCTCGAGCAGCTCGCGGCGCCGCGATTCCCCGTAGGTCTGTTCGGGCTCTTGCATGCGCGAAAGCTAGGCGCGCGTCCCAGCGCGGGCAACGCGGCAACCCCACTGCACGTATGGGTGTCTGACGACTAGATTGCAGCATCCCCCAACCACAGCGGGAGAATGGCCAAAGATCGAAATCGACGGCGCGAACAGAGCGCGCCCACCCCGTTCGAGCAAGCGCGAGACGAGATGTTCCAGCAGATCATCCAGTGCGGCGTGCTGCAGGCGTCGCCTGAGCACCAGATAGATTGGCTCGATGAGACCATGCAGTACCTGGCGGAGCGGTACCACGAGCTCCTCCCCGCGGATCTGGCGGACCTGAGGACGCTCGGCGTGCGGTTCTGCCAACCGCCCAAGGCGAGAGTGGAGCCGGCGCCGGAGATGGTCGAAGCGTAACTGCGAGAGGCGACGGCTGGAACGTAGAACGAGAGAAGCCCCCGCGAGATCCGCGGGGGCTTCGTGCATCGCGCGGCGCGTCATCGGCCCGTCACTCTCGAGCGCCGGAGGCCGAATCCGATCTCCACGCCTCCGCCGTACCCCGCCTCGAAGAACGGCGTCCACTTCCCCCAGCGCGGCCCCTCGAGCCCCACGAGCGCCACCAACGCGCCGCGCCAGCTCGGCTGTGCCTCGTACCGCACGCTGATGCCCCCCGCGCCGTAGAGCGCCCAACGCTGCCGGCGTTCAGGGTCGAGCACGTAGCGTGCGAGGACGTCCGCGCGCGCGCTGAGCTGGCCGACTCCGCTCGTGAACGTGCTTCCGAGTCCGCCCAGCACCACGACGCGGACGTTCGGATCGACCGCCCATGCGCCTCCCGCCGCGGCTTGCACCGTGGTGCCGCTCGCGAAGAAGAGATCCAGCCGGGCCTCCGGCTGGAACGACCGCGGCTCCTGCGCCGGCGCGCGCAGCGCGCACATCGCGAGCGCCGCGGCGGCCGCGCGCACCCTCACGACTTCACCCGCACCCGCGCCAGGAACGCCGTGTAGTCGTAGATCGCGTAGGCCGAGACCGCCGCCAGCGGCCAGAGCACCCAGGGGAGCGAGCCGGGCTTGAGGAGGAGCACGAAGAGCGCCGCGAGCTGGAGCATCATCACCACCTTCCCCGGCCAGCGCGCCTTGAAGTCGCGCGGATCGAGGCCCGGCAGATAGTACGCCACGAGGAATCCCACCGCGGTCGCGAGGTCGCGCGAGATGATGATGAAGTAGTCGCGCGTGGACAGCGTGCCGTCGAACAGGAACGCCGAGAGCGCGAACAGGATGAACGTCTTGTCCGCGATCGGATCGAGGAGCGCGCCGAACCGCGTCGCCGTCCCCAGGCGCGCGAGCCATCCGTCCAGCAGGTCCGTCGCCGCGGCCGCGAGGAGCAGCGCGAGGCGCGCCCGCGTGCCGTGCACCGCCACGAACGCCGCCGCGAGCGGGATGCGCGCGAACGAGAGCAGGTTGGGAAGGTTGAGCACGCGATTCGACGCCACGCGCTCAAGCTATTTCGGGCCACCATCGCTTGCCAGCGCGCGGCGGAGTCGTCTATTTCACAGCCATGTCCGCCACGATCGAGCTCCTCAAGACCATCCAGATCTTCAAGGACCTCACCCCCGAGGAGCTCGGGCGCATCTCGGAGGTGTGCGAGGAGCGCAAGTACGAATCGGGGGCCTACGTGTTCCACGAGGGAGAACCGGGCAACCGCCTCTTCATCGTGGTCGACGGCGCGGTGCGCATCTCGCGGCAGATCCCCGGCGCCGGCGAGGAGGCGCTCGCCGTGCTCAAGAAGGGATCCCTCTTCGGCGAGATGGCCGTATTCGACCACAGCGAGCGCTCCACCGACGCGATCGCCGACGGCGGCGTGACCGTGCTCACGATCTCGCGCCCCGAATTCGAGATGCTCCTCGAATTCAACAAGGACCTCGGGACGAAGGTGCTCTGGGCGGTGATCCGCATGCTGAGCATGCGCCTGCGCAGCACGAACGACTCGCTCAAGTCGTTCCTGGCCATGAGCATGTTCTAGCGTACGCGCCGCTCGCGACGTTGTTCGAGGGCGCGAGTGGCGATGGGATGGGTGGCCACCACAGGGAAGCGCGAGTGGCGACTGGAAGTCGTGGCTAGTACACAGTGGAGTGTACGGCGCGAGTGAGGACCTCCGCGTTCCGACCCACTCGCGCCGCACACTCCACTCGCGATTCGCCACGACTTCCAGTCGCCACTCGCGCCCCATTGTGGTGGCCACGCATCCCGTTGCCACTCGCGCCCTGTGACCCGGCCGCCTGTTACCCCGGCGGCGCTCGGGCACTCTACTAGCAGATGCCGGCCACCGTCCCAGCCGCTCCCGCCGTCTCCGCGTTCACCCACGTGGCTGCCGATCTCATCGGCGTGCCGGCGGAAGCGTGCCGCGACTCCACGCTCCTCACGGGACTCCTCATCGCCGCCGCCGGCGCCGCGGGCTACGCCTCGCTGGGCGCGCCCATGGTGCGCCTCCTCCCGACGGGAGACGTGGCCGGAGTGATGCTCCTCGACGGCTGCCACATGGCGCTGCACGCGTTCCCCCAGCGCGAGCTGATCCTGCTGGACATCCTCGCCCCCGCGTCGCGCGACGCGCGCAAAGCGCTGGACGTGTTCTCGCGCCGGCTCGCGCCGCGGCAGATCCGCAGCGAGGCGCGCCCGCGCGGCTAGCTCAGCGCTTGGCCGCGGCAGGCGCGCTCCCGCGCACCGCCGCCTGCACCACGCGCGACTCGTCGAAGTACTTCTTCGCCAGGTCGCGCATGGCCTTCGGCGTGACCGCGCGCACGCGCGCGTCGTGCTCGTCGAGCTCGGCGAGCCCGCGGCCCAGGATCCATGCGTCCACGATCTCGCCCAGCACGCTCGCGCCGCTCTGCCGGCTGATCGCGTGCGTGCCGATCGCGTACTCCTGCGCCGTCAGGAGCTCCTCCGCGGTCACCTCGCCGTCGCGGAGCCGGGCGAACTCGCGCAGGAGCCCGCGGCGCGCCTCGTCCTCTTGGATGGGCGAGGTCGCGATGTAGGCGATGAACGCGCCGGCCCGCCGGCGCACGCTCGGCAGCGCGTGCACGGTGTACGCGAGGGAGCGCTTGTCGCGCAGCTCCTCGAAGAACCGCCCGCCGAGGCCGCTCGCCACGCCGGCGATCATCGCGGCCGCCCATCGCGCATCGCTCGCGCGGTCCGCGCTCGGGAAGGCGAGCGCGAGCGCCGTCTGGGCCTTCTCGCGCTCCTCGCTCACGGCGATCGGCTTCCGCGTCCACTCGGGTGCGCTCACCTCGTTCGGCGCGCCTCCCTGCAGGAGCGAGAAGCGCTCCGACGCGGCGTGCGCGATGGCCGCCGGATCGACCTCGCCGGTGATGACGATCACGCTCGCCCCCGTGAGGAGGCGCGCGAGATGCCACTCGCGCAGCGTCCCCGCGCCGATCGCCGCGAGCGTGTGCTCGAAGCCCCCGGCGGGGATCCCGTACGGATGCCCGGCGTACGCCGCCTGCTGCAGCATCCGCATCGGATAGCGGTACATGTCGTCGCGGAGCAGCGCGAGATCCGCCGTCGCGACGGCGCGCTCCGTCTCGAGCGCCCCGGCGGGGAATTCCGGCTGCTGGACGACGTCGGCCAAGAGCTCGAGCGCCGCCTCGGCGCGCGCGGCGGGCACCGAGATGCTCCACCCGAAGTGCTCCGCCCCCACGTTCGCCGCGAGGCTCCCGCCGAGCATCTCCGCGTCCTCCGCGATCTGCTCGGCGCGGCGGCGCGGCGTCCCCTTGAGCGCGGTGCGCGCCATCAGCGTGGTGAGCCCCGCCACGGACTCGTGCTCGTCGCTCGCGCCCCCGGCCGCGAAGGCGCCGATGTGCACGAGCGGCGATCCCGCGCGCCGGCGCACGAGCACCGGCACGCCGTGCGCGGTGCGGAACACCTGCACGCCCCCTTCCTCGCGCTCGAGCGCCGCGCGTCCGGCGCGCACCGCCGGCGGCTGTGACACCGCGGACGGCGCGGCCACCGCGTGCGCGGGCGTCCCGTCGAGGATCGCGCGCATCGCGCCGGCGTCGGTCGCGATCGGCGGCGTCGAGCGGGGGCGGTAGACGATCATCCCCGCGAGATCGCCGCGGAGATGCCGCCGCATCGCCGCGGTCACGAGGTCGCTCGTGGCCCCCTGCACGCCCGCGAGGTAGGCCGCCCCGAGCGTCCACGCGCCGAGCGCCTCCCACTCCGCGAGATACGTCGCCTGCCCCTCCATGCTCTCGAGGCGGCGCATCCACTGCGCCTCGACCATGCGCCGCGCGCGCTCGAGCTCCTCGGCGTGCACGCCCACGTCGCGCATCGACGCGAGCTGCCCCCACGCCTCGGCGGCCGCGTCCGCGGCGGAGCTCGGCGGTCCCTCCGCGTGGATCGTGAACACCCCGAGCTCGGTGGGGGTGTAGTTGGACGCCCCTATCGAGGCGACGAGCCGCCGCTCGCGCACCGCGCGGTACAGCCGGCTCGCGCGCCCGCTGCCGAGCATCGTCGCGGCGAGGTCGAGGAGCACGGTGTCCGCGTCGAGCGTGCCCGGCGTGCGCCAGCCGATGGCCAATTGCGTCTGCGTGATCTCGCCGGCGATGTCGCGGTAGCGGAAGCCCTCACGCGCCGGTTCCGGCGGGCCCGGCTGCGCCGCGACCTCCGCATCGGGGAGCGAACCGTAGAGGCGCTCGATCTCGTGCGCCGCCATCCGCTCGTCCACGTCGCCGACCACGGCGAGGATCGTCTGGCGCGGCCGGTAGAAGTTCCGGTAGAACGCGACCACCTGCTCGCGCGTGAAGCGGCGCAGCGCGTCGGGGCGTCCGATGCGCCACCGCCGCATCCGGTGCGCGTCGTGGAGCAGCGCGTAGAGCGACTCCACGGCGATCGCCTGCGGATTGTCCTCCTTGCGCATCGCCTCCTGGATGATGACCTCGAGCTCGCGCGCGAGCTCCCCGGCGTCGATCAGCGAGTGCGCGAACGCGTCGGCCTGCACCTCCAGCCCGCGCACGAACGCGCTCGCGGGGAGCACGGCGTAGTAGCTCGTCTGGTCGTAGATCGTGCCGGCGTTGAGGTATCCCCCCGCGGCCTTCGTCGCGCGGGGGATCTCGCCGACGCCGCGCGTGGGCGTCCCCTTGAAGTACATGTGCTCGAGGACGTGCGCGATGCCGGAGACGTCGTCCGTCTCGTCGAAGTAGCCGGCCTTGACGTGCGTGACGATCGCGACGACCGGCGCGCTCCGGTCGCGTCGGATGAGCGCGGTGAGCCCGTTCGGGAGACGGACCCGCCGCACCGAGTCGGGCGACGGGAGCGGCGCGACGCCGCTCCCCGAGGTCACCGCAGGATGCGAAGCAGCCCGGCGTCGGCGCTGCCGCGCAGGAAGCTCTCCGCGTCCGACGTGGGGATCTTCACGCCGGTCAGCGAGTACCCGCGCCGCGCTTCGGTGGCCATGAACTCCTGCACCGACCGCCCCTGCATCAGCGCGTTCGATTCCTTCATCGCGCGCACGATGCGTTCCCAACTCCCGCGGAACTCGGCGCCGTCGTGCGTGCGCACCGAGTGCTCCACGAGCTCCTCTTCGCGCCGCCGCTCGGCGAGGTCCGCGAGGAGCGTCGAGAAGAGCTCGAGCTGCGCGCGGTCCTTCGACTCCGCCTCCTCCGCGGCGCGCGTCTCGATCTCGGCGAGCATGTCGTCGATCGGGTCCGTCTCCCCGGCGAGCTCGCCCAGTCGGTTGCGCCACTCGGTGAACTCCGGATCGGCGTCGCTCGCCCGCTTGAGCTTCTTGGTGAGGTCGATGTAACGCCAGATGCCGAGCTCGTCCCAGTGGTCCTCGGCGCTCGTGCGCTCGAGGTGCCGGAGCGAGCGGTCGTACTCCCCGCGGTCGTAGAGGATGTTCGCGAGGTAGATGCGCGCCTCGGTGTGCTCGTCGTCGAGCTCGAGCGCGCGCTCCAGGTGCGCGATGGCCTCTTCATCCTTCCCGAGGCGGTGCTGCGCGTAGCCGAGGCACGCCTGGGCCTCGGCGAGCTCCGGGCTCTCGCGCACCGCGGTCTCGAAGAACTCGCGCGCCTCCTCCAGCATCTCGTCGCGGAAGAGCGCGCGCCCCACCTGCAGCACGAGATCGAGGTCGTCCTCGTAGCCGAGCTCGAGGATCCGGCGGAAGTGCGCGAGCGCCTGGTCGCGCTGTCCCAGCTTGAGCAGCGTCTCGCCCAGTCCGGCGAGCGCGTCCTCGTGATTCGCGTCCATCACGAGTCCCGTCTCGAAGCTCTGGCGCGCCCACGCGAACTCCTCGCGCGCGAGCCGCGCGTAGCCCACTCCCACGTGCAGCTCCACCGACTGCGGGTAGAGACCGAGCCCCTCGCGGAGCACCTCGAGCGCCTCCTCGTACTGCCCTTCGTTGTAGAGGGCGTGGGCGCGCTCGTCGTACTCTTCGGAACTCAGGAATGGAGTAGACATCGGCTCGAGGACCTCCCTCACTGAGGATGTGCCTATTCTAGCACACGAGGGACGTGGAGTTCAACCGCTCCGCGCGCCTTCCCTCGGCACGAGCGCGCGCGCGATCGCCGCCGCGAGCGCCGCATTCGCCTCCAACAGCGCGAGGTTCGCCGCTCGCGCCTTCCCTTTCGTCGCCGCATCGACCGCCGCGAGCATCCACGGCGTGCGCGCCGCGCCCCGCACCTTCTTGATGGACGCCCGCCGATCCGCCGCTCGCACCGCGCGCCGCACCGCCGCCGCGCTCACCGCGACCGACGCATCCACCGGCTGCATCACCACCATCCCCTGCGGCCGTCCCAGCGCCCGATGCATCCGCCACGCCGCCGCGACCTCCGCCGCGCTCTCCGCGCGCGCCGCGAGCGGGAACCCGCTCGTGCGCGCCCAGAAGGCCGGCATCGCATCCGTGCGATATCCGATCACCGGCACGCCGAGCGTCTCCAGCCGCTCGGCCGTGGCCGGGAGATCGAGGATCGCCTTCGCTCCCGAACAGACCACCAGCACCGGCGTGCGCGCGAGCTCCAGCAGGTCCGCGCTCTCATCGTACGCCGGCGCGCGATGCACGCCGCCGATCCCTCCCGTGGCGAGCACCGCGATCCCCGCGCCGTGCGCGAGCATCATCGCCGCCGCCACCGTCGTCGCGCCGTCCGCGCCCTGCGCCATCGCGAGCGGGACATCGCGCGCGCTCACCTTGCGAACGCCTTCGCCGAGCAGGAACCGCGCGAGCTCATCCGGCTCGAGCCCCGCGCTCGCGACGCCGCGCGCCACCGCCATCACGGCCGGCACGGCGCCCGAGGCGCGCACCGCCCGCATCATGCGGTCCGCCGCCTCGCGGTTCGCCGGCGCGGGCAATCCTTGCGCGAAGACGCTGCTTTCCAGGGCGACGACAGGCGTACCGCCGCGCAACGCGGCCGCCACCTCCGGCGCGATGCGCATCGCCCCCTGTTCGCTCACGCCGTCACGCGACGGCCGCGGCGCATCACGTGCCCGGGCCGCCCGTGGCGTCGCGCGCCGCCTTGAACTCCGCATCGGCGTTCCAGGCGGGCACCTGCGGCGAGCTCGCGATCGCGCGGCCGAAATCCATCACAAGCTTCGCGATCTGGATCGCGCCGCGCAGATCGAAGGTCGGCTTGTACTCATCGCTGGGCTGGTGATAGCGGTGCGCCACGTAGTCCGCGGCGACCGAATCGCCGAAGCCCTTCGGCCGCCCCACGTAGTCGGTGCCGCCGCCGATCGAGAGCGCGGGCACTCCCGCCTTCGCGAACGAGAAGTGATCGGAACGGTAGAAATGCCCCGCCTCCGGATGCGTCTCGGGAGAGATCCGCAACCCCTTCGTCTTCGCGAAGTGCGCGAGCATCGGGCCGAGCGTGCTCTTGTTCACGCCGATGACGTCGAGATCGTTCACGCGCCCTTCGAGCGGGAGCACATCCATGTTCAGGTTCGCGACGAGCTGCTTCGCCGGCGCCGTCGGATGCTCGGCGAACCACTCGGAGCCGAGGAGCCCGGCCTCCTCCGCCGTCACGAACACGAACAGCTGCGAGCGCCGCGTCGGCGCCATCTTCGCGCTCGCGCGCGCGATCGCGAGCAGCCCCGCCGTGCCCGAGGCGTTGTCCGCGGCGCCGTTGTAGATCGAATCGCCGTTCACCGCGGGGCCGATGCCGAGATGGTCCCAGTGCGCGCTGTACACCACGTACTGCTGCTTGAGCTTCGCATCGCTCCCGGGCACGAGCCCCACCACGTTCTCGCTCTGCAGGTGCGCCACGGTGTTCTTGAACGCGATGTCGATCTGGATGCCGGTGTGCACCGGCTTGAACGCGCGCGTGTCCGCCTGCGCGCGGAGGTCGCTCAAGCTGAGCCCGGCCTGCGCGAGGAGCGCGGTGGCCGCGCTGTCGGTGATCCAGCCGCGCGCGCCGAGGGGCGCGGGGAGCTTGGGATCGCGCGGGAGCATGCGCTGCGCGGTCGCCCACGAGCCGACCACCGTGTGCCACGGATAGCTCGCCGCCTCGGTAGTGTGCACGATCAGCACCGCCGCCGCGCCCAGGCGCTCCCCTTCCTCGTACTTGTAGGTCCACCGGCCGTAGTACGTCATCGCCTTCCCGCCGAACAGCGCCGGCTCCGCAGCCGTGGCGGGCGGATCGTTCACGAGGACGAGCAGCACCTTGCCATGCAGATCCTCGCCCTTGAAGTCGTCCCACTTGTACTCGGGAGCCTGCGCCCCGTAGCCGACGAAGACGAGCTCGCCGTGCGCCGCGCTCGACTCGGTGGCGCTCCCCGGTCCGATCACCACCTCCGATGGGTACGTGAGCTGCGCGGTCGCCTTCCCGCTCGCGCGCACGCTCATCGTCGACGCGATCGCTCCCACGACGTCGATGGGCACGGACTGGAAGTACGAGCCGTTCACTCCGGGCTGCACGCCGGCGATCTGGAGCTGCGTCGCGAGGTACTGCGACGTGATCTGCCCGCCGCGCGTGGCGGGGGCGCGCCCTTCGAGCAGGTCGCTGGAAAGGAACCGGAGGTCCGCGTCGAATGCCGAGGTGGTGATGGCCGCGGCGCACGCGCAGGGGGCGGGCGACGCGGCCGCGCTCTGCGCGCGGGCGGGCGGCGCGAGGAGGACGGCGAGCGCGAGGACGGACGTGGATCGCATCATGATGAATGGACGTGTGGGTTCGCGTGGCACCGCGCGACGCGGCGCGCTATGTTCGCTGGCATGACACAGCCACCGCCGCTCGACGACGGCGGCCAGCCCGAGCCGCTCGTCGACACCACGCCCGCCGATCCGCAGCGCACCGGCGTGACGTACGGCATCCTGATCGTGGTGCTGGCACTCCTCCTCCTCTACTTCGTGCTGCGCACCCGCGCGCGCTGAGCGCGTCACGGCATCTCCACCTTGGCCGGCGGCACGGTGCCGAACGTGCGCGCGATCTCGGCTCCCATCCGGCCGAGGAGCCGCTCGGGCTCGTTGTCCACGATCCACCGCTGGTCCGCGTTCCGGTTCGTGAGCACGCACGCGACGACGCGCGTCTTGAGGTACAGGAGTGCGCACTCGGTGCGGATCTCGTCGTCCTTCCCGCTCTTGTGCGCCGCCCGCACGCCGGGGAGCCAGCGCGTGAGCAGCTCGTCTTCCTGGTTGGTCTCGAGCATGGCGAGCATCGCCGAGTCCGCGCGCGGGCTCACCGCCCTCCCCTGCGCGAGGAGCACGAGGAGCTGCGCCATCTCGTTGGGGGTCGTCTTGCCCAAGCCGTATCTCTCGGAGCTGTCCTTCGCGACCGTGGTGAGCGTGCGCATCATCGAGAGGTGATGCACGCGGGTGGCGCCGAGGTGGAGCGAGTCCATCTTCGCGGCCACGCGCGCGATCGTGAGCTTCTGCAGGAGGAGGTCGGTGGCGGTGTTGTCGCTCACCGAGATCATGAGCTGCGCGGCATCGCGCACCGTGAGGACGAGCCCCGGGTGGAGATCGTGCAGCACGCCGCTCCCGCCGACCTTGTCGATGGTGAGGAGCGTGATCGGATCGTCGAGCGAGATCAGGCCGTGCTCGGCCGCATCGTAGAGGGTCACGAGCACGGCCACCTTGATCAGGCTAGCGGTGCCGAAGGTCGAGTCGCCGTGGAACGAGAGGCGCGCGCCGCCGTCGACCTCGCGCACGGCGTAGCCTACGGACCCGTGGTGCGCGGCGGCGAGGGAATCGAGCGTGCGGTGCAGGCGCGCGGTGTCGGGCTTCTGCGCGCCCGCCGCCGCCGCGATCATCACGATCGCGGCCGCGGCGAGCGCCGAGCGCTCACGCATCCTGGAACGCGCCGGCGTTGCGCGTCTCCACGAGCTCGCGCTCCTTGGCGGTGGGGTCGTACATCGCGAGCACCTTGATGTGCTCGCCCGAGTAGCAATCGAAGGTCTTCCCTTGCCCCTTCAGGATCTCGATCTCGTGTCCGTCCTCGAAGCGCAGGATGACCACGGGGAAGGCCACGTTCTCGTATTTCTTGCGGAGCTTCTTGGGCGGATTCGGCATGTCCTGGGGAGGAAAGAGGGTCGCCCCGAACTTACGCGGCGTGCGGGGCGGCTACAAGCCGCTCACGTCACCACGCCGCGCGCACCGACGAAGCGCCGCCACTCCTCCTGCGCGAGGATCTCGTCGATCGCGCCGAGCGCGGCGTCCACTTCCTCGTCGCGCGTGTAGAAGTGCGGCGCCACGCGGATGCCGGCGTCGGGGCGATAGTCCACGAGCACGTCGCGCGCGAGCAGGGCCTGGCTCACCTCGTACGCGTGCGGCACGTCGAGCGCCACGGTGCCGCCGCGCCGCGCGTCGTCGCGGGGCGCGTTCACGCGCCATCCGCGCGCGTCCGCCGCGGCGATGAGCGCGTGCGTCTGCCGCGTGCTCTTGGCGCGCACGCGCTCCATCCCCGCGCGGCGCACCACGCGTGGCCCCTCGATCGCCGCGTACAGCGACGGGATCGGGGGCGTCCCGGTGAGCCAGCGCCACGCGCCGCCGGCGTGCTCCATCTGCGGCTCGAACGCGAACGGGCGCGCGTGCGCCTGCCATCCGGTGAGCGCCGGAGCGAACCGCTCGCGCGCCGCCGCGCTCGCGTACAGGAACGCCGCGCCGGGGCCGCCGCACAGCCACTTGAGCACGCCCCCGGCCACGAAGTCCGCGCCGATCGTACGCACGTCCACGGGCATCACGCCCACGGAATGGTACGTGTCGAGCATCGCGAGCGCCCCCGCCGCGTGCGCGCGCCGCACGATCGCGCCGGCGTCCATGATGAACGCGCTCTTGAACAGCACGTGCGACACCGCCACGAGACGCGTGCGCTCATCGATGGCGTCGAGCAGCGCTTCTTCCGCGATCGTGATGCCATCCTCCGTGGGCACGGTCACCACGCGCGCGCCGAGGCGCGGCGCCATCCGCTCCGCCACGTAGCGCACGCTCGGGAAATCGAGCGCGGTCATCACGATCGTGTCGCGCGGGGGGGAGAAGTCGAGCGCGCTGAGCACCGCCGCGTGCGCCATGGTCACGTTGGGCACCATCGCGACCTCCCCCGCCGCCGCGCCGATGAGCGGCGCGATCTCGTCCCCCACGCTCACCGGCATCCCCCACCATCCGTCCGCCCAGGCGCGCACGCCGCGCTCGCTCCACGCGCGCGCGTACTCGCCGAGTTGGTCCGCGGCCGCACGCGGCATCGCGCCGAGGGAATTCGAGACGAGATAGTTGGTGCGCGCCAGGATCGGGAACTCCGTCCGCAGCGCGAGGAGCGGGTCGATCATCCTTCCACGGGGGCGCCCGCGGAGGCGCCGCGCCCTCGCATGATCAGCGAGAACCCATAGAGCAAGGTCGCGAGCACGAGCGTGATCAGCGTGCCGAGCCATTCCGCCCGCTGGGCCTGCAACGCGATGTAGCCGACCACGATCACGGCGAGCACGGGCACCACCGGCCCGCCCGGCACGACGAACGGGTCCCCGCCCGTCCGCACGCCGAGCCGGCGCAGCCGCAGCACGCCGAGCGCGATCACGATGTACACCAGGAGGATCGCCACGCTCGCCGCGACGATGAGCGACAGGTACGTGCCGCTCACCGCGAGCACGAACGAGAGCGCCGCGTGCGTGATGCACGCGATCCAGGGCGTGCGGAAGCGGGGATGCACGCGCGCGATCACGGGCGGCAACACCTGGTTCTCCGCGAGCGCGAATAGGGTGCGCGGGGTGGTCAGCGCATCGCCCGTCAGGTATCCGAACGTCGAGAGGAGCGCGCCGACCAGCATCAGCCTCGCGCCGAGCGGCCCCATGACCACTCCCGCCGTGGCCGCGAGCGGCGCCGCCGTCTCCTGCGCCAAGCGGCCGCCGAGCACCCCCTGCGCCACCATCTGGATCGAGAGATAGAGCGCGGTCACGAGCACGAGCGCGTAGAGCACGCCGCGCGGCACCGTGCGGTTCGGATCCTTCACCTCGCCGCTCGGGTTGAGCGCGCTCTCGAATCCCAGGAACGCGAACACGAGCACCACGCACGCGCGCCCGAGCTCGCTCGTCGTCGGCATCGCGGGCATCGCGAAGTTGGCCGGATGCATGAAGAACAGCCCCGCCACCGCGAGCACCACGAGCGGGATCAGCTTCCCGAGCGTGAACACCTCCATGGTGCGCACGCCGGGGCGCGCCCCGCGGATGTTCAGGAAGGCGAGCCCGCCGTACGTGGCCGCCATGATGAGCGCGCGCGCCACGGGGTGGCCGAGCGCCGGGGCGATCACCGCCAGCGTGGTCGCGAAGATGTTGATCACGCTGGCGCTCGCGAGCGCACCCGACCCGACGTAGAGCAGGGCGCCCGTGAGCGCGCCCACGAACGGCCCGAACGCCGCCTCCGCGTACGCGTAGGCCCCGCCGGTGCGGTGCACGCGGCTCCCCGCCTCCGCGAAGCAGAGCACCACCATCGCCATCGCGAACGCGCAGACGAAGTACGGGATCGGCGCCGCCGCGCCGATGAGCACCGCGATCTGGGCGGGGAGCGCGAAGATCCCCGAGCCGACCGTCATGTTGAACGCGCTCGCGGTGAGCGCGCGCACGCCGATCACGCGCTCGAGCGCGGGGGCGGGAGGGGTCGCCGTGGCCATGCGCACATCTACCCCGCAGCGCGAGAGCGCGCTAGGTCTCCGGGGGCCCCTTTCGCAGCAGCTCCGGCTTGATCGCCGGCTCCCCCGTCGCGGGCGTCATGATCCGCTCGCGCTCCACGGTGGGCGTCGCGCTCGCGGGCGCCGCTTGCTCCGGCAGCCCCAGCTCCCGCCGCGCGCGGTTCAAGGCGTCGTCCACGTTCCCGAACACCTGCTCCTCGCCGAGCTCATCGAGGAGCCCGGAGCGCCCGAGCGCCATCATCGGCTGCACGTGCACGTCGCTCAGGAGCACGAGCGTGCCGTCCTTCCGCGTGCGGCGCACCACGTCGCGCAGCGCGTTCATCCCCGTCGCGTCGATGGCCGGCACGTTGCGCATCCGCAGCACCAGCACGCGCGGGCGCCCCATCGTGCGGTCGATCGTGTCCTTGAACGCCTCCGCCGCGCCGAAGAAGAACGGCCCGTTGATCTCGTACACCACCACGCCGTGCGGCACGCGCCGCGCGCGCACCGAGTTCGGATCGTTCTCGTCCACGTTCTCGGAGAACTCGCGCGCGATGACGCTCACGTTCGTCACCTCCGCCATGCGCCGCATGAACAGGAACGCCGCGAGCGCGATCCCCACCTCGATCGCCACCGTGAGATCGATGATCACCGTGAGGAAGAACGTGGTGAGGAGCACCGCCACGTCGCTCTTCGGCGCGCGCAGCATGTTCTTGAACGCACGCCACTCCGACATGTTGTACGCGACCGCGAGGAGGATCGCGCCGAGCACCGCCATCGGGATCGCGCCGGCGAGCTGCCCCAGGAAGAGCGCGATCAGGAGCAGCGTCAGCGCGTGCACGATCCCGGCGACCGGCGTCTTCCCCCCGTTCCGGATGTTCGTGGCCGTGCGCGCGATCGCCCCCGTCACCGGGATCCCCGCGAACAGCGGGGACACGATGTTCGCCGCCCCCTGCGCGAGGAGCTCCATGTTCGAGCGGTGCCGCTGCCCCGTCATCCCGTCCGCCACCACCGCACTCAACAGCGATTCGATCGCCGCGAGGAGCGCGATGGTGACGGCCGGGTTCGCCAGCCGCCGCGCGTCCGCGAAGCTCACGCTCGGCCAGCGCGGATGCGGGAACGCGAACGAGACGGCGCCGAAGCGCGAGCCGACCGTCTCCACATCCAGATGCAGGAGCCGCGCGGCCACCGTCGCCGCCACGAGCGCCACGAACGGGCTCGGGAGCCGCGACCAGGCGCGCGGCCACCACACGATGAGCGCCACCGTGGCCGCGGCCAGCAGGAGCGCCTCCACGTTCACGCTCCCGGCGTGCGATGCGTAGGCGCCGATCTTCTCCACGAACGAGGCCGGCACCGCCCCCATGCGCAGGCCCAGCACGTCCTTCACCTGCTGCGCCGCGATGATGAGCGCGATCCCCGCCGTGAACCCCAGCGTCACCGGATAGGGGATGAACTTGATCGCGCCCCCCAACCGCGCCGCTCCCATCGCGACCAGGAGCACCCCCGCCATGAGCGTCGCGACCGCGAGCCCGTCGTAGCCGTACTGCTGGATCACGCCGTACACGATCACCACGAACGCGCCGGTCGGCCCGCCGATCTGCACGCGGCTCCCGCTCAGCGCGGAGATCATGAAGCCGCCGATGATCGCCGTGTACAATCCCTGCGCGGGGGTCACGCCGCTCGCGATCCCGAACGCGATCGCGAGCGGGAGCGCTACGATGCCGACCACCACGCCGGCGAGGAGATCGGTGGCGAAGTCGCGCCCCGTATACCCCTTGAGCGCGGTGACGAGTTGTGGGACGACGCGTTGCGGCATGCGACAGTAGACGCGTGGAGGCGCGCGCGGTGACGCCGCTCGCATCGCCGCGCTCCCGACATAACTTATCGGGATCGCGCCCCACCCACGCCCCCGAACGCCCCAGCCCCCTTCGTGCCTCCGGTCAACGTCCCCCAACGCGTCGCCCTCGTCCTCGGCGGCGGCGGTCTGAAGGGATTCGCGCACATCGGCGTGCTCCGCGCGCTCAAGGAACGCGGCATCCGCCCCACGGTCTACGCGGGCACCTCCATCGGCGCGCTCATCGCCGCCGCGCGCGTGAAGGGAGTGAGCCTCGACGAGATGGAGGCGCGCGCCCGCGCGCTGCGCAAGGAGGATCTCTTCCGCATCAATCATCTCGGCATGCTCTTCGAGCGGATGAAGAGCCCGTCGCTCTACCTCGAGGAGCCGCTGCGGAAGCTGTGCGAGCTCAACGCGCCGGAAGGGACGTTCGAGGACCTCGCCGCGACGCTCCTCGTGAACACGGTGGATGTGGAGCGCGGCACGCGCGTGGTGTGGGGCCTCCCGGGATTACGGAACGTGAAGGTCGTCGACGCCATCTACGCGAGCTGCGCGCTCCCCGGCTTCTTCCCCCCGGGCGTGCTCGGCAACCGCACGTGCATCGACGGCGGCACCATCGACAACCTCCCCGCCTCGATCGCGGCGCAGGGCATGGATGCGGTGATCGCCGTGGACGTCGGCACCACGAGCCTCGGCCGCGCGCGCCTCATCCGCCGCGAGGGATTCGCCGCGATCTACGGGCGCGCGGCCTCGATCATGATGCACGCGCTCCAGCTGCAGGCGCTCGCGGCGTGGAGCGGACCGCCCATGCTCCTGATCCGCCCGAACATCGCGCACCGCGACTGGTTCTCGTTCACGCACACCGAGGAGTTCATCACGCTCGGCTATCAGGCCGCGATGTCCGCGCTCGACCAGGCGGGGGACGCGCTCGTCTCCGGCGGCGGCATCTATCCGCGCCGCCGCGTGAACGTGATCATCGACCGCGCGAAGTGCACGGGCTGCGGCATCTGCGTCGCGCTCCAGCCCAACGTCCTCATGCTCGACGAGGAGCGGAAGGCCGTCATCCCGAATCCCCTGATGCAGTGGTCTCCCGCCGACGGGGACTTCGTGCAGCATTGCCCGGTGGAGGCGATCTCCGTGCACTCGCTGGACGGGCTCCGCCGGACCACCCGGCCGATCTCGGAGCCGGTGCTCCATGAGTACACCGATGAATTCTGATGGGATAGTGGATCATGGACAGTGGCAACGGCCGAGGGGCGACGATGGACCGTGGACCGATCGGATAGTGGGCCGTAGCTAGTCGCCACTGCGATAGTGGACCACGGTCGCCCTCGCCACTATCGAGCAACCACTATCCGATCGGTCCACGGTCGAGTGTCGCCCCTTGGCCGTTGCCACTGCCCATGATCCACTATCTCACCATATAGATTCCAACCTATGAAGTCAGTGGACTCGCTGAAGACCCGCAGCATCCTCCCCGTCGCCGGCAAGAAGTACGAGTACTTCGCCCTCGCGAAGCTCAACAGCCCCGCGGTCGGCGCGCTCCCCTTCTCGCTCAAGGTCCTCCTCGAGAATCTCCTCCGCAACGAGGACGGCGCCTTCGTCAAGTACGACGACATCACCACGTTCACGAAGTGGGATGCCCGCGCCGGCGCCGAGCGTGAGATCGCGTTCCGCGTGGCGCGCGTGCTCCTGCAGGACTTCACGGGCGTCCCCGCCGTCGTCGACCTCGCCGCGATGCGCGACGCGATCGCGAAGCTCGGCGGCGACCCCAAGCGCATCAACCCCCTGCAGCCCGTCGATCTCGTGATCGACCACTCGGTGCAGGTGGACGAGTTCGGCACCGAGGCCGCGTTCCTCCTCAACACCACGCGCGAGTTCGAGCGCAACCAAGAGCGCTACGCCTTCCTCCGCTGGGGACAGGGCGCGTTCCGGAACTTCTCCGTCGTGCCTCCCGGCACGGGCATCTGCCACCAGGTCAACCTCGAGTACCTCGGGCGCACGGTCTTCACGAGCGCGGAAGGGAGCGCGACGCTCGCCTATCCCGACACGCTCGTCGGCACCGACTCGCACACCACCATGGTGAACGGGCTCGGCGTGCTCGGCTGGGGGGTGGGCGGCATCGAAGCCGAGGCGTGCATGCTCGGCCAGCCTCTCTCGATGCTCATCCCCGAAGTGGTCGGCTTCAAGCTGCACGGCAAGCTCCCCCCCGGGGCGACGGCCACCGACCTCGTGCTCGTCGTCACGCAGATGCTCCGCAAGAAGAAGGTGGTCGGGAAGTTCGTCGAGTTCTTCGGCGCGGGGCTGTCGAACCTCGCGCTCGCCGATCGCGCGACCATCGCGAACATGGCGCCGGAGTACGGCGCCACCGCCGGCTTCTTCCCCGTGGACGCGGAGACCATCCGCTACCTCACGTTCACGGGCCGCGGCGGCGAGCACGCCGCGCTCGTCGAGGCGTATTGCAAGACGCAGGGGATGTTCCGCACCGACGACACTCCCGATCCGCGCTTCTCCGACACGATCGAGCTCGACCTCGGAACGGTGGAACCCTCCCTCGCGGGGCCGAAGCGCCCGCAGGACCGCGTGCCGCTCAAGGACGCGAAACGGATGTACGAGAGCGCGCTCAAGGAGGAGCTCGCGCGGCTGAATCCCGCGGGCGCCCCTCCCGCCTCGAGCACGTCGTCCAACGGACATCTCGACCACGGCGCCGTGGTCATCGCCGCGATCACGAGCTGCACGAACACGAGCAATCCGAGCGTGATGCTCGCCGCGGGTCTCCTCGCGCGGAAGGCGGTCGCGAAGGGGCTCACGCGGAAGCCGTGGGTGAAGACCTCGCTCGCGCCGGGCTCGAAGGTCGTCACGGAGTATTACAACAGGTCCGGCGTGATGGAGCCCCTCGAGCAGCTCGGTTTCTATCTCGCCGGCTACGGCTGCACCACGTGCATCGGCAACTCGGGGCCCCTCCCGCCGGAGATCTCGAAGGAGATCGACGATCGGAAGCTCGTGGTGGCCGCGGTGCTCTCCGGCAACCGGAACTTCGAGGGGCGCGTGAATCCGCAGACGCGCTTCAACTATCTCGCGTCGCCCCCGCTCGTGGTCGCGTACGCGATCGCGGGGCGCATGGACATCGACTTCGCCACCGAGCCCCTCGGCCGCGGGCCGCAGGGGGATGTGTACCTCAAGGACATCTGGCCGACGCCGCAGGAGGTCGCGGACACGATCCTCTCCTCCGTGAAGAGCGAGATGTTCACGCGCGAGTACGCGGACGTCTTCACCGGCGATGAGCGCTGGCGCGCGCTCGCCGTGCCGACGGGCGATCGCTTCACGTGGAGCGACGCCTCCACCTACGTGCGCAACCCGCCGTACTTCGACGGGATGACCATGCAGCCGCCGGGCGTGCAGCCCGTGCGCGGCGCGCGCGTGCTCGCGATGCTCGGCGACTCCATCACCACCGACCACATCTCTCCCGCGGGCTCGATCCCGAAGTCCAGCCCGGCCGGACAGTGGCTCATCGCGCACGGCCAGCCGCCGTCGGAGTTCAATTCGTACGGCTCGCGTCGCGGGAACCACGAGGTGATGATCCGCGGCACCTTCGCGAACATCCGCCTGCGCAACGAGCTCGCCCCCGGCACCGAAGGGGGCGTCACCGCGACCTCGCCCGGCTCCACGCCCGTCTCGATCTACGACGCCGCCATGGCGTTCCAACGCGACGGCGTGCCGCTCATCGTCATCGCCGGCAAGGAGTACGGCGCCGGGAGCTCGCGCGACTGGGCCGCCAAGGGCACGCGCCTCCTCGGCGTGCGCGCGGTGATTGCCGAGAGCTTCGAGCGGATCCATCGCTCGAACCTCATCGGCATGGGTGTGCTCCCGCTCGAGTTCACCGGCGGCGACACGCGCCAGTCGCTCGCCTTCACGGGCTTCGAGAAGTTCGACATCGCGGGGCTGGACGACGGCCTCAAGCCGCGCGCGACACTCACCGTGTCGGCCACCGCGGCCGACGGTTCGGTGAAGGAGTTCCAGGTGCGCTGCCGGATCGATACGCCCGAAGAGGGGCTCTACTACCGCAACGGCGGGATCCTGCAGTACGTGCTGCGGAACTTGGTGAAGGGATAGGACGACGACTGCGAGAGTGGGGAACTGACGGGAACTTGATGGTCGGGAGTCGTACGTGGCAGAACAACTGTTCCTACACGACAGTGCGCCGCGGCGAGAGGTGGTGATAGAAGAAGTCGTCATGCGTCGTACGACTCCCGACCATCGACTTCCCGTCAGTTCCCCAGCCTCTACTCGCTAGCCTCCCCTGATCCGCGCGGCGTGATCCCCTTCTCGATCCGCGCGCGCAGCTCGCGCACGATCACCACGCTGCGGTACACCGCCGTGCCCACCGACGCGGCGCCGATCACGGTCACCGCGCTGATCAGCACGGAGCTCTCCGGCCATCCGAGATAATCGCAGATCGGGTTGTCGAGGAGCGAGGCGAGCGCGAGGAGCACCAGGCGCTCGGCGCGCTGCATCACGCCCCCCTTGCAGTCCACGCCCACCGCGGCGCCCTTCGCGCGCGAGTAGCTCACCATCATCGCGCCCCCGAGGGCGACGACCGTGCTGAGCATCGCCCAACGCGAGGGCTCGAAGTAGAGCGCGAGCCCCATGTACGCGAACATCTCCGAGAACCGGTCGATGATCGAGTCGAGGAACTCGCCGTAGTCGGAGCCGAGTCCGCGCGCGCGCGCCACGCGTCCATCGAGCACGTCGGCGAGGCCGCCCATCAGCACGAAGGCGCCGCCCATGGCGATCGTCCCGTTCGCGTACGCGACGCCGGCGGCGAGCCCGAACGCGCCTCCCGCGTAGTTCAGGATGTCCGGCGACGCCCCCGCGCGCACCAGCGCGCGCTCCACCGGGGCGACCAGCCACATGAGCCAGTCGCGCACCCACACGCCGAGAAGGAGGGTGGTGGGACGGCGCGCGACCTCGGCGTCCACGGGGCGACCGCGGCCGACCACCGCGTACACCGGCATCGTGAGCAGGAACAACGTGACGAACGCAACGGCGACGAACGTGGTCGGCGTCATCTACGAACGGCGTTGAGGACGTGACCGAAGATAGCGCATCACTCGCGGCCAGAGGAAGATGATCGGCCAACGCCGTTCGCGCTCCGAGAGCTCGATCGTGGTGGCCGACCGCCGTTCCACCTTCTGCACGATGTAGTCCAGCCAGTCATCGTACAGCAATACGTACTTCATCCAACGGAGCGTTGCGCGGCGCTTGCTGCGCCGGAAGTACCGGTCCCAGTGCGCGCGCTCCCGCGCGGTCACGGGCTCGGCGAGACGGTGGACAGGACCCGTTCGCGCGACTAGCTTTCGCGCCTCAAGCCGTTGCAGCAGCGCGGCATAGACCGGCGCCAACGCGTTCCGTTGAGCGCCGGTCAGTGCGTCAATGCGGTCCTCGCCCTCCGGGCGGATCTCGGCGGCGTACGACGTGGCGAGCAGCGCGCGCACGTACGCGTCGGCATCGAACTCCGCCGGCAAGTACGGGCGCCCCCACGCGAAGGTCCGCTCGCGGCAGGTGGCGAGCGCAGCGAGCACGGCGTCGCGGGAGGCGTCGTCGCGCGCGAAGGCGAGTTGCACGTGCTGGAAGAGGCGGCCTTGCGTGAAGTGATCGCGGGCGCGCTCCGAGACGGCGAGCGCGAGGTCCGCCTGCGAGAGCACGGCGCACTTCGCCAGCGCCGGCGGTGCGAGCTCCGGGATGGCGATGGAGATGACGTTGGGCGGGAGGATCGCGTTCAGCCGCGCCGCGAGCCCGGGGGAGCGCGTGAGCCCGCGCGACGCGGCGAGCGCCTGGTACGCGGGCTCGTACGCGTCGACGATCACGAAGTAGTCGTACGCGCTCTCGGGCCTCGCGTCCGAGCGCTGCGCGTGCGACCCGTAGTGGAGCACGGCGGCGCAGGCGGGGCCGAACGCGGCGGCGACCGCGGCGGCGATGCGCTGCGCCGGCGGCTGGGGCGCCTCGAGCGCATCGGCCGCGAGCGGGGACGGTTCGGTCACGAGACGGCGCCGCGACGGAGATCGTCCAGCGTCTTGATCATGGAGTACCGCAGTCGCTCGACGAAGCCGTCGAGGTCGGCGGTGGATTCGGGGGTCTCGAAGGGTCCAGCGGCCACGACGTCGATGCGGCACTTGCCGAGCTTGGCGAGGGCATCGGTGAATGTTCGGGCGCCCCACAGGCCGTCCACCACGATGGTGTAGACAGGACGGCGGGCGCGGGGCAGGATTATGCGGGGTCCCATGCGCATGAACGGGCCGATCTGGCCGTCACGCGTGCGGTGCCCTTCGGCGAAGAGCAGGAGTGAGTTGTCGCCGCGTGCGCATCGGTCGGCGGCGTCATTGAGCGCGGCGATGTCCTGCCGCACTCGGTCGGCGCGCTGCGCGATCATCGGCATGCGAGCGGTGCGCAGCGCGACGCTCACGAATGGGATGCGCCATTTGTACCGTTCGCGGGTCGCGAAGAGCAGTCCGGCCCCGCGGATGCACGAGAGGGCGATGGGGATGTCCGCCACCGATTGGTGGTTCATCACGGCCACCACGGCCTCCTTCGGGATGGATCCGTGGAACGTGATGCGGCAGCCTCCCGCCCGGCGGAGCAGGAAGACGACGTAGTCGCCTTGGAACCGCAGCCACGCGCCCATCACCGGGGCGCGCCACCGCGGGACCAGCGTGCAGAGCGGCCAGAGGAACACGCGCTGCACGATCGCGAAGACGATGGCGAAGCTGGGGATCCAGAGGGCGAAGAACAGCACGGCGCGGAACGTCCGGATCGCGCGCGAAGCGCGGTCCGTCCCCGACTCGGCGCCGAGTACGACTGAATTCACGTGACAGTGATCTTGTGGAGGTCCGACATGGCATCTCGCACGGAAACGCGGACGGTCATGAATCCGCTCGACTACGACTATAGCAGTTTCTTCTATTCGTCGAGCGACGATCCGTTCGCGATCCTCGAGCCGTACAACGAATGGTACAACGCGGCCGTCCCAGAGGGATATTACCTCTTCGCTCAAGCGATGGCGACGCCGCCCGATGGCCGCATCCTGCTCACCGAAGGGAAGCATCACGAACGGCTCAAGCTGTTGAACCTGAGCTCGTACAACTATCTCGGCCTCTCGTCGCGCGCCGAGGTGATCGCGGCCGCGAAAGCGGCGCTCGACCAGTACGGCCTCGGCGCCGCGGGCTCCCCCATCCTGAGCGGCACGATGGAAGTGCACGTGCAGCTCGAGGAAGCGCTCGCGAAGTTCAAGAAGAAGGAAGCGGTGATGGTCTTCCCCACCGGCTACAGCACGAACGTGGGGCTCATCTCCGGCATCATGCGCCCCGGCGACTGGATCATCGCCGACCAGAACTCGCACGCCAGCATCGTGGACGGCGCGATCCTCTCGAAGGCGGAGGTGCGCTTCTTCCGGCACAACAACCCCGCCGACCTCGAGAAGAAGTTGCAGAAGGCGCACGGGAAGAAGACGCTCGTCGCGATCGAAGGGGTGTACTCGATGGACGGCGATGTCTGCCCCCTCCCCGATCTCGTCGCGGTCGCCAAGAAGTACGGCGCGCGCATCCTCCTCGATGAGGCACACTCGGCGTTCGTGTACGGCGCGAACGGGCGCGGCGTCGCCGAGCACTTCGGCCTCGAAGAGGAAGTGGACATGCACGTCGGCACGTTCTCCAAGGCGCTCGGCGGCCAGGGAGGCTACGTCGCCGGCTCGCGCAATCTGTACAACTACCTGAAGGGCTTCGCGCGCTCGCGCGTGTTCTCCTGCGCCCTCTCGCCCGTCGTCACCGCGGGGGTGCTCACCAGCTTGGGGCTCGCGCAGCGCGAGCCGCAGCTCCGCGCCCAACTCTGGAAGAACGTCGCGCACATCCGCGCGAAGCTCGAGGAGAACGGCGTCGACATCGGGCAGTCGACCTCGCAGGTCATCCCGATCATGGTCAAGAACGACCGCCGCGTCTTCGAGCTCGGCCACAAGCTCCTGCGCGCCGGCCTGTACCTCCAGCCGATCATCTATCCGGCGGTCGCGAAGCATCGCTCGCGCTTCCGCGTCTCCATCTCCGCCGCGCACACCACCGAGCAACTCGACGAGGGCGTCGCGATCCTCGTCAAGGTCCTTCGCGAAGAGGGTATCCTCGTATGAGCACGAGCAAGGAAGGGTACGTCCAGTATCACTACCGGGATGCGATCGGCGGCTTCTTCGAGTTCCCGACGGAGAACGCCAAGGCCATCCTCCCCCCCGAACTGCAGCCGATCGAGCCGCACCACGGCTCGAGCGTGCTCTCGGTCATGGCGTTCGATTTCCACAACAGCCCCGTGGGCGACTACGGCGAGCTGATCCTCTCGATCCTCGTCGCGCCGCGCATCGAGCACGGCCAGCCGATGCCGCGCTCGGCGTTCTTCCCGTTCCGGCTCGGCACCACCACGCGCGAGTCGCGCGAGCACGCGATCGAGCGCTGGCACCTCCCGCACTACATGAAGGACATCGGCATCTCGTGGGTGCGCGGCGACGGCCATATCACCATCCACTCGACGGACAGCGGCGAGCCCATCGTCGACATGACCGTCACCGAGCACGAGTGGAGCAACGTCGAGCATCGCTACCAGGCGTTCATGAACGATGAGGATGGGGCGTACACGTCCACGATCATCATGGCCGGCCAGTTCAGCGAGAACGAGGAGGAGCGCGGCGGGATCACGATCCACTCGCAGGCGATGACCGACCTCCTCGCCGACTGGGACGTCGACGTCACGCCGTTCCGCGAGCTCTGGATGCGGAACGGGCTCCAGACCTTCCACCCGCTGCAGACGCTCGCCAGTTACGCGAAGCGATGAGCGAGCGGGTCACCGTCATCGTGAACCCCGCCTCCGGGAGGGGGCGGGGCGCGAAGACGGCTGAGGACATCCACCGCGCGTTCGCGGACGTCGGCGTCTCCGACATCCGCTTCACGACCGCCATCGGGCAGGAGCGCGACCTCGCCGCGCAGGCCATCCAGGAAGGCGCCACCACCCTCGTGGCGTGCGGCGGCGACGGCACGTGGGGGAACGTCGCGAACGCGATCGTCGGCCTGAAGAGCGACTGCCGCCTCGCGGTGCTCGCCGCCGGCACCGGCAACGACTTCGCCAAGACGCTCGGCATCCCCGCGGGGGACTTCCACCGCATGTCGCGGCTGGCGGTCTCGGGGCCCGACACCCGGGTCGATGTGGGCCGCATCGAGGACAAGTACTTCATCAACATCGCGGGCTTCGGCTTCGACATCGCCGTGCTCGAGGGGATCGAGCGCGTGCGATGGCTGCGCGGGCAGTTCCTCTATAAATACGTGGCGCTCAAGTCCCTGTTCGGCTACGAAGGGCTCACGGTGGACATCGCGAGCGCCGCCGCCGCGCGCGGCACGCGCAAGCACCTCATGGTGATCATCGCGAACGCGCGCCACTTCGGCGGCACCTTCGTGATCGCGCCCAACGCGAACATGAGCGACGGGAAGCTGGACGCCATCGCCATCCTCGACGCATCGCCCATGCAGCGCATGAAGCTCTTCGACGCCGTCGGGAAGGGGAAGCACATCGGGCACCCGAGCGTGATCGAGGAGCAATCCACGCGGTTCACGCTCACCTTCCCCGAGCCGCCGGCGTACGAGACCGACGGCGAGTACAACCGCGCGCGCTCCAACGTGGTCGAGATCGCGTGCGTGCCCCGCGCGCTGCGCCTGGTGGTCCCCGAGCGCGGAGCGGCGTGACCGTGAAGGCGATCCGCTTCGCGGCGCCGATCCCCACGTACCTCGCCACGCTCGCGGCCGGCAAGATCTCCGACCGCTTCTACATCGGCCCGCACGCCTGCACCACCTACGGCGACATCGACGCGCCGCAGCTCCCCGGCGGGAAGTGGGTGCGCATCCGCACGAAGCTCGGCGGCATCTGCGGGAGCGATCTCAACATCATCACGCTCGGCGCGAGCCCGAGCACGTCCCCGTTCTCGAGCTTCCCCTTCGTGCTCGGTCACGAGCTCGTGGGCGAAGTGATGGAGCTGGGCGCCGAGGTGCGCGCGGTGAACGTGGGGGACCGCGTGGCGGCGAACCCCCTGCTCTGCTGCGAGGCTCGCGCGATCTCCCCCGTGTGCGCCGCGTGCGCCGCCGGCGAGCACGGCCGGTGCGCGCGCTTCACCGAGGGCGCGCTCCCTCCGGGGATGCTCATCGGCACCACGCGCGGACTCGGCGGCGGCTGGGGCGAGGAGTTCGTCGCGCACGAGACGCAGCTGTGGAAGGTCCCCGCCGGGATGCCCGACGAGAGCGCCGCGCTCATCGAACCGTTCGCGTGCACCGTACGCGCCGTGCGCGCGAACCTCCCCGCGGGCGGACAACACGTGCTGATCGTCGGCGCCGGCTCCATCGGGCTCCTCGCGACGGCCGCCGTGCGCGCGCTCGCACCCGGCGCGCGCGTGACCGTGCTCGCGCGCCACGAATTCCAAGCGGAACACGCGAAGCGTTTCGGCGCCGCGAACATCGTGAAGGCGCGCGGCAACTACATCAAGGCGCTCGCCGACGCCGGCGGGACCAAGCTCCTGCAGCCCATCCTCGGGAAGCCCATCGGCATCGGCGGCTTCGACCTCAGCATCGTGTGCGTGAGCGGCGCGCGTGGGATGGACGACGCGATGCGCGTCACCGCCGCGGGCGGCACCATCGTGCTGCTGGGGAACTCGAGCACGATGAACGGTCTCGACTGGACGCCCCTCTGGCTCAAGGAGCTCACCGTGCGCGGATCCGTCTACTACGGCGCGCACCGGCACGCCCCCGCGGAGCGCGGGGATTTCGCCGAAGCAGCGGATCTCATCGCGAGCGGGCGCGCCGACGTCCGTCCGCTCCTCACGCACACGTTCCCGCTCGCGGACTATCGCACGGCGATCGCGACCGCCATGGACAAGCGAGGCGCGGGGAGCGTGAAGGTGGCGTTCCGATTCTGAGGTCCCGCGCGTAGTTTGGTGCCCACGCACACCGGAGGAGTCATGAGGACGTCCCGCTTGCTCTCACTCGTCGCGCTCTGCGTGGCGCTGCCGTCCGCGGCGCAGAATCCCGCGGCGCCCGCGCCCCCGCCTCCGCCGCAGCCGCCCATGCTCGACGTCGGCGCCGTCGCCCCCGACTTCACCGCTCCCGGCGCGAACAAGGAGGGGCTGATCAAGTCCGTGTCCCTCTCGCAGTACAAGGGGAAGACCATCGTCATCGCCTTCTTCTATCAGGCGCGGACCAAGGGCTGAACGATCCAAATGGAGGCGTACCGTGATCAGTACGCCACGATGTTCAACAACGGCAACGGCGTGGTCGTGCTCGGCATCTCCGCCGACGCCGACACCGCGCTCCAGTCGTGGGCCAAGGACGCGAATTTCCCGTTCACCTTCGTGAGCGACCCGACCAAGTCCATCGCGCAGTCGTACGGCGACCTCGCCGGCGGCAACTACACGCGCACCGTGTTCGTGATCGCGCCCGATGGGAAGGTCACCTACCGCTCGCGTTTCAACGTGATGTCGAAGGACGCGTATACTCAGCTCGCGGATGAGGTGAAGAAGGCGAGCGGACGATAAAGGCAGTGCGTAGGACCGGAGAGAACTGAAGGACTAGTACGCAGTTAGTGCGCAGTTCGGGGTGCCCCCCCCCGCACTGCGCACTGTCTTATCTACCTTCCCACTCGCCGACTATACCTACCACTTCAGTTCTCTCCGGGCCTGCGCACTGTAGTTGTGTAACTCTTTGTGCGATTGGCGAATCGAGCGTCGCTCGGTAAATTTGCCCGCATGAAATCCCCCAGCCAGCCCACCTGGGCGGTGGCGCCCGACGCGCCGATGGATGCGCGCACGGTGCTGATCCAACTCTACTGGGCCGCCCTCAAGGCCGTCGCGCCGGGACCCGCACTCAAGGCCGCGCTCGAGAAGCTCCCCCCCGACATCGCGAACAAGCGCGTGTGGATCTTCGCCGTCGGCAAGGCGGCGAATCCGATGTCGATCGCCGCGGTCGAGTGGCTGGAATCGAAGGGCATGGCTCCCGCTGGGGGCATCGTGGTGGGGATGCGGCAGGTCCCCTCGCCGCACCCGAACATCGAGAGCTTCGCCGGCGACCATCCGCAGCCCGGCATCCGCTCGCTCACCGCGGCGAAGGCGCTGGAGCTCGCGACGGCGAAGGTGCGCGCGAACGACGAAGCCTGGGTGCTCCTCTCGGGGGGCACGACGAGCCTCATCGGCGCCCCCGATCCCGCCTTCCGGCCCGACGAGATGATGGAGCTCTTCGAGACGCTGCACGACTCGGGGCTCGACATCACCACCATGAACCTCATCCGCAAGCGCTTCACGCGCTGGGGGGGCGGACGGCTCGCGACCGCGCTCAAGGCGGCGAAGGTGCGCAACTACATCATCTCCGACGTCATCGGCGACGACATGGAGACGATCGGCTCCGGCCCCTGCGTCCCCGACTCGAGCACCGCCGCGCAGGTGCGCTCGATCCTCGTCGCGTACAAGCTCTGGGACAAGACGCCGGTGTCGATGCGCCGCTACCTGCACCAGGTGGAGCGCGACTCGACGCTCGAGACGCCCAAGGCCGGCGACCAGGTCTTCGAGACGGTGGAACGCCGCATCCTCGCGAGCAATCGCACCGCGCTCGACGCCGTGGTCCACAAGGCCAAGGAGTTCGGCTACGAGGCGCGCATCATGAGCTCCACGCTCGCGGGCGATGCGGCCGCCGCGGGGAAGCGTTGCGCGAACTCCCTCGCCGGCACCTGCGGCTCGGCCACGCCGGCCGTCGCTGCGCGTGCCGGCCGGGCCTGCCTCATCTGGGGGGGAGAGACCACCGTAACCCTCGGCGACGGTCCGCACGGCACCGGAGGGCGCTGCCAGGAGCTCGCCCTCGCCGCGGCGAAGGAGCTCTTCACCAGCAAGAGCGCGCGCGGCGCCACCCTCCTCGCGTGCGGCACCGACGGGCGCGATGGCGCGACCGACGCCGCGGGCGCCATCGTAGATCGCGCCACGTGGCAGGAGATCCAGCGCGCCGGACGCGATCCGTCGCGCGACCTCGCCAAGCACAACTCGCACACCGCGCTCGACGCCGCGGGGGCGCTCCTGCGCACCGACCTCACGAGCACGAACGTGATGGACGTGGTCATCGGCGTCTGCGGCCCGCCCACGGAGGAGATGCTCGGACGCAAGACGCCCTCCGCCCTCTCACGCATCACGGGGAGCTTCCGGCGCATCACCGAGTAGCTAGTTTCCCGTCGTGCCGCTCTCCATCGCGCTCATCCAATCCGCGGTCCCCGCCGACGCGAAAGCCGCCGTGGCCGCCGCCGAAGCGCGCGTGCGCGAGGCCGCGCAGCGCGGCGCACGCGTCATCTGCCTCCAAGAGCTCTTCAACGCCCCCTACTTCTGCAAGGTGACCGACGCCGAGCGCTTCGATCTCGCCGAGCCGATCCCCGGCCCGACGGTGGAGCGCATGCAGGGGCTCGCGAAGGAGCTCGGCGTGGTCATCATCGTGCCGCTCTTCGAGCGGCGGAGCGCCGGCGTCTACCACAACTCGGCGGCGGTGGTCGACGCCGATGGCGCGCTCCTGGGCGTGTACCGCAAGATGCACATCCCCGACGATCCGCTCTATCACGAGAAGTACTACTTCACGCCGGGGGAGATCTACCAGCACGCCGAAGCGCGCCCCGCCGCCGGCTTCCGCGCGTTCAAGACCAAGTTCGCGACCATCGGCGTGCTCATCTGCTGGGACCAATGGTACCCCGAGGCCGCGCGGATCACGGCGATGATGGGGGCGCAGATCCTGTTCTATCCCACCGCCATCGGATGGCACCCCAAGGAGAAGGCCGAATGGGGCGCCGCGCAGGCGGACGCCTGGCGCACCGCGCAGCGCGCGCACGCGATCGCGAACGGCGTGTTCGTGGCCGCCGCGAACCGCGTGGGCTTCGAAGCGGAGCCGGGCACCGACGGTCTCGAATTCTTCGGCCACTCGTTCGTGGCCGATCCGTTCGGCCGCCTCATCGCCGAGGCGGGCACCGAGCCCGCCGTGCTCGTGGCGGAATGCGATCTCGATCTCATCGAGTACACGCGCCGCAACTGGCCGTTCTTCCGCGACCGCCGCATCGACGCCTACGGGCCAATCCTCAACCGGTGGATCGGGTGAGCGAACGCCGGCCGCTCGCCCGGCGCTGGCCCGCCGAGTGGGAGCCGCACGCCGCCACCTGGCTCGCCTGGCCGCACAACCCGGAAGACTGGCCCGGGAAGTTCGCCCCGATCCCCTGGGTCTATGCCGAGATCGTGCGCGCGCTCCACCGGCACGAGAGGGTGGAGATCCTGTGCCAGGACGCGGGCGCCCGCGAGGAGGCCGCCGACATGCTGCGCTCGCACGACGTGGACCTCGCGCGCGTCGCGCTCCATGTCGTGCCCACCGACCGCGTGTGGACACGCGACTCGGGCCCCACCGGCGTGATCACGGCGCAGGGGACGCTCGAGTGGATCGGCTGGCGCTTCAACGCGTGGGCGAAGTATCCCGACCACGCGCGCGATGAGCACGTGGCCGCCGCGATCGCGCGCTTCACCGGCGCGCCGATGGCGCACGCCGTGCGCCCCGACCGCGACGAATCGCTCGTGCTCGAAGGGGGAGGCATCGAGACCGACGGCCGCGGCACGATGCTCGTGACGGAGGAGTGGCTCCTGAGCGACGTGCAGGTGCGGAACCCCGGGCTCGACCGCGACGCGTACGAGCGCGCCTTCTCCCGGTGGCTCGGCATCACGCGCACCATCTGGCTCGGCGAGGGCTGCGTGGGCGACGACACGCACGGCCATGTGGACGACGTCGCGCGCTTCACCGATGCGCACACGGTGGCCCTCGCGTACGAACCCGACCCGCGCGACCCGAACCATGTGCGCTCCGCCGACAACCTCCGCCGCCTCGAGCTCGCCGGGAAGCAGCTCACCGGCGGCCTGCGCATCGTGCGGCTCCCCTTCCCCCGTCCGCTCCTCATGGACGGCCAGCGCCTCCCCGCGAGCTACGCGAACTTCTACATCGCGAACGGGCTCGTCCTGGTGCCGACCTTCAACGACCCCAACGACCGGCTCGCGCTGAACATCCTCGCGGAGCTATTCCCGGTGCGGGAGGTCGTGGGGATCCACGCGGTGGATCTGGTGTGGGGGCTGGGCACGCTGCACTGCCTCACGCAGCAGCAGCCCGCGACTGCTTGACCGCTAACCGCAACGGACGATGGTCGACCATCGACGGGGCATAAGAACTATTCCTTCTTGATCGTGCACGGCTCTCGTTCGTGACCGCCCGCGCGGCGACGGCGGCGAAGCCGCGTCGCTCGCGCTACCGGGCGAAGGTTGAGGCGGTCGAGTGCACGGTCAAATAGAAATGATTGTCATGCCTCGTCGATGGTCGACCATCGTCAGTTGCGGTCGCAGGTGGTGGTTCAGGGCTTCGGCGCCGCGGGGAGCTGTATGAACGGCGTCCCCCCTCCCGATACCGTCGGCAACGTGCCGTTCCACTTCTCGATCAGCTTGTACTGCACCAGCGTCGGCGTGATGCTCTCGGCCAGGAGCCGGTTCGCGCGCGCCTGCGCCTCGGCCTCGGCGAGGATCGCCTTCGCGTGCCCCATCGCCTTGATCGAGTCGCCCTGCGCCTGGAATTTGTTCTTCTGCAGCTCGTTCTCCGACGTCAACGCCTGCTGCTGCATCACGTTCTTCTGGTTGATCGCCTCGATCACCGCCGGCGGCGCGCGCAGCTCGTTGATGGTGAATTGCTTGACGATGATGCCGTACTGCGCGAGCCGCGTCTCGAGCAGGCTCGACACGCGTGCCGTCGCCTCCGCCTTCTTCGGGCCGATCACGTCGGCGATCGGCTCGTTCCCCACCACTTCCTGCAGCGCCTGACGGATCGCCTGCTTCACGTACGTGTGCTCGATCGTGTTCACGTCCGTGCGGAAGGTGGTGTAGAGGTACGGCACCTTGGCCGGGACGAGCTCGAAGCTCATCGACACGTCGAGTGAGAGCGGCTGCCCTTCCACGCTGTTGACGTTGATCTCGTCGTTGTAGACCGAGCCCTCCGTCGGCGTACGCGTGAGCACCAGCGTCTGCATGTAGGTGGGGTACTCCTGGATCCCCGTGCTGAGCGGATTGCGCATGTGCAGCCCGGGGCCGAGGGGCACGGTATCGATGCCGCCCCCGACGCGGTGGATCACGATCCCCACGTGGCCGGGATTGATGTACACGACCGTGAGGCGGAGCAGGATCAGGAACGCGAGCAGCCCCGCCCCGATCGCGACCAGTCTGACCGATCCGCCTCCGCCGAAACCGTGCTCGCTGTCCATGGTCCCCGTCCCCCTGGGTGGCTACGCGATGGAATCCCGCACCGCTTCCCTGAAGCAGTCGGGACAGATCCGGTCGCCGCTCGCGAGGCGGACGAGCTCGGCTTCTTGATGCGGGCCGTGGATCGGACACACGGACTCCGCCTCCCGCTGGATGCGCTTGCGATTCTCCGTCTGCTGGAGTCGCATGCCGAGCGGCGTGTAGACCTTGAGCACATAGAAGAAGAGGGCGGCCACCGCCGCGATCGCCGCGACGAAGAGCACACCCTCGATCAGGATACCGACCATTCAACAAATATAGGGGATAGGGGACGGGGGGTGGGGTGTTGGCGGGGATCGGGGTGGGGCGATGGTGGTAACAACGTAAGTGGAATGGTGACAATGGTTTAAAATGGTTCATTCCGCACGAAAAGTCGTTGACTGACGTGGCTCTGGGGCCTAGTTTGTAGGCGTGCAGAAATTGGGGAGCATCCTACGTGGCGCCAGTAGTGGCGCTTTAGTGGCGGCATGCATGTTCGCGGTGCCGGCCGTCGCGCGCGCGCAGGATGGCGTGCGCGCGCACCCGCCCTACACGCCGCCGGATCCGCACGCCCCCAGCGTCGTCGTCGCCTCGCTCCGCGATTCCATCGTCGCCCGGGCGCGCGCGCTCCTCGGCACCCGGTACCGGTATGGTGGCGAGAACCCCAAGCGCGGCTTCGATTGCTCCGGGCTGGTCGCGTACGTGCTCAGCTCGATGAGCCTCATGGTCCCCCGCACGGCCGCGGCGCAGGGGCTCGTCGGATTCGAGGTCGTGCGTGACACCGCACGGCTCCTCCCCGGCGATCTCGTCACCTTCGGGCACGGCAAGACGATCACGCACATCGGCATCTACGTCGGGAACGGGAAGTTCATCCAGGCGAGCTCGCGCGCGCACAAGGTGATCGAAGTCGATCTCCTCCGCTCCCCCGCGCCGGGCATCCGGCCTTGGCTCGGCGTGCGCCGCGTGATCTCGATGGGTGCGCTGAGCCTGGACGCGCCGCAAGCAGAGGGGCACAGCGAGTAGCGACTCCGCCCGCTAGGGCGTGATCGTCCCTTCCACACGCAGCCGCAGCACCGAATCCCGGAAGTCGAGCTTCGCGAGCGAGTCCGCGAGCATGATCGCGCGCGCACGCACATCGGGCTGCACCCGTCCCGGGTCGAGCTGGCGCGTGGGGCGCAGCACCGCGCGCGTCACGGCGCCGCCGGGCGCGACGTCCGCGCAGGCGATGAGGCCGCGATCGTTGGGGGGCTTCATCGAGAAATTCCCCGCCGTCACGAGATTGCCGAGGGAGAAGAACACGAGCGATCGCCCCATCCACGTGATCGCGCGCACCACGTGCGGGCCGTGTCCGATCACGAGCACGGCGCCCCCATCCACCGCCGCGCGCGCGAAGGCCACCGGGTCGCCGCGCTCCTCCCCCACGAACTTCTCGGGCTGATCGCGCGTGCGTTGCGCGCCCGGCCCCTCGGCGCCCAGGTGCATCGTGACGATCACGCGCGGCGTGATCGCCTTGGCGCGCGCGACCAGCCGCTTCACGAGCGCCAGGTCGTTCACGTCCGTGGGCGCCGCCGGGGAGAAGCCGAGGATCGCGAGCGTGTCGCCGCGCGCGGTGGTCACGAGCGTCGCGTCGGTGTCCGCGCCGGTCACCCACACGCCGGCGTCGCCGAGGAGCTCGCGCGTGCGAGCGAACCCCTCCTCTCCCGCGTCGTGCGCGTGGTTGTTGGCCACGTTCGCCACGACGGCCGCGGCGTCGTTCACCGCGCGGATCGCGGGCGCCGCGGCGGCCGGCATGCGGATCGCGAAGCAGTGCTTCGCCACCACGGTGCACTTGTCCGCCGCGCCATCGCCGATCGCCCCTTCCACGTTGAAGAGCACGACGTCCGCGTCCGCGAACAAAGGCGCGATCGGCGCGAGCAGCGCCGCCGGCGGCGGCCACGTGGGCGGAGGGATCCGCTTGCCATGACGCACCACCGTATCGCCGTTCACGCCGAGCGTGACGTCGCCCCCCGCGCACACCCGCACGGTGTCCTGCGCGCGCGCGGCGGCGGCCGCCGCGAGCGCGACGATGGCCGCGGCACGGACCCTCACGGCGTGGCTCGCGACGGCGCCGGCGGCGTGCGGGCGAGCGTCTCACGCGCGAGCTCGCCCGGTGGCGTCCCCGCGAAACGATCGGCGAGCCGGCGCAGCTCGCTGCGCATCTTGCCGTCGTCCGCGAGCGGGCCGCGATACAGATCGATGAGCGCGTTCGTCGAGACGAGCTCGGTGGTGCGGGTGGCCGCCGGGAGGAGGCGCGCTTCCCGATACAGCGTGGCGGCGCGCTCGGCGAAGCCCGGTGTCCGCGCGAGGAGGTCGGCGGCGGCGAGATGCACGGCCACGTCCTCCGGCTGTTCGGAGACGAGCGCCTCGAAGCTGCGGATGGCGCCGAGCACATCGCCGCGCATCACCATCGCGTGCTGGTAGGAGAATGTCCGTTGATACGGGGTGGTGTCTCCGCGCGGGGCATAGATCGCGGACGCCGCATCCCCCGCCCGGTCGGCCAGGTAGCTCGACACGAGCGCGACCGCGCCGACCACGGAGACTTCGCCCCCCGCGAGGAGGAGCACCATGCCCCCCACCGACAGGTCCAACTTGAAGCCCAGCAGGACCAGCACCGGCGCGAGGTAGCCGCCGGCGATGAGGCTCATCATGAGCGCCTTGGTGCGGTGCGGCTCCCACCCCGCGCGCGGCGCGTTGCGCGACGGCGGGATGGGAGCGAGCGGGGAGCTCACCGCGGCCAGAGCCAGGCGAAGATCGCCCCCGTGAGGCAGGCGTACCACAGTCCGTCGGCGACGTCCTTCCACGTGACGCGCCACGGGCGGCTCCAGAAGATGGACGCCGTGGGGAGAGCCCCCGCGTGCGCGAGCCATGCGATCGTCGCCACCGCGCGGAAGATCGTGAGGAAGCTGAGCCCGTGCGGGAGCGTGCGGCCCGCCACGTACGCGATGATCGACGTCACGATGAACAGGTGGAAGAACCAGGCGCCGAGCATGCGCTTCATGTCGAGGACCCCCGGGGCCCGCATGGTGAGGAGCGCGAGCGGCCCGTCCTTCAACTTCTGCTGGAACTCGGGGGTCGCGCGCTCCTTCTGATCGGGACAGTACGGGATCACGTACTGGTTCGGAGCGAGGTCCTGCTCCTTGAGCGCCTTGCGGAGCGCCTCCTCGTTCTTCACGCCCACGGCGTCGTTCTTGTGGTATCCGAGCGCCATCCAGATCACCGCGCTCGAGATGAAGACGCCGGCGGAAGAGAGCAGGATCGGTTCCCAGAGCTCGCGCATGTTCACCATGGAGTGCCTCCGGATCGCGTTGGCCGGCGAGACGTTCGTTCCATTGTACGTGCGCCGCCCCGGGTGGAACAGTGCCGGAGCCGCGGGGCACGGCTGGCGCGGCATCGTCCCCTGGCTATAGTTCGGATGGGGCCGCTCGGTCGAGCGGCCCGTCTCGTCCGGAGCTCCGAATGCGCGCTGCCCTCGTCCGCATGCTCGCGCTCACGCTCGTCGCGCTCACCGCGCGCGGCGCGCGCGCGCAGGTGATCCGCGGCGACGTGGCGGACGGCGCCACCCAAGCGCCCCTCTACGGGACGCTCGTCGTGGTGATCGACAGCGCGGGGGCGCGCATCGCGGGCGCGATCACGAACGACTCCGGCCGCTTCGCGATCCGGCTCCCCAGAGCGGGGCACTATCGGCTGCGCGCCGAGCGCATCGGCTACGTGTCGGGGGCGTTCATCCCGTTCGACGTGGGCGAGGGGGAGACGGTGGTCCAGCATCTCACCGCGGCTACCGCCGTCGCGGTGCTGCCGACGGACACCGTCGTCGCGGGCAATCGCTGCGTCGTGCGTCCCACCGAGGGCCGGCAGACCGCCGCCCTCTGGGAAGAGGCGCGCAAGGTGCTCTACGCGAGCGAAATCACGGGCCAAGACCAGATGGTGTGGTCCATCCGGAAACGCTGGTTCCGCTCGCTCGACGGCTTGAGCTTGGCGATCCGGCGCGACTCCACCGTGATCGACTCGGCGACCTTCGACCGCCCGTTCCGCACGCAGGTCACCCCCGACGATCTCGCGAGGTACGGCTACGGCGTGCTCAACGAGCACGGCGACTCCGCACTCACCGGTCCCGACGCCGATGTGCTCCTCTCCGATGCGTTCGCGCGCACGCATTGCTTCAACGTGCGGCTCGACTCCGCGAAGCACGCCGGACTCGTGGGCCTCGCCTTCGAGCCGTCGCGGAAGGTGCACTTCCCCGAGGTGACCGGCGTGCTCTGGCTCGACTCCGCGACCGCGCGACTGCGCTTCGTCGAGTTCCGGCACACGAACCTCTTCCCGGAGGTCTCGCCGCTGAAGTACGGCGGCCGGATGGATTTCGACGAGCTCCCCGGCGGGCTGTGGATCGTGCGGAAGTGGTACATCCGTCTGCCGGTGGTGGCCAACGGACCGATGGGTGCGGGGGGAGCGGAGTTCCAGTACATGGGGTCGCCGCACGTCGCACGCTTCCACGAGGAAGGAGGGGAGGTGCTGCAAGCGCGCGTGCAGCCGGCCAAGACGCCGTCGGGGAGCTAGTGTCCATCCTGCTCGACCCGGAGGCGCGTCCGGTGATCGGGCATCGCGGGGCCGCGGCGCACGCACCGGAGAACACGATCGTGAGCTTCGAGCGCGCCGTGGCCGACGGCGCGGACGCGATCGAGTTCGACGTGCACGTGTCCGCCGATGGCCACGCGGTGGTGATCCACGATTCCACGCTGGATCGCACGACCGACGGCACCGGGGCGATCGCGGAGCTGACGCTCGAGCGCATCCGCGCCGTGGACGCGGGGGCGCGCTACGCGCACGAGAGCGCGCATCCCTACCGCGGTCAGGGGGTGCGCGTGCCGACGCTCGCCGAGGTGCTCGATCGCTTCCCCGAGCTCCCGATGCTGATCGAGATCAAGACCCCGCGTGCGCGGCAAGCGGTGCGCCGCACGCTCGAGGCGCACGGGGCCGCGTCCCGATGCGTGATCGGGAGCTTCGACCACGCGGCGCTCGCGATCTTCCGCGAGCCGCCGTGGCACGCGAGCGCCTCTCAGCGCGACATGATCCGCCTGCTCGCGCACGTCACACTCGGCGTCCCGATGGGCCGCTCCCGATACGAGGCCCTCTCGATCCCGACGCACTGGCGCGGCCTCCCGTTGCCGATCGCGCGCATCACGCGCGCCGCGCGCGCGCTGGGGCGACCGGCGCACATCTGGGTGGTGGACTCCCCGCTCGAAGCGCGGCGGCTGCGCGGGCTCGGCGTGGCGGGGATCATCACGAACGACCCCGCGGCGATGCTCAGCGCCGCGCCGCGGGCTTGAGTCCGAGCGCGGCGTTGAGCCAGCGCACGAGGGGCACGAGCGCCGCGAAGTCCTGCGCCACGCGCGCGGCGATGTCGGTGCGCGTCACTTCGGCGTCCGTGATCACGCGCCCCGCGGTGAACGACTTGTAGCGGAGCCACCTCGCGGCCGGATGTTCCTCGTCGAAGCCGCGCGGCATGCGCGTGAGCACCGCCTCGTCGTCCAGCCCGTCGAAGCGCCGCCGCACCGTGGGGGAATCGGCCGCGCGCGCGAAGCCGCGCGGATCCTCGTCGATCGCGCGGCGCAGCTGCGCGAGCACCGGGGGGCCCGGCATCCAGAGCCCTCCGCCCGTCTGACTGCGCCCCGGTTCGAGATGGAAGTAGAACCCGGCGCCGCCGCCGTCGCGGCCCACCTTGGCGTCCGAATCGCGGTGGTAGAACCAGCACGCGGCGTGCGTCTTGTACGGCCGCTTGTCGTGCGAGAAGCGGATGTCGCGATAGATGCGGAAGACGGAGCGGCGCGCGTCGCCACAGATCTCGGGGGCGATGCGCGCCAAGCGATCATCCATCTCCTCGACGAACTCGCGCATCGGCCCGAGTACTTCTCGCTCGTACTCCTCACGATGCGACTCGAACCAAGGGCGCTCGTTGTGTTTCGCGAGCGCCCTCAGGTACTGCAGTGCGGGAGGCCGGAACCCGGCGGACTTGGCCAAGCGCTAGTGCGAGTGATGTCCGCCGCCGCCACCGCCGTGACTGAACGAGTGACCGCCGCCCGCCGGCGCGCGGCCGCCGCCCATGTACGAGTGACTCGGACCGGCGCTCCGGCCCGAGCTCATGAACGAGTGGCCGCCGTACGAGTACGGCGCGCGCGCGTACGGTGCCGGGCGCGATGCGTACGGCGAAGGGCGCGACGCGTAGCCACGCGCCGAGCCGTTGTTCGAGTACGCGGCGCCGCTGCGCATCCAGCCTTGGCTGTGCGCGTCGCTCATCGGACTGTAGCCGTAGCGAAGCGGCGGCTTGCTGGCCGGCGCGGAGTGCGACGGCTCGGAGCGCATCGGTGGAGACGACGGCGGCGAAGAGCGTGGCTCGGACCGCGGCCCAGGAGCCGCGGTGGGCGGCGCGCCCCTCGGCGCCGTGCCGCGACCCGCGTTCGGATCGTAGCGCGGCGGCGCCGCGTGCGGCTCACGCGCTGACGGCGGCGGCGTCCAACCACCCGTGTGCGCGCCCCCCGCGCCACCGGGGCCCCGCATCGGCGTGGATCCGCTGGTGCCGTGAGGACCGGTGGTCGTCGGCCTGCTGTACGTCGGACGTCCGAGCGTCCAGCCCGTACGAGTGGGCGAGCGATGTCCGATCGATGGAGGCGTCGCGAAGCCCACGTTCGTGATCCCGCCCGTGGTCGCGCCCGGAGGACGACGATACGGAGTGGAGAAGCCGGCGCCCGCCACACCCGGAGCGCGCGGCCGGTAGCCTACGCCCGCGCCGGGCGGAACGTATGGCCGCGGCGCGTACGGACTGTAGCCGTAGCCGTAGTGCGGGTACCCGTAGTACGGGTAGCCATAGCCATAGTACGGGTAGCCGTAGCCGTAGTACGGATAACCGTACCCGTAGTACGGGTAGCCGTACCCATAGTACCCGCAGCATCCGTAGCCCGGATAACCGAAGCCCACCGAGAAGCCCCACCCGCCGCCATAGTACCCGACACCGAAGCCGAAGCCGAGCGGCGGACCATACAGGTATGCGCCGGGCGCCCACGCCGGGCCGAAGCAGCCGGCGTAGTACGGACCCCAGCAGCCGCCCCCCGCCACGCCAACCACCACCGAGGGCTGCTCGGACGAGTACGACGTCTCCGCGATCACCGTATATCGCGCGACGTCATAGTCGAAGTGCCCCGTGCTCATCTTGTCGACCAGCGCGGTGAAGCCGTTCTCGAAATCGCTGTCCATCGTCTTGTCGTAGAGCGCGCCGTAGTCCCAGTGGCCGCCGCTCACGAACGCGTCGAAGTGGAAGGGGACGCTCGAGTACGCCGCGTAGACCATGCCCGTGCCGCCGGGGCCGTCCACGTAGAACGACTTCTTGCCACCGCGACCCTTGATGTCGAACGAGTGGCCGCCGCGCACGAAGTTGTCGTCCGTCGGATCGAGGGGGTACAGCACGCGCACACGGCCGTCGACGTCGGCCTGCATGACGATCACGTAGCCATCGTCGCGCGTCTCGACCGTCACCTGGGCTTCCTGTCCACGCGAGTACTCGTCCCACTCGGTCGAGACCTTGATGACCGGCGTGGAGTGCCCGCCGTGCAGCTCCAGCGGCGCGGCCGTGGCGGCCGGCGTCGCGAACATGGTCGCGGCGAACATGGAGAACAGGACGGAGTGCATCATAGCCCCTCCCGGTTGGTCCGTCGTGCGGGGCGGCTCGTGCCGCCCTACCCGACTATGAAGCGAGGACCGTGCCTAACAGCAACTCTTTCAATCCCAACGAGTTCCAATTTGGGGTGCGGGCCTTCTGTCCACAATCCGGGAAACCCGTGGGCGCAGGTAGGACACTTCGCTAGGGAGCACCGCCCCCCCCAGACATCACGCTCCCTGACCGAGCTACGCGCGCCGATCACGTGCCGTTGTGCGGCTACTTGAGCGGGCTCAGCTCGATCGACCACTCCGGCCCCGCCTCGATCGAGTAGCGCTGCGCGAAGTTCCCTTGGTTGAGCGCGAGCGCCAGCTGATTCAGGCTGTTCACATAGAGCACCGGGTTGCCCACGGGTACGCTCCCGAAGGTGGTGCCGAAGAGCACCTCGGCGTTCCACAGCGCGTTGGCGCCGCGTCGGATGCGCACGCGCACCTTGTCGCCCACTTTGATGCCGGCGGCGCGCACTTGCGCGGTGTCGATGTTCGTCCAGAGGTTCCCGTACGGGCGGTCGAGCGCGACGATCGTCCCCTTCACGCTCGCGCCGGTCGCGGCCGCCGCGGGGATCTTGAGCGACACGTAGTCGGTGCCGCGCGACGGGCCCACCTGCTCGAAGGTGATGACGCCGGCCGCGAGCCGCGCGCCGGTGTACACGTACACGTCGCGCCCGTGGAACGTGGCCGACCACTCGGAACCGGGACGGCGGTTGGTCCGCTCGTCGATCTCACGCACTTCGTCCACGCCGAAGATTTGTGCGACGAAGGTGAGCGTGCCGTTGTCGGGGGTCACGAAGTACTGTCCCGTCTTGGTGCGCATGACGACCGACTTGCGCGGCGTGCCGACGCCGGGATCGACCACCGACACGAACACGCTCCCCGCGGGCCAGAAGGGCGCGGCCTGCCGCAGGCGGTACGCGGCCTCCTGGATGTCGAACGGAGCGATGAGGTGCGTGATGTCGACCACGTGGAGCGCCGGGTCGATGGCGTAGACCACGCCCTTGAGCGCGGCGACGCTCCCGTCCTGGAGCCCGAAGTCCGATTGGAGGAGGAGGGGCGCGCGCTCGTGTGCGGCGGGGGCGGCCGGCGCGGCAGTCGCCGCGGCCTGCGCCGCCGCGGACGCGCCCATGAGCGCGACCGCGGCGAGCGCGGCGATGGAGCGGTGCGGCCGCGTCAAACTACTTCGGCGTCTGGTACTGGACGATCGAGTTCACGTCGAGGGACCACTGCACGAAGCGCAGCGTGGGCGTGAGGTTGAACTGCTGCGACGGGAGCTCCGCGCCCCCCTGTCCCTGCGCGATGAGCCGGTAGTAGCCGTTGAGGTTCCCGGCCTTGAACGTGAACGCCTTCGTCTCGCCGATCGCCACGTTGCCGAGGAGGATGCGGCCGATCGATGGCCCGACCGCCCAGACCGTGACCATCGCGGGGGGCGTGCGGTTGTTGATGACGTTCACCAGCACTTCGGTCGCGACGACGGTGTCGCCGGCGGCACCGCCACCGCCGGTGGCTTGTCCGCCGCTGGCGTTGTTCGTCGGCGTCGGCGCAGGGGTCGTGCTGGGGCTCGGTCCGCACGCGGCGCAGACCACGGCGAAGGCGGAGAGCGCGAGGATTCGCGAGGCGTTCATGGAACCTCCGGAGGATTGCTGTGGACGAGTGCTGCGGGCACCGGCAGCCCGGACCGGGATGCTATGGCCACCGCGCGCATCCCACAAGGAGGGCACTGGCCGCGCGCGCGCGCCGGTCACAAGTTCCCCGTCGCTCATGCCGAGACTCCTCCGGGGCGTGGCGCTCGCGATCGCCGCCGCGGCCGCCGCCGCCCGCGCGCAGACGGCCGCGCCCGCGGACTACGCGTTCGACATCTCGCGCGGCTTCCTCACCATGAGGGACGGCGTGCATCTCGCCGTCACGTGGTACGTGCCGCGCGCGCGCACGCCGGGCGAGAAGTTCCCCGTGCTCCTCGAGTACCTGCCGTACCGCAAGGACGACTCCTTCTACCAGCGGGACTATCCGCTGTACAGCTACTTCGCGCGGCACGGCTTCCTCATGGCCAAGGTGGACGTGCGCGGCACCGGCGGGTCGGAGGGGGCGCTCCCCACGCGCGAGTACTCGGCGCAGGAGATGACGGACGCCGACGAGATCATCGCGCAGCTCGCGCAGCTGCCGGCGGGGAACGGCAACGTGGGCATGTGGGGGATCTCGTGGGGCGGATTCAACTCGCTGATGGTCGCGGCCCGGCGGCCCCCCGCGCTCAAGGCCATCATCGCGCTGCACGCGTCGGACGACCTCTATCACGACGACGTGCATTACATCGACGGCATCTGGCATCTCGATCCGTACCAGCTCGAGATCGATCACGAGAACGCGCTCCCGCGCACCCCCGACTACCCGCTCGACAGCGCGTACTTCATCGACCGCTTCGAGCGCCCGCCGTGGATCCTCACGAACCTCGCGCAGGCCGCCGACGGACCGTACTGGCGCGAGGAGTCGCTGCGGTACTTCGGGAGCGGTCTGCGTATCCCGTCGTACCTGATCGGCGGCCTCCTCGACGGGTACCGCGACACGCCGCTGCGCGTGATGGCGCGCGCGTCGGCGCCCGTGAAGGTGGAGATCGGCCCGTGGGAGCACGCGTGGCCGGACGATGGGACTCCGGGCCCCGACTTCGAATGGCGGCTGCGCGCGTGCGCCTGGTGGGACCGATGGCTCCGCGGTGACACCACCGGGGCGGCGGCCGCGCTCCTGCGCGAGCCGCGCGTGATGCTCTTCGTGCGCGACTGGAACGCTCCCGACGTGCACGCGCGTGCGCTCGCCGGCTCGTGGCGGAGCACCAGCGCGCTGCCGGCGAGCGGACCGGCGCTCGCGCTCTATCCGGCCCGCGATGCGCGCCTCGCGGCCGCCGCGCCCCCCGCCGGCGCGCGCGCGCTGCGCTACGACGCGGGCTCGGGGCAGGCCGGCGGCGACTGGTGGGGCGATCGCACCGGCGACATGGGCGGCGACGACGCGGGGGCGATGGTCTTCGACGGCGCCGTGGTCGAGCGCGCGATCACGATCGCCGGGACCCCCACGGTCTCGCTGCGCGTGGAGAGCCCGGCGCCGCTCACGAACTGGATCGCGCGCCTCGAGGATGTGGCCCCCGATGGGCGCGTCTCGCTCGTCACGGGGGGCGCGGTGAATGGCGCCGAGCTCGAGAGCCGCACGGCCCCCGCGCGCGTGCCGCCGGGCACGATCGTGATCGCGCGCTTCGAGCTGCACTTCACGACGTGGACCTTCGAGCCGGGCCACCGCGTGCGCCTCGCCGTGACCAACGCGCAGTTCCCGATGCTGTGGCCCACGCCCTTCCCGATGACCACCACGCTCCACCTCGGCGCGGGCACGGTGCTGCGCCTCCCCCTCGCGCCGAGCCTAGCGCGCGTGCCCGCCGGGATGCTCCCCGCCCCCGAACCGCGCGACAGCGCTCCCGACGCGCGCACGCTCGATGACGGCGCCGGCACGGGGCGGCGCGTCGTCACCGACGTCCTGGCCGGCACCACGCTCGTGGAGCTCGACGATCGGTACGGCTACGCGATCGGCGACCGCCGCATCCACGTGAAGGAGGGGGAAGCGTGGACCGTCTCCGCCGCCGATCCGTCGCGCGCGAACTTCCTGGGCGTCGAGACGCACACGATCGACCTCCCGCGGCGATCGCTGGCGCTCGAGACGCGCATGATCGTGCGATCGGACAGCGCGTGGATCCGCGTGACGTTCACGCGGCGCATCTCGGAGAACGGGCGGCTGGTGCGCGAGCGGACGTGGGCCGATTCCGCGCGCCGCGACTTCCAGTAGCGCGCGGCTACGTTCCCTTCTCCACGCGCGCGAGCGACTTCAGGCGTCGCTTCGCGTCGTCCACCTTCACGCGCAGATCGGGATCCGCGTCCTGCCACGACGCGATGAAGCGCGCGTAGTTCGACGCCGCGCGCGAGGTGTCGCCGCGCGCCTGATAGAGCTCGCCGAGGCGCAGGTAGATCCCCGCGCGGTAGACGGGGTCGAGGTTGCCGTGCGTCATCGACGGCGTGGCGAGGTACCGCTCGTACGTGGCGATCGCGGAGTCCTCGCGCCCGGCTTGGTCGAACGCGCGCCCGATGCTCGGGAGCGGGCAGATGGGGCAGCCCCCTTCGTCGCTCTGGCGGAACTCACTGAGCGCGACGTCGGGCTTCCCTTCCGCGAGCGCGATCTCGCCGAGCGCGCTGTGGCGATCGTACTCAGCGGCGCGCACCACTTCGGGGGGAAGCTCCTTCGCCTGCTGCGCGAGCACCGCGCGCCCGCGCTCGGGATGGCCGGTGGCCGCGTAGAGGATGGCCACGAACACGTACGGCCGTTGGTACGGCGGGAGTGAGGCGAGGGGATACTTCGCGAGCGCGGCGTTGAGCCGCTGCGCCGCGCGCTCGCGCTGGCCGCGGTACCAGGCGTCGTAGAGCACCAGCGTGAGCTCGCGCCCGAGGGCGGCGTTCGCGAAGCCGCGCTGCTCATCCATCTGCGCGGCGGCCGTGGCGTGCCGCGCCGCCTCGACCAGCTGGCCGCGCGCCCGCGCGATGAGCTCGTAGGCGTTCTCGGTCATCACGCGCTCCGTCTCGTCGAGGGGGTTGTTCTTGCTCCACCGCCCGATCAGCGAGGTCGCCGAGTCGTACGCGCCGTCGGCGATGAACATGTTCACCCGCATCTCCGCGACGGAGAGGTTGTCCCGGCCGCGTGCCGAGAGGACATCGATGGTGTGCACGGCGCCGGGGGGATCCCCGAGCTCGTACTGCGCGAACGCGAGATTCGTGTAGGCGGTGGAGGCGCCCGAGTCCGCGGCGATCGCGCGCCGGTCGTACTCCGCCGCCTTCTTGTAGTTCCCGCGGCGCGCGAGGAGGAGCGACGCGTTGTTCAGCGCGGGATAATTGTCGGGCTGGAGATCGATGAGCGCCTCGTACGCCTCGAGCGCCTTCGCGGGATCCTGCACCGGCCCCGACATGTAGTAGGTGCCGATCGTGAGGTAGCGCTCGCCCTCGGTGAGGCGGTCGCGGTTGTCGTACGCGTGCTGCAGCGCGGCGTTGCGCTGCTCCGGCGGCGCGTTGGTGTTGCCGAGCACGACGCCGAGCTTGCGGTACGCCATCGCGAATCCGCTGTCGAGCGCGATCGCTTCCTGGAGGAGGCGGATCCCCTTCTGATTGTCGCCCTCGTAGGTGATCGCGCGGTCGGCGAGCGCGTACTTGCGGAGCGCCTCGAGCGACGGGGTGGTCACCTGCTCGAGGGGCTTGGTGTCGCGCACCGCCTTGAGCGACTCGCCGATGCGCGCGCGCACCTTCTTCGAGAGGCGGTCGACGGCGGGGATGATCCCCTTCTGATCGTCCGCGCTCTCGCGGAAGGCGGCGAGCTCGATGCCGGAGTCCGCGGAGACGAGCCGCGCGGAGAGCACGTAGCTCGGGCCGATCGCGGCGACGTCGCCGTCGAGCACCGCCTTCACGCCGTCGCGCACGGCCACTTCGCGGCCGAGGTCGAGGTCGAGCCGCGAGTTGGCCGGCTTCTGCATGCGCGCGAGGGTGGCGCTCACGCGCGTCGGCTGCACCACGCTCACCGCCTGGCTCTGGCTCAAGTCGGTGCGCAGCGCCGAGGTGACGACGGCGCCGAGCACCGTGTCGCTCGCCGGCGAGCGGAAATCGGTGACGAGGATCTGCTCGCGATCGCGCATCTTCCCCGCCGCCACGAGCGAGCCCACGGGGCCGATGCCGAGATGGCGCATCACCAGCCACGCCAGCGTGACCACGGCGAACGCGCCGAGCGCGGTGGCGCCCCCCAGGGCCGTGCGGCGCCACGTGAACAACTGCGCGCCGGCGATCGCGGGCGCGGCCGGCCCCGCCGCGCGGCGCTGCACGAAGCCGGTGATGAGCACCACGGGGAGTCCGAGCGCCATCACGATCGCGACGCCGGGGAGGACCCAGTCGGGGACTCCCACCGTCTTCACGAGGAGGTCCGCGACCGCGATGACGAGGAGACTCGCCGCCACGTACACCGCGAGCGCGCGTCCGAACCGCACGCGGCCGGCGGGGGCGAGGAACGCGCGCGTCGCGGCGGTCATCGCCGGGACGCTCACGCCGGTGGGCGTCGCGAGCGTGTCGAGCTCGTGCAGCAGCGCGTCCGCGGTCTGCGGGCGGTCGGCCGGATGTTTCTGCAGGCAGCGCATGATCAGCGCGGCGAACGCCGGGGGGAGCGTCGGGCGCAGCTCGGTCACGGGCGTGGGCGTCTGCATGGTGTGCGCGGCCAGCACCTGCTGCGGCGAGCGCCCCGAGAAGACCGGGCGCCCCGTGACCATCTCGTACGCGACGACGCCGAGTGCGTAGATGTCGGCGCGGTGGTCGGTGTCCGGATCGGCCGCCGCCTGCTCCGGCGCCATGTAGGCGGGCGTGCCCATCGCCATGCCGAGTGACGTGAGCCCCGAGCCCGCCTCCTGCTGCGATGCCGAGAGCGCCTTGGCGACGCCGAAGTCGGTGACGACCGCCGAGCCGCCGGTGAGGAGCACGTTGTCGGGCTTGATGTCGCGGTGCACGACGCCGTGCGCGTGCGCGTAGGCGAGCGCCTTCGCGACGTCGCGCAGGATCGCGATCGTGTCCGTCACCGTGAGCTCGTGCTCGCGCACCAGCCGCGCGCGCAGGGACTCGCCGTCCACGAACGGCATCGTGAAGTAGGGGAGCCCGTCGGAGATGCCGGCGGTGAGCACGGGCACGATGTGCGGATGCTGCAGCCCCGCGGCGAGCTGGATCTCGCGGCGGAAGCGCTCGACGCTCACCGCGGCGGAGAGGTCGGGAGGGAGCACCTTCACGACCACGCGGCGGTCGAGCGCGGTCTCGCGCGCCACGAACACGCGCGACATCCCGCCGCCGCCGAGCTCGCGCTCGATGACGTACGCCGACCCCAGCGTCGCCTGGAGCTGCTGCTGGAGGTCGGTCATTCGGGGCGCATCTTGCGCATCAGTGCTTTGAACCTCGGATCGCCGCGAAGGTTGTCATACATCGGATCGAGCTGGACGATGGTCATCGCCCAGATGCGGTCGGTGTAGGCGCGCTCGAGCCAGGCGATGGCGTGCTCGGTGTCGCCGAGTCCGGCGTAGAGCTTCGCCACGAGGTCCGCGGGCACGTACTCGTGGCGCGCCACCTTGTCGAGCTGCGTCTTCAGCTCGCGCTCCGCGAGGGGACGGTCGCCGCAGCGCGCGGCCATGAAGCCGAGCACCGATCCCTCCCACGGACCGACGTGCTCGCTCGCCTGGCGTGCGGCCTCGAGCGCGCCGGGGCAGTCTCCCTGCGCGTAGAGCCCGCGCGCGAGCGCGCTCGACGCGATGCCGTAGTTCGGGTCGAGCTCGAGGGTGCGCCGCTCCTGGTCGATGCTCGCCTGCACCTGCCCGTTGAGGAGGAGCATCAACCCCAGGCGCGAATTGAGGATCAGCGAGAAGGGGTCCGCCGCGAGCCCGACCCGCGCCTGCGCCACGGCGCGGTCGGTCTGGCTCACGGTCATGAAGTACCAGGCGTAGAACAGCTGCGCGGTGGAGTAGCGGGGGTCGAGCTGGATCGCGCGCGCGTACTCCGCCTGCGCCTTCGGGTAATCCCACTCGTAGAGGTTGTAGATGAAGCCGAGGGACGCGTGCGCTTCCGCGCTCATGCTGTCGAGCGCGACGCCGCGGAGCGCGGCCACCTTGGCCTTGGGCATCAGGTCGTTGGGCGCGAAATAGCCGAAGGTGGTGAGGAGCGCGTACGAGTCCGCGAGCCCCGAGTACGCGGCGGCGTACGAGGAGTCCGCGGCGATCGCGTCCGAGAACTGCTTGACCGCCGTCATGAAGCCCTCGCGCGTGCGCTTCTCGAAGAAGTAGCGCCCGCGCAGGTACAGGTTGTACGCGTCGACGTTCGTGGTGCCGCGGCGCGCCAGGCTCGCGCCCCCGCCCGGAGCGAGGTGCAGCCGGAGCGCCGCGACGATGGCGCGCGCGAGCTCATCCTGGACGCCGAAGACATCGGTCATCTCACGTTGGTACTCGTCACTCCACAGTTCGTACCCGTTACTGGCATCTACGAGTCGAGCCGTCACGCGGATTCGCGTGCCCGCCTTGCGCACGCTCCCCTCGAGGATGGTCGCCACGTTCAGGTTCTTGCCGATGGTGCGCACGTCTGCATTCTTGCCGCGGAAGGCGAACGCGGAGGTCCGCGCGGCCACGCGCAGGTTCGGCACCTTGCTCAGGCCGTTGATGAGCTCCTCCGCCATCCCATCGCCGAAGTACTCGCTCTCCTGCTCCCCGCTCGCGTTCTCGAACGGCAGCACCGCGATGGAGCGCTCCGCGTCGCCCGCGGGGGCGCGGCGGTCGGCGACGACCGTCGCCGCCACCGCGAGCAGGGCGGCGAGGCCCAGGGCGACGATGGCGCGCGCGCTCGGCCGGCGGCGGGACGCGGGGACGGGGGGAGCGCCGCCGCTCGACACGGCGTCGAGCTCGCTCAGCACGGCCATGGCCGACGCCGGGCGCGCCGCGGGATCCTTCTCCAGACAGCGCATCACGAGCGCGGCCAGCGCCGGGGGACAGTCGGGACGGCACTCGCTCACCGGCTTCGGCATCTCCACCGCGTGCGCGACGAGCACCTTCTGCGCCGACCGCCCCGGGAAGAGCGGCGCCCCGCAGAGCATCTCGTACGCCACGGCGCCGAGCGCGTAGAGATCGGCCCGCTGGTCGCTCGCGGGGTCTCCCGTGCCCTGCTCCGGCGCCATGTACATGGGCGTGCCGAGCGCGATCCCCACGCTCGTGAGCGTGTGCTCGCTCCCCGAGAGGCTGATCGCCTTCGCGACGCCGAAGTCGGTGACCATCGCGACGCCGCCGGTGAGGAGGATGTTCTCCGGCTTGATGTCGCGGTGCACGATCCCGTGCGTGTGCGCGTACGCGAGCGCCTGCGCGACGTCGCGCAGGATCGCGGTCGTCTCGCGCACGGGGAGCGCCCCTTCGCGCGCCAGGCGTTCGCGCAGCGACTCCCCCGCTTGGTAGGGCATCGTGTAGTACGGGAGGTCCCCCGACGTGCCGGTCGACAACACGGGGACGATGTGCGGATGCTGCAGCCGCGCCGCGAACTGGATCTCGCGCCGGAACCGCTCCTGGCTCACCGCCGCCGCGAGCTCGGGGGAGAGCACCTTCACCACCACGAGCCGGTCGAGCGAGCGCTCGCGCGCCACGAACACGCGCGACATACCGCCCCCGCCGAGCTCGTGCTCGAGGGTGTACGTGTCGCCGAGCGTCCGCTGGAGCTGCGACCGGAGGTCGGCGCTCACGCGGCGGGGACCGCGGCCGGGGGCATGACCCAAGATACGTTCATGCGGTGGGTGCGGCGCTCACCGGAGATTCATCTTCTGCACGAGCGCCTCGAAGCGCGGCTCGCCATGGAGCGGGTCGAACATCGGCTCCACCTTGATCAGGTACATCGCCCACGTGTTCTGGTCGTACGCACGCTCGAGCCAATCGAGCGCCTTCTGTCTGTCACCGAGCGCCACGTACAGCTTCGAGACGACGTCCGCGCTCACATAGCCCGTGCGCGACCGCGCGAGCAGGCGCTCGAGCTCCTGCACCGCCAGCGCGCGCTGGCCGCACCGGGCGTGCGCGTACCAGAGCACGATGCGCTCGTAGTCCCCCACCTGCGCCAGGCCGCGCTCCGCCTCGGCGATCGCTTCCTTGCACCGGCCCGACGCGAGGTACCCGCGCGCGAGCTCGAAGCGCGCGAGCGCGTACGTGCTGTCCATGGCGAGCGTCTGCCGCGCTTGCGCGATCTCCCGCGCGTAATCGCGCTGCAGGTTGTACATGCTGGCGAGGCGCGTGTTCAGGATGAGCGAGAGCGGATCGATGTCGCGCGCGTCCTGGAGCGCCTTCACCGCCTCGTCGATGCGCCCCTGCGCGACGTAGTCCCAGCCCAGGAAGAGGCGCGCCGGGGCGTACTGCGGATTGAGCTCGATCGCGCGCTTGAACTCGGCCTCCGCGCCGGGATAGTCCCAGTCGTAGAAGAGCATCGTGAAGCCCTTCGCCGTGTGCGTCTCCGCGATGGTGCTGTCGAGGAGCACGGCTTTCGCGGCGGCCGCGCGCGCCTTGGGCGCCATCTCGGCCGGGGAGCGGTAGCCGAAGGTCGCGAGGAACGCGTACGTCTCGGAGAGCCCCGCGTACGCGGCGGCGTAGAGCGAATCGCGCGCGATCGCCCGCGCGAAGAAGCTCGCCGCCGTATCGAGATTCTGCTCGTCGCGCTTCTCGAAGAAGAAGCGGCCTTGGAGGTAGAGATCGCGCGCCGCCACATCGCGCGTCTCGTGCGGCGCGGCGGCCTCGACGGGAGGCGCGAAGCGCAGGCGCAGCGCGCCGACGATCGCCGCCGTGACCTCGTCTTGCACGGCGAACACATCCGCGACGTCGCGCTGGTACTCATCCGCCCAGATCTGGTAGCCCGTGCGCGCGTCGACCAGGCGCGCGCTCACGCGCATCCGGTTCCCCGACTTCCGCACGCTCCCTTCGAGCACGGTGCCCACGTCGAGCTTCCGGCCGATCTCGCGCGCATCCTCGTTGAGTCCCTTGAAGGCGAAGGCGGACGTGCGCGCGGCCACACGCAAGTTCGGCACCTTGTTGAGCTGCGTCATCAGCTCTTCGGCCATGCCGTCGCTGAAGTATTCGTCCTGCTGGTCGCCGCTCGAGTTCTCGAACGGGAGGACGGCGATCGACTGCGGTGCCGCGGCCGACGGGGCGCGGCCGCGCGCGACCACCACCAGGATGGCGCTGATCAATGCGCCGGCGAACGCGAGGGTGAAGATCACCTGGCGGGCGCGCGATGGCGCGGGGGCGGCGGCGCTCTCTTCCAAGCGCCGCAGGACCTCGGCGGCCGACTCGGGGCGCTTGGCTGGATCCTTCTCGAGCATCTGCATCACGAGCTGCGCCAGCGCCGGAGGCGCGTCGGGGCGGCACGCGCTCACGGGCGTCGGGCGCTCCACGGCATGCGCGGCCATCGTCGCCTGCGGCGAGCGGCCGGGGAACAGCATGGAGCCGCAGAGCATCTCGTACGCGACCGCGCCGAGCGCGTACAGGTCGGCGCGCTGATCGCTGTGCGGATCGGCGGTGGCCTGCTCCGGCGCCATGTACGCGGGGGTGCCGAGCGCGAGCCCCGTGCTGGTCACGCCGCTGTCCTTCCCCGCGTCGCTCAGCGCCTTCGCGACGCCGAAGTCGGTGACGAGCGCCACGCCCCCCGAGAGCATGATGTTGTCCGGCTTGATGTCGCGGTGCACCACGCCGTTCGCGTGGGCGTACGCGAGCGCCTGCGCCACGTCGCGCAGGATCGCCTGCACGTCGCGCACGGGGAGCCGCTTCTCGCGCGCGAGCCGCGCGCGCAACGACTCGCCCGCCACGAACGGCATCGTGAAGTACGGGAGCCCCTCCGACGCGCCCGCGGTGAGGAGCGGCACGATGTGCGGATGCTGCAGCTGGGCGGCGAGCTGGATCTCGCGGCGGAAGCGCTCGGCGCTCACCGCCGCGGCGAGCTCCGGGGGGAGCGCCTTGATCACCACGCGGCGGCCGAGCGCCATCTCCGTCGCCAAGAAGACGCGCGACATCCCTCCGCCCCCGAGTTCGTGGTCGACGCTGTACTCGGTGCCGAGGGTGCGTTGGAGCTGGTCCTGCAGCGCGGACGACACGCTCGAAACTACGCCGATTCCGCTGCGAACGACAGTTCGTAGTGCGGAGAGAACTGAAGTACTAGTCTCCGGGAACGACAACCTCGGGTGCGTGCCCGCCGTGCGGGCTCGCGCGGCCCCGCTCGATGCCGATCACTACCTCGACCAGGGGGGCACGACGCCGTTCGTCCGCGCGTAGGCGATCGACTGGCCGAGGTGCTCGGCGTTGTGATCGGTCTCGAGGATGAGGAGCTTGCGGTTCGTGTAGTCCGTCTTGAAGAACTTGAAGGTCGCGTCGCCGCTGTTGTCGGGGAGCGCCTGGATCGCGGCCGTCATCGCCGCGAACGCCGTCTTCATGGTCGCGATGATCTGCGCCTTGTCCGTGGTGGAGGTCTCGAAGGTCTGGGCGTCGTAGCCCGCGGGTTTGGCGACGCCGATGTTCGCGCCGAACACGTACTGCGCGTTGGCCACGTGCAGGTAGACCTCGGCGATCGAGCGCACGCCGGGCGCCGGCCGCCAGTTGAACTTCTCCGCGGGCACGGCGTTCGCGAGCTGGATGAACTTGTCCGTCACGGTCGCCATGTTCTCGAGCACGTCCTTCTTGAGCGCGGAGATGTCCGAGGTCGGCCGGGTTTGGCCGGCGGCGGGAAGGGCGAGGGCGAGGATGGCGGGAACGAGGAGTGTTGTGCGCATTGGTGGGTGGGGGTTGGGGAGCT